>FSYP01000074.1_pt1 | contig 53412 bp, 54 predicted proteins | sample 1638601 | NCBI WGS metagenome assembly FSYP01 (sample SAMEA3914788, study PRJEB12502) | metagenome | biome: forest; material: soil | place: Canada | collected 2011-07-03 | depth 0.1 m | reverse complement strand
GGTCTGGACATAGGCATGGCCAGCCTGGGCAACCATCTTACCGGGAGACATGCCGAGGTCGGAACGGACCAGGGCGTAAAGGCGCAACGTCGGATCAGCGTCCGAGGGCGCAACGAGGGAAGGAGAAACCTACAGGGAATCAAGGCAAACGGAATTCATGTGAGCACAATATCGATGGTTTTTGGTTTTGTCAAATCCTGGATATTTTCATCCCGGTTTTTACCACTCAAAATAAAGTTTCTCGACCCGAGGAAATATCCGGGCTGATATTCGCACCATCCGCTACCTGAGGTACAGTTATCACCTTGCGCCGTGGCAGCGACGAAACGGGTACAGGGTCATTCACGCCGGGCATCTCATCGAGGACGTCCTTCAGCCCGCGGCGCTTCAAGCGTCCCCATTCGCGAGATGTCAGGCCGTACTCCTTGAAAACCTCTCCTGCATCCTCTTCGTCGCGGCCCTTCATCCGTCCGTCCACCTCCAGGAAAAAGCTCCTCGATTCCCGGTAGCACCGATCGAAGGCCTTGGCGCGCAAGCTTGCGGGCACCTCATCCATATCAAGCTGATCGAAGTTTTGACCTTCGCCCCACTTGGACATCCATTCATAGATTTGATGCACTTGCGCCTGGGATCCCTTCGCCACCGCCGAAATGGGATGCCCATCGCCGAGCAACCGGAAAGCCTGAGTCTTGCGCACCTTCATCTTCTCTTGCAGTCCCTCTCGGGCCACTGCTCTTTCCCGTCTTTTCGCCTCTTTCTCGCGCTCCTCGGCTTCAATTTGAAAATCCGTCTTCGCCTCCATGGGGGTGGACAGATCATCCGGCACATGGCCCACCGGGAATGACATCATGATCGAATCGGAGGGCACCACGATCCCCTTTTCGTAGAAGTGCCCCCGGTTGATGGCCAGTACGGACCGCATGACCTCGATCTTGAATTTTCCTTCCCGCTCCCAGACCGCGACGTGATAGCTGTGAGGATTACTCTTCTCATCGACCGTTCCCGGTCTTGGGCGCAGAACGCGGAAGAAGGGAACTTCGCGTGCTTCAATGCGCACATCGGGCCCGGTCCACGACGGATCAAGGCCAATCGATCGGGCGATCTCTGCCGGCGGGCGACTGGCATCACCGCGGAACGGATGCGCGGCAAGCTCATTCCCGCGCTTGAGCACAAGAATGCCCAGAGGAGGCTGAGCCTCTCTGGGCTTAACGTCTCCTGCAAAAGGATTCATGGCTGTCAGGGATTTGCGCTTACCCCTACCTCGCGGTATTTCCCAGAAATCACCAACCCATTCATTTCTCCCTTCGGAATTCGGGGCGTAATCCAGTACACGTTGCGCCACGACGTGAGGAAGCTGATCCTTGAGGTAGGTGCTGAGGGGAACGCGCATGGCTCCCTTGCTATAGGCAGAAGGGAAACTTAAGGCAACCCTACTGGAAGCATCTCGGGGCCTCTTCCTTCCGATGCGCCGTCCGGGAGGCGATTTTTCATGATCTCCATGGCATCGAGCGCGGCGATGAGTTCCTGGCGATTGCTCCTGCCCTCGCAGGGTTGCCGGAGCGCTTCTTTCGTCCCGGATAATTTCGCGCGCGCGCGATCTAAAAAGCCGGGTAGGTGCTTGCCGGCGGCGACAATCTCGTTCAGGGCCTGAAAGTCGAGGAAGAGAAATTGGCCGACACCTGTCGCAGGATCATTGCGGCGCCCAATTAATGCCGGCTCGGAGGCCGAATCGAACATCTCCTGCAACTCAGCTTCGGAGGGAGTGGCGAATTTCTTGAGCAACACGGCCAGGAAATCACCGCGATGGTGCTCCACGCAAGCCTCGCGCAGGTCGCTGGCTTGTTCTTCGGTGAGAGGTCTTGCCCAGAGGTGCCACCAGGGAGGTTGATACTCCAGGCTGATCTGGAACTCTTCCTCTTCGCGCTTAAGCTGCTGTTCCGGTTTCTCCGACCAGCAGGGTAGGAGGGTGCCCTTCGAGCGTTGGAAGCGCGATGGAATATTCACGGTGAAAATTGGTGGAACCGGAGGGAATTGAACCCTCGACGGTAGGTTTTAGAGACCCCACGTCCCGACCTGGCAGAACCGTAAATTAAGATAGCGCGGAAGCTTCCGGAGCATGCTCCAACGCGAGACGATTTAAAATAAAGTGGTGGAAGTGCTTGCCGGCGGGCCGGGCCATGTCTTCATCGGAAGCCGGGACATCGACGTTGGGCCAGATTTCACTTCCCAAAGTGTTGAGATTCCCAACGGCATTGATCGTCGGCCACAGTTTTTGCGCGTAAATCTCCTCTGACCAAGGCTCATTTGCCTCATCCGGAACGAAGGCGAAGGTGGGACTGTCCTCCCATAATTCTTCTGGGCCATCGCCCCGGTAAATGACGCCGGAAAAGGAACCAATGGCAACGCGCATAGGATTGATTCTACCGGGCCTTGCCGATTTGCGCAACCTCACGTCCGGGATTAATCCCTGGCGTGGCCATTCCCGGCAGCGGGCGCAGGTCAGGGAGATCAGGCATGTCGTTGGCTTTGAGGTCGCGGAAACGCCGGACGCGCTTTTCCAGGCTGGCGAGGTGGTCGAGGGCTTCCTTCTTGTTGTGAAAGCCGCGCTCCCGCGACTCATCCGCAAACTCACCCTTCTGAGGCCCGAGCAAAGTTTGGAGCACCCTGCCGTGGTTAAGCAGCACCTGCCGGTCAAAAGCGATAAGGTCCTTCGTCGCCTCCCTCGCCCGGCTGAAATCGATGAGAGTCATCTTAGTGCCCTCCCCGCTTGTGCGCAGCATGATGTTGGAAAGGTGGATGTCTCCATGACCAATCCCCGCGCGGTGAAGATCGCCAACGGCGTTCCATGCCGTGGAAAGTCCTCGCCAGAAGCGCCAAAGGTCCTCCGTCTGGCCAATACTGGCCATGAAGAGAACGGCCCCCATCTCGGCCACTCCGTCATGACCGGAAACGTAGGGCGACAGAGTTTTTAGGCTCCGCGCATTGATCCCCTCGGTCAGCAGCGCACCGTCCCGCAGGCCGAGAGGTTTGGGCATGCGCCCGGAAAAGCTTTCCCATGCCATCTGGCTACGCTCCAGTTCGTCGCGCATCTTGAAGACATCGGGCTTGGCCGTCATCTTGCCGCGTTCGGTCCTGAAAATCATCTTCTCGAAGACGACCGGGTAGGAGACCAGCTCGGGATGCTCGGCCAGGGTGCGGGTGCCGGGAACAAAGAGTTTCCATGACCCGTTCTGGGCCTTCTTGGGCGTGCTCAGATAAAGGTCGTGAATTCCCGGCTGCTCGTGATAACGCATGATCGCTTCGGACCAGCGATCGGGATTTTTAGGCGGAGCCATCTTCGTCATGACACTTCAATTAGGTCAAGGCCCACATGAAGGCAACCGTTTTAGGCAAAATTCCTGACCGTACCTCCGGGGAAATCGGCGCGGATCACTTTCCCGAAAACTTGGCGGGTCCAGCCATTCTGATGGCCGCGGTTGTTTGCGATGAGAAAGCCCCTGCGTGGATCAGAGGCAATAATCTTGTGGGCGTCGATCCATCGACCCCGAACGCGCGAGAGGACAATGTCCCCGGCGCCGTAGGTTTTCCGGCGCTCAAAGGTCAGCAGGCTGCCGGACTCGATGAGGGGAAGCATCGAGTTGCCGAAGGCTTTCATCTCCCCTCGCCCCACTTCTTCCAGGGCTTTCTTTAGGATGTCGTACTTGGTCATTCTTTTATGCGGGAGATAGTTACATGGACTTTCCCGCAGGACAATCCTGTTTCGGTCGTTGACTTATTTGTCAGAACCAGACATATCGAGGGGCAACAACTGGAGACCCAATGAAAAAATACGCCCTCATTCTCGCTGCACTCGCTTCGCTAGCACCCATCGGCGTCCACGCCGACCCTCCTGGCGAGGTCCGCGTTGAGCAGCCTACCACGCCCGAAGGCGGACCGACCCCCGGTGTCTACGTCTCCGTTTACGGCGGCGCCAACTTCACGAACTACGGCAACCGCCACGCTGATGTGACCGGCCCAGGCGGCACCACCGACATCACCCCGGACAACATCCACTCCGACATCGGCGGCTCGGCGGGCGTGAAGCTGGGCTACAACCTGCCATTCTACGCAAACTTGGGCGCCGTCGCTTTGCAGCCCGCGGTCGAAGTCGAGGGCATTTATCTCGGCACCAAGAGCACCTACACAACCCTGGGCGGCGCGTTGAATGACCACACCAGCTACAACAGCGGCGCCGGCTTCCTCAACACGATTGTCCGGTTCGACTTCAATAAGCCGATCGTTCCCTACCTGGGCATTGGCGCCGGCGCCGAGTACCTTACCTCTCACACCGACTGGAGCGGGCCGGGCGGTCATATCACTGGCCTTGGCGGAAACACCTGGGATTTTGCCGCCCAGGGCCTGGCCGGCGTGGACTTCAAGCTCATGCCGCACGTCTCGGTGTTCACCGAGTACAAGTTCATCAACGCCTTCGATACGGACCTGAAGTCCTCGAACGTCGGCGGATCCTCGGCGGATTACCACTTCAAGCCGGACAACCTGCAACAGCAGGTCATCACGGCTGGCGTGAAATACAGCTTCTAATCTGGCCTCAGGCCAAAGCGATTACCGTCACCTTAACCGGGTGGCGGTTTTTCGTTTTTACCCTCTCGATCAGTCGGCGAGGGCCTCCGACAAGGCACCCCAAAGCGCCAGCGGATTGATCTGGCTCAACCCCGCAAATTGAGCATCCCCGGATTCGACCACGATCCACTCGCCATCCGTTTGCTGCCCGATATCCACCACGAGGAACGGAACCTTAATCCGGCGCGCGACCTCTTGCGCCAGGCCAAGGACCGTCGCCTTTTCATCCTCAGTCAAGTCAGCCAAGGGATCTGGCCCATCCCAGTAGTAGCCCATGGCCATGATTTGGTCATGGTAGAGCATGATCCGAAACTCCCGCCCGAGGGGAAAACCCTCGTCCGTCTTTCGCTCGTGCCGCAGGGAAACACATCGGCGGATGATCGCCATGTCGCCCGCCTCCAGGATCACTTTCACCAATTCCGCAAGCTCGGACGGGCTCACCGCAACGCAGTGTTTCCATCCCTTGGTTTTCTTTGACCGAGTTCGTCCTTTGATAAAAACCGGATACCCGATGGCCGCCGCGACCTTCTCTGCTTCCGGGAGGGTTGTTGCCCATCCCGTAAGCGGTGTTTTGACCAGGTGAGGATAAGCTTCATCGAGACGCTGGGACCGCAGGGATTCCTCCGGGGTATTGATAAGTGTTACATCCTTCGCCAAAAGCGTCTGATACATGCCCTGGTAATACTCCGGCTTGGGAATACACCCAATCATGATGGCCCGGGCCGGGCCGCGAGGGATGTACCAGAGCGCCTCTTCAATATCCGGCACCTTCGTGTTGAACTTGTAGGTCGGAAGAAAGAGCCGGGCCGCCATCTCCGAGGCGTGAGTATCCTGCGCGTTAGTCGTGACCGGTTGGTCAGGAGCATCGCTGAGAACAATCGTTTTCATGGCGCTCAAACAGGAGGGTACCGCAGTCCGGTACCCTCTCCGTATTGTCGGTTTACGATCCCGATCAGGCGTTGCGCATCGGCATGAGCAATCCCATCGCCTTGGAGGCAATGGCCGGCTCTTCGCCCTCGGCGGCTTCCGGAACAACCGGGCGCACCATGATGGGCGAGAGGCTGTCGGTAAGCTGGAGGATGACATTCTCCTGGGTCATGGCCCGGAGCGGATCCGAGATGAACGCCGGGTTGAAGGAGACCTCGATGTCGCTACCAGTGTAGCCGATCTCCATGGTCTGCTCGGCCTCGCCGACCTCAGGGGTGTTGGCCTTGATGGTCAGCAGGTTCTTGCTGAAGATGAACTTGATCGAGTTGCTCTTCTCGCTGGCCAGGACGGCCACGCGGCGCACGGCGGTCAGCAGGTCCTCGCGGACAACGGTCGCCGTGTGCTTGACTTCCTTCGGGATAACCTGGCGGAAGTTGGGGTAATTGCCCTCGATGAGCTTGCTGGTGATGATGCCGTTCGGAAGCTCAAAGATCACGCTGCTGCCGTCGGCGTGAATCTTGACGACGCCTTCCTTGGCCAGGTTGCGCGACATCTCCTGGATGACCTTGGTCGGCACGATCATCTCGAAGACTGCCGTGTTACCCGCGACGTCCTTTTCCGTCATGGCCAGGCGGCGGCCATCCGTGGAAACCAGAACCAGCTTGCCGGCCTCCATCTTGAAGAGGATGCCGTTGAGCACGTACCGGCTCTCGTCGGTGGAAATGGAATAGGCGGTCAGGCGCAGCATCTCGGCCAGCGTCGCCTGCTCCAGCTCGATGCCATGTCCATCCTTGACCACCTGGAGCGGAGGGAAATCGTCCTCGGCGTGGCCGTTGATCTTGAACTGGGAGGAACCGGTCGAAATGGAGGTGACCCGCTTGTCGTTGACCGAAATCAGGATATCACCGGCGGGAAGCTCCTTGATAATGCTCAGGAACTTGCGTGCCGGGATCGTGGCCGTGCCTTCCTTCTCGATGGCGGCGTCGACCTTGAGCCGGATACCGGTATCGAGATCGGTGGCTGACACCGACAGCTTGCCATCGGCAGCCTCCAGGAGGAGATCTCCCAGGATGGGGAGGGTGGTACGGGCAGAGACGATGTTGGTCGTCGCCTGCAGGACGGGCAGCAACGCTGCCTGGGATATGGTGAGTTTCATGGTCGTTCTTAGATAGAACTTTCATCATGATGGTAAATTGTGAAAAGCACAAGGCCTCCGGAAAAAAATCCTGAAGCAGGGATTCCTGGTATTTTTTGAAATGACCGGCTTGCGCTTAGGGGGTGAAGCACCGTAACTTGCCGAAAGCAGAAAGATCAGCTCTTCTGGGGTACGAGGCCAATGCCAAGCGAAATCCATCACGGAAACCCGGGGCGGCTGTTTTCAAACAGGTCAGAATGAGTGCGAAACTATACGTCGGCAATATCCCGTTTACGGCCACGGAAACGGAATTGGAAACCCACTTCGGCAAGGCTGGCCGGGTGACCAAGGTGGAATTAATCATGGACCGGGAAACCCAGCGCCCCCGCGGCTTCGGTTTTGTCGAGATGCTCAGCCCCGAGGAGGCCCAGGAGGCCATTGCTCAGTTCCACGGCCAGGATTTCAACGGTCGCTCCCTGACCGTCAACCTCGCCCGCCCGAAGGAAAACAATGGGCGTCCCAGCCATGGTGGAAACGGCGGCGGCCATCGCTCCAACGATCGCGGGCGCTCCGGAGGCCGTGACGATTATCGCCGCGGGCGCGATGAAGGTCGCGGAGAGCGTGGCGGACGCCGCCGCGAGCGCGCTGACTACTAAGCCTCGTCTCCTACCAGACGTGGTGCTCGAACCGGTCACCAATCAGGGTGACATGGCAAGGCCGTGCCCGGAACGGTTTCTGCCCGGCATTGACCACCACCGTCTGCTCGATCGTCTCTGTCCATGAGCCTCCCTTTTTACTCCAGGGAGCGCCATGCTTGTGGCCGGTCGATACCAGGTCGGGGTGGTATTGCTTCAGGAGGGAGCGCAGCAGCCGACTTCCCGGTGCCTGCGCGCAGGTGAGCCCACGATCGGGCGGCTCATGGTGCAGGACCAGCCAGAAATCACCCTGGGATTCCGATCCCTGCTGAAAGAGGTCCCGTATCTCCCGCTCGGTCTCCTCGGTGGCCGTACAGTTATCCGGGCAGCTCGTCACCACGACTGTGGCCTTGTTGCGAAGAGTGATAACCCGGTTCTGGCCCATGCCCACGTAGTTCTTACCCTCGATAGCCCGCAGCCACTTGGCCTGGCCAACGTCGGTGTCGTGGTTCCCGCCGCTCAGGGCGATCCACGCGCTGGAATTGGAGATGAGCTTAACGACCGCCTGCACCATCCCGGTCTGCCTGGGCAGCGAAACGGTGTCGGTTGCCTCGACGTGGTCGCCCGAGAATGCCAGGAGGTGAAAATTATGGGAGTTTTCGACGGTCCACTGCCACCAAGGGCCGTTACCGTGATAATCGTGGGAGAGAAAGAGGCAACCGGGAAAGGGACGCATCTCCCCAAGGTGGGATAATTCGCCGAAATTGTCTAGGCCAGGGCGAAGTCCGGCAGGTCTTTCTTGCCGTAGAGGGCGTCCCCGAGCCGGACGTAATGCTTTTCCTGCAAAATCTGGCGGATTTTATCCTTCCAGAAGATATTCGGTGTGGGGCGGCCTGCGCGCTCAACCCAGGAGTAAATCTCGGAGAGTGAGCCCCGGCCACCCAGCGCATCCAAGGCTGCATCGACCACCACCCGCCATGCCCCGCGGCGCGGCGCCCCATGCGTGAGGAGAAGGCGCGGCTGCTTCTTGAAACCGGTAATCGCATCCATTTCCTCGTAGAGAAAGAACCCGGTGAAGCGCTGAAGCCGTTCCTTGGTGAAGAGGCAAAAGCAAAGAGGCAGGGAAATCCGGTGAAAGAGATTGTTCGGGATCATCTCGTTGTCCATGGACCATTTCCCTTGCAGGCGCCGCACGGTCGACGCGGTCTGGAACAGGTGAGCCGGCAGGATGAAGCCGCACCGTCCATTATCCGGGAGAAGTTCGTGCGCCCGGTCAAGAAACGAGCAGATGGTCCCCACCGAAAAGGGCGGATTGCCCAGTATCACGCTGGGCTGAAAGGGAAGTTCCACTTGCGTGAAGTCGCCGGTAATGACCTCGCGGCCCGTTGACTCCCGCGCCTCCCGGGCCAGCAAGGGGTCGATCTCCACGCCGACGATCGGCACAGACTCCGGGACCGCCTGGAGAAAGGCTCCCCGGCCACAGGAGGGCTCCACCACCCGATCAAACGAGGACAGGTCGGAGAACTTCATTTCCACGATCCGCTCGGCCGCCCAAGCCGGCGTGAAAAATTGATGGAGGGTGCGGTGATCGCCGGCGAGATTGGTTTCTTTCACGATGGTCAAGATAGTCAGCAATCCCGGAACTAGGAGCAAGCCTGTAGGAGCCACAGAATCAACAGCGACACCAGCATGACCGCAAAATTTCCAAAGATGTGTCCCGCCACGGCCCAAACAAAGCCCAACCGGATGCGAATCCAGGCAAAGATGAACCCGTTAATGACTTTGCCGAAGATGTACCCGGATACTCCGGCTATCCCGAGCGCAGCGCTCACGTTTGCCGAATGGGCGGCACCGAACATAATGCACGACCCCCAGAGCAAAAGAACGCACAGGCTATGCTCCCGATTGGGCAGGAAATGCCGCCATACCCAGCAGAAAAAATAGGCCAACACCGGAAAGATCACAGTCACAATTCCTGAATACTGATGCCATGTGAGGTAAAAGCCGCCGAGGGCGACCCCAAGGATGAGCGCAATGTCCAGGCGTACCCGGGTGGGGAGCAGCACCAGGCGAAATATCCCCTCTTCCAGAATGGGCAGGAGCAGAATGGTTTCCATCATGTCCCAGAGGGATGGTGTCGGGTAGCCGCGGGCGTGAAAGAGGCTTCCTCGGTAGGAAGCCAGCATGATGACGAGGGCCAAAAGCACGCCCCACAGCACGGACTGGATAACAAGACGAGGTTTGGCTTTGAGAGGAATAGGTGCACGGTCAAACCGTGGAGCGATCAGGAATGCAAAAAAGTCCATGAGATTACATGTTGCCGCGTCGGGCGTGAAGTAGTCCATCCGCTCATGCCGGGACTATCGTCCTACGTCAAGGACACCGTTTCGTTCGGGAAGCCTGGAGGCGGCATCAGGTTGACACCAGGTGCGGGGCGCGCCTACACCAAAGGGATGCTCGTCTATCATGGATGCCCTTCGCCGACCGCCGGCGCCTCCATCCTGGACTCAGGGATTTTACGTCCGCGGGAAACCTCCGGACGAGGCTTGCTGGCTCCCGTCGCCAAGCGGGTTTATTTCACCCCGGAGCTGCGCACGGCGGCCATCTACGCCCTGGGTGGGGTCTTCATGGGGGCGGAACCCAACGAGCACATCATGCGCGAGGGGAAAGAGGGTTTTGTGTTTACCGCAGAAGTGGATCCAGCCAAGTGCATCCCCGATGAGGATTGCGTGGGTTTTGTGCTGGCGGAGTCTTCCCGGCTCGATGACCCGGTATCACCCTACTCCGACCACCCAACCCTGGCCCGCGCGCTTCGGGAGGAGCCTGGCATGGCCTATTCCCTGGCCGACACCATTGGTCGGGCGATGACCGCTAATCAACGCCATCTGGCCGAGGAGGGATACATTGCCTACATGGCTTCAGGCGGCAAGCGTGCCCTGCCCAAATTATCAGAGCGGCAACGGGTATGGATGATCGAGCACGGTTCCAACCTCTCCCATCTTGGTGAAGTCCGCTGGCAGGCGGCTTGGAAGCTCGACAAGCAGCTTTGCCGCAATCTGGCCCATGATGGAAGCAACCTTCTTGAGGTGGCTACCCCATGCCTGCCTGCTCGCGTTTCCTTGCCGGAAATACCGAGCCTTAGCTCAGTTCCCGCGATTAGTGTTGCTCTTGCTGGTGCTGATAAGAGCCCGCTCCGGTGATGACCGGCAGGCCCCTGGGGATGTGCGGAACTTCCGGCAACTCCTCCCGCACCTGAGGCTTTTGGACCATGGGAGCGGCGAGCCCCATATCGACGCGGCACTGATGGATGGCCTCGACGTCATTCGGGAACCGGGGACACACTCTCGTCTTGGAAGCCCGAGCGCGCTGGGCAAGATCGGACTCATACGCCAGAAACTTCTTGGTCTCTTCGGGCAGTTCCACTTTCTGGCCGTGCTCGTAAAGGGAAGTCTGGGCGGCAATCACGATTTTGTAATGAGCCGCGCGCTCGCGCAGTTCCTCATTGAACCGCTCTTGAGCCGGACCTGATCTCCAGGTCGAATGCTTGAGATACTCTTCGGTATTCTTCAGGCTTTCGGTGAAATATGCCGCGCTGCTAATCTGTTCGGGCGTCTGTTCCATGCCTTTGCGTTTAGGCTAAGTGCTGCTTTGGGGCAACGGGGTTCCCGTGATTTTTTCAATAAAAGATGCCCAGATATCCGCAGCGACCTCATCTTGGGAACGGGAACCATCGATGAGTCGCACCCGGTCGGGGTTTTCCTGGGCCAGGCGCAGATACCCATTGCGCACAGCCTGATGGTAGGATGCCGGCTTTTTCTCAAAGTGACAGCCGCGCTCGCGGTCGGCATTCATGAGGCGGGACTTCGCCACCTCGTCGGTAACCTGCAGAAGCACGGTCAGGTCAGGCCGCAATCCACCGGTGGCCATGTCATTGAGCATCTGCAGGCGATCGACGGGCAATCCGGAAACAAAGCCCTGATAAACCACCGTGGAGTCGATAAACCGATCGCTGACAACAAAAGCACCCTCAGCAAGGGCGGGACGCACCACCTTCGGCACCAGGTCGGCCCGGGCGGCCAGAAACAGGAAAAGCTCCGTCTCCAGACTGCGTTCGGCAAAGAGGAGGTCGAATTTAATCAGCTTGCGCAGATGCTCGCTGGCCGGGGTTCCGCCGGGCTCGCGCAGGCGAACAATTTTGCGATCAGGAAACTCAGCTTGCAGGCGATCGCAGAACCGTTGGACCTGCGTCGTCTTACCGACGGCCTCGCCGCCTTCAAAGCTGATTAATTTGCCTGGAGTGGTATTCATCTCGGAGCAGAAGATAGGTTGTGCATACCGCGGTACTTCTTGCCCTCGTAATACGCGGGATCAAGGGAGTGCACAATCTCAACCAGCACGTTACGCCGAATCTTGGCCCGGTAAAGCGCCGCGCTGGACTTGGCCAGGTCGCATTCGTTGCGTGCCTTTTCCAGGCGCACATGCCAGGCCACCACGCTCAGATTGAGTGCGCCCATTTCAGCCCGAAAAACCACCTCTAGCTGCCAATCCTCGATTCCATCCGCGCCTTCCTCGTCCGGCTCCAGATCCTGTTCGAGAATTTCCCGGTCGGCCAAGTCGGACAACCACCAGCCATCTTCCTCGCGGTGGATTTTGCGGGCGACGCCATTCTGGTCGACGACCTGGTAAAAGTCAGGCGCCTCGGCCTGCTCCACATTCACCATGGCGATCTCCAATCCCGGAGCCCCCAGGATGACATGTCCCGTTTCGGGAAACGATGATGTTAGTTGCTCTCCAAGTGTCTGAAGCGTCTTAGTTATCGCCATGCCGGGTGGTTATGCGTGCTTCCACGCCCACGCGCCAATGGTTTTTGAAAGTTTTTTACATGACCCGCAAAGCCATGGTCTCCCCGCCGGGCTTGGGAACCTCGAACTGCGAGGCTACCGCCGCACCCAGACAGTTGAAATCCACGGAAAAGATTGTCCGGATCAGCTTGCCTCCGGAGAGAATCATCACGACGCGCAGAAGCCTTGAGCCCCCGCCAAGCTCAAGCTGCTCCTCCCACAGGCCAACCGAGTCCACTTCCCCAAAAGGCAGCTCTGCCTGCTCGAAGCGGGCCTGGGCGATCTCTTTGGGGGTGAACTGCTGGTGCATCTGCGAAGGAGGTTAGGCCAGGGCAGATAGATCGTCACCGTCCAGGGAGTCGATAACCCCTTTATCCAGCAATCGCAGGTCCTCGGTGCGCTCAGCCTGCTTGGCGCGCAACCGGGTACTGGCCCGGTTAAGCTTGGTGCGCCGATTCTTGGACCAGGCCAGGGAGGCATTTTTGCCGCGCTCAAAGAGGGCGGGGTCACGATCGGCCACTCCCAATTTTACCAGAAGCTGGCCCAGCGTGCGCTTGGCGTCGGCCTCGATCTGGCGGGTTCGCTCACGGGTCACCCCGATTTTGACGGCCACTTCCTCCAGGGAGTGAATCTCGCAGCCCATGCCATTACGCAGGCGTAGCACAAAGCTTTGGCGCTCGTCGAGCTGGGCCATCGCCTCATGGACCGTCCGGTAAGTGTCCTTGCGTCCGACCAGAACAGAGGGGTCCTCGACGGATTCATCCGCCATGAGATTTCCCATCGTAGTCATGGCGTCATCGCTCACCACCGCGTCCAGGTGGGCCAACCCCGGGATGTTATTGTGGTACTTGAGCACCAGGGAGGGCCGAATTCCGGTCACACGGGAAACCTCGCCGAGAGTAGGCAGGTCCTGCTGGGTCTGGATGAGCTTGGTGACCGCGCGGCGGATCTTGTAGCGCTTCTCGGTCACATGCGAGGGAATCCGGATAAGGTGCCCGTACAGCTCAAACCCGCGATTGATGCGCTGCTTGATCCAATCCATCGCAAAAGTGCAGAACTTCGCCCCCCTGCCGGCGGAATAGCGCTCCGCCGCCACCTTGAGCCCCTCGCACGCAAAGCTGACGAAATCGTCGATTTCGAGGCTGCACTTGAAGCGGCGATGCGCGTCACCCGCCATTTTCATGGCCAGGCGCAAGTTATGCAAAATCAGCTTTTCCCGGTCTTTGGGGCTCTTTTTATCCCCCTTGCGGCCCAGATGTTGTTCCTGCTCGGGCGTCAGGAGGGGATAGTCGTCGGAGACACGGCTGTAGAATTCAATGGTCGTCATGGCGTTCTACCATTCTGGGGGGAAAGCCTCAAAAAAACAACCGACCCCCGAAATACCTGTATTTTCCTATGGACAGGCTCAGGGGCATTGGTGATATTGCCGCCATGAAATACCTCTTACTCCTCCTCGCCATCTCCGGAATGGCCGTGACTTCGGCGCACGCGGGCGTCGATATGAAAGAAATGGTTTCTTCTGGCGGCTGCTCGCAAGTCGTTCCCGGCGGCGGCGATGACTCCATCAGCCACCTGGAAGCCCTCAAGGCCCAGGCCCTGGCAGCCAATCCCGATCTGGCCCACGAGCGGCAGCTTATTCGCAATGCGGCCAAGGTGCTTAACCGTGAACAGGAAAATGGCTTCCTGACTGCGGCGGTAGCCCAGAACTTCTTCCACTGGAAGCAGTGCTATCAGGACAATCTCTGGAAGGCCATGGTTCAGATCGACCCCCAGATTGCCAATCTCTGGCTCGGTACCCAAGTTTGCTGGGAAGGTCCCAGCATCTAAGTCGGACCTCGGATAATGCGCCACCGTCTTTCGGCGGGGCGCGATAGCTTCTTGATTAGCGCTTTGTACTGAAAGCCACCCGCGGCACTTGATCTCCCGGCGTTTCCGCCATCGGCAGGGTGTTCGGCACCATGAGAGTAGGTGCTTCTTCCGGGTTCCGCCGGTCGTCTCCAAGGTCGATCTTGGCCTGATTGGAGTGCTTTCCCCGCTTCTGGGCTGACTCGGCCAGAAGTTCGGTATCCAGGGCGGCCAGTTCAGCCTCGGACTTCTCCATCGCGGCACCATCCCATTCCTGGATGGTCGACTGCTTTTCCTGGGTGGCAATCTCCTCGCGGCGATGTGCGATTGTCCGGGAGACGGTGTCACGCCGATCGGCAACAAAGCCTTCTGCCCCAGTCTTGCAGGCACCGACCAACCGCTGAGGACTCGGCGCCCCGATGCCAATCTTGTACCCCGGGCTGAGCGGGGCTTCGATATCCGCGTTCACCCGATCGTTCCAGGCGCTTACCACGATCGGCAGATCGTTGAAGAAGATGGTCTTGTTGGCCTTGGGGGAATGCCGCTGCCAGGCAACACGCAAATCAGCGTAGACCTCGCGCAGGGCCACTTCTGCCGCCTTCGGGTTGTCGTAGCGCCGCTCATCGATGAGCAACTCGAAACCCGGGTTGGCCAGGAAGGCTTTGAGAACGGGAACATTCTTCTGGCAGATCACCAGTTCGTTTTCCGCCTCGGTCAGCGACTTCCGCAGTTCGGAGAGGTAGCGGATACGCGCGCCAATCTGGTTGTCGTAGGTCAGTTTGTCGGTACGCATCTGGCGGATCTGCTCCTCCAGCTCGACCTTGCGCACCACGCGGGGATCGCCGGTCAGCCGGGCCTTCATTTCCGACATGCTCAAGACCACCTCGTCGGCGGCATCGTCGAAGGACCGCACCTTCGCCTGGCCCATGAGCGCCTGCACGATGAATTTCTGCTTGGATTCGAGCATCTGGTAGATGCCGGTATCCATGGAGGACTGCATGCCGTAATAAAGGATGCGCACCTCGGAAAGCGGATTACCCTGGCGCACAATGCGCCCATTGCGCTGCTCGACCATCGCCGGAGTCATCATGCGCGGCGGGTCCATGTGATGGGCCGCATAGAGCCGTTCCTGGATATTGACACCCACGCCAGCTTTTTCGGTCGACCCGAGGAGGACCGCGACCTTGCCCGAGTTGATGTCCTCGAAGAGGCGCATCCGCTTGGCGTCGGTATTGAAGTCATGGATGATGGCGACCTGGTTTTCGGGAAGCCCGCTCGCCACCAGCTTGCGCTTGATCTCGTGATAGAGATTGAATCCACCTGCCTTGTAGTCGTCCTCTTCCTGGCGAATCAGGGCGGCCTCCTCAGCCTCAGGCGAGTAGGCGGTCTCATCCGCCCCTTCCTCTCCCTTGAAGTCATCGATCGCCTCATCCGACGGGCCGCCAGCCACAAAGGCCTTCAGGCGCTCGGTCTGCATCGGTCGGAACCGGTCGCAGAACACAATCTGGGTTAGCTTGCCCTCGCGGGTCTCGTGATAAATCTCGGAGATGTTGCGCACCGCAATATTGACCTTGCTCTCCGGGTGATCGGGTAGCGAGGGGTCGACCAGGCGCGGATCGAGGGCGGCAGCCACGCCGGCCTGCATGGCGGTGATCGGAATCCAGGTTACCTCCCTCTTCTTGTCCCCTTCCTCATAGGTATCGGCAATGCGCGAAATCCACTGGTTGACTTTCTGCATCGAGGGAGTCGGCGGGATGATGACCATTTCAGGCTCACCGCCGCGGACGTCCGGAACCTTGAGGCCGAGTTCCTTGTTGCCCATGCGCACATCAAACCCCGACCGGATCATGGTGATAAGCTCGTTGCCGTTGACGAACTTGTTGAACCTGGTGACCATCTTCCAGTCTCCGCTCCAGCTATGCTCGATCTTCGAGGACTTGACCCCGAAGGTGTGGGCAAAGGCATCGAAGTTGTCGATCTTGTAGTTCTTCAGGACGTTGGGGGAAGTCAGGCTCAGCATCACGTAGGCTTCAGCCATGGTGTTGGTCAGCGGAGTGCCAGTGGCGCCGACCACATGGCGGCCATTGAACCGGCTCTGCAGGCTGCGCACCTTGACCATCATGCTGGTGGCCCGCTGGCTCTCGGTATTCGGGATACCCTTGACCCGGCTGAGCTTGGTCACGATCGGGATGCGCTTGTAGGCGTGGATCTCGTCGATGAAGAGCGTATCGGCCCCGGTCTCCTCGAAGCTCATGATCTTGTCCTGGCGCTTCTCGATGGCCTGGGTCATTTTCTTGAGCCGCGACTCGATCCGCTTCTTGGCCTTTTCCAATTCCCGGTACGGCAGTCCCTCTTCCTGGTTGAGGGCCGCGATCTGCTCCAGGTAGTAGGCTTCACAGGCGCTCTGGCTGGCCATGACGAGGTCGAACTGAGGCTGGGTGACAATGACCGCGTCGTACTCGCGCGTGGCGGCCCGGGCGAGGAAACGCTGGCGATTCTTGGACGTGAAGTTCTTTTCGTTGGCCACATGGATATTGGCGTCGGGATAGGCACGACGGAACTCCCGGGCGAACTGTCCAATGGTCTGCTTCTGCACCACGATCCAGGGCCGGCGGGCCATGCCGAGCCGGCGCATTTCCATGGTCGTGACGATAATGGAAAGCGTCTTGCCGGAGCCAACGCCATGCGCCAGCAAGCCGCTCTGTTCCTGGAGCACGCGGGAGACCGCCGACATCCGGTGCGGGCTGCGGTGAACGTAGGAGGTGGCGCCGACCAGCGGGATGTACTCACCGGTGTACTTGGGCTCCACCATGGAGTTATTGGTCCGGTTGTAGACCTCCTCGACGATGTAGCTCGCCGTCCGGGGCGTCCCCTCGAAATCCAGTTCGGAATTGGTGGTCAGCAGCCAACTGCGGAACTCGGTTTGCAGCTTGCCCACCATCAGCGTTGCGGCCTGGGTGAGCATCGGGTTCTTGACGTCCTTCCACTCCCCATTGATGTACTGCCGCTCCATGATGACGGGCTCAGTGCCATTGAGCGCATGCGTCATCACATCGTTGGGGTACATGGCGCTACCGCCGTTCGGATTGAGCACCCGGTAGGCGCTCTCCTTGCCATCTCCACTTCCTTGGACTTCGTAGCTGTTAAGTCCGCGGTTGTGCTTGATACGGTAGTGACCGCCAAATTTCTCCCCGACAAAGGATTCGAGCACCTGGGTGGGAAGCCACCGGCTGCCAAGCTGGGCGTAAATGTTGCCGATCGGTATCCGTTCCGGCTGCACATCTTCAAGCGCCTCGACGTTGCGCTGGAAAGCCGGATTCTCCTCCGCAACGGCCTTGGCCGCCTTCAACTTGAGGTAGACGTTGCCACTGAGGTATTTTTCCTTCGACTCGTAAAGGGAGGTATCGGGATTGAGGAAGGCTCGTCCGCTCTGCTCAAGCTGGCGGGAGGCTTCTTCATTGCTGATACCCAGAAGCGAGGCCACCCGTTCGGACTCGATACTCTGGTAGAAGCCAAGGCAGATATTGAGGGCTTCCTCCAGGTCGTTGGCCTTTTCCGGAATGACGACCGGCGCGCGGAGGCGCTCACGGAAGATCTTTCCCTTGACGTAATCAACCTCATTGCCGTCGCCCGCTTTCTTGATTTCGTCTTCCAGGGCAAGGACCAGCGGATACTCCGGATCGTCTTCCAGGAAGCGGGCTTTCTCCAGGTGGCTCTTGCCCGTGGGGCGGTTGAGCGTCCCGAACTGGGAAACGTAGCGATCGTAAGTCTGGTTGAGCGCCGCGCGCGCCGCATTGAGCGCATCCTCGGACGAATCCGGGGAGTTTTCCAGCTTCAGGAGGTCGACAGCGTTTTCGCGCAAATTGATCCACGCGCGGGCGACGATACGGCGTTCCTGTGCATCGACCGGACTGATCGGCTTGTCGAAGGACTCGCCGTAATTGCGGATGTTCTGCCAGTCGACCGCGCCGCGCTCGCCGTTGGTGATCTGGTAAAAGGCGTCCCCTTCCATGCCATAGGTGCCTTCCTTCTCTCCCAGCTTGGCGACCTGCGCCATCTCCTGGCTAAGAGCTTCCTGCCGGCCCATGACTCCAGAAGGCAAAGCCCCCATGCGTTCGCGCAGCACCTCCTCCACCGACTTGTCCTTGGGCGGCAGGACGGTGTAGGCAACCTCGCTGTAGCGCCCTTTCTCCACCGCATTGACGCCGATGATGTTTTCCGGGTGCCGGATGAAATACTCGTTGATGCGGACACTGCGGCTTCCTTCAGCGCCGGTCAGCGGCTCGTCTTGCTTTGTCCAGCGCCCCTCAAACTCCGCCTTCTCGTTGACCGTGGTCTCGTGAAGGGGGGTGACACCGATCTGGGTGAAGGATTCCCCGATAAAGGGCGAGTTGTCCTTTTTGCGCAGGATGATGAGATCTGAAACCACCTTGGCGCCGGCGTCCTTGCTGAAGAGGGAACCCGGCAGCCGGTAGGCGGCGACCATATCGGTTTTCTCCGCGAGGTCCCGGCGAAACTGCGGGTTCTGGCTGTCGAGCGTGGACCGGGTGGTGAGCAAGCAGAGGAGCCCGCCCGGCTTCACCCGGTCCGTTGCCCTCATGGTGATGTAGTCGTGCAGGTTGTAGTCGGTATAGTCCGACCCGGTAACCTTGTGGTTGGCAAAGGGAACATTGGTGATGGCCAGGTCAAAGGAGTTGCGGGCCAGGCGGGCGTCCTCGAAGCCGGAATGGATAACCTCGCTTTGCGGATAAAGCGCGCGGGTGATGCCGGCGGAGATCGCGTCGATCTCGACTGCGGTCACCGCGCTGTGGGGACGCAGGGCCTCCGGCATGGCGCCTTCGTAACGGCCCGTGCCGGCGCTGGGGTCGAGCACCTTACCACCATCAAAGCCGAGGCGATTGACTGCATCCCAGGCCAGGCGAATAATGGAGTCCGGCGTGTAAAACGCGCTCACGGTGGAAGCCGCGGCCTGCTCCCACTCCTTCTCGGTCAGAAGCTGCTTTAATTCATCGCGCGCATCACGGCGGAAGGAGGTGTCGTGGTTGGAGAAAATAGGTCCGGCCCAACCCCAACCGGAATACCCGGCCAGCACCGTCTTTTCCTCGGGGGTAACTGCGGTGGGATCCGGGCGGGCCTGAATCTCCTTGAGGAGACGAATAGCCGCCATATTGCGATTGAAAGGCCCACCCTCGGCGGCGGTCTCAACCTCGGGCGCGCGATACTGCTGGTGCTCGGGATCAATCGCGGCCGCGTCGTAATGAACAGTCAGTCCGTCGAGGGCACCGCGGATTCGAGCAGGTTCCAGAGGTCCTGCTGCTGGTCGGACGGGAGCTGAGATTTCAACACGCCTTTCAGGCTCGCTCTCTGCAGGTCGCTCAGGCTGCCCCAGATCAGGCCCGCCAACTGCCGGTTCTTCGACGATTGGCTGGCTTGCTCCTGCGCTCTCAGGCTGTCGATCGGCACTTCCGTCAAGTTCGACCTCGTCTCCTCCAGACGCTGGCGTATCTCCCGCGGGCTGCTTTCCAGCCAGGAGACCAGCTCGCTCGTCGTCCGGGCCGCTAGGAAGGATACTACGTCCTCTTGAGAGATCGGCTCCCTGCCATTGGAAGAGGTCCTGTTGGCTGTCATCGGGAAGAGGGGCTGGGGTTTTACGCGCCATCGCAATATAGAGGGTAACAGGGTCGAGTTGTCAATGGGTAGGGAATATCACGGGGCCGCGCCAGCTAATTCGCCCCGGAGAGTAATTGATTCAGCCCGCTACCAAATATTCGTAGATATCAGAAACGCCCGCCAAGAGGCTCCACGAATATTTTTAGATATTCCAATGCGAAAAATTCCGGAAATCTTTCTGGTGGGGTTGTGAAAAAGAGGGGTAGCCCGTAGGATTGCCTATGCCCCGATCAGGTCTTCCTCCTTCCTCCCGCTTGTCCTGCAATGTGAAGGAGATGGGCCGATGAAGGGCGCCCCTCGGCAGCCGATTGATCCTTCGCCGCTGCTTCAGGAAATGACAGGCGATCCGGCCTGGGGAGAAGCCGTCCTATACGCGGTACTGCTGGGCGCATCCATGGGCTGCGGGCCGCGCTGCGAACCAGTGCGCATTAGCTGGCACGAATACTCCAACTACACCTCCGACCTGATGACTCTGGAGGAGGACTTTCGCCTGGATCCAGGCCGCAAGGCGCGCCGGCATGCCAGCCTTGGCGCCATCGCGGGCATCACCGCCCACGAAGGCTTCCATCATTACCTCGATAACCATCCGGGCCGTTGCCGCATCTGGGCACAGGAGGTACAGAAAGGCATCAGCCTCCAAACCCGCCATATTCTGCTCACCCAGTTTGACGTCCACTGCCTGATACGGGAATCGAAGGCGTCAACCTCCGACCTGGAGCGCCATTGGGTCGTCACTCCCGGGTATCTCGCCCATCAGCGCCGCGAGCAAGCCATCGAGCAGGGCGATGCCACTGCCGACTCTTCCGATGCAACGGGCCAGGACAGCCGCGACGCCATGTCCGACTTTGCCTGCCAGGTTGCTGCCTGCCTGGGTCGGTTGCGCTTGCGCCACGGGCCGGACTTCCTGGCCCAGCTCTGGGACACACTGGCGAAGGAGAAGGTGCTTCCCCGAAAGCTTCCTTCCCTGCTGGAGCACCTGAGGACTTTTTCCCTGCGGCCAAACCTGGAATCCGAGGCCCTGCAAGCGGCCCTCCATCACCTCGCGCAGGATGAGTCTTCCTCCTGGAGTCGCCTTCGAGCCCGGGGGATCAAGTCTGGGGCATGGCCTGCGGACCTGCGCCGGGGACTGGCTTTAATTCCGGCTTGTTGAAACCGGCTTCGCCGGCGCCGTCACGTCCGGGTAGACGGTCAGGCTGCGGTAATTAGGATAGGGCGTGGTCACCCCCGCATCGGTGCGCACATTCACATCGGTGCTGTGAAATCCAAACCAGAAGCGACCCGGCCCGATATCGTGCTCGTCCCCCTTTTGGTCGACCACCACGATGTCCTTCTCATGCCAAAAATAATTAATGTGCCCCGAGCAGACCGTCAGGGTGACGAGCACGATGAGAAATACAATGATGATGCGGTACATGCGACTCCTATAAATGCAGTAAATCTATCCCGGATGGCAAGCACTACCGCGCCGCCCCTCCGTACAGGTGAAGCAGGTTTGAGCGGGCGTTGGCGTTGTTCGGATCATCCTGGAGGGCCGTTTCAAATTCAGCCCGGGCGCCATCCACGTCCCCGGATTGAAGCTTGATAATTCCGAGGTTGTTTCTCGCCGAATCGTCCCGGGGGGAAAGGTCGAGCACCTTCTGGTATTCGGCTTCGGCCTCGTTCGCGCGATGCTCCTGCCAGTAGATGCCGGCGATGTTGTAGTGAACCGCCGAGTCCTGCGGATCAAGTGCCTCCGCCTTCTGGAGGGCAGGCAGAGCCTCGCCCATCCGGTTCTCCAGTTGCAGGGCGTTGCCCAGCCCAGCCCAGACGGGAGCCTCGGGCCGGTATCCCTCGGCCATGGCCTTGCGCAACCAGCTTTCAGCTTCCGGCCCCTGCTCGCGGGCCAGATAGGCCTCCCCGAGCTGATAGCAAGGCGAAGGATCGTTGGGCTCGGCGGCAGCCACCTCCATTAGGTAGGGAATCGCGCCATCGTAATCCTGTTCCTGGATGAGTGCTGCCGCGATATTCTTCCTGGCCTCGATCTTATTGGGATTGGTGACCAGCGATTTGCGAAACAGTTGCACCGCTTCCGGGATGCGTCCCGCCTTGAGCAGGGCATCGCCAAGGTTGTTCTGCGCGCGGCCCGACGCCGGTGACTGTGCCACGGTTTGCTGCCACAGCTCCACGGGATCGGTGTAGAGGAAATTCCGATTGATCGTCACCACACTGAGAACCACGACCGCGATCAGGATTGGCCAGATGGCCCGCCGCCCCAAGTAACGGTAGGCGGCGAGGACGACCAGGAGACAGATGGCTGACAGCGGCAGGTAGAGGCGATGTTCGGCCATGGTCTGGATGGCCAACGGAACAAAGCTGCTACTCGGCGCCAGCGGGATGAAAAACAGGAGTCCGATAAATCCGAGCCGTCGGTCCTTCAACCAGAGCCCGACCACTCCGGCTGCCATGGCAGTCAGAGCCATGGCGTAGGGCCACAACTGGGCAACAGTTGTGTAAAGGGCGTTCCCGTAATCGAGGCAGAGAGGTCCCGGGATGAAGCAAAGCCAGAGGTAATAGGGCAGGGCATGAATCTGGGTCAGGGCGTAATCGAGGCTCGATACCCCGAGGCCGAAGCCGACTGTGCCCCCGCGGTGGTGACCGCCCGCGATCAGGAGGCCCACCACCAGCCAGGAGGGAAGCAGCATCAGGTAGTAACCCCACCGCTTTTTCCAGGAAAGGGCCATTTTCCCACTCAGGAAAATGACGTCATACAGGAAAAGCAGTAAAGGAGCAGTGACAACGGTCTCCTTGACCATCACCCCGAGGAGGCAGCAGGTGGCCGAGGCAATCAGCCATGGCCGCGTCCCCCGCACGAGCCCATACCAAGCCAGGAGGTAAAACAGGGTGGCCAGGGATTCCGCCCGCTGGGAGATATAGGTAACTGACTCGGTTTGCAGGGGATGCACCAGCCAGAGCAAGGCAGACAATCCGGCGATCTGGACGATGAATTCCGACCACCATCCCTTGAATCGCAGGAGGGTATTGCCCACGATCAGGTAGATCAGCCAGCCGGCCAGGGCGTGAATCAGGACGTTTTCCGCCCGGTAGAACCAGGGGATAAAGTCAAAAAGGGTGTGGTCGAGAGCGAAACTGGCATTGAGCAGAGGGCGCCCCGCCGTCGGACCGGAATCACTGGCGGGAAAGAAGGCCGCCCAGCCGGCCAGGTTGGTGTTGCCGACAATATCCGCTCCGTCATCGAAAACAAAGGGAGCATCAAGAGAGGGGGAATAGAGGGCAAATGCCACCAGGAGGGTGGCCATCAAGGCCAACCCGGATGATTTGGTAAACGTCATGTCCCTCATACTACCGGATAATCCTGTTTGAAAAAACCCGGTATTTTTGGGGGCCATTGTTTTTTCAGGGCACTCCCCTCAGATTGGGTGTATGAAAACATCCCGCAGCCTAGCAATCGCGGCCCTCCTTGTGTCCATGGGGATCAGCCACGCCACTTCGGACACGAACGCCCCGACCGCCGCACTTCCGGCCCCGGCGGCACCCGCGAACGCCGTCCCTCCGACCTTCGCGCAGGTTGCCCTCTCCGTGGCCAGCGCCGAGGTCATCGTCGCCTCACCGGCGGCAGACCCGCTGGATAGCGCCCTGGCAGCCATGGGAGGCTTCCCGGCCAGCGCGGACGTCAACCATGCCCACCGCGACGTGCCGCACTCCTTTGCCGTCGGTTACAACGCCAAGGGCGATGCCGTGGTTGTGGTCTACCTGGATGATACCGGCAAGGCGCAGGTTACGATGGACCCGGATGCGATGGCGGTCTATCAGCACAAGGCGCATCGTCTCGTGGCCTCGGCCCCGGGCGGTTCCAGCGATTCCGATCACTCCGGCCCCTTCGGTACCTCCGGCGGCGGCATGGGTGGCGGTGGCGATGACTCTGCCACCATCCGCGGCGAGAAGATTCACGTGGGCATGACCAAGTCCGAAGTTCGCCATAAGCTGGGCAGCCCGGCGGCGGTCTTCGACGAGGGCACTTCGCATGAGAGCTGGGAGATCAAACCCTTCAACGCCGGCCACACGCTGGTTGACTCAGCAGTCACGCAAATCTCCTCCGGGTTCGGCATCTTCGGCATGACGGCGTATAACGCCGGCAGCCATGTCACGCCCAAGGCCAAGACCTACATGGTGCGGTTCAACGGGGATACCGTTTCCCACATCATGGTCATCTCCCAATAAGGGGAGAGTTTCAGAGAAAAACCTCCGGTCAGGGATGCCTGGCCGGGGGTTTTTTATTTCATCCCGAGGTAGGACCGCAAAAGGGTGATCGCCTCGTTAGCGCTCCAGCAGACTTCCACCCGGTTGCCTTGCGCGCGCAACCGTTCGATCCACTTCTGCTGGTTGTCGGAAACCTTGTTAGGATGGCGCTTCATCTCGATGTAGAGGGCGTGGAAGCCGCCGCGAGCGACCGGAAGAACGAGGTCAGGAACGCCAGTCCGCATGCCTTCCTCGATCATGCGACCTGCATCGCCTTTGCTGCGAACGGCTGAATTCGGGACGGCGTAAAGACAGGCGAGGGCGGGAATGGCGCGCGCCTGCAGATCGGCCCACTCTACCACCTGGGTCTGCATGCGGTGCTCAAGCGGCTCGCCCTTGACCAGTCGTCCACCAACAACCTTGAAGCCGGAGTCCTTGCGTAGTTTCTGGCCCATGGTCAGTCTTTCTCGGCGTGGAGCGCGGTCATGAACTGCCCATAGCCACCGGCAAAGGTACCCAGGCACAGCTTTAGGTCCTCGGACGCCTTCCATCGGGCATCCGGCAGGAGAGAGAGCATGGAGACGGTCTTGTTGAGCAGGAAGCGCTCGTCGCTCACCCGGTAGCGCGGGTCGAGGAGTTTGACGGGAATCTTGGGATAGACCTTGCGCTTACCGTCCCCCTCGCAAGAGGAGCAGGATTCACCAAGTGCGTACCGGTTGCCTACCCGCAGCGTATTGACCCCGTGGCCCTCACAGGTATCGCATCGCTCTTCCGTAGGGCTTGGCAGCACCCCAAGACCGCTGAAAGTTTGCCACTCTCCGGGCCCCATCTGAGTTTGAAAGATTTCCTCTATCTTGCCCGGTCCGTCTGGATTCACCTGAATCTCAGGAGCGAAACTCACCGGCAGGCGAACAACATAGATTCCCGGGCTCGCATAAATCCAGTCTCCGCTGCGAAAAGGCACCTTCAACGGTATCCGGTCGGCACTGGTGTGGACTTTCAGGAGTTCCGCCCAGATCGAGGGCCCCAAGCTGTGCGAGTTGCCTGTACTTAAACGGTTCCAGTTAGCCATGTGGGCTTCAGTCGTGTTCTCCATCGACGACGGCGCCTCATACGGCTTTTCAGTATCCGCAAATTCGAGCAGGTGCTGGTAAATCGTGGGATAGCTCTTTTTCAGGACCGCGTTCCACTCGAAGTCTTCCCGGCCTACCGGGGCCAGACCGAAATGATCGCGGAGGATATTGACGTAGACTTCCTTCATTTGTGACCTTTGGGCTCCGGGTGATCCTGATAGACCCACGCGCTCAGCATGTCGGCGTGGTGGACGATCCGGGCCTCCAGGGTCTTGGGCTCGACCGGGCTGCCGTACTTGCGCTCTCCGTGGTGGGCCAGAATGCAATGCGTGACGTTATCGCGTATCTCCCGGGAGACCTTTTTCGATGCCTTTTCCCACTCCGTCGCCGAGCGGTAGATGTGGTAAACCCGGTCGTAGTGTTCGCCGTGCGCCCAAGCGTCGCCATTGCGAATGATGTCCCAGAGCTTGCCGAAGTCATGCCAGAGGCAGGCTGCGGCTACCACGGGGACGCTGATGCCAGTCCCACGCTCGGCCACGTGCTTCCCGGTCTCGGTCACCTCCAATACGTGTTGGGCCAGTCCTCCTACCCAGACGTGGTGTTTGGACACCGAGCCCGGCCAGATGAAGAAATTTTTAGTGAAGACGGCCTCACAGGCTTTGCGAAGGGCCAGGTCCGGGAGATGGTTGACCAGCCGCTGGAGACGACCCCGTATCACGTCGATCGGGATGGCTTCACCTCTGGGATAAGTATTTATCATAGTTTCACTCCACTGGATTTCAGCCATGTTTCACAAGCAAATCGCATTCGAGACCTTTGGTTATTTTTTCGATCGTTAGCTGCCAGCCAACGAAGATAGTCAGATGTCTTGATGACCATGTAGATGACCTTCGTCCCGGACCCCTCCAAAACCTGACGGGCCGCCGTTTGGTCTCGACGATATTGCGCCAGGGAACCCCCATCTTCTGGTTCACCGATCAGCTCGAAATCTTCCTGGGTTTCGTAGTCGATGAAGAAGAAGGGCACACCGGGCGGCATGACATTTTCCCCGGCCATGCTCTCAAGCAACGCTTCGGAGGCTGGATGCACCGCCTGTTGCGCCAGGACCTCGCCAAGGTCAGCCAGCGCGGATTTTGCCTCATCGGAATCAGGACAGCGCAGGGAAGCCGCCGCGGCCATGCTGTCGGACCAAAGCATGACCAGGGCAACCTCCATCTCCCGGGCTAACTTGAACCAGTCGAGCAGCGGTTCCAGGTTCTCATGGGTCATTTCCTGCTGGGCTTTCTCAGCCCAGAGATTGCCCGCGTGGTTCACGAGCCACTGCCGCACTTCCGGTTGCTCGTTGATTTCGCGGATTAGGTACTCGACCCCCATCGCGTATCTTCGGTTCACGGCCAGCCAGAGCAATATATCTCGCATCACTGCCGTGGACTGGAGCTTAGCGGATACGTCCGCGTTCAGCAGGGGAAGGAGAAGTTTGATGTAGGCCGCCTGGATGGCTTCAAAGGAAACATGCTGCTTGGCGAACTCACAGACGATTTCCTCTACTCCGCGCAGGACACCGCCTCCGGGATGGCGCGGATAGAACTTCCCGAAATCCGGCACCTCGCATACCGCGGAAAGGCGCTGATGGCAGGCCACCAGCGATTGATAAAGGTCAGACATAAGGGGGCAATGATGGTGGATACCATCTATCTGCCGCCTTTTCGTCCCTGAATCAAGTCACTCACCGCAGAAAGTTCTGTTTGCCTGGAAATACTTGGGATATCCGGGAGCCTTTCCGGCGCCGGAGCCTCGACAGCCCGGGCGGCCACGATCGCGGGAAGGAAATACTCGCTTTCCGGCTTTCTGGAAAAGGCGCGCGGCGAATCGGCCTGGCTTTTGGACTGCCCCTCGAACTGGTCCACCCGGAAAACGAGGGCGACGTCGCGGTGGAGCGTGATGGTCTTGAGCACACCCTGCCCGCCGTGCATGTTCTCGATGTACCAGAGCGCATCATCCACCTGGGAGGTAAACCATCGCCCGGTTGCCGCCACCGTGTTCTGGTATTCCGGAGACTGCGTGATCCAGTCGGATAGTTTGGAGGGCGTCTCCGCCGGCAGGCCCTCACCGCGCCAAAGCTGGATCATGTCGTTGGGCATGCCTAGAAGTAGGTTGCCGCCCGATGGCAGTCAAGCTACGCGAAACCTTCCTGGTTATGGTAGAATGATGACTGCCTTAATGAAAACCGTCCGACTTCTCAGCGTAACCGACCTGCACCAGGCCCGGTGGATGTACGATGCTCTTGGGAATGCAGTCAGGGAACATCGGCCCGATATCCTGGCCCTGGGCGGCGACTTCCTCCACGCCTACGATTCGACTGACATCCGCCTTTCTCCGGAGGAATGCGCCAACCGGCTGGCCGCGTTTCCCTGCGAAGTCGTGTTTGTCCGTGGCAATCACGAGATGGAGAACTGGCAGGCATTCGTCGCGCGCTGGCTGGATGCACGGCGCATTCCGCATGTCCCGCACGGGGAAGCCTTCGTCTTTGGGCCGCTGGTCCTGGTGGTGTTTCCCTGCACCTTCGGGAGCGCCGAGCATTTTCTGATGGGACGGGCAGACAATAGCTCCAAGATGAAGGAGTGGCTGCCGGAGATTTGCCGGAAGCATGGTCCTGCCGCCCGGACGCTTTGGCTTATGCACGAACCGCCTGCCGGGACGAAACTGTCCGAGGCAGAAGGACTGATGGCCGGGGTCGAGGAGTGGCGAGAGGGAATCGAGGATTATCAGCCTTGGTTGACCGTGTCCGGCCACGACCACGAAACGCCTGTTTTTGATGGCCACTGGAGAGACCGCATCGGCCAAACCATCTGCCTGAATTTCGGCCAACCGGCCCGGCTGACTCACACCACCAAGACCCTGCATTACGGCCTTTTCGATTTCGAGTTTTCAGGAACTGAACCGCAACTTCCACGCCGCGTCACTGTCACTGCCTATCCCTGGAAAAAGACTTTCACCGTACCGGAGATCCAAACATGACCCTTGAAACTTACCTAAAGTTGCGCGAGGGAGTCATCCAGATGGGTTACGAGCACGATATTACCTGGGTCGAGACCTTGGTGCCTCCGGACAACCCCGATCTTTTCTGGGCGGAATACGCCTGGGTGGTGCTCAACTCCGGGATGAAGGAGCAGATTGCCCGCAAGATTTGGGAGAAGGTGCGCCCGGCGGTGATCTCGGGCGCCGGCGCCAGGTCGGTCTTTGGTCATGAGGGCAAGGCCGCGGCCATCGATCGGGTTTACCGCGACCGGGTGAAGCTCTACCACGAGTACATGGCCCTGCCGGCGGAGAAGCAGCTCGACTGGATTCGCGAGCTTCCCTGGATCGGCCCAATCACCTGCTACCATCTGGCAAAAAACTACGCCCTGGATGTCTGTAAGCCCGATCGCCATCTGGTGCGGATCGCGGCGTACTACGGCATGACCCCGGATGAGCTTTGTGGCAAACTGGCCACCGAGGCCACGACAGCCTCGCAAACCAAAGTGCGGATCGCGACCGTGGACATGGTCATCTGGCGCGCGGCTAACCTGGGGCTTACCGCTGCACTTGCTCCCGCCACCAGTTGAAGATCATGGCGTAGTAATCCTCACGGGCAATATCGTAGGCGCCCATGCTGTAGCCGTCCCCGTACTCCACGCCGGCGGTTTCACCGGTCGAGAGCAATCCAAAGTCACAGCAGAAGTTCCTGGAGGGCCATCCGCTCGCCAGCAAGGCACCGACCGCCTTCTCGATCACGCCGCGATCGGGCGAGAGAGACTCGTCGCCTGCGTAATGACTGATGGCCTTCACCTGTCCATCGACGACATAGGCGCGCCACTCTGCCTGCCAGACGACCGGCTGCGAGCACCAGACCTTTTTCCTTTTTGGGTAGGGAACGGCATTCAGGATGGCGGCGTCCTCGAAGACGGCCCCGGTGAATGCTTTCAGGGATTCCGCCGGCTTGACGAAGAGGGGTTCTGTAGTCGCCTCCAAGCGGGCTACCGCCTCGGCCAAGGTAGTCTGCCAGATGCGGCGATGCAGCCAAGGCTTGAGCGCCTCCGGGTAGTAAACGATCGGCGGCACCGGAAGCCCCAGGGACTTGAGGGCCGCGTGGACAAACTCAATACTGCCGGCGACGAACTCGTCCGGCTTGGGCAGGGCATCAGCGCGCTTCTGCCGCAGGTGCTTGATCGGGACATAGCGCACCGGCTGACCGCGGTGAAGATATTGCTCCTCGTAGAGTAGTATCTCATCGCGGCCCAGGGACCGGGACTTTTGTTCCAGAATCAAGGTTGGCATGATGATGCAGTGGAAGAGGCCGCGCACCTATTATGACAATCGCACCTTGCGCGACAGATGGTCGCGAAGGGCATTCCACGGAGCGTCAGCAGCCGTGCTCGTCAAAATCAACGTAACCAGCACGTTTTCCGTTCCGGGATCAACCTTGGGCTTGGACCAAATCCTTTCCTTTTGACGGACCTCAAAAAGCCAGTTTTGGTGGATATGCGTGCGTAAATATTCCTTTTCGTCCTCGTTAAGCTTGTAAGCCGGCACCTCAACTTCAGCCGTCACATTACGGTTTGCTGCAGATCGCACATGACAACCGTAGATGACGTAAAACTTAAGGTAAAAGACCTCGCTCTTTGGAGTTCGCGTAGATTTCATGGCTCGTGTTCTTACCCCCAAGATAGGGGCCAGGAGCACTTAGAGCCACGGCGTCAACTCATGGGGCACCAAGCAGTCGAAGGGGAACCCAAGCAACCGAGCCGCCTGCTTAATTCGCGTAAGCGGAACAGGCACCGATCCCGCTTCAAGCTGGGCCACCTCTCGCCGGGAAATCTTCATCTCCTCACCCATCTCCCGTTGAGTGATACCATCCCGCAGCCGGACGTGCCGGAGTTTTTCTCCAAGGCACCGGGAGACTTCTTTCGAGACCAAGCCATTGGACACGGGATGCTTGCCAGACTTCTCGATCGCTTTAGCCAAGCGCTCTTCCTGGGTCAGGCGGCGCGGGCGAGCGTTTACCTTGAACATCCTCCGCGCCTGCTTTCTCCAGTGCGCCTCCCTCTGCTTCTGAGTCGGCATCTTGGCTTCTGGATAGCCCTTCTTCGGAAGCTTCAACGCAGCCATCAAACTGAAGTTCGGATTCACCTTCCCGTAGGAGCGGCTCATGTGTCCATTTCTAACTCGCGTAATAGAACACAACACCCCCGCGCTGACCGCTTTTTCTAAAAGGCGCTTTTGGGCAAAAGAAAAATGTCTGACGGAAAGAGGATGCCGAGCGCGAAGAACAGCCGCCACCAGTTCCGGGTAAGATTGAGGGTAATCTCTTTTGCTCATAATTCCATACTACGGGGAATGCCGGTTCAAAACAAGGCTCCCAGGACGGGCACGTGCACCCACGCGGTTCCGCGTAGGGAGAGAGGCGATACTGTGGGCTAGTGCCCGCCGGTAGCGTCGCGCTTTTTCTGAACCAGCGCATCCATGTCGAAGAGATCCCCGCTCTTGTGAATCACCACGGGAACGGCTTGCTCGACGGAGCGATGAAGCCGGCCTGCGGCCTGGTAGTCGGTGATGATCGGTCCCACGCCGGGCTTCTCCACGGAAGACTGGAGCGCGGGCAGGCCCTGAAGGCGCGCTTTATCTTCCAGGCTAAGCGCCGCATCGGGAGCTGCCACCTTGAAGGGGAGAAATTGGTTGTATTTGCCGGCGTCGATTTCCTGGTTGAACTTTTGCAGGGCGCCCCGGCGTTCGATGTCCCGCTCGGCCTTGGCCGCTGCTTCCTCAGCGTAGAGAGCCTTGAGCGCGAGATGATCGGCCTCCTCCATGGGGGCAGACTCGCCTGCGTCATAGCTCACGTGATAATCGCCGTTGCGCATGGGATGAAAGGTCGTCAGGTCGGCACCATGAGCGTCGGCCAGCGTGTTTTCAAACTCACGGATACGGCTTACCACTGCACCCAAAGCCTCGGCCTTGGGCAGGGCCATCAAGTCCTCCATGGAGCCAAGCAGCCGGTTGCGCACATGGCGGTCGACCACAGCATGCTCCTCAACGGGGAGTTGGGAGATGGCGCCTTCCAAGCGGGGCTTCACCATAGTTTCCGCCACAATGCCAATCGATGCGACGTCCTTACCGGTGGGGTCGATCTGCTCAAGCTTCGCCTTTTCCTGGGGAGTCCAGTTGTCGGTGCGGACCAGGCTCACTCCGTAAGCCACCGAGCGATTGGGGTCGGCCAGCCACGCCCGGGCTTCGACGCCAATCTGATCCTGCGCCTTCTTCAGCCGGGAGAGGGTCTGTTCCTGCAAGGCCAGGTCAAATTCAATGTGGTCCCGGGAAACCGCGCTCAAGTTCGCATCGTCCGCCAACGTCTTGAGGCTGGCCACCGTGTCGTTGAGCTTTTTGGGGTACTCCGTGAAGAACCGCTGGTAGGTCTCGGAGATGGGCCAGAACTGGGGGTTTTCGGGTTGGAAATCCTCACGGGCAATACGGAACGTGCTCCCACCCCAAGCCATGCCGACGCGAAACATCTCGTAGAGCTTGGCCTTGTCGGCCAGTGCCCCTTCCACCTCGGCCAGGCAATTCGTGTCCCAGTCGTTTCTGCGGCGCGCTTCGTCGTTCATGATCTTCTTTTAGGTCTCCACCATGATTATGTAAAGGGGGTGTCGTCAAGCTTCCGTTTTTAGATCTTCCGCAGTAGCCACCAGGTCGGCATGAAACGCCCGCGGGTCGTCCATGGCCTGGTCGTAGGGCATGAGGGTGGCGAGGGCGGACACGCAGATCAATCCACGGCGCCGTACTGCGCAAGGCCCGGTGGTCTGCTGGGCGTGTTGGCAGCGATCGGCAATCGGACATCCTGGGATTTGAGCATCCGGCACGCGCGGTAGATGCTCCACCCCGGTCAGAACGCGGCAGCGGTTCCTGATCCAGTTGGAGCAGCGAGTACAAGGCACAACCCGCATGGTCATCCCGGAATACTCCTGAGGGCAGAGCGTGACTGGCATCAGGAGACCAGATAGGCCACCCTGCGCCGCCGCGACTTTATCTTCCTGGTAAACGTGGGATGGGGATGTGGCATCCGCACTTTGGAGGTTGGCCAGCCCTTCTGAATCTTGGCGCGCGTCTTCTCGGGCAGCCCAACGACGCCCGTATCGTACACGATAACCGTTTCACCGCGGGCCAGCGCCTCGGAGATTTTGCGGCGGATCCATGCGGTGGTCCCGCGGCGACGGAAAAGCCCGTTCCAGGCGCGCAGGTCCAGGGTTGTCATGTCGCCTTGATACTACCCGCCGGCTGCTTGGCCGTCGAGCTTGGCGGGCGGCGCTGCCAGCTCGATATCCGGGAGACGAACCGCCCGGCGGCTCGGTGGTCCTTCACCGCCCGGGCCGCGTCGGCCGCGTCGGTGATCCATTCCAGCCACGTGAGGTACTGGCCGTCCTTCTGTACTTGCTTGGGGTCGCTGATCTCGATGATGTGCATGCTTCGTTCTCCGATTGCCTTCGATCCACTACCGCGACCAGGACATTCCTGGGGCGTGGGATAAGGCTTAGAACAAAGCTCCGTCCAGCTAGGACGGGGTAGTCAGCGTGGTCTGCACGAGAATGAAGATAGAAGTTTCTGACGGAGGACTCAAGCGTCAAAATCCGTTCTGACTACAAAACAATCCCTGTCTTCCGAATCTCTTCCTTGAGGTAGGGAAGGGCCTTGGTCTCGGGCCAGAGGTCGAGGTCCAAGTCGACAAAGGCCATGACTGTCTTGCCGGTAACCAGACAGTCGTCCTTGGGCGCAATCCCCTCAAAGTAAATGTCGATGTCGGAATGGCCCGGACGGAAGTCTCCGGATGCGCATGAGCCGAAAAGCAGCACCCGGGTGGCGCCGTGCGTCTGCTTCAAGTAAGCGGCAACCTCGCGGGCCGCGGAGATCGCCTCTTCTCGCGTCATGCTAAACGGTCAGCGGCTGCGGGGTGATGATTACCTCCCGCTTGTGAATTTCCTGCAGCCATTGAGGCGCCGAATCCTTCTGCGCGACCTGGCTAAACTTGCGATAGGCATCCTTTTGATTGAAAAGGAAGCCGTCCTGGCTCAGGGCGTCCGTCTCTTTGCCCGTGGCATTGCGCCGCGTCCGGGAAGCCCAGAGAACCAAACGCTGGAAACGCTCGCACTCTTCAGCGTGGTCATCCGGCCAAGGCTTGCGCAATTCCCCGAGATCGTAAGGTTTGAGATGCGTGCAGGCCCAGGGCGCCGGCATCGTTCCGTAGCGGGAGGGAAGGGCTTTCGTCCCCAGGCATTCGGAAAGGTGAAGCCATTCCAGCCGGCAGGCGGCCTCGCGGGTGCCCTCATTGGGGGAAAACTCAAACCCGTGCTTTTCCAGGCGCTTCTGCCGATCGCTGCGGAGAGTTTTGGCATCGAAGGCTTCGCGTTGGCGCTTGACCCACTCAACCAAACCACGCCACCGGTTATTGCGCCCCATCGTCTTGCCGTCCTCCAGGGTCAGGTGAGCGTGCCCGTAGGTATCCTTGAAGCGCAGCAGCTCCTCGAAGTGGTCGTCCCACTTGGTCGTGAGGCGCTCGACCCACTGGACGGAAAGCCGCTCCTTCAGGTCATCGATCGACTTGCGTGCAATTTCATCACCCCAGGGATCAAAGAACTCAACATGATCCATGATCTCCGAGATGGCCCCCTCGAAATCCGATCTCTTCTCGACTTTCTCGAAGCCCTCCGTCTGTTCCAGCAGGCATTCAAGGACATCCCAGAGCGGCCCCAGCGATGCCTCTTCCTGGACGTCGGAAACATTGGAGCTGCCGCTGACGAAAATAGGGACCATGAGGTACCCGACCCGCTTGCGCGGATTGGCGGGGTCCTTCCGCAGCACCCTGCCCAGGATTTGAGCGGCCCGGATCGGGCTTCGCACATTGCAGAGCAACGCGGCCATGTCCGTGCTAGGTACGTTGATTCCCTCACTGAGCAGGTGCGGGTTGCTCAGGATGCAGCCCTTCCCCTGGGCGAAGGTGCTAAGCCTTTCCTCCCGGGCCTTGGAAGTCAGGCGGGAATGAATTGCCTCCGCGCGGATGCGGTCCTCGCTCTGCCGGGTGGAGTTCCACGCCTCCACAAAGCCCTCGCAGTCATCGATGGTCGAGTGGAACGTGATGATCTTTTTCACCTTCCAGTCAGAAATGGCCTTTTCCAGGGCCGCGATCTGGGCCTGCGGCCAGAGACGATGGTCGGCGGAAAACTTGTCGGCTTCCCGACGGGCCTCGGCACGCGAACGCAGCGAATCCTGCCCGGAGATCACGGGTACCAGCACCCGATATTGGCAGACGATATTGCGCGCCACCGCTTGATTGAGGGACAGGCTGTAGACGCGCGGCCCGTAGACCGTCTCGTCATCCATGGAGTAATACGATGTTTCTCCATTCTCCTCGATGATGCGTCGAGGGGTGGCCGTCATGAACACCCGGCGGCGTATCCGCACGTTGGAGTCCTCCAGCGAAACGGAGAAGGCGGCCCCCTCCTCCTGGGTCGTGCGGTGCGCCTCGTCAAAGATGGCAATGTCGATGTCCCGCCCGGAAATCTTCTGTGCCTCGCGCAGGCATTCCGAGGAGGTGTAGGTGGAGAAAAGAACAAGGTGATGGCATTCACGCATCCATTTGGCCACCTGCTCCGGATCGGTGCTGGCAGGGTACTCGCCAAGACGGGTGCCAACCCCAGCCAGTTCCCAGACGGTATTGACCTTATTGTCGCGCCATTCCTTGGAGATCTGGTCGAGCAGTTCCAAAGTGGGACCATGCACCAGGACAAGAGCCTTATTAGGGCATATTTCCTCGGCGACGCTCAATCCCACCAAGGTCTTCCCTGTGCCGCAGGCCATTTGCACCTGGGCTCGCGACCCAACTCGGAATTGGCGAATAATCTGGTCGAAGCACTCAACCTGGTGGGGCAGAAGTTTCTGGGGCATTGCGGGTATTATCTCCTATTTGTCCGGGATTAGCCAGCCGATCTCAAGCCACCTGGACACACCCGGAGTTGAGCAGGATGTGCTTGTGCAAGGCACCGGCCATCGCGAGGTGAAGCGGGATGTCCACACCCTGCCCGATCTGCTCGATGGCGACTTCCGTGGAAACCTGCCCCAAGTCGAAGCTTTCGGGTAATCCGTGGAGAATCTTCAGCGCGCGCAAGGACGGCAGAAGCAGTGCCCCATCACGCTCCTTGAAATAGAGGCTGTCCTTGGCCTGGCGGGCCTGGCTCTTAAGCACCGAGCGCACCACCGGCGCATCGATCGAGCAGAACCGTTCCCGCGGCGTACCGGCGGCATCCTTCACCGAGGAGGTGTGGGAAACATCGCGGCAGTTGGAAAGTTCCGCCCCCAGGATCTCGCGTAAGGGCACGGCATTGGCGCCGGAGGGCTCGGGAAACTCAAAGCCCGGCCAGCACGAGGCCACCAGGTAGGTACGCGGGCGCTTGGTCAGCGCGCCGAAATCCTCTGCATCGAGCACCCGCGCATGGACGTGATAACCCATGCGGGCGAGCACGGCACCAAAGATCGCCTGGGCTTCGCTGCCATTCCAGCCGGCGACGTTCTCCACCATGAGCGTGGCAGGGGTCAGCGCCTCGACCAACCGCAGGGCATAGTGGCCAAGCTCGCGCGTGGCGGGACGGAAACTGAGCATCTCCTCGCGCTTGAGCCGGGGAGACTTTACCGTGGAGAAATCATCGCACTGGAGGCCAATCTGCAAGAGGGCCAGTGCCCCGATATTGCGGCCCACACTGCGCCGCACCCGGTCCATGTCGACCCGGGAGATGTCCTCGTTGAACACCACGCTGGGCTTGTGGTTGGCCAGGAAGGTACAGACGCCGGACTCGGTCAGGTCGACTGTATCGCGGACCTCGCCTGGGCGGTATTCAAGCAGGCCGCGAATATCAAAGCCGGCGCGCGCAAAGGCGTGGGCATCAAGGCCGGAACTCATGGCCATGAAGGACGCCATGGTCGGCGACGACTTCATGGAGCGGCGGACGTGGAAGAGAGGCGCGTAGACAGGACGAACCTGAATACAGCCCGACGTGAAGGTGTAGTGCAGCCGCTCGACGCCGCAGGGCACGATCGGGGAAAGTCCCTCACCGAGGGAGATGTCGATGACCGATTCCGTGGGGTTGTTGCGCCGTTGCGGGTAGGACCGGCGGTGAACCTTCCAGGGAGAGGCAGAGTCAAGGCTCGGCAGGAGATCGAAGCCTGCACCACGGACACGCGCAGTCAGCCTGGTTTCCGGCTTGAAACCGAAACGGTCGAGAAAGTTGGTGGATACCCGGATGCGCCGGCGCCCGGAGGTTTCCTGTATCTTGAGTTCCTTGGTCAGTGAAATCACCCTCGCAAGATAGGCTCACCACCTACCACCTCACGTTATTGCTTAGAAATATGGTTGCGATTGGCTTTATTGTCTCACTTCGGCCAGGTCGCTTTAATCGCGCCGCTGGGGGGCGGCAAAGCAAAAGAAAGAGGAAGAGAACGTAGATCGGAATCGAAACTACCAAGAATGCCTCGTCGGTTAGCTCCGCGTAGCCTTGTTCCATGGTATTCGCCGTTGCCGTAAGAAGCTGGAATCCGAGGTAAGCATTACTCACTGTCCACACCCCACTGACAAGAAGCCCCCCCAACCACACAGGAGCATACCACTCTCGTTGACGTAGCGGAGGTTTTGTTTCCATCAGGACTAGCTTGGTGGCGGCAAATAAATAAAGAGACCTCTTTCGCCACGGTAGACCACAACCGCAGTCGCTTCCTTCTTGGCACCGAGGGCCTCGCAAACAGGCAGCGTCGCCGGCACTCGTCCAGACGGCGTGATGACTTCCACCAAGACGTCGTCGGCCTTAAAGCCCGCCGCTGCCGCCGGGGATTCCTTCGGTACGTCTACCAGAACTACACCTGAGCCATCCTTCGGCAGGGGATTCATGTGCGGGAAATCCTGGCCGTTGACCGCCCGCATCTGGATGTTGAGGAAGAGTCCGCTGCCCCCGAAAAGACTGGTGTAGACGATTGGTGGCATGTCCAGCGGGAGCGGGTGATAGACCGGGTTGGCCTGTAAGACAAGGTTGGCCGTCGACACTTTTCCATTGCGCATGTAGCGCAGCACCAGCGGCTGCCCCGGATAGTAATTGGCCAGCACGGAAAGAATATCCTCCCGATCGCGGACCGCCTGCCCGTCGAGACTCACGATCAGGTCGCCAATCTGGACGGAAGCCTTATCCGCGGGCGAACCGCGATAGATGCCGGCCACCAACACCCCGGGAGAAGAAGGAGGTAATCCGAGGAGCGGCCAGACCGGAGGGTCGATGTCACGCGCGGTCAGCACTCCCATGTAAGGATGCTCCACCTTCCCGCCCTTAATCAGCGTATTCACACTGCGCCGGACGCGATTACTTGGAATGGCGAAACCGACACCCGAGCGACTTTCATCGAGCGAATCCATTGCCTCGGCCAGTCCAACAAGCTGCCCGTGGGAGTTGACCACCGCGCCGCCGGAGTTACCCATGTTGATGGACGCATCGGTCTGGATGACGTCGGGATAAGCTCCCACTGCGGCCAGACGGCGCTTGGCGCTGATGATGCCTCGGCTCACCGAGTTGTTGAGCCCAAAGGGCGCGCCAAAGACATAAACCGTATCGCCAACCGCCGTGGCATCGGAATCTCCCCACGGGATTGGATGCAAACCAGTGACGGGAATCTTGATGAGGGCCAGGTCGCCGATATCGTCGAGGCCGGTCACCTTTCCATCGAAAACCCGTCCGTCCTGCAAGGTGATTTTGATTCGCGCCGCCGCCTCGATCACGTGAGCGTTGGTGGCGATGTAGCCGTCCTCCCGGACGACAATGCCCGCCCCGTAGGCAGAGCTGTCCTGCTCAGCCTCCCGGTTGGGATCGCCACGCACGGACTGAACGGAAACTGTGGAAGGCAGGGTATCGACGACCAACCGCTCCGACTGCCGGTCCCCATCCTCCTTGGAGGGCTCCTGCGGCTGTCGGGAGCAACCAGCAAGCATCAACAGTAATACCGGCACCCAAAGTTTTTTCATGCTGCTTTGCCCTTTTCACATCCATCCAGTGCTTCGAGTACCGTGCGGCACCGGAACAGGTCGAAGCGATCCGCTGTCCGCAACTGCCCCTCCATGTCGATCCACTGCCAAGCCGTGCTGCCCTGCGCGGCTTTCTGCATCCGCGGCAGTTCCGCGACGATGTTCTCCGGCGCAAGCCCGCCCGCGTAGCCAAAGGGTTGATCCGAAATCGGTGCCGGCCACTCTTCCGGGAGAAGCCCCTTGCCACCGGAGCCATCGAAAAGGGTCAACTGTGAACCGGGCAGCTTCTTCCAAAGCTCGGCATTCGCCTGGTTGTACTGGACGATGACCGGAATCTTGGACCGCGCGATGGCATCCCCGAGCGGACCGACATTGGTTTCAGTCAGGCGCAGGTTGATCTGCACCCGATCCACCATGCGGGCCAAATCCGCCGCGACACCCGCACCATCCAAGTATTGCGAGAGTGCTTCATGGCCGCAAATGTGCAGGGCCACCCGCGCCTTGCCTGCAAGGAAACCCAGTTGAAAGCCAATAGTCCCATACGCCGAATACCGGCCTTCGGTGCGTCCGGCATAATAAAGAAAACCCCACTCCGCCAAAGGAAACTCACGGGCGAGGGATTCCACCTCGGCCAGCGAGGTCCAGGCATCAACTCCAGTCAGGGTGCAGGTCAAGGGCATGCGGGATTCGAGAGAGATAGCCTTATCATGCCCTAGATGGCCAGTAAAACCAAGGTCACGTTGCCCGTATTTTGGCGGGGTGGTTCTTGCGTGCAAGAGAGCTATTACTCCACCCCGGGTCGGCGGTCACATCCTGCGCCGGCCCGATAAAAGGAGGCATTTCCACCGCCTCCTCAATAGCTGCCCCTTCGACCTCGGCTGTGAAGATTCCTTCGAGATTGCCATGGTAGAAATCCACCTCGTATTGCCGGTGGCGCCAGACAAAACAAGCGCGGGTCTTGAGAACAGGCTCCCTTGCCGGGTCCTGCCGGAGCAGGAGGTCGCGGTAGTCGTCCGCATTGATAATTCGCTCGATCTCCACCCGCCTGCCAGGAGAAATCTCCCGTTTGAGCGTATGCGTAAAGACGGTCACTCCGTCCTCATGGCTCCGGGAGCGTACCCGTTCGCCACCCTCAGAGCCTGTCAGGTAGGTCTGGGTAATTTCAGACCGCACCACCCGTATATCCGATGGCAGGCAAGGCGAATCGGCAAGCAGGTATTTCTTCTCGATTTCGAGGGGCTCAGGGATTCCGATGGCGTGGCAGACCGCGGAGATTGTCCGGTGCATCTTTCCCTCGAAGTCCGTTGAATTGTCGATGATGCTCAGGTGGGGATGACCGGTCCATGCCTCCTGGGTTTTCAGGTCGACTGCTCGGGCGGTGGCCGCATCCTCCGACCGGGCTTTGTTACTCTCATTGGAGTACGCCTGCTCGGCGCCGGTGGCGGCAGTAACCAGATGGATGACCGCATCGTAGTTCTTTTCCCTGAGTTCCGTCTCGGCCTTGCCCGTGTCCTTGATAATTCGCTCCCAGACCATGGGAGGGCAGTACGCCTTGCTGTCCAGGACGCCCCGGTCGTGAATGGCCAGAATCGGTTCATCCCCCGGCAGGGACCGGATGAGTGCCTCGGTCGTGCTTTCCAGAAACAAGGTAAAGAGGACGTAGGCCCGCTGAAAATGGTATATCTCGTCGTCAGGGAAAAGGCGGGGCGGAAAGCCAGCGTTAATCAGAAGAGTGGCTGCCTCGGGAACCAGGATGACCCGGTAGCCAAGCTTGGAGAAATACTCGTCGGTCTTGGCCAGTGCCGTCGTCTTCCCGCCGCACGGCCCGCCCGTATAGACAACATGGTGGACAGATCGTGTCGAGGAGGGAGGCGGCACGACCGGAGCTTATATTCCCAGAAAGGGGTTGGCAAGCCGCTGCCACTTTTGTCGTGGACGGATGGGTCTCGGCCCAATTTAAAATCTCAGGCGCCCCCACCAGCGAGGCCGGCAAGAACAAGCTCAGCTAAGTATGTGAGCACAATAAGCAGCACTACCCGCGTTAGGTTTGGCTCTGTTTTCAAAAAGATCATTGCCCAAACAGTTAGCCCAGCCATGAAACCCAACATCAGCAGGGTAAGAGGGAAACCGTAGTGCAATCCGTACAGCTCATCACAACCGAACGATGCCCCGAAACCGGCTATCAGCACTAGAAAAAGAACGCGCCGAGGGGTTCTGAGTTGCACCGCGCCAAGCTACCACTTTCCCCGGTCATAGACAGCTTTCAAATTAGAACACTGCCGCTGGCTTGATTTGCCACCCATTTGAGCCGTATGATGCCACAATGGATTCCGTATCGCTTTATCCCGGAGACTGTCTAGCGGCGGATACGGGTATCTCCCGGCTGGGCCCTGCCTCCGTGGACCTGCTGCTGACGGACCTACCCTACGAGTCGACACGGCAAAAGTGGGACACCCGGCTCGATCTGGTCAAGATGTGGGATCAGCTTGAGACGGTCGTCAAACCCAATGGGGTCTTCCTCTTCTTCTGCGACCTCCCGCTGGGCCTCGACTTGGTGAAGCTTCGTCCAGACTGGTACCGCTACGAGTACGTCTGGGTGAAAAATAAGACCACCGGGTTCTTCAACGTCAACCGGATGCCCCTACGCGGCCACGAGTTCATCCTCGTTTTCTACCGCGAGACTCCCTGGTATGAATCGATCAAGAGCCAGGGGCACTCCCCGCTTAACTACGCAAAGCGGCTGCCGAATGCCTCCGCGCAAATCTACGGCACGGACAAGGGCGCCGTTTATGGAGGGAACACCGACCGCCACCCGTCCTCAGTCCTTTGCTTCGACGTGGTCAACAATGACTCCCCGGATCGCATCCATTCCAACCAGAAGCCCGACCTACTGTTACGCCATCTCATTCGCAGCCACTGCCCTCCTGGCGGCCGCGTCCTGGATATTTGCGCCGGCAGTGGCGCCACGCTGGTCGCGGCCGAGGGCTGCAACCGCGAGGCGATCGGATGGGAGGGCGACCCGGAGAACTTTCAAAGGGCCCAGGCCTGGCTAGCTGTTAAACGGGCGCAGATGGCGTCTCTCCTGCCCGGCCTCATGGAGGACGCTACTCCGGGGGCAACGGCTCCCAAACAACCCGAGTTTCCGCTCTAGCGCGTTGACAAGGGGAGTTGCTCGACCTACCCATACAGCGTCATGAGCGAAGAGATCCGAGAAAAATACAAGCTCCGCGGGGAGTGGTGGATCGACGACAGCAATCATCTCGTCTTCGCCGATGGCGACGTTAGCGACAGTGACCACAACACGATCGCGCTACATCACGCCCAGAGCAACGTCGGGGACGCCATTGGCCTTGATGACGATGCCGTCGAATCCGAAGGCTTTATCGAGGCCATGGTCGAGCATTTGGATGAGGAAGTTCCCGGCTGGAACCAATCGGGAGATCGCGGCCAGAACATGTGCCGGGCAATATCCAGACTCTGCGAGCAGGATAACCGGGAAGTGTCGTCCTTGGAGATTTCCGTGGCCTGCGAAGTCTTTGAGGACGCGCGCACCCTGGCCGTCCAGGAATGGAAGTGGGTTTCGTTGCGCAAGAATCACGTCCTTCTCTGGGAGGCCGACAAGCATCGCCTGGAGCAGGTCAACCGCGCTATTGGCGAGGCCTTTTATGAAGAAGGCATCGACCTCACCAAGGAGATGGAGAATGACGTCGACCTGGAGATTACCGTGGCCTCCACCGGCAAGAACATCTACACCACCCTGGCCGGCATTCGGGATTTCGATACGATTCTCCACGGGGAAATCCCCAGCCTGGATCGCGGTAAAATCGCGATGAATCAGTTGACCTCGATAGATAAAGGGAACCTGCATCCCGCCTATCGTCGCAAGCTCGGCGACTAAACCATACCGCGCAAGGCCGCGCGGATCTCTTCGTCGGTTCCCCGCTCCATGAATTCCTTGTAGTTGGGCGTGGAAGCTTTGAGCTTCTCCAGTGCCGTTCCCAACTCCTTGCCCTTCAGCGGAACCTCGGGAAGAAAAGCGAGCAGTCGGTCCCGCGACTTGTTCTGCTGATTGTATTCTCCAACCATGCGGTCTCGCTCTTCCCGTAATTGGGCCGACGGAAACTCGTCCGCGATCTTGTCAAAGTACGATTCGGGATTGTCGTTAAACTGGTATTTTTGCAGCCCCGGCGTGGTGACGAGGTAGTCAAGAAACTGGGTCGTGACCGGGCGCTTCTTCTGCCGGACCCGGCTTTGGTGGTTCATCTTGGCCTCGCTGAAAAGTTCCGGGTCGAAATAAGGACTGCTTGTGGCGTATTTGAAAATGTCGTCGAGGGTATCGAAGCCCTTCTTGTGGAGATCAGGATCGTAACCCAGAAAGCCCAATACCTGCTCGGGGACCTCAGTAACCTTCGGGCGTCCCAACTCCGTGGTTCCACCATTGAGCCGTATGGGTAAGCTAAGCCCTGCTGGTCCCAGCTTGAGACCGAATCCGTGAGCCACCGTACCGATCATGCTGCCAAGGTCATTGTACGCAAAATAGACCATTGCCATTTCGTAATTGGAGGCGGCAATCAGGTCCACCTGGAACCCGGATTTCGCCAGGGAAATGCAGTTGCCGTTGGTCACGAGTTCCTCGGGCTTGAAAAGCTCTTTTACCTTCTCCTCCATCCGTCCCATCGGCCCATCGTATTCGATCAGGATATCCAGGTCGCCGAAGTCCTGTTTCGCTCGGTAAGCGGGTACGTCTCCGACTTGCGGATAATGATCGCGCAGGGGCGCAAGAATCTCTGCGGCCAAAGCCCGATAGGACTTGGCGTCGAGACGCTCTCCCGTGGTTGTTTTAAGGGCTTTTCCTCCCATGCTGTCTTGGTATAGGGCAAGTCGATCCTGGCGTCAAAGGGGGTAACGAGACAATTTGACATGCCTAAAAGAGGCGTATTGTGAGGGTGCTATGAGTAATTCCCTCCATTATCACTCTGCATTGCGCGCCCTTATCGGCGAGCGTGACATGATCGCCCCTGAGCGCCTGGCCGAAATCCGAGCCCTGCTTCCCGAAGAGGAAGCCTTCCAGCTCAAGTATGTGATCGTTCCCCTTAGCGAAGGCATCGAAGGCCAGAAGGAGTTGGAGGTCCTCTCCGCCCACCTGCACAACGTCGCCACCATGATGGTCAACGGCGTGGACCCGGAAGTCCTTCAGAAATATCTGGCCGAACATGAGACCCGCGTGAAGTCGCTTCCGCCGGCGGACAAGTTCCCCTCGCATGCGCCGCGGCCCGTGGCCAGGTTGGAGGCGGCAGTTGCGCCCACTCTCTCCCGCTCTGTCGCCGCCTCCAACCGCAAGCCCGTTCGCGCAAAATCCCATGCCCCGGCCCGGCCCACAGCCCCGCATCTCCCACGACCGAAACCTGGGGATCGCCTGCGCAGCCGCGACGCCCGCCGCTCCGGCTTGGGCGTCATCGAGGACGTCCAGGGAGACAACATCCGCGTCAAATGGGGCAAGGGCGCTTCGCGCGTCATCAAGATCCAGCGCATCCTGCAGGAGCACCGCTACGACTTGCTGTCCAGCTAATCCAGCTTGGGCGCTCGCGGGTGGAAGACCATCCGCAGCCACTGGTTCACGAAGAGCGAGAGACTGGGATCATAGGTAACCTTGGAAAGCTGGCGGTAGAGCCAGGAGAGAAACTCACCGCGCGGGGCGCGCAACTGGCCCTGGGCGTCGAACCAGGAGGGCTCGATCTTCTGGAGCATCTCCACCGCGCTATCAGCCTCCGGCACTTCTGGGGCCATCAGCGTGGTCAAAAGAAGGTGGCGGATATCAGGCGAGTCACCTTCCTTGAGTAGCTCAAGCGCGTGGTAGTATGCGCAGGAGGGATCCACCTGGAGGGCGCCAGTATGGGCAAAAGTCCTCCGCTCCTTGTCCGACAGGGGAATATCTTCCTGCAAAAGCTGGCGGCAGCACGCGACGTCGCCGGACGCTGCTCCCTTCAGTAGAGTTTCTCCGTCGTCCTGGCCGGCGAGCTTCTCGTAAAAGCTCCGCTCAAACGGCAAGGAGACGCCCAAAAGCTCCGCCCGTCGCACCCATGCTTCTGCTTCGGGATGGCGAAGGATATGAAGGGTTCGCGCAATCGCGGCAGTCGCGCCGGCATCGCCCTCCGTCTCCTTGCCAAGATTATCCAGGGTTGGCGTCCCTTCATTGCGTCTCGGGCTGAGAGCGAAAAGCGCCCGCACGGCGTATGCCTTGAGACTCCCCTTGTCGATGGCCTGCTTGATCCATGCCGCGGCGGAGGGCTCCATCTCCGGGGCCTTGCCACTCAGGCAAGCCGTGGACGCCACGTTCATCAAGATTTCGCAGCCTCCAGCTTCACCGGATTGCACGAGCAACCTCCGGCTGCGCCGCAAGTCCACCCCGTGGTTAGCCAGCCCGAGGAGGTAGACGTAACCGCGAAGGATGAGGTCTTCCGGACGATCAGACACCGGAACCTTGCCGGGACATCCGGCTTTAAACCAACTCTTGAGGGCGACCAGTCCGGAGTCGCGATCAAGATTGATTGTCTCCGTCATGCCGCGACCGTACTCCGCAGGGAAAGCTTGGCTGCCGGGCGGATGGTCCGCAGATGATTGAACTCCGCGATCTTCTCGTAATCCGCAGGCGTGGCCCGGATGGAAGTGTAACCGCCCATGCGAAATTTCACTTCCTGCTCAAGTCCGAGACGGGTCAACCAAGCGGAGAAGCATTCCGGTAATTCCGGATGGACCTTCTCATTGTCATCGATCGTGAAAAAATGAAGCTCCGCCCGTCCCAAGTCCGCGGTGTATTCCTTCGTGGGCAGCTTGTCGCTCGGGGAAAGCAGACGCACCTCCGCCACCCCGGAGGTGTAATTGATGAAACTCTGATAGTAAGGAGAACCAGCGAGTTTGGTTAGGCTCTTGCGCACATCCTCGTGGCGGGCGGCGATGACATACCGGAAATTCTTTCCCGGGAGTCCGTAGCTGCCAACCAGCTTCCAGTGCTTGCCGGCCAGCCTCTGCCACTGCCCAAAACTCACCTGGCAATCCTCGGAGAAGGTGAGGGCACCCAGCACGCAGGTTGGTATCAGGGAGGAAGCCCCGCCCGCGTCTTCCTGAAGGCGATTGGCAATGTCGGCCTGGAACCGCGCTACGGCGTCGATGTAGTGAGAAGGTGTCATACGGGGCGCTTCGAGAGATAGGAGGTCTTAAAACCCACCATATCCGGGATTGGAACCTCCAGCAAGGTCATAGAAGATATTGCGTCCCGGTCCATTACCAAGGCTAAACCCGCCACCCTATACACCAAACCACAAACCTTTGTCTTTAACTGGGCCTTGATTTTATCCCGGATTTAACGGCATCCTTACGCCATGTTTCTTGAGAAATTCTTTTACGGAAGATTGATGGGATCGGAGTTTACCTGGAACGATGCTCTCTATTGCGGCATTGGCCTGGTCGCCCTCATCTGGCTCTCCGTTTGGTGGCATCACAAGCGTAATGGCAAATGGGGGTGGGGGTTGTCGCGTTACGCCGTCCTGCTTTGGCTGGTGGCCGCCATCTTCCTAGTCGTCTTCCGGTTGTCGGAAATTCCTCTTTTTACCGGACGCTTCGTCGCGGGGCTCAAGCTGGAAAACGACTATGTCACGACGGCCACCCCGACGCCAGACAGTCGCCTCTCGGACCCCCAAGTGGACGGGTTCCGGTTGACGGTCTTCCATTTCCACAAGGTCATGCACGACGATGGCGCAGGGCACAAGTCGCCAGGCAAGGGCATGGATTACGTCCGCCACATCTGGGTTTCGCCCTCGGAATACCTGTATCTCGTTGGCTGGCTTCGCACACAAAATCTCCCCCTCCCACATGCTTATGACCCGAGCCTTTTTTACTCACCTTGACGCAAAAGGCCGACGTCGTGCATAACCACTGCATGCGCCTCCTCCTTTTTGCCCTCGTCCTACTTGTTCTCCCGGGCGGCTTGCGCGCTCAAACTACCCCGGTCTGGCAAACCTCGATCGTTGATGCCCGCCACATTGCCGACCGCTGTGGGCGCCCCATCCTGATTCTTTTCAGCGGAACGGGTTGGGATCAAGCCTCCGATGCCTTCTTGAAGGATTTCACCCACGCTCCCGGATTCCCATTGCTGGCCAGCCACGTCGTGCTTTTACGCATCGACATGCCCTCGGCGCCTCCGACTTTGACGACGGATACTCAAATCCAGAATAACAACACCGCAGTTATCTTGCGAATCGACACAGTACCAACCTTGGTTCTTTGCGACAGCATGCTGACCTCCAAATATAAGGCATCCGTTACCGGCCTGGCCGGCGCCGACGTGGTCACGAGACTCACGGGCATTATTCCTCGCTGACCCAAATGACCGTCTTCTCCAATCTGTTGAGGCGGTCAATACCGTACCGGAACCTGTTCTTTTTCCGGACGGCCATTGCCATCACCTACCTCTGGGTGGCTTCCGATTTTTACACTATCAACCAGACGAAGATTCATGATGAGGATTTTCGTGACCTTACTCCCGCGCCGGCCTTTGAGTCCTTTGTTGCCGATCCCGGGTGGAACCACTGGTTAGGCCACGAGCTTACCCTCCTGACCAACCCCGCGACTTTCCAATGGATTCTTCTCGGCTCGATTCCCGTGGCCCTTTGTTTTGCCATAGGGCGAATCCCCCGCATCTGCGCCGCCGGGCTCAGCCTGATGATGGTTCTTTTCGGTGCGTGTGCTCCTTTGTTCCAATCTGCCGCGGATGCGTGGCTTTTCTGGGTGCTCTTCCTGGTGCTGTGGGCTCCAACCGATCCGCCGCTGACCGTGAGGCTCTGGCGGGAGAACCCCGCCGTGGAAAGCCGTTACGCCGCCCTGGTTGTGTTCTTGTCCTTCACCGTTTATTTCTTTGCTGGCTGCAGCAAGCTGGTGCTGGGCACCCATCAATGGCTGGCCGGGACGGCGCTGCAAAATATTGTCTTTGATCCTTCCGTCCGGGAGGCCTTTCGCGGGATGATTGTTCCCCATTGGATATCCCTGCTGCTTTGCTACTATACCTTGTTCCAACGGCTGATCGTGCCCTTTTTCTTTTACATGCGCCGCCCCTGGCAGATCGCGGCCATCATCATCCTGGGGACGATGCACGTGGGCTACAACATCCTGATGTTTGTTTCCATTTTTCCGGCCATGGGCTTGGCCTCTCTTCTGCTCATCGCGACGACAATCCCTCATCCGTATCCGGCCCAGGTCTCCCGATGGAATTGGCTTTGGCGGATTCCCGGCACGACTGCCATTGTCCTGATGACAGTCATGCCCGCCATCCAGATCGTCTCCCAGTCCAGCGACCGTTACACCTACATGGCCCAGGCGATCCCCCGCTGGAGCTTCGCTTTCTACTATCCCCTGCGCTGGGAGATGTTTGCTTACGGCGGAAACCGGGATCGCGATACGTGGCAGTTCCTTGTGGTCAAAAACCACAAGGAGGTCATCGACGTCACCCATATCGTCGACCATCACCTCCCTCCCGTTTGGCGAGCGAGGTTCTACCGCGACTCCCTCGACCGGGACGCCTATTCGCTCTGGGCCATGCCAGGCATGCCGATCAAGCGTACCGAGATGTCTTTCCAGCTCTACCTCTTCATCACGCAGAACATCTACATCGAGGAAGGTGGACCGAAGGCTCTTTTCATCACCGACTCCCATGTTCGATTTCAATGCGGGGACGATAAAATTTTTCGATGACCCGGGGAGCTAACCGGCTGGAAATCAGGCGGAGTTTATTAGTTCTCAAAAAAGTTGCATTCCCATGGCTTAAGTAACCTTGACGCTAGGAGACGCTCGGCCTATATAAGCACCATCCAAACGGAGATTGCTTCCATGAAAAAACTCTTCCTCGCCCTTTTCGCCCTACTCCCCCTCGCCCTCGCGCATGGTAGCGGCGCGCCTTTTGTCCCTCCGGTACCCAAGCCGGTAACAAACACCACCGCGCTCAGCTTTACGGTGAATCAGCCCGCATATACCACGTCGTACCCCCATGTCGGCTATCAGGTCGGTGAGAACAAGGTTACGGTTACCAAGACGGCCTTTTCCGAGGTTACTTCTGCGAGCTACCTCCCGGCTGGAAGCGGCAGCATCGCCGCGTTCGCCGTCACCGACGCCACCACGGGAAGCATTAGCATTACCCCAACCGCAGTTGGAACTACGACCCTTACCGTGCTGGTTGAAGTGCCGACCACCTACAACGGAGGCTACATTAATGTGGCCGACACCTTCATCTACAATATCACCGTCAGCCCGATCACCTCGACTCAGGCCATCACGATGAACGTGGACCAAGCCACGGTTATCCCCACTCCGACTGCGGAAAGCAGCTACACCATCACCAATGACGGCGTCGCAGACGGCAACTGGACTGTCAGCAAGAGCACCAGCCCCATGGGAGTGAGCGTCATGACCCACATGCTGGGAACCGACGTGCTGCATGTATTCGACGGCAAGGGTGACGAATATGACTACACTCTGACCACGACGCTTTGGACGCCGACCGCGGGCCAAGTTGAGCTTTCGGATGTCTCCACCAGCCAGCCCGAATATCAGACGCTTATCGCCGGACGCGCCGCCGCAGAAACCTACGCAAGCGCCCTTCCCTTTTGGGGCTCTGCCGTGCGCCGCGAATGGCCGGGCGGCATGTTTGACAACTCTACCTATCGGGTAAGCCGGGCAGCGGACTTCAGTTACAACACGATGGACAATGTCACCGTGCTTGAGGCGACCTTCTGCAACGAAATCGCCCTCTATAACGCTACCACCGGCGATGGTGTCGGCCCGACATCCTCGGGATCAACTGGCGTGGCGTATGACCCCGATCACGGGACGGTCTACGGTAATCCGTCGGGGACTGCACAGATTCTCCCTAACTCTGCCGCCATGGCGATCACGGGAAGCGGAGGCACCCTGGAAGTTTACAATGGCCGCGGCGATCTCGGCTTCAGCCGCGTCACCGGGACCAACCTCACGGTCATTGGTGTGACTACCGATGATGATGCAGGGTTCGCCAGCTCGTGGGCAGGCTATGAGATTTCCTACTTGGAAGAGGGATCCCTTCCCAGCGAGCAGCCTCCGGCAGGGACGATCACTGCCAGTAAGTCTCAGGTGCTCACCAAGGGCCAGGTCACTATTTCCTGGGCTCTGGAATAATGCGCTGCCGCCCCTGAAAAGGCGGCTTGCCATCTGAAGAGAAAAGCTCCTGCCGGCGCCATCGCTGGCCGTGTACTTCAAGCGATTACCAATACGGTCGCGCTCATCCGAAGCATCGAGCAAGTCACTTGACCGACTAGCGCTCGACCTGGTCGCAGGAAGTCATGGCTGCGGCTTCCTGGATGCGATTCACTCCATCAAGGGAAGGAACCTCCGGAGCCTCAGCAATTCGGACGGCACTTTTGCAGATTTTCTCCGGTGGGCGCTCCATCTGGAAGCTCTTGGAGAAACTTGTCAGCGGATCCTTCTGCTTGGTGAGGGCCAATAGCTCCGGCCATGTCTTGCCCTCCAGGTCATCAGGACCGGCCACCGCGAGGGCCGTCTGGAGGACGTCACGCATCTCGTCAACGTCGATCTTGGGCTGCTTGAGCGTCTTGTAGTGGCTATCCCAGTGCTCCATGTTTCCACCCTGGTCGACGTAGCGCTCCTGCTCCTTGGCCATCCACTCTCCGTGGAGCATTTTCACCATGGCCTGTTCCTGATGGGAAATGAAATTCAGGGACGCCTGCTTTTCCTGGTGTACCTGTTGGTGGGCGAGATATTCCACCTCCACCTTGGCGCAAAGCTCGCGGTCGATGAACAGGAGCCGCGGTCCCTGTTCAAACCGCGAACTCCAGGGAACGCCAATCGGCGGTACATCCATGACAGGAATAACGTCATTCCTCTTGGCGCCCTCCGGCGTCCAGGGATAATGAACTCCTTGTTCACCACCACCAATCCACATGCTTTTGCTACTCCGATACTCCATGTTGAAAATGGGCTTTGATCCTTTGCGGGTCCAATGCACGCGGTAACTGCTATTGTTCGGCTCCTTATGCGCCTCGTCGCGCGCGCGGTCATGCAGCATCTCCGCAGTCACACTCTCTTCACGGCTATTGGGGCCATAGCTGCGGATGACGAAAAGCGGATGGTACTTGGAATTGCGGGTCTTCAGGTAGTCGACCAAGACTTCGACGTCGGGATCGGACAGATGTTGGTAATGGTTGGCCCCAATGCGCCAGGAGCCAATCCGGGCCTTGTCGCTCTTGAGGATTTCCGGCTCATGCAGCACCCCATTCGGAAAAAAATCCCATTCACTAGACCTCAGCAGGGCGGCTTTGCCCTGTTTGGCACTCCACTCGAAGTCGAATTTACGGACAAAAATCTGCTCGCCGTTCTGCGGAACGAGCGCACTCACTCGCGGTCCATCCCGCCAGACTAGGAGCGGGGACTCCGGCAGGAGAGGTTCAACCGCCGCCAGGACCTTATCCCCATCCTTGGAGATTTTCCCAAAGCGCGCTCGGATATCGTTGAAGGCATCCGTTTCCTGGGCGCCTACGATCGGACGGAAGGCTTTGCTCTTGGTCTTCCACCAGGTGACCATGTTCTCCACGTCTTGTTCGGTCGCGTCGCCCTTGACCTTGCGCAGTTCACCCAGCATCAAGGCACGGAAGGGAGCCTCAGTCTTCTGCTCCTCCACGATGACGGCCCGGGCTCGTTGGAGCAGTGGAACCATGTCGCGATAGTTGGCCCGGGTCTCGCGCGAGCGCAGGTAGTAGTCGATATCCTGTATCTTGAGCTGATCGAGGCAGAGAAAGGCATCCTGCTCCATGTCGATGGCGTAGGTGCCCTGGCGGCTGCTGTATTGCTGGTCGAAGCGGAAAATGAATCCGCGGGCGTCATGTTCGAGCGTCCGGGCTTCCTCGCCGTGATGCCCATAGGCGCTCTTGGGGTAGACCTGGCCGTGGCGCCAGACGCCGACCACGCGCATGCCGGCACTCATCCGGCGGTTGGCATCGTTCAGCCACTCCTTGAAGCTGGGACGCCCCTCACCGAGCGCAGGACTGGCATCGTAGATGAAACGCAGGGCGGTGCCATAGGTCTCGGGATCGAGAAGATTGGGTTTTTGATCGTCCTGGAAAGGGCGGAAAAGGTGAGTCCGGTCCATGAGCCCCTGGAGCGTCAGCGCAATCTTAAAGAAGTGCTTCTGGTCTTTCGGGCTGTGATTCATCTTGTCGTAAAACTCGTCCGACCCGGGGCGGGCGCGCTCGGAGCGGAAGGGGCCGTCCTCGGGCTGCGGAAAAAGCTCATTGCCGACATGAATGTCCGCCCAGAACCGATGCAGCCGATCGCCGTTGCGGATCAGCCAGTAGGATTTGGCGTTTTCATGATTCAGCAGCGCGTGGGTGTACGGATCGACTCCTTCGTAATTGCGGGCCTTGCGCGTCGGCTGCAAGACCACCACTCCCTTTTGCTCGGGAAAAACCAAGGCGAGATTTTCCGGCTGCGAGACCCATTCGTCGAAAAACTGGATATGAGAATAATCAATGCCGCTCGGATAAGTCAGGGCGCATTCCTCCTCCATGTAGAGCACCCGGGCACGGAAGGTGATCGGCTCGCTGGCCGGCGCCGGCTCTCCGTCCTTCAGGCACGAGATATCCTCGTCACGGCCCAGGTAGAGGTTGACCGTGTGCACGACCTCCAGGAGCCTGTCGGTGTACGCTTTCACCTCGGCCATCCGGGCCTCGGCTTCCTGGAGACGGGCATTGGAAAAGGATTCGAGCAGGGCGGAGGCCTTGGAGAGTTGCACCATCACTCCCTCGGCCCGCTTCTGGAGGGCAAACGAGGCGTTGCGTAACTCGGCCGCGGAACCGGCCTGCTGGATCGTGGACATGTTGTCCGTGGATACCGATGGCAGGGCCACGGAGGGCACATCCCGGGCCGTCATGTTCTGTTCGATGGCCCATGTGTACGCCTCGGTTTCATCGATGTCCGCCGACTCGAAAGCCCGGTCCAGCGTCTCCTGGTCGACGTAACGCCCGTTGTGTTTCTTGGCGCCGGGAATCAGCCATTGGTTCTCCCCCGTCTTCAGCAGTGGGCAGATATCGCCCACTCCGTACAGGGAGCTTCCAATATCCTCCTTCAGGCGACGGTAGATCATCCCCTCTTATAGGGCAATCGAGGCCGCCGGTAAACCAAGCTGTGGACGATTGCGATGGGTCGGGCTACCCATGATAGCCCGACCACCGGTATCCCTCTAACTGCACCCAAGGCTGGCGCCGCAGTTGAGGCAGGTTGCGCAAGTCCCGGTATGCTGGATCTTGGAACCCCCGCATTCCGGGCAGGTCTTGCCATCACGGTAGAGAACCGCGACAGGGGCCGCCACCACGCCGTTCTGGACGACGGCAGCCACGACCACCGGAGCTTTCTCGCCTGCGGCAGGAGCAGCGCTCGTTGTCGAAGCTGCCGCTGCCTCGGCTTTGGCTGCTTCCATGCGCGCGCGCGGCGAATACTGGCTGCGGAACCCTTGGATGAACTCCATGCCCAGCCAGCGGAAGATGTAATCCATGAGGCTCTTGGCATTGGGGATGTCGGGATTCGGAGTGTAGCCTGCCGGCTCGAAGTGGGTGTGGGAGAACTTGCGCACCATGTCGTCAACCGGCACGCCGTATTGGAGCGCCATCGACACCAGCGTTCCGATTGCGTCCATAAGGCCGCCGATCGTGCTACCTTCCTTGGCCATGGTGATAAAGAGTTCGCCCGGCTTGCCATCGTGGAAGATGCCCACCGTGATGTAGCCCTCGTGACCGGCGATGTCGAACTTGTGGGTCTTGGCATCGCGGGTGTCGGTCATGCGGCGGCGCACCGGTGCGGGAACCGCGTCGGCTGCCATCGCTTCCTTCGAGATGGTCATCGGCTCCGTCGAATCGCTCTTCTTGGTCGAAAGCGGTGCCGAGCGCTTGCTGCCATCGCGGTAGATGGCAATAGCCTTGAGCCCCAGCCTCCAGCCGTCGATGTAGGTTTGCGTGATCTCCTCGACCGTGGCTGTACTCGGCAGGTTGACCGTCTTGGAGATCGCTCCGGAGAGGAAAGGCTGGGCCGCGGCCATCATGCCGATGTGGGCCTTGTAGGAAAGCGACCGGGTGCCCTTCTGGGCCTTGAAGGCGCAGTCGAACACCGGCAGGTGCTCCACCTTCAACCCTGGCGCGCCCTCGATGGTGTCTTCCTTGTCGATGTAGGCGATGATCTGGACGACCTCGGTTTCATCGTAGCCGAGATTGAGGAGAGCCGAGGGCACGGTCTGGTTGACGATCTTGAGCATGCCGCCGCCGGC
>FSYP01000097.1_pt1 | contig 88356 bp, 113 predicted proteins | sample 1638601 | NCBI WGS metagenome assembly FSYP01 (sample SAMEA3914788, study PRJEB12502) | metagenome | biome: forest; material: soil | place: Canada | collected 2011-07-03 | depth 0.1 m | reverse complement strand
GTTGATCTGAAGGTAAGGCTGGGCAAATCCCGGGTGGCCCTTGTAAGTCAACTGCTCTGGCGTGTACCGTTCCAATTCAAAGCGCAGGCTCCGGTAGGGAAGGATGCCGAACCGGCAGTCGAAGTATTCATCCAGCGGCCCGGTGTAGACTAAATGGCGGAAGGAAACCTTGCGCGCCAACACCTGTTGGTAGCTGGTCCCGAGTTGCATCCGGCTCCGCGGCTCCTGCTCCACGGTCTTGGCCCACATCCGTTCCATCATGGCCGTGTATCCATCGGATGGCAGGGCCTGGAAATCACCGACGATGTACCGAGTGTCGCGGTTGGTCCGGATGGGAATGCGCTTGCAGACCTCCGGGTTAAGCGCCTCCGCCGGCACGCCCCACTGCTTGCGCGTATAGTCCTTGTAAAAGAGGTTGTAGAACTCCTCGCCAACCTGGCTGACGATCACGTCCCGCGAGTTATTGATCGACTCCAGTTTGGGCAGGGCAGCCAGATGGGCTTTGAACTCCTCCTCCGTGCTGGGACGCCCCAGCCATTGCTCGAAGGTTTCCAGGTTGATTGGGAAGCTCCAGAGCTTGCTGCCGGAAACAACGCGGACCTGGTAGGTCGCCGCATGCCACTCGGTGAACTGGGAGAGGTATTCCTTCACCTCGGGGTAGGAGGTGCGGAAGTAGTGCGGGCCGTAGACGTGGTAGAGCACCCCGTTGCGATCAGCCTTGTCGAAGCAGTTGCCACCGAGGTGGTCTCGCTGGTCGATCACCAATGCGCTGATCCCCTTCCGGGAGAGGCGCTCGGCGGTGACAAGGCCCGAGAGACCAGCCCCTACAATGAGGTAGTCGTAATCTCGGTGCTGTCCATCGTTTGGGGAGAGGGGCTCCATGCGCCCGGGGTCTTGCCCGATTCAGGCGGTTTCGTCAAACGACTTCTCCGCCCTGAAACGCCAGGCGTCAGGCGCGGGCAGCGGCGCTTGAGATGGCGCCCGACGCTTTGAGTGTTTTCAGGTCACGCACCAGCCGAACAGCCTTTTTGGCGAACCCGAAGAGCTTGACCGAGGCCGTTCCACCCGTCCGGTCCCGGAAATGGATGGGTATCTCCTTGAAACCCTTAGGTTCCAGGAGGATGGCCATGGCGATATTGGCGAGGTCGAAGGTCGGCTGGATCCGATTGGCCGCCTCCACGGCCATCGTCACCGGGTAAATGCGGTAGGGCACATTCGTATCGTGGACCTTGGTGCCGGTCAACACGGTCATGACCATGCGCAAGACCCGGCTGATGACCACGCGCGCGAAGCCATCGTGGCGTTGCCGGCGGTGGCCATAGACCGCCCATGTCCCACGCTCGGCCCAGAAGGCAGGAAAGAATACCGGGTCGCACTGCCCATCGGAGTCGATTTGCATGACAAACTCGCTCCCCATCTCCTGGGCGATGCGGTAGCCGGCGAGGCAGGACTGTCCGTGACCGCGGTTGGCATGGGTGTGGAGGAGGATTTCCGGGTGCTTCTTGGCAGCCTCCTCGACGACTTGGGCGCTTCGGTCCTTCGAGCCGTCATTGATGACGAGGATGCGAAAATCCGCCACGGGCAGGAACCGCGATATCTCGGCGTGCCATTCGGTCACGACCTGGCCAATGGTCTTGACCTCGTTGTAGGTGGGGATAATGAGTACAAGCTGCATCGAAATCCGCATCCTTGTGCCCGGAGAGGCTGCTTTTGTAAAGAAAAGCATCGTCAAATTGTCCGTGAGCAAACCAAGGTTTTGGGCGTAACCTGAAATTTCACTTTGCGCTCACCGTCCAAATTGGGCATTACATCCCTGCGATGCGCTTAAAATCCCTCCTCAATCCCCGGAACTACGGGCAGTCCATCCGCCGAAGATTTCTCGCGGTCAAGCACCACCTCTACCCCAACACCAAGGGGACAGACTGCTTTGCCGCCGGCCACTACTACTCGCCTCTGCTGGACCTGAAGGGACTCTCGCTCAACCAGGACTGCTACCCTCACGACGGTGTGAAGAACTGGGAACACATTGACCTGCGCCCCGGCGAGCAGCGCACTTTTTACACCGAGCTTTTGCGCGAGCATCCACCGCTGGCCTTCCCGCTGCGCAGGTCAGGCGAGTCCCGGTATTTCTCCAAGAACGATTTCTTCCCCGTCTCCGATGCCTACACGCTGAGCGCCATGATCCGCCGGTTTAAGCCCGGGCAGATTGTGGAGGTGGGTTCCGGCTTCTCCAGCGCAGTCACCCTGGACACGCTCGACCGCTCGAATCTCTCGTCTCTGCTGACCTTCATCGAGCCCTACCCCGATCGTCTCTACTCGCTTTTGTCGAAGGCGGATAAAGCCAGCGCCCGGATCATTGAAAAGCCAGTCCAGGAAACTCCCATGAGCGTCTTCGATCATCTCGAAGCCAATGACGTTCTCTTCATCGATTCCTCTCACGTCGCGAAGGTGGGCAGTGACGTCTCCTTCCTGCTCCTGCGGGTGCTCCCACGCCTGAAGAAGGGTGTGTTCGTTCACATTCACGACATCTTTTATCCTTTCACCATGCCCTACTCGTGGATTTACGAGGGCCGGGCCTGGAATGAATCGTTGTTCCTGCGGGCCTTCCTTCAGGGTAACTCCTCCTACGAGGTGGTCGCCTTCAATCCCTTTGCCGCGGCCACCTTCCCCGACGTCTTCGAGCACATGTTTCCGCCGTTCCTGGAAAACCCGGGCGGCAGCATCTGGCTGCAAAAAGTCTAGTCATGGCCCTCGCCCCCGCCACGACGCCTGCCGTTTCCCCTTCACGAGCGGGGGCGAAAGAGTCGCGCCTGCCCGGGCTCGACGGCTTGCGGGGTGTCGCCATTCTCCTGGTCATCGCTCTCCACTCCGCATGGATTCACATTTTTCCCAAGCGCATCGGGGACGCGCTCTTTCGCTTCACTAGCCCTCTCGATAGCATGGGCGTACCGCTTTTCTTCGTCCTGAGCGGCTTCCTGATTACCCACCTGCTTCTGCTAGCGGAGAACCGGCATGGCTCGATCAACCTGGGGCATTTCTGGCTCAAGCGGCTTATCCGCATTGGCCCGCCGGTCGTCGCTTATGTCGGCTTCCTCGTGGCCTTCGGCTGGCTCACCGACCTCAAGGATATTATCGTCTCCCTGACTCTTTTCCTTCGCGACATCATCGAGCCCAGTTCCCTCACCTCCCACTTCTGGAGCCTGGCCATCGAGTCCCAGTTTTACCTGGTTTGGCCGCTCGTGCTCGCGCTCACTCCTCCAGCCCGCCGCCTGGCCATGGGGTGCATTCTCCTCGCGGCCTTCCCGCTCATCCGCCTGGCAGGCGTCTTTGTTCTCTCCTTCAATGACTACAAGCTGCTCACCACGATTCTCCGCTTCGATTTCATCCTGATGGGCTGCCTCATCGCTCTCTCCTACCCATCTTGGGCCGTCACCGTTTTCGACGTCCGGAAGGTCGTGCGCCTGCGGCTGATCGGGCTATTTCTCTGCTTCACGGATGCGGCGCTTTCCGTGCGCACGGGGCTGAACTGCATGGAGCGAGGCATCTACGACCCATTCCGTCAGCTACTGGCCGAACTCCAGACCGTGATGGGGTACGTGGGCGTCGCCTTGGTTCTCGCCTCGCTGCTCGCTAACTCCGGGCGGGTCTACTCGATCTTCCACTCCCGGATTCTGGCCTGGGTGGGAATGATTTCCTACAGCCTTTACCTCTGGCAGCAATTCTTTATGTACGCCGCGCTACCCCACTGGCTCACGATCCTGTGGATCAAGCTGCCCGTGACTTTCCTGGCCGGATGGGTATCCTACCGACTGCTGGAGCGGCCCTTTTCAGGCGTCCGGCGGAGAATCGAAGTATGACCACCGAGAGAATTCAGCGCCTTGAGGAGATGTCGTGGCTGAGGCAGTTCTGGCTTTTCGCCTTTGACACGGAATTCTTCATGGCCCTCCATGCGCTTAGCATTCGCGAAGAGTTGATCGCCTACGAGCTTTGCCGCCTCGATGAAGAGGCGCTGCAAAAGGTCACTCGGTAAAGCTCAGGATTGAGCCCAGGCTCTTCCACAACTCTTCGTCACCCGGGAGGCCGGCCAGGATGGATTTTGCGCCGTCGACATCGATTGCAGGACGAACGGTCAGTCCGCCAGGACAGTCGAAGGTTATCAGCCCGCGTTGCACGCCGGCCATGAGGGCATCGCGGAAAGCCAACGAATCCCCGTGCATCGGGTGGCACCGGATGCGAAAACTCGCGCCCCCGGCCCGTTCCTTGAACTTGAGAAAGGCCGCCTCTGCCCCGCGATCGATGCGATCTCCAGCCAGCGACCATGTCCGCATCCCGATCATGACGCCTCCAGCGATCAGCCCGGAGAGGAAGTCGTCGACCGTGATGTCTTTAAGCTCGGCTATTTCAACCATGAGATTCTCCCCACCAGGTCGGGCTCCTGGGCCAGCGCGTCGGTCAGGAATTTGCCCATCATCAGAAAGGCCGGCGCGCGCTCGCTGGAGTACCGAAAGCGTTCCACGAAGCCCTTGAATTCGCGCGCCTGCTGACGCCCGTTGGCCTTGAGAATGCGTCCGCGGCAGACGATGAGGGTGGACCGGTTGACCTTGCGCTCGCCGATCGAGGCCCGGATGGCGCCAACCAGGTCGCCCTTGACCTCGACCACGAGGATGGGATCGAAGGCCAGCCCGTCGGGGACAGCCTTCATGTCAGGCGCGGCCACCGCGTAGCAGGATTCGAGGCGTGATGTCAGGTCGTCCATATCACCAGGAATAGGTAGTAGATGAATTTGTACGTGCTCATGAAGTTCGAGAAAAGATAGCGAAAAGCTTTTTCCGTTTCGTTCGCCGGACCTAATCTGCGACGTCACTTGTGCGTAGAGCGACAGCCCGGTCTAAGGCGTAAAAGGCAATGTCTTCGGAAACCGCGTAGGACAGGCCGTTGCCCATGAACAATTCAAAGTCACGGCCTGGCAGGCTTTTGCCTTCAGCCATCTTCTTGATAATATGGACATTGATGAGATTAATGCGCTGCCCGCGCCCGATAGCGAACCATGGCATTGTCATCACCTGAGCCCGGTCGGATGCCGACAGGGCTGAGAGGGGAAATGCTCTCTCGTCGGAGAATATCAGCTTTCCCTCACCAAGGGCTTGGGCCTGATGGGGGTTGCCGAAGTAACCGTGATAGGCGATCCAGTCCGCGAGATGGAGAAAATCGATCAAGCGATCGCGGTACTCGGGGTTGATCTTATAGAACGTCCGGTGGAGGATGCCACGGCAGGCGCCAGGCTCTATCCAGAGGGTGTCAGCGAGGGAGACGAAGGTCTCCCTACCAACCTCAGTAAGCCCGGCCTTGCGGGTCAGATCCGGGATCGAGATGTCTCCGTGGCGATAAAGCCGCTCGGTAGGCAGGCTGAGCAGGACGGCAGTCTCGCGGAAGCGGGCCGGGCGCACGCATCGGACCGCCCCGGGGTTGATCCAGCCATTGCGGAAAGGGGAGAAGTGGCGTTTGGCGTAAGCGATGGCGCGCTCGACGTCGGGAGGGTGAACCAGGAAACAAGTCCCAGTCCGGGTATGCACCCAGTTGCGGCCCTGGCCACTAAGTTCGGTGATCTCGGCGAGATTGAGCGACTTGTATTCGAGTGCCGCGTCACCGGTATTACGGAAAACCCGGACGATAAGCTGCGGGAGATTCGACTGGCGGAGCATAGGAGAGGCTCAGGGAAGGAAACAGCGTACCACGGTGAGTGCGGCCCCTGCCAGAAGGACAGTTTCCAGCACCCTGAATATCCTGTACCAGGTGCGGGAAGCATTGATCTGGCCATCGATGGCGAGCTGAAGCATCTTGGCGCTGACGATTCCGGTTGCGAGTAAGAGGAGAAAGGCGAGGTAGTAAAGGGGCATCGAGGGTAGAAGAGGGGAGTTACTGCGAAAGAAAGGTCGGTTCCATCAGGGCGCATCTTTCAATTCTTCGCCATTTTTGTCGATGAACACGTTTCTTCCATTTCCCGAGGCCCCGAGCTTGATCGTAGGGCGCTGCTTATTGGTATCCGGAACGTAGAGAAAAGGAAAATCCAGTTTGCCGTCAGGTTTTGTGCTGTTGAATGCCGGGGCAAGTTCTTCGCTCATATTGGCATTCTACCTTAACCGAGGACTTCGATCCACGTTTTCATTCAGGGCCACCGCCAGTACAGGAACGTGGGGAATGTCGGGCAGCGCAGGCGTTTCTTTCTGGAGAGCCTGCAGTCCCGTTTCCATGGACTGCTCGACTTTGTGTGCCTCCTGTCGCCAGTCGTTCTGAAAAACGGAATTGAGCCGGCCTCCGGCAATGCGGCAGCGCAGGTTGGTGTTTTCCCGCCAGTCCACCGCTCCCCCGCGATGCTCGGTCCATCGCTCGCGCGCGCCGGCGCCTCGGGAGTCGAACGAAGTGCCCAGGCTGGGCACCTGGAGCGCCACATGGTCGAAGGTCCCCTCGTGATCGGCGATCAGCAGTTGGGTCGCGATGGCCGGGTCGCGCTTGCGCAGGAAGGAATCCAGTCCGATGGCGAAGATCCGGCAGAGCCCATTCTGGTAGACGTCCTCGTCCGCCGGCCCCGGGAAAGCGTCCCGAATCAGTTGGTCGAGGGTTTGGGTATCCAGCTTGGCCGTCACACCTTTGAGAATAGGCCGGGCGTTACGCTGCGTCTAGCTGCCACGCGGGAAGCAGCGAAGTACAGGGTCATGCTGCGCATGATACCGATGAACATCCCCATCCCGCCCGTCAGCATGCCGAAACAGAAGGCAGGCCCATGCACCTCCTGATCGGGAAGAATGTAGGACAGGACTATACCGCCCAGTCCACCCAGACCCATCCCCGCCGTCCAGTAGAGCAGAATCAGCACAGCTAATTTTAATTTTAGTTTCATCGGGGCACCTGGTTGAAGGTTAAGCTTTGTGGTGGAATTTTGCGAGCAACTGGCGCAGCTTGGCGTCGACCGACTTCTTCAGCGCGCGGCGCTCCGGGGTCTCGTCCTCCGGGTACATGTAGACATCGAGCTTTCCGCCCTGGAAGCGGAGCTTGCCCCCAAATCCCAGGGCGGGGCATACGCGGTATTCCCGTTCGGTGTCTTGTTCGGAGGTGTAGCGCTGGAGAAACTGAAAGCGAAGATTTTCTGGCGCGTCGAGGTCGGCAACGAGAATGTCGTAAATCTCGCCCCACTGGGCCTCGGTCAGGTCCAGGCGTCGAACCGTCATACTCATCGCGTGGTAGTGGGGCCGCCGGTTTGAGCATTGCTCAGGCTGTTGCCGATCGTGCTGTAAGTGCTCTTGGTCGAGCCCAACAGATGCTCCATGACCGCGATGGCCACCACCGAGACGAACGCCAGGATGAGGGCGTATTCCACCAGTGTTTGACCTTTTTTCGAGGAGGCGGAGCGGTAATTTTTCATGGTAAGGGTATCGTCAAGATAGCCGTTGGCGTCCGGCTTCGAGTATCCTGCTCAAGGCCCGGGTCAGGCGTCGCGCCCGCTCGGGAGACATCGGTTCGTCGCCCGCTCCGTAAGCCAGGTCGAAACGCTTGAGGAGCGCGGGCTGGTTGAACGTGATCTCGCGAAAGTCCATGTCCCAGGAAATGAGCCCACTGTGTGCCATGGCGGAAAGCCCGGAGGAGAGTGCCTCACACCGGGGCTCGATCCCATCCTCATCGAAGGCATAGTTGCAGAAGACGTCCCGATACTCCCTCTCCTTGCTCAGGGTGTGAAAGGCGCGGACGATCTCGGTCTCGGTGGCGCGGAGCTTGGTGTCCAGCCAGAGAGCAAAGACCAGAACGAGGATTTCGTCACCAATCAAGGCGCCCTTAGTCATGCGCCTCCCGCATCTCGGGCGCGACGTAATTGAGCACCTCGTTCCAATACTTCAGGCGCTCCTCGGCGTAGGTCTTCAAAAACTGCGACATTTGCCGGCGCCCGACCTGGACCGTGTCGGCCAGCACGTAGACCTTCCATCCACCGATTGCAAAGCCATGCTCGCGCAGTTCTGCGGCATCCAGCGGATGCAGGATGCCCAGTAGGTGCGCCGGAATGTTCTCGCCCTTGCCGCCAATGATCTGCCCACGCTCGAAGCGGGGAGTGTCATTGATGATCGAAGGCTCGATTTTAACCCCCTTGCTTCCAAGTCCTCCCACGACCTTGTAGAGGAGGTCCATTGGCTTGATCGCAAGGCGGTTGATCGTCGGGACAATTTGCAGGTGACCCTCGGCATCCTGGCTGCGGGCATAACCGCAGGGGGCGGCGAGCATCGTATCGAAGGTTTCATCGAACCTCGCCCCCTTTCCCATGAGGCCTTTCTTGACCATGAAGGCCCGCAGGTGAGCGAGCGCGAGAATCGGATCGCCCTGGCCGGTGAAGTCCTTGCTCAGAAGTCGCGGCGTGACACCCTGGTTGGGATAACGCAGGCGAAAGTAGTGGAAGCGAAACCCCTTGGGGCTCGGGCGTCCAATGAAGGAATAGTGGGCCTTGATGGTGAATGCGCTCAAAATCTTGGAGGGTAGAGTTAGTCGAGGAAGACGGACATGCGCCCGCCGATGGCGTCGTGATGCAGGCGTTCCGTGACCACATCAAGGAGACGGTTCATGTCGAAGGCCGAGTCGATCTCCAGGCGAAGCTTATATTTGCGGCGCTTGACCGGAGGCAGGACTGGAGCCCGTCGCGCTTCCGTCCGCACGGTCGTCCAAGTGGGGCTCTTCCCGTTAAGAGTGGTCATGCCCGCAAATGCCAGCGTCAGCATCGCGCGCAGGTGGATGGCGTCGAGTTGACCGTAGCCCTCAGGCAAGTGAAGCTCGACCCCTGAACCACCAGCGGTAACACGGGCCTTAATATTCTGGAGCCCCTGCTTGCGCAAAAAGGACCGCGTATAGCGAGCCTGCTTCTCAATATCCACTGTCGCGGCCTTTTTAAAGAGGGGCTTGATTGAATCGAGGAAGATGGAGCGAATTCTCACGAGTACCATAAGATAGGTTCCCTCGTCAGGCTTGAGACGGGGTGGTGGCAGGTAGTTCGGCGGGTTTCTCCGCAGGCTTGGCCTCGGGCTTGGGCGTATCGGCAGGAGCATCCTTGGCGGGTTCCTCAACCTTGGCCGAGAGATTGACCTCCAAGTACCGCTTGCCGCCCTTCCCTACGCTCTTGATGCGCACCCGGGGCGCTCCCTTGGCGTCGACGCCGGCCAGAACATGGGCGATGCAGTCCTCCGTGCCATCAGCCTCCTTGCGGTAAAAGGCCACGTCGATTTCAGTCCCGTCCACGCTGCTAATGCGGTCGGCCAGGAGGCGGGTATCGAAGAGTTTCCCGTGGGAGGTCGGCACCTGGAGAATGAAGATGTCCTTGCGTCCGCTATCCAGGGCGGCGGCAATCAGGTCGGAAACGGCCCTGGAGAGGTCGTAGCCCACCTCCGGGTAGAAGACCGCCAGCGGGGTATCCACGCCGAACTCGCGGCGGATCAGGGTGACGGGAGCGCCTTCGCCCTTGTGTGAAACGTGATATTTTCTCATGAGGCCATATTGATTAAACCCCTTTTACGTCCGTTTTTCAACCCGCACTCGGTTTTTCTCGAAACCCAGGCTCCGCGATCGTAAACGAGCAGGTCGACGGGCTTGAGCTTTCGGACCGCAAACACCGCAACCTCTTGTTCATTAAAGAGAATTCCGGCGTCTTTGACATCGAGGCAATCCTTGCCAGGTTTGAGCCGACTGCCATCGAAAACCACGATCACGCCGGATTCATCGATGCGAGTGACCTTGCGCATAGCAAATCGGGCCGCCTCCTCCTGGCTGCGGGACGTGCAGAAAGCGCGCAGATCGTCTGGGAGATGGCGGTAGAACTGAGCAATCGGCTCTTCGCCAGCCATGAGAGCTTCCCCTGAAGCGGGGGAAGTTCCGTGATAAAGAAGGGAAGGCATGGCGCCCTCGGAGATAGATATTAGACCGCGGCGGCCTTCTTCAGCTTCAGCTTGCGGATCTGCTCCGCGCGCTTGATCTCCGCATCGGCGATGATCGCTTCCAGCGCGTCATGGTCGAAGGTCTCGAAATACAGCCAGTGGGTGTAAGTGTTCCCGAAACCCGCGTGGCTGATGGATTCGTTGGCGCGAACCTCGTGGATGACCGGGATTTTGTAGGCGACGAAGACACCGAGGGGCAGCCCGCGGCCATTACCGACCATCTGGCCAAGCACCTCGAATAAATCTTCCGCCTCACCGTCTTTGTCGATCTTCTTCCCAAAATGCTTCTTGGCCAGGTCCGCGAAGTCCCGGCTCTCCAGGAGGTCGGTCCAACCATCAGGTAGATCACGCTGAAGGTCTTCAACGTGGATAGTTGTGACCAATGGCAGGATATGTTCGATCAGGATCATCCGGTCGAAGAACTCGGTCTGGATCTGGAGGGAGGTGAGTTTGGGCATTCCCTGAATAAACCCGATAAAATTTCGCGAAGCAAGGTCTTTGGGGTTTGCACCTGAAAAGACATGTTAGTAAAGTCCGCGCCCATGAAGGACCTCCTGCCCATTCACCGCAAGGTGGAAGCGCGCTTTCTGGAGGCCAATGCCCATGGCCGCGACTTCATCATGGCCGACATCCATGGGCACTATACCTCCGTGCTCAAGCTGATGGCCGCGGTCGGGTTCAACAAAAAGACAGACCGCATCTTTTGCAGTGGTGATCTCGTCGACCGGGGGCCGGACCCGGTATGGGCAGCCAGCCTGACTTCCGAGCCCTGGTTCAACAGTACCTTGGGCAATCACGACCTGTTCATGGTCAGGAATGTGGCCCGGCGCCAGCAAAATGAGGACAAGTTTCGTAGCGATGCCTTCGAGATGGGCGGTGCCTGGACCCTGGCCCAGGACCAGGGAACCCTGGACGTGATTTCCTCCGAGCTGCAGAAGTTGCCCCATATCCTGTCCGTCGGGCAGGGGGCCGAACGCTTTAACGTCGTCCACGGAATTATGCTCGATCGGGATGAGTTCCTTACCGACCACCAGATTGACCGTGTCAATGAGCGCTCCGATGACCCATGGTTGATCCAGGACCTAACGGAAAACCGCAAAATCTGGCGTTCGTCCATCCGGGAAAGCCAGCCCGGCCTTTCGCTGACTTACTGCGGGCACACGCCCCTTGGAACGATGGCCTATAACCGGTCGCACCTTTGCCTGGATTTTGGAGCGGGGCATCCGGATTGGGTCGACCAGGTCCAGCGGCTGGCGTTTTTTTGTCATCAGGACAAGACCCTGTGGACAATTAAGACCAACGATCGCTACGCCGAGCCGGAGAAGGACACTCAAGCCTACTCGCGGCTGAACATCGAGCCTTCCGTCCTTCCGATGCCCGATCTTCCTAAGCAGGTGCATCTGCCGGCAGACCTGCCTCAGCGGCTGGCGGCGGCCCATGCATCCGATTCCCGCCAAGTCCCTGCGCGGTAAGGGGGGCGCTACCGGTTAAACCGGGTACTTGCGCTTTGAAGGTCGGCTACCTATACCAGTTGCATGAGCAAGACCCTTACATTAAGCGAGGCCATCAGCGAATCCCTTTCAACTCCCGTTGACCCACAGGAAGCCGAGAAACGGGAGACCCTGGTTCGCGCGCTCTCCGATGTCCTGCTCAATGAGCGTCTACCTGCAAAGATCTTGATCCCCGGGGTTGAGTCCGAGGCCGTCGGCCCGCACCGCAAGATCACCATGTCGATCATCAGGGTGCTCGCCCATCGAGGCTTCGTCATCACCGACGACAAGCTCCAGGCCACCGTGGCCGAGCGTCTGGGCACCGACATGCCGCCGACGCCGAATATCCCTGTCGCGGCCCCCGCCCCCAAGCCGCTCATCTCCGCGGCATGGCAGGCGCTGCCCGAGGTCGGCACGCTGCCCGTCGTCTCCTTTGTCGACACCCCGTCAGTCCGGGGACTGGAAGCCATCCGCTAGTCCTTAGCGGATAATCATATCGACATCGCCCTTGGTCGAATTGACCAGATGGTCGCGGCAGAAGGTCACCAGTTCGTCGTGGATGAGATCGCATGCCCGGGTCCAGCGCTTGGCTCCGGCCAGCACCCGGCAGCAACCCCGCAAGTCGCACAGTCCGATCCCACCGAGCTGGACTTCAAGGGCCTCGGAGAGTCGTTCCCGCAAGACCGCGTAAAACTTGGCTGCGTCGGGGTGGCGCTCCGCGATCTCGACCAGGGAAAGGGTCAGGCGTGGAGGCGTAACCTCCGTGGTCTCGGCGATGTCCCCGAAGCCAATGCCCTGCAGGGAGCGGCGGATCATGTCGCGCAGGTGCTCGACGCAGAGGGGAGTCGTCGTCTGCCAGTCGTCGACCAGGTAGACCGTGATGGCCCTGGCCACCTGCCCGGCCAGGCTCCAGCGCTTGTAGCCGGCGGCACAGGCGGAGCGCTTGATCGTCTCGGTCAGCCAGCCCTCAGAAATGGGGAAATGGCGGCCTTTGTTCCAGACTACGTCAGGGAGCTTCGAGGTGATAATCATATTTCGGCGGCGGGTTGTGCGATTCTCGTGCCAGAATCGGAGGGTTGTGTCGTCGACTTTCTGAAATAGGTTGCGAGAGCGTTGTCGTAAAGGGGGGTGGCCGGGTAAATCAGGCCGCCGGCTTCCGCTGCCCTTCCCTGGTACACTTGCACCGGGTGACCGGGAATCCTCTCTCGACCAGGTCGTCGATGGCATCCTGCCCGCTAATCAGGCGACGGGCGGCCCGCAGCATGGAACAGCCTACGCGGTGAATGTGAACCACCTTGTCGTTGCGGCTCCACGCGGCCGCCTCGTCCGGCCTGATCTCCGGCGGAGGCTTGCGGTTAATCCGCTCGCACTCCTTGGTGACATTTTCCAGGTCGGTGAACTCATCGTGCTGCGAGAACCGGTCCTTCAGGGTATCAAAAATGCCGTACCCCGAGCGATTGGGAGCCTTGCGAGGTTCGTAGCGTCGAGCGGCAGCCATATCGCCTCAAGATAAGTCGGCCCGGAATTGACCTAGAGGTTCGCCTGGGTGACGGAGGCATTCCAATTCATCGCGCGCTCGATGTTCGCGTCGCCCTGCTGCTGGAGAGTCTCCGCGGGATTGCCGCGGTAGCTCCGGCGCAGCCAGCGATGGGACTCATCGACGGCGATCTGCGCCTCGGTGGCCCGTAGTCCGGTCGCGATGAAATCCCGGATTTGGCTCGCCGCATCCTTGATACCCTCGGCGCTAATCGACGGGGCAGGAGTCCCGGCATGGAGTATCTGGGGGCGCTCCGCCTTGGTGTTGACCGTGATGAGGAGACATTCCCCATTGATCCCACCGATGGAGATGTCGGACAGGGGAAGTTGGATGGAGCCGTCCACGAGGAAGAACCGGGTGAGGGTACCGAGGCTGTCGAGCACCTTGACCTCTTCGGTCAGGCGTTCGATGAAATGGACGCGGGCTGCTTTCCCCGGCTCGTCATCGGGCAGCGCTTGCAGGGCATTCAGAATTGAGCGCAGGAGCAGGTGGAGAGGCATGGAGGAGGCTACCGTGGACCGCGGCAAACCGCAACCCCGTCAGGATTGGACCTTTAATCCCATTCCGTCACTGGGCTCAGCATGCGAGCCTTCCACGAGCAGCGATCTTGCCACTGCCCATGAACCGGTCAGCACCAGAAGGGGCAGCGCACCTTCACGAGACATAATAGCGTTCCCTCTTGGGGCGGTCGGCCACCATCGGGCTCGCTTCCGGGCCGTCCACCCAGACGATCTTCGCCTGGTCGATGACCTCTTGGGGAAGAAGTACCATGTACCCATCGGCATGGTAGGTGGCTTTACCCTCGCCGCGCAGGCGTTCGGCCAAGGCCATCTCCACCGCCCCACCCTCCCGTCGGTCGCCTCCGAGGCTAACGAAACCATGGCCGTACTTCAGGCGCATCGGCACCATGCCCTTGAAAGGCGATACCGAGATCAGCGTCTTGATGTGCTCGGGGTTGCTCACGTTCGCCTCGACCCGGGTGATGAATTGAGCCCAGGCGCGCTCATCATTGGCCGCGAGGGCCGCGGCGATCTCCTGGATTTTTTTGAGATCGTCCGTATGACGCCCGAACACCCGGCCCTGTTGGGCATCGTCGACCAGCTTGGTGAGGACATCGGCCCGGGTCACGCAATTCTCCTTCAAAGCCAGAATGAACCGGATATAGAAGGCTTCAGTATAGGCTGACTCTTCGCCAGCGCGCATCGCATCGGATTGGCCATCGCTCATAGGTATTGGGAGGTTATCGTGGGGTTAGAGTGCAATCAAGGTTCACTTGCGCGACATCTCCGCGGCGCCCTTGCGCCCGCGAGCGTCGAGGCCGGCCAGCCGCTGGATTTCCGCGAGGCTGGCCTGGCGGGAACTATGGAAATCGAAACCCGGAGCGGCGTAGCACGTCTTGGGAGCCGGGAAGGGACCCGCGCGCCGGCCTTTGCTCAAGTCGCCCTTCTGCACCGCCCGGTTGAGCATGCGCTTTTGGATGGGCGTAAATTGACCGATGGAGGCGACCTCACTTCCGTGCTTAATAACGGCGGAAACTAGGGAGGGATAATCGTTGGGCCAGTCGTTCACAATAACGAAGATAGAGTATTACCGGTGGCGTGAGATCACAATCCGAACTACGTTGGTCCATGAAATACCTCCCGCTTCTCGTCGCCCTTTTCGCTCTCCCCATGGCTTACGGCCAACCAGCTCCGGTCCATTCCGCCGCGCCCGCCAGTGGAGGGGCTGCCCAAGGCCAAGCGGTCAATACCACCCCGCCGGCGTCGGCGTCTGCCGGGAACAGTTCCACCACGCCGTCAGGCATGCCGCAGAACCCATCAAGCAACACCGCTCCGCCCGCAACTCCTGGGAACAGCCCGTCGAGTGTAAGCTCCCCGTCGGCCACCGCGGGAACGAACGCCTCGAACAATGTGACGCCCCCGGCGATGCACGGGACCAATCCTTCAAGCGTTACCGCCCCGTCACCGTGATTTTAAGGGGACGCGAGACACCCTTCCATCCACTTAAGTCTTGAGTTTACTTCGCCGCCCCGCTAATCCCGGTGCGTCCTGAGCGCATTTCAGGGCAACCTCAACCCAGGAGACCCATGAAAAAGCTCGCCCGCGTCGCTGCCCTTATTTTTACCGCTCTCACCCCTGTTCTGGCCCATGCTCAGGAAGATTTGTACGTTGGGGGTTACAATACCATCGGCCAGTACAACGAAACCACCGGCGCCACCATCAACAGCACCTTCATCACAACGCCGTATTCCAACGACATCCTTACCTCCGTCGGTAACAACACGCTGCTCACGCTCAATCAGGGCACCGGATCGGCCCTCGGCTACAATGTGACGACGGGTGCCTACACGCCTTTCAACACGGGCAGCGTCTCGCAGTATATGTCGGGGGCGGCCTTCAATAACAATATCCTCTACGTCAGCACGGAAAGCGGAGCCATCACCGGATACAACACGGTAACGAGCACGTACCCCTACGGGATCAGCCTGGCGGCGTCTCCCAGTTCCTACGGTGCGTCTCCGGCAACCAATTTGGTCCTCGGTGGCAGTTCGATCTATTTCGGCCTGCAAATCAGCTCCACCCAAAGCGTGGTTGAGTATTTCAACACCAGTACCCTCACACCGGGCCTTGAGGCCAATGCCACGGTCCTGACTGGCACCATCACCGGCGTGGTCAGCAGCGTGGCCACAGTAGGCAATAACCTGTACGCCGCGGTAGGCGGGAAGAATGAAATCCTGGAGTTCAATATCACCACCGGCGCGCTGGAGGACACAATCGCAGCCGCCAATCCATCCAAGCTGGTGGCCAACAGCACCAATCTCTACTCGCTCAATACCAGCACGGGCGCAGTTTCGGAATTCACCGACGACGGCGCGATCATATATTCGGATCTCGTCACGGTTAGCGGTGCGGACTCCCTGCTCCTGGCCTCCCCCGAATTGTCCGGAGATGCCCCACCGGCAGCGGCTCCCGAGCCGAGCACATGGGCGATGGTCGGCTTGGGCTTGCTGGCCATCGGGCTGTGGCGCTCCCGCGCCGCGCGCAAAGCCTAAAGCTGAAGAGAAGGCACCGCCGCCCCATCCTCGCACCGATCGAGCCATGCCATGGCCATGCGCAGCCGCGCCTCGCCGATGCCGCGGGTAAGCTTGAGCCACTCTTCCCTGCCTTTGTGGTAAGTCGCTGCGTGCCGAGCCCCATCCTGGTGAGAAGCGGAGATCGCTTCCTTGATTGCTGCAAGTATCTGCTTGGCCGGCAACGACCACATCCGCGTCTGGGTGGCCATTCCGAGGCTGTTGACGATGGATCCGGCGTAGCGAGGCGCCACCTCAAGAAAATAGCGAACCTCCGGGGAGGCTTCGAGGTACATGGCCCCGAGCATTCGCAGATTACGCACCTGCGTCGAGGAGAGATTCACCTCACGGGCGAGCGCGGCATCCCCCAGTCCTTTGGTTCCCTGTTGGGCTACCGACACCGCGCGGCGCAACTGTTCCAGGCGGCAGGCGCTTGGGGCGGCGGGCAACAGGGTGCCTGGGGGATTCTGGACCGCGGAGTTCACGGGTGCCTGGGAGGGGCAGTTCGATCCTACCCTGTTATGGACGGACAAGCATCCGTGATCTTCGGCTCGTATTTCATGAACTGCAACGAGCCGGTCTCCGGGCAGACGTAATAACCGCAGGAATTGAGGTTGGCGGCATCCATCGGGAAAGTGCGGTGGCGGCTGCCGCAGTAGTAATGGACCTGGCCGTCGCGCAAGGTCGTCTGGATGCGCACGAGCCGGGACAGGGCGCTCCGGCGACGGTCGGGCAGCTTGGCGATGACGGCGGCCACTTCGGCCCACGGCTGGCCAATACGGCTCAGCAGCGTGGTGCGCACGATATGGCGCAAGAGTACAACTCCGGCGGGGATTTTGGGTGGATTGGACGGGCCTTCGAGGTCATACCGGGGACGGCGACGCGAGGGGACGATAGGGGTGTTGGTACGCATAAAGGGATTCCTATGGGGACGAAGAGGCGTCCGGGGATTAATGCTGCCGAGCCTCACTGGCTACCACCGAGGGTGGAGGTACCGAGGACGACACATGGGGAATAGCTGGCAGGGGCTCCCCGGCGGCCCGAAGCGCATTGGCTAGCTTCTCCTGGCTTTCTGGGGGCAATTTGTGAAGGACGCGGGCCACGCGCTCTGCCGGGAATATTTCATGAAGCTCGTTCATGGCATCCGGGGCGAAACGCTGGCCCATTTGTAAAAGTGAGACCAGACGGTTCTCTTGGATGGCTGGCCATGCCGGGTTGACATCCAGTTCCTCCTGGGTGGAGGGAAGAGGGCTTGTCTCCGAGCGCGGGGGTTTTCCCAGCTTGGCGCCGAGGGCAAAACAGCCTCCGGTCCAGCCATCCTTCTCGGCCACGTCAACCTCTTGGGGCGTCAGGCCGAAATGATCGTAGATCGCCTTGGTGGCAGGCCCCTTGGTAAAGCTCATCAGCAGGTAAATTTCGTATCCCGACTTGGCGGCCTCGATCCGGGGCACAATCTCCTCCATGCTACTGGTCACCCAGTAGGCTCTTTCGTCCCGGAGAATATCGCGATCGAAGCGATAAGTGGGCTTGGCCATGGGATAGGCGGTTTAGATCAAAAAATGCCGAAGGAAAAGCTCTTTTTCTTCACCGCCCCGATACCCGTTCTACCACCGGCTTAGCTCAGCGCTTCCGTCCGATCGAGGGTGCGCAGGCGCAGGTGGCAAATACCAAGAAACGCCAGGGCAACCAAGGCGGCCAGTATCCAAGAGCGGGGCTCGGGGGCGGCGCCGGCACCAACACCCTGTTGAGAGGGCAGGTCGTCATAAGCCACAACCTTCCATGTTCCAATATCGTAATTGGGGGTGCCGTACTCCCCGTCCGAAGGATTGTTCACGCCCGATTCGGACCAGCCCGTCATAATCGTGCCCGTGTCGCCGATCGACGGCAGGTGTGCAAGAAGTCCGTTGTAATCCGTATCGGAATTCGTAAACACCTCGGTCATCGTTCCGGTGAAGGCCGCCCCGGTGGTGGCAAACGTCTGATCGGTGTAGCTGGTCGGCGTGGGGTAGGAAACGAGTTCAAGATCGGGAGCGTCATTGGAGAACGCGCTGGTCTCAGCGTTGTCGCTGTAGAAGCCGTTGTAAATCGCTGACGGGCCATCCGCGGCAGCCAAGGTACCGGTGGGGTTGGGAATGATGGTATCCCAGCCGGTAGCCCCCGGGGCTTCTCCGACGTTCGGGCTTGCCACCGTGGCTCCGTAAACCCCGTCGTTCTGTGAAAGGAAATTCACGAGGTCGAAGCCGTCGCCGGTGGAACCGGTCGTGCTCGTCATGCCGCCGGGAAGCGTTGCTGACAGGGCAGTGGCCTCGAAAGTAACCGTGGTGGTCGTACCGTTATTGACGACAGCGATGTCGAGAAGCTGGGCCTTGGCGACACCCGAGGAAAGAAGGGTGACGGCGGCCAAAAGGGAAAGAAGCGGTTTGATTTTGTTCATCTGATTCATTCTCGGGTAAAAACGATTGGCTTGGGGCGGCAGATTTGTACGGACGCGCTCCTTCCATAGCAAGAATTTTTCATTAAAATTCAGAAAATTTCCCGTGGTTAATACCACGTCGGTCCGCTATGTCCCTGAAAAGCAGGGAGGTTTAGCGGCGCAACCGGGCTTCCGCGCGCGCCGCCCAGAAGCTCGCACTGGTCTCCAAAGTCCTCGTGAACTCGTCGGCCCCCATGTTCGTCGAGGTGCCTCCGCTAAAGCGAAAGTGATTCGCGATTAGGGTGCCAGGGTCGAGCGGAAGTACGATGTCTCCTTCATGGGAGAGCACCGAAATGATTTCCCAGTCCGCCTTGGTGGAACGATCGCCGTCTTCCGCGAGCACATCGGCGCGGTACAGCACAACGTCAGCGCGCCGGGCCGGGGGCAGGACGTCGCGTTCCACGAACACGAATTTACGAGGGGCCTCCCCGTGAACTCGTTGGACGAATTCCGCCTTGAGAGGTTCCCCGGCCACCAGGTTGACCACGGTAGAGAGCAAACCTTCCGGGGCGATGGGCACCAGGCAAACACCATCCCGGTATCCGCGCTGCGCCCGGTGGAAGTTGTCCCTGGTGCGGCGAAAGATCTCCGCCGGCTCCAGCACCTGCGGCCCCTTGCTGTGGCGGGCCAGAAAAAAGTCACTCAAGGCGATGGAGGTCGGTTGCATGGGGAATTACTAATTTGTCACAGGTTAGGAGTCGATTAGTAATTGTTTAGATAGCGCCTGCGCTTAAATTCTCGTGACCACCACCCATCCTCACGCTACCTTGCAATCACACGAAAGGGCAGTCAATGACCACCGCGGAATTTCCCGAAGCTCTCTCCAAGGCCATCCTGCATGGCGACCTCGATCCCACGTGCATGCACGTCGAGAATGTCCGTCACACCCTGGACCTGACCACCCCGGAAACCCGGCTCCTGTGCCAGCAGGCGGAAGCAGACGGGCTGCTCAGGAAAACTCTTCAGTACCTCTGCCCCAATGAAGGCTGTCGTCGCGGAATCGAAAGCTCACCGACTCCTCTTCCCCCGTACCAGGAACTCACCTGTGAGGTCTGCGAGCTAGACGAGCGCCCGCACACCTTCAAGGCCGGCAAGCTGATGGTGATGCCGTTTTACTCCCTGGCAGAGCAGACTTCTCCGCGCGCCTAATCCTAAGGCAAGTGCTGGCGAGCCCAGAGCAGGCCGCCACCCACCCCGAGCAGTATCGTCTCCACGATGTAGCTACCGGGAATGCGCCGGAACATCCGCATGACGCTAAGGGCACATCCACCCAGCAGGCAGAGGACGCCGGCGGCATCCATCAGGAGCATCGATATTCCGTAGGCGATGGCGAGCATGATCGGTTAGGCCGCAGCACTGGTGAGCGCGTCCTAGTCGCAGAGATAGAGGACTGTGCAGGCCCCGTGTCTAGGGGCTATCGTTCGCGCGAAAGACGCATGCGCAAAAACAAGACCGCCACCAGGGCGATGGCGCAGGCGGAGAAGGCCATGCTGGAAGGCTCCGGAGCGGCCAGGGGCGCGAGCAATATCTCGGCATTGGAGCCGTTCATGGACTGGGCCTGGGTCAAGTCGATCGCTCCCGTGCTGTTGACGGCGGGAACCACCGCGGGCGATTTGCTCAGCACATCGATCGCCTGCGGCAGGTTGACCGCGGCCTGCGGGGCATTTGCCGTCGAGACAGTGGAAGTGGTGACGTTGCCGGAAGCAGCGGGCTCTGCTGCGTGAATCAGTCCGGGAACCAGAAAGGTCAGGGCGAGAAATAGGGTTTTCATTTGCGCGGCAAAAGTCCGGGCGTGACAGTATGAAAATTTCGCCAGCGAACAAGGATTTTTTTCGTTTTAGTCCCGAGCACGACTGGCGCGCACCAAAAGTTTTTTCATGTAGTGGTTAGAGTCGCTATTGCGATGAACAACCGCGAAACCGCAACTGAGGTAAAAGGAAAGGGGATTTCCGCCCTCGATGTCTACGGCATGCACGTAGAGGGTACTCGCCCCGGCTTTTCGTGCCAGCCGGCTCGCCAGTCCGACCAACCGGGCGCCAATGCCAGTTCTCCTCGCCATCCACGTCACTGTCAGCGTGCGCAGCAGGGCAATGCGACCATCCTCGGCGAGGACGTTCTTCTCCCGCATGTCCTCGTAATCACGGCGCGCGCACTCGGCGTCGGCCAGCCAGAACGAGGCGCCGCCCACACGCCTTCCGCCTTTGCGCGCCACGAGGATGACGCTGTTGCCGACTCGGCGTGTCTCGATGACGAGGTTGTCGCAGGACTTCCGCATATCGTTCACCTTATGCCCAACACTTCGATTCGAGAATTGGTCAGGTGGGGCTCATTCTCGCCACGGACGTACTTGAGCAGGATGCGGTAGTCGGGCGAGCAAGCCTGATCGAAGGAAATGTATATCTTGGCCTGGGCCGTGGAGATCAGATCATGCCGAACGAACACCCACATCAGGGCGTCATAGTTCCGCGGGTGCTCGGACATCCAGATATTCGGGTGGGCAATGACGATCTCGTGCAGGCGCGCCGAGTTCTCGTCCATGTTGACCTCATCCTGGACGTCGCGGTGAATCTGGCGGACATCGCGACGGCTCTCATTCGCGAGGTATATCCCGTACAGCGCCCAGACAAGCAGCACCGCCACCACGCCGGGCAAGAGTTTGCGCTTCTGGGAAGGGGTCATGATCGGGGCGCAGAGAGACCTGCCGCCTCATTGAGATAGCCGCCGTACTGGTCAGTACCGGTAGGAAGGGTAGTGATCGCCGTCGTGATCCTCGTAGAGCGCGTCCTGAAGGATCACGCCAATTCCGGCCAGGCACATCGCCACTCCTGCCCAAAGACAGGCCAGCATCAGGAGTAAAAGTATCGCCGTGACAATGTGGCCAAGGATGCACTTCAAAACGAATCCAATCAGCACTGCCGCCACACCGGTGAAGATCAGCGTCCGGATGAGGTAGGGCCAGTCCACGGAGACATCCTCCGGCGCCATCCGATGTTGGCCGGGCCGGGCGGCCAGTGGCGGCGGAGTCGAGGGCTCGTAGCGCGCCCAGATCGTGTAGAACAATCGCCGGGGGTGACGGTAGCCCGATAAATCCTTGTCCAGGTTGGAAATCTCGAAGGTCAAGCCCCGGGCATTGATGACTCGGGCACTTCCCGGAAGACTGGCGAGCTGCCAGCGATTCAGCATGGTCGCGAGACGACCACCCCACGGTCCGTACTCGATCACCTGGCGGGGTGCTTGCAGGACCGTGAAGAGTCCGGCGAGCGCCATAAAAATCAGGCCCGAAAGCGCGAGTCCGGCATGGCCCGTGACGGTCAGTTGCCCTGCCCAGAAAGACCAGAAGAAGGGCGTGATGGAGGGGCGGTAGGCGATGAAAAGCCGATAAGTAACAATGGCTGTACCCAGGACGAAGGCTAAATCGAGCGCATAGGGTGCGTACATACCGGCTCGTTATGTCCTAAGAGTAGCGATGGGGAAAGCGAAATTTTGCTGGATCCCAACCCTTGCTGATCGCGGCAATCTGGGCCTCCGTCAAACGGGAGTTGCATACCACCACCAGAACAGTCCCGTTTTCCCTGGCAAGCTTTCTGATGCAATGTCGGACGTGATCGACGATGGCGGGGTGATTCGCCATCGGGTTGAATTCGTCGAGTGCCAGCCGCTCCATGCGCGGCGGAACCTAGCAGCGAGCCACGGACATGGCTAGATTTACGCCGCGAGTAACTCCAAATTCTCGCTGTTGCCAGCGATTCGCGAGGAGCGGTCAACCCTATCGAGGTTTACCGTCGCCAAGCGACGCTCTCCACGCCGCCATCATCAAGAAGGCACCGGGGATCGCGAGAAAAGGGCTCACGTGAAAACAGAGTCCCCAGACTAGACCAAGGGCGACGATCAGTAATCCCGGCGGCGAAGGCAGTGGCGCAGGGCTCCGGTTGGCCCGGCTGCGGGCATCCGCCCATAGAAAGTAGATCATCAGGCCGAAGACCACCGCGATCGGCATGTTGGCAGCGGGAATACCCATGCACCAGCATCCAGCCAGGGTAAGCAGTGCGCTCAGGGGCGCGACCAGGCAGAAGATCATGGCGAAATGAAGATGTCGTGTCAGAGTGCGAGCAGCATCAAACCCTCGCCATTGTTACTTCCTCGCGCTGCTTCTCATACTTGCCGGCGCGATCCTGGTATCCGGTCTTGCAGGGATTGCCGCTGAAGAAGAGCATTTGGACGCAGCCCTCGTTGGCGTAGATGCGGCAGTCCGACGAACTGGCGTTGGAAAACTCCAGGGTCAGGTGTCCGCTCCAGCCGGCTTCAGCCGGAGTCGCGTTCGCGATCAGCCCCACCCGGGCCAGGGTGGATTTACCCAGGCACATGCCGCTCACGTTCTTGGGCATGGATAACCACTCCACCGCCACACCCAGGCCGTAGCTGTTAGCCGGGATGATAAAGAACTTGCCGTTGCGCCCCTTCTGCAAGGGCACCCGCTCCAGGCAGTCGCGGTTGAAGTTCTTGGGATCGACCACCATCCCCGGCACCCGGCGAAAGATGTAAAACTCCTTGGGCGACAGACGCAGGTCGTACCCGAAAGAAGACAGCCCGTAGGAGAGGACGCTCAGGCGTCCCACCCGGCTGACATGCCGGGGAGTAAAGGGATCGATCATTCCCTTGCGAGCTAGTTGCGTGATTTCCTGATCGTTAAGAAGCATGGCGTTATTCGGGAGCATTAAAAGAAGATAGCGGATACCCGGAACTCCAGACAAGCCTGCTAGGGTACGTCTTTCAAAATCCCCGGAAAGACGGTAGCATGTCCTTGGAATGGACACCTTGCGCGCAGACATCATGGCCATACCAGGTTGGGCCGATTTAAGGCCCGCGGATTTGGCGCGCAGGCTCAACGTCTGGTCTCAGCGAGTGCGACACCTCCTCAAGTACGATACGGAACTGGCGGAGGCTCGTGCTCAGGCCCAGGAAATGTTGCTTGCCTCCATCCGGGAGAAGATCACGGCCATTCCGGGATGGGAAAATCTGCAGATCACGACCTTGGTATGTCAACTGCAAGTGCCATGGTCAAAAATCCAGATCGCGCTTCATCAACTCAAGGGCACTCTGCCCGCACCATCCCCAGACGGCCCCCGGGACAAATGCAAACTGAAACGAGACGCCTTTGTTCATCAGGTGGAGGCCGTCCCAAACTGGACGCTCTGCGAGATGCCTAAGCTGGCAAAAGTGCTGGGTCTATCCACGGAAACACTGGCCACCCGCATTCATTATAATCCCCGGTTGCACCAGGCATGGAAACGAGACAAGCCGCTCCGGGTGGCAAAACTGCGACAGGAGCGAGCGCTTCGACTCGATTTCCGCAAAATCGAAAATTGGGAGACCTTGCCGCCAAAGGACCTCGCTGTTGCCCTCAAAACCAGGACAAGCGATCTGTACGCGGCGCTTAGGCATAACCCGGAGAAGAGGGAGGCATGGAACAAGCGGGCGCCCTATATCGTTCCGCCCAAAAGGAAGTGCGAATTTGAGAATGTCCCAGGCTGGCAAACCATGCGAATGGAGGATATCGCCAAGGCCATGGGAATCTCCCGGTTTGGTTTTACCGAACTCCTTAAACGCAAGCCGGACATGGAGCGCCGCTTTAACCGCGGATACCGCGGCTTTTCAAAATGGAACCCCGAGAGCATCGCCGCCGCGCATTCCCGCTGCAAATACGCGGAAGATGCAGCCAGGGAATTCAATGTGGGCGTTACCTCGTATCAAAGGCATCTTCTCCTCCTTGGAATACCCGCACTGCCGAGCCGCAAGCTGCGGAAAAGAGTGAATGCCACTGAACGGTTGAAAAATATCCCCGGCTGGCAGGACATGAGCAATGCCGAGTTGAGCCGTCACCTTGGCTGGTCCGCCAGCCGCGTGAACTTGATAATCCGCCGTCACCCGGAATTGCTCGCCCAGTATCATCCAAAGCCCGATCGGCTCAAAGGCTACGTGAGCAAGGTTCCTCGAATCATGGCAGTACCCGGCTGGGAAACCATCACTTTAAGGGAATTGCAGTCGCGCACCGGGATACACATCAATAAATTGACCATCTTGGTACAGTGCGTTCCCCAGCTCTTTGAACGCAGGTCGCCCTGGAAGACCAAGCCATGGACCACACTGCTTGAGGATATCCAGTCCGTACCGGACTGGCAGAGAAAAACCCTCAAGGAGTTGGCTCATTGCGTCAACCGATCAACTTTGCATATACGGTATGCCATCGCCGAAACCCCGGCGTTACGCGATCAATGGAGGCCGAAGCCGCCCGGGAATGGCAACAGCCCTCTACAGGACGCCATCTTGGCCATACCAGGCTGGAGGAAGAAAACGGCCAAGGAAATCATGCACATCCTTGGGCGCACCGACATCGCGTCGGCCAGAAGGTGTCTTCGCCGCATCTCGGCGATCGAACGGCAACCGCCCATACCCTCGACGCCGGGAGCGCTCTCCACTTCGGACCTTCGCCATGCGCTCGGGCGAATACCGCATTGGCCGCGTTGCGATATGACCTATCTGGCCAACGCAATAGGGATGGATGCCCCTGAACTGGAGCGCCGAATCGCCGACGATGGAGAATTGGCTTACACCCTCGCTGAGGACCGAAGAGTCACGCGCCGCCGGCTGCTCTACAGCTTGCGCAAGATTCCTGGCTGGAAGAAATTCGCCCTGCGCACTCTTGCAGAAAAACTAAAAATTCCGGCAAAGCATCTCCGGGAAGCCATCCTCTCCGACACTCAGGCCAAGGCGGAGTGGAAGCCTCCGTCAGCACGCCGGCCCTGGAATCATGCTCTCTTAGCTCGGCAGGCGGCTTAAATCAAAGACGCACGTATTGAGGGAGAAGTCCTTCACCTGGTCGTCTTCCGGGTCAAGGGCCACCAAGAGCCATTGTCTGCCCGGATGGTACGGACTCTCCCCATACTTGATCGCCTGGGGGATGATCTTGCGGGTACGGGTCACGCCTTTCCAGTTGGTGTAGCTGACTTCGATGGGAGCACCGTTCGGTGTCCACTCCACCACCACATTGGCATCCAGGTCGTTTGCCTGAAGGAACCGCAATCCCTCGGGGCTCACGATGAAGACAGCAACACTTTCCGGCGACGCCTCACAAGTAAAACTGAGTTTCTCATGGAGCAGCGCCCGGGAAATTCGCAGGGCGTGATCTTCATCGAAAACAGTGACTCGAATTTGCTTCATGTTTCAGTTCGGGTTTCGCTTATAAAAATAAGGGGCTTCTTGCGAAGCCCCGGGGGAATCCTACCGGCAGGACGGGCCTGCTTTCAGATTCCACTTAAAGATAGCAGTTCACCGCAATCCAAGACAGCTCATTTTATTCAGTCCGGGTTACGCCGCAATCTCGCCCTGGCCACTGCGGATTCGTCGCGTGCGCATGACCAGGAGATCAGGATGCCGGTGAATAAACTGGCAGACCCAGGTGGGGCACAGGTTCAACTTCGCACCAAGCTCCCCGTAAGAAAGACTCCCCCACCCAGGGATGGATTCCAGTCTCTGCCTCAAGCCATTCCTTTCCGCAGAGTTTCGTCGGGAAAAGCGCGGGCGCGACAGCCCCAGTCTCGTCAGTGCCTTTTGGTAGTGATGAATCGTGGTGCCCATCTCGGCCAGTACCTCTTCCTCGCTAGAACAGCGCGCGTGAATTTCCGCCAGTCTCTCCGCGGTCAATCCCCATCCGTTCATTCGATGTTTCTGGAAAAGCTCTGTTATCCGCGGCTTGCTAGCGATGAGCTGGCGCAGTCGCTCGCTACTCATACCCATCCGGGCCGCGATCTGTATCAGCGTCATATTTTGCCACCCCTGCATCGCCCTGATCTCGGCCACGCGCTGTTGGTCTCGAATCTCCGATTTCTCGTGTTGCAGCACGGCCCCTATGTTTTCCGGTCGATGCTGGGGCTCGGATTTAAAAAATCTCACGACGGACAGGGTCGGAATTGAAAGCCGGGCGGCTATTTTTTCTGCTGAGAGCAAAGGCCAGCCATCAATACCCGCAAAATCCTCCACTTGCAGGCTTCGCGTGCGACGCATCTCCGCAAGAAAGGGAGTCCTCCGAATCAAGCTCGAAAGTCGCGAGGGGGAACAACCCAACTCCAACCCCAAATTCACGCACGTCTTGAGAGGCCACAGTGGGATTTTCTGGAGCTGCTCAATCACGATCGGTTCAATATTCAACTCGCGCCTGTCCACTCGTCGGCACATTGCCGCTATTTGCCGGGCTACCGGAGCCGTCAAACGGCGCGGGGAGAACTCAACACGCACCTTTTTAACGCGGCCTCGCCGAACCGGGCGGCGAACCCCAGACAGCGCCCGGAGCACATCCACCTGGCTTACTCCCATGGCGGCAGCCAGATGCCGGAGCGGTTTATCATGCCACCCATCAAGGCCCAACACCCGTTGCCGCAGGTCAGCCTCGCGGGCTAGACGTTCTTCCTCGGAATCGCGCATCTCATGGAGATAGATCGAGGTAAGCGCTCGCTTACACCGAGTCCTTGTAAGCGATAGCTTACTTGGAGAAGGAATTCGAGATCGAGTGCGCCAACTGCGTCATGGTAGACCGGGCTTCTTCGTTGGCATTCTGGAGGAAAACGCTGATCTGCGCTCCGTAGTTGAAGTAGACGTAGGCCCCGGCGGAGGCTAACACCCCGAGTCCGATCAGGTGAAGCATGATGTGGCCGTTGCGGCGATTAGGTCTCATGGCAGCCGGGAGACTACCATGAGCAAGACCGCCCTCCAGCTTATTCCGCAACTGCTTCGGTCGGCTTATCCTGATTCAACTCGACGCCACGAAGGATCGAGCATTTCCGGAAGGCGTCGAGCGTGAGCTTTTCCTTGCGGGCGATGGTTACGCGCAGGGTCAGTCGGAATATCTGCTTGAGGTCACGAGGGGCGATCTGGGGCAGCAGCTCGACCAAGTCCGCGATGAGCTTCTCCGAGAGCTTGACCCCGTTGAGTTCGGCCATCACCTTCCAGATGCGCGGCAGGTTCTTTTTGCTGGGGTAGGTATATTTCAGGACAGCGACGCAGCGCGAGATCACCGCCTCATCGATGGCGCCCGTCATGTTGGTATTGAGGAAGAAGAGGAAGCTGTACATCTCCAGGATGCGCAGGAACTCCGCAACGATCGCGTTTTGCTCCATGCTCTTGCCCTTGGGGTCGCGCTCGCTTACGAAAACATCCGCATCGTCGAGCAGGAGCAGGCAACCCCAACGCAGGACGCGCTCAAAGATCACATCCAGCGCCTTGGAGAGTTCGGCGGCGGTCGTGCCGAGCGTGCCGGCGCGCACCCGGTAAAGAGGCATCTCCCGAATTTCCGAGTACACCTCCGCGGTCATTGTTTTCCCAACTCCAGGAGGTCCCTGGGCGAGAATGACGTTCCCCGAGCTGCGCCCCTCCACCAAGTCCTGCGTGAATGCGTCGATATCAGTGGTGATAATATCGAGCAGATCGCGATGGGAAGCCGGCAGGATGAGCTTGTCCCGAAGCCCCTTGTCGTAGACGTAGGGAGTCAAATTTTCCGAATGAACCCAGTAGTAAATGTGGTCATTGAGGTCGAAAATTTGAACCAGGGGTTGCACGGGCACTTCACAGCCGCCCTCGCGATTCTCCATGATTTCGCTCTCGCAATCGAGTTTCTGGATTCCGGCTTCATCCAGGTTGTGGTCGTTTATCACCCGGACATTCGACATGGAGGGACCGCCGTAAACTCGAACGGAGTGCTCATCTTCCTGCACCATGAGCGGCTTGCCGTTCATCCGAAATTGCTTGGCGAAAGCGGGTGCGATGGACTTATTGAAGCGCAGCATCTCGGCGTCATACTGTTTGCGCAGATCCTTGGTCTCGCGGCAAATGCCTTTGCCCAGGAGCGCCTGCGCCACAGTCTTATTGGACACATCCGCCGGCCCGAAGGAATAGCTATCCTTGCAGGTGGTCAAATTGCCATTTCCATCGTACCCAAAATAGGTGGTGGCAATAATCACCATGGGCTCCGGGTTGTACCGCGTTCCCTCATGAGTACGAATCCCGGTCACGAGTTCCGGGTAGACACGCCCGTCATCGCGGCGGACGTAAATCCATGCGTCGAAGGCGCCCTTTTGCAGGTAGGGCACCAGCACGCCCTTGAAAGCCGCGAAGTTCGGGATGTTGAGCCCATTGTCACCCGCCCGGGCCTGGACGATAGCCCGGGAAGCCCGAGCCACCCGCACGTTTTTAACCTCCTGGGCGGCCTTCAGGAGATCGTCCAGGACGTCGTCCTTGTACTCACTCAAGTCGAGATCGAACTCACGGACGCTATTTCCGCCGGGCACCAGATCCTTGATACGCTCACGGGTGCGAGCAAACTCTTTGTGCCGGGTGGCCAGGAGAACATCGGACGGAACAATGAAGGACATGCGTTTTTAGATAGGTGGGTGCACTATGCTTTCGCCTGGGCCTGTTCAATCAGCGCGGTAATCCGCCGATGCAGGCCGGGCCAGTGCTGAGCCTCGTGGAGCGTGCTCAGTTCAGACCAGTTATCGACCAAGACGGCCCAGACCGGCCCGCCGACCTCCGCCACATGGCTAAGCTGGAAGCGCCACTCCGGCACAACCTGGAGAAGCCGGTAGCAGCGACCGAAGGCAGCCGCATCGGCAGGGAAGGCGGCTTTCTTCAGGTGAGACTCGCGCCGAGGGATAGCAATACCCACGGGAGCCATCACGCTGGCGATGAAAAAGGAGGCCTCTCCGGTATCATCACAAACCACCCATTCCTCCAGGGTCATGCCCGCCTTGGCCAATGCCAAGGGACGGAAAAGTGCGTGCGCCAGATGTTCAGCGAGGGAAGGGAGCTTGGCCGCCAAAAGATCCGGAACAATCGTCACGCCACAATCCATCAGTGCGCGCTCAATCAACTCTCCACACGCCTTAACCGGGCGCCCGTCCGCTGCCCCATGCGCTGCAATCAACGTCGCCATCGGGAAGGAATCTTGCCGTCCATTGAAGATATCCATGATGCGATCAACGACCTGAATGGTTTCGTTGTACCGCGTCTGGTCGATCGTCTTCTTTTCAGGAAGGTACTCTCCCATGCGCTTTAAGACCGCAATTCCCAGGTCCATTTGGCCGAGCGTCTTCATACTGCTTTGGGCTTTCTCAGAAATTCGACGAAATCGCCGAGGGTTATCTTCCCGGATTTGACCAGGGAGGCGACAAACTCCAGCGGCCTCGCCGAGTCTCCACTCAGGCCGTAGAGGACAGATATCTCATCCACAGACGCCGGCTTGATCTCTTCGAGGAACGGCATCAGCGTTTCGGCCAGCTCATGCGTTACCCCGGAGTAGCTCGGCGATGACATCCAGTGCGGGATGCGGCCCGCGTCACTGGCGCCCCGGATAAACCACGTCCCTTTAGGGATAACCTTGAGCCGACGGATATCGCTGCTGGAGCGGCGATCGGGCTTGGGATTTTTATAATCCTCCCGGAGGCGGAATAAGGTTCGCGATTTCATGGGTCAGGTTAAAGAGATAGTTCTCCCTTTATCTGGATACCGCGTGATTTCGGTTTTCACAAGGCCCGGCTCAAGCTCATTTTTTGGTCACAGAAGGAGTGGACGATTGAAAAGGGATGGCTTTGGGCTAGACTAGGCAAAATGAAATCGCCGCGCTGGGTGACGAATCTACGCTGGTTCTGCGTTCTTCCCGCGGTCGCTCTTAGCTTTGTCGCGAGCATTGTCCTTTCCCTACCCATGGACCGATGCATTTATGGTCTGTTTGCGCACTTTGGACTAATTTCAGGCGAAACCAGACTTCAGTTTGGTCTTCCTTGGGACGGGGCATTGGCCGCAGCATTGTTCATTCTTTCCGGTGCTTCCGTAGCACCCGGGCATAGACGAGTGGTCTCCTTTGCGCTTTTTATTCTAGGTGTATTTCTCACATTCCCGTTTCTCGGGTGTTTAAGCGGTGATCTTCACGGTAATGGCCCCATCTTCGTTGGTAGGACCGTTATGGGTACATTCGCCGGCGGAGGTTTAGCCCTCGCTTTGATTTATTTCGCGACTACTCGATCCGCACATACATCGGCCTGAATCACCTAGGGTTTAAGTTGGTCAGTTTAACCTATAAAACCATCGACGGCTCGGGAAGACATCCTGCCGCATTGTCGATCAACTCCGAGATGGTCCAGATATGGTCGCTGACCCCTGCGGCTACAGCCGGCGTGGTGAAGATTTTCACGATCTGCCCGTAGTCGATCTCCGCACCGAATGCCATTTTTTTTAGTCCCTCTTGCAGACTAAGTCAGATCGAGTCCGATTAAGTCGTCTCACATCCGGGTAAAGGTTGGATTAAAATCCTGCTTTTTCTTTCCCAGAAAGCACCTTACGTTGCTGGAATCATGCCCCGCTCCCTCTCACCGACAGAAATGCGTGCCTCCATTCTCTCTATCCCGGATTGGACTGATCTTACCGGACCGGAGGCGGTCCAAAAGCTCGGACGAGGCAAGGAGATTGGCTTTTTCCTGTTTAACGACCCGGAGTTAATCGAGGCGAGGAAGGCTCATAACCTCCGTCGGAAGACAGCCATCCGCGAGCAGGTGGTGCGCATACCCGATTGGGAGAATATGCCCTTGAGGCATCTGGCCGACGAGCTGAAGGTATCGCAAGTCTTTCTGGTCCGCGCGCTGGCTGGGGTGAAACGGCGCCGTCAGCGCTTTCGCCTTCGCCGGCGATCGAACCGTGGAGGGAAAGCGCAGGCTTCCCCGATCAGCCGCATTACGCCTTCGTCAACGGTTTCTCCACTGGCAGCTTGCTCGCCAGCTTGAGGAAATCCGCCAGGCGCTCCGCCAGGAACGGGGATACGGCAACGGTAAAATCGTACATCTCCGGGCCATCGTTCCCAAGGTCGGTACCGGAAACGGGCACATCCCCGTCGGTGACCATGAAGCCGTGATAGCCGGCCAGCCCCTTGCCGAAGGGCACCACGGGGTGGAGAAAGAGAGGTGTACCGTAGCGGTCAGCCCGCGGGTAATTGAGATGGACGGCCACGACCATTCCCTCGTCGACAATCTGGCGGGCCATCTCCTCCGACAGCTCGATTTCGTTGAAAAGGAGAGGGCCTTCCGGCTTGGTGCCACGGCTTACCTTGATGGGAACGTAGCCCTGGGGTGGGGCCTTCTCTTCCCATTTGTCGGCGTAAGCGATGCGGGCAGTCTCCGGCAGTGGGCAGTCCTCGGGACCCTCATATTCGAGAATGACGATTTGTTTGGGCATGCGAGGCCGGGAAATCGGCCGCGTTCTGTCTAGCTGGGGCGGTGGCCAAAGGCGAGCACGAACTGCAGAAGGATCGGCCCCAGCAGGTTGAGCAGGACGTACCAAGCCTGCCCGTATCGCCCCGAGATGACTGGCATGTCGGCCATCCGGTCAAAATCACGGGCGGCCCGGCCAAACTCCTTGGAGCGGCTTTCGCCGTTGGAAATCAACGACTCAGCGGCGCGGCGCTCCTTATCCCTGAAGACAAGCACCAGGATATTGATGAAGGCCAGAAGGCTCACTTCCCACAGGTAACGATGAAGGCTCCAGGAAAATACCCCCGAACCGGCCACCCCGGCCAGACCAGCCATGGCTACCCATCCCCCAATACGGAGGCGGGAGGCACTACGGCGCAAACGTGCGGTAGCTTCCGCTGGCGGGTAAATCGCCGGCATCGCGTCGTCTTTGAATTTAAACGGGTACTCGGTCACCATGGCCATGGCCACGCCGATCAGCACCATGAAGACGGGCATGTACCATACCGTCCAGAGTAATCCATGGAGCACCCCAAACACACAGAGGAAAAAGCCGAGGACCGCGAAGAACATCAACCAAAGGCAACCACGAAAGAGGAGCATGTTAGTCTTGCAGGCCAATGGCCATCGGTTCGAGCCAGACAAACCGGCGAAGCGTCCGGCCTTCCCCGTGGGCCTGATTGCGCCAGTGGCCGCGACGCCAGTGAAAGCGCGGAGTGGCATGACCTGCATCCCCCTCGCTCGAAGGTCGCTGCGCCCCCTCACTCTTTATCTGGTAATTGGCTCCGAGAATGTTCGGCTGCCAAATAGCGTCCCTGACCACTACCCCCCTCTTGATCTTTTCTTTGCGCTCCTGGAATTCCGGGGTGACCCATTCCGGCTTCATTGTCATGGTTAAAAGAGCCTGGGCTGCCAGAGACAAGGTATCGCGCCAGAAAATCTCTTCCTCTTCGCTGGGGGGATGAGGTTCAGCAATTTTGCTGAACTCATCGTCAAACATGGCCGCATTCCAGACCTTTCCCAGATCGGCATAACGGCTCTTGAGATTGAAATCGAGTCGTCTGGGGCTGGTTCGGAGCAACATTCCCCCAATCGTGGTTGCCCAAGGTTTAATTTCAAAGAAAAGCTGCGTCCCTCCCGTCCCTTCGCAAGCCGCGGCAATCATGAGAAAGTCCCCTCCCGCCTCCTTATGATTGATGCGTGTCAGGTGAACGCTATGCGCGTCGCAAACGCCAAATTCGTTTTTTAACTGGCAGAAACCTTGCGGTAGCATAATACGCATCCGTCGGTAAGGCAGCCCCATCTCCGCAACGGTGCAATCCAACGGGGCGTCGGTGTTCTGGAATGCCTGGGCCAGGCCAGGCGCAAGGTAGATCGAAGAAATAGGGCCGAGGGTCTCGGCATAATCCCCGGTATTCAGACATGTTTCCATGAGGTGCTTTTCCTGCCCATCGTGAAATATTTCTTTCTCCTCGTACCCGAATTCGCTCAACAGTCCGGTGTAAGCCAGCATGGATGCCTCCCACAGTCTTGGATGACCATAACCCGAGCGCACTTGGTATCGCTTAGGTTCCAGGGTATGCATGGAGTTGGCCTGTCTTTCACTCGGCCACCTGCACATCATGCTAGGAATGCCAGGAAAGGAGCGCATCCGGCGAGAGAACTCCGAGTTAGGGTTTGACTCTTCCATCAAACCTCGGCGATAAAATCCCAACACAGAATCCTCGCTTAGGGTCTGGCACACGTGCATCAAGGTTTGGCGTCCAACCCACACTCCATCCACCTTGGCGACGGCCAGCACCTGGCCATTAAATCCCTGCCACCATCGGGTGACAAAGCTTACGTTCTCATGGCTAGCAAACCCTTTGGTCATGCTGTTTTTGAACTCTGGGTCCTGGTGCATGACTGCGGAGCAGTGCGCCATGGGATAAAGCATTCGCTCCAATTCATCCGTGTGCTCCACGCACGATTCGTCTCCCATAACCATGCAGCCGCTTTCCTTGCAAACTCCGAAAGGGAAGAGAACCTGCGCCTTGTGGTTGACGTCAGGATTGCGCAGCAGGGTAAGGGTACCGTCATCAACCCACCTTCCATCATAGAAGGGCACGCGGTGCTTCATGAGCATCGGATTTTCCGGGGGCGCACCGAATTGATTGATCCAGCCAGCCGCCCTACGGGCCATCTCAAAATCCCGGATGGCCCCAGCGTCCACCCCCCTCAACTCAGGGTCCCCGGCAGTCTCAATGTTAAAAAAGAAATCGGGCTCGTCGTCTTGGGCTGCAAATGACAGATCACCGACCTTTCCAGCCGGCCAGGGACCGCGCGCCAGAATAATCGCTGAGGTTTCGGACAGCAGGCAATAAATTCCATCCCGATTTAGCGTGTTTGCCGGCGTGGCTTTGTTCAAGTGATCGATTGGAACAATGCCGCAGTGGCGCAGGGCTTGAGGCAGCAGGGTGAGAGGGCGAACCTCTTCTTCCTTCTCCTCGTCGATGTACTGCAGCACGTACATGGCCACTATCAGCCGGGGACTGGCATAACCCTCGCGAGACGAGGGTATCTGTTGGCGCGGCAGCAGATCCCCAAGTTCGTCAAGGTATCGGTTCTGCGCGATATAAATCAGCGCCTCCATCTCGGGAGCTAGGTTTAAAGGGGCGGCCACACCCCATCTTCCCCTGAAATGTGGGAAAAATCCAGCCGCCGGCTACTCGATCTCGTCGAACTGGCCGCTCTTCAGTGCCTGGATCATCCATTTTGAAGCGCCGCCAACACCGCATCGGGCAGGATCGCGGTTTTGTAGATCACCACGCGGCACCCAAGATCGGCGTAAGCCCCAGCCAGTTTCTCCGGCACAACCAGGAGAATGTTCTTGGGGCCAAAGGCCAGTATCGTCTCCTTTTTCCTGCGGATGTAGTCCTCGGTCCAGAAGCCCGCGATTTCCATCAACACCCGTCGCCCATCGGTATGCGTGAAGGAGAAGTCCGGCGTGAAGGTTCTTTGATGTTGCCAGAGCACCTCATCCTCTCGCCCGAGAAGCCAGCCCTCGCGGCGCTCCGTCCCCCATTTCTTCGCAAATCCCTCCTCGATCGAGCTGTCGTACTTTGTCTCATCCGGCCAGCAGGGCAGCAGCCGGCTTTCATGGCTCAACTGGTAATAAACCAAATTGTCCTTCTTGGGGAGCTTGATCGTTGCCTTCAGGCTCCAGCCTTTGCACCGCAAAAGCGAAAGGATAAACTGCCCCATGGCTCCGCCGTACCGCGTCGTCTGCTCGACCACGGCCCTCTCGCCCTCAAAGGTGAAAATGAATCCGCCGCGCGGGTTCTGGTCGATGTCATGCATGAGCTTGGCCAGCTTGGAATAGCGCAGGATAAGTTTCAGGTCCTCCGTTACCTCGACGCGCAACGAGGTGCAAAAATGGAACAACGCCTGGCACTGGGCGACATTGTAGCGATTGAGCAGCTCTCGGGCATCGGCGTAGCTCTCAAAAGAAAGTAGGGTGTGGAAGTCCTGCATGTCGGCAAAAAGACCGGCCTCGATCTTCTCCCAAGACCTGCCGAGCCTGGCCGCGATCAGCTTCTTGACCTCGACTTCACTGGTGCCCCCGGGAAGCTTGGGAGATCGCACCAGCGGATGATACGGTGCCGCCAAGTCCAGCACTTGGTTGCGCAATCTGTATGCGACCCTTTCCGTGTCCGTGTCGAAGGTCGATCTTGCTTCCAAAAGGTTGAAGAGAGCCTGATACCGCCGGATCGGGCAGGATGGATCGCCGCGCATGAGCGCCTCCACCCGCTGCTCAAGGTGATGCCGCATTTTTCCCTTGCCGTTGCGAAAGAGATCGAGAAGTTTATCGGCTAGATCCGGATACTTGGGGTGAAGGGCGGGTTTGAGCGAGTCCGGCGTAACCCATCTTCCCTCAACCGTCCAATAGGCAAGGTCCCTGGGTATCATTCGGGCCTTTTCTTCATTCCATCCCGGAAGTTGTAGGTGGAGTTGTTGCTACGGGCAAAGGCGCGCTTCTCATCCGAGGTCCTCACGCAATGGACATCGTACAGAAGCGCCCTCTCGTTACCGGTTATGCGCAGAAGCCGGCCCAGGCGCTGGATCGCATCCGTCTCGGTACCTGATCCCCCGACAACAATCCCGAGTTTGGCGGTCGGCACATCTGTCCCCTCGGTCATGAGTTTGCATGCGACTACGGCATGATATTTACCCTCGCTGAACTTTCGCACGATGGCCGATCTTTCCTCAGTGTCGCATTCCCCGGACATCACCGGTATCAGGAATCGGGTGGCGATTTTTCGTGCCATGTCCATATTTCCCGCCCATACGATGCAGGGCACTCCGCGGTGACGCAGAAAAAGGGTCTCGATCATGTTCAACTTGGATTCCGCGCCTTCCAGTATCTCCTTCCGCTGATAAACCAGGCGCAGCATCTTCTTGGCCTCCTTCTCGCCCCTGCCAGCCTCAAACGCGATGCTTTTGGAGTCGTAGGGGCGGTTGAGGGCGCGGGCTCTTTTTCGTTTAAACGCGGACAGAATCCTTCCCATCCTTTTGAAGCGCCGCAGTTCGACTAAAGGAATCGACACCGGGTATTGGATGGTATCGTAGTGCGCGAGGGATATCCCCACCGCATCCTCGATGCGCTGCTCGTAGGCAATCTCCCCTACCAGATCAATGAGCTTTGCGCGGTCTGCCGGAGCGGGCGGGGTCGCCGTCAGTCCCAGGCGATAGGGCGCCATCGACATCCGGGCCGCTTCCGCGCGGTATTCCCCCTCAAGGTGGTGAACCTCATCCCAGAAAATGCAGCCAAATTTATTCCCGAGGGTCTCCATGTGGATGCAGGCCGAGGCGTAGGTGGTAACCGTAAGCGGGAGCGGGCGATGCTCGCCATCTCCAACCACCCCGCATTCATACCCGAGGCACTCCATGATCTCAGCCTTCCACGCAATCATGATGTCGATGGTCGGCGCCACGATCAGCGTCGTGATCTTGAGCCGGTGGATGAGATGCAGGGCGACCTGAGTCTTGCCCGCGCCGGTGGGTTTGATGACCACTCCGCGTTTCTTGGGCAGCCACCCCTTTATCGCCTCTTTCTGGGCGTCACGCAGAGGGTGAAGGGAATGCTGATCGGGAAGGGAGACCGAGCCCCACGCCTTCGCCTTGTCGTTGACCCCGGTTAAATCCAGAAGGTAGTAGTCGCGCGCGTCACAGACCCACCGCCCGATTCTTGGGTCAAATTTCCAGTCGTTACCCCCTATCCTGCCGGACGGGTTGGACTCGCCATCGATCGTGAGTGTCCCCTTGTTAAAGAGGAGCGTTGCTTGACCTGGTGGGGTTGAGGCCGTCTCGATCACGGGGTCCTGATAGTCGCCAGGGAGGGTCCGCGTCAAGCAAGTTTACCCCTGGGCCGTTACCCGTTTTTGCCTTCCGACCGTCCGGATGAGCCAACTACGACGCCATCACCGGTGATGTGCAGCTATGGATTAGGCCGACTGCCGCCCGGCGTCAAGGAGGGGGCTAGCGCAGATTGCCGGCAGCAACCGGCACGCGGGCCACTTCGAGAGTATCGAGCAACACCACGGTACCCCGGCGCTTCAGGCGTACAAAAGTTTCGCCAAAGGCGCTGCCCGTTCGGCCCTCCTCCCGCCACTCGCTGAACAGATTATTGAACGGGGCTTGGCCGTCGCGGGCATCCAGGAGCCTCAGCAGGGTATCTTCCTCCTCCTGGAGGATTTCAGCGGAGACCGTAGGCCGGCGAAAGGTGTAGTCGAGTTGACCGAACATATCTCAATATCCTCCAGCCTTGATCTTATGCGACTCGCGGAAGAATTCGAGGGCGCGCTTCTGGTAAAGGGCTCCACCCTTGCTGAACATAACCACGAGAGGCATCGCTTGGCCCGGTACCCGCTGGAGCACGCCGGGCTCGTTTACTGCATCCGGACTCCACTGGAGGGGAATCATCGAGAAAGAGTTCCCCGCAACTTTCTTGACCAGGAAATAATCGCGGGCACCCCATTTACCCACGCAGAGAACATCCCGGGGTTTGAGGGTATCCGCAGTAATGGGACCAAGTTTGCGTTTTGATCGGGTCATAAAAGTCTTGCGGGAAAAGGGGCGCCCAGACGCACCCGGGAAATGGACATGCCGGGAGATCGCTTGATCTCGACGCGCTCGATCCGACCCTGCTCGGTCAGGAAAGCCTGTACCTCCTCCGGTGTAAGGCGATGATCCAGGTTGGGGCCACCGGCCTTGTAGTCAGGGACGTACAGCCCAAGGCTCTCCCGTTCGATCTTCTGTGCCAGTTCGTGTGCCGGCACCAGGGCGAAGGGCTCTGCGCCGCCGGCGATCAGGAAGGTCATGTGATGGTTGGAGACCTCGATCTTCGTGACATGATCGAGAATGCCCAGTTTGGCCAGGTCCCGCTCCAGCACGCCACCCGTGTCGCCAGCGGTCCAGCCATGAAGAGGACGGCGGTCTCGATCGACAAGCAAGTAGACGAACATATCGGGTCAGGGGGTCGCGGCCACGGCGGGTTTGGGTATGGAGTAGAAGGACACCCAGTCCGAGTTTACAGTCCCAATCTGCCACTCTCCGCTGGGATGGGACTGGCTGATGAACTTGGCCGTCTCCTGGGCGTATTTGTCCTCGGCCTTGGGGAAAGCCCGCTGCATCTCGAAGACGGAAATACGCAGGCCGCCGGTCTTCAGGTACTCCGCCTCCATGCCAAGGGTCAAGGCGAGCTTGCGGGCGGCCACGAACACAGGAACAGGGGTGCCGTAAATCATGGCCTAGATTTGATAATCCAGGGGGCGGTCCGCTTGATGATTGTGCCAGATATACGCCTCGGTGGAATCAGGCCGCACCCGGAGGTAGCAGCCGCGCATCTTCCGCCACGCAACAGCAATCCGGGCCACCGGGAAGACGAGCATGAAGAGCAGCAGGTGGAACACGAAGGAAAAGGGAAGCAGCAGCAATGTCTTGATCCAGTGGAGGACTCCGCCCTGACGAGCCTTGACCCACACGGCGGCGTGACCATTAACCACGACAGGCCGGAACTCGTAGCAGCGGGAGAAGAGTCGAACGTCCAGCGGCGGGCCGGCGATCTTGCGGTATTCCTCGACAAGGAAATCATGGGCACCCTTCGACATGAAGGAGAAGGCGGAGAACGCCCCGCCCTTGAGCTGCGGGTGTGCGTGGGCCAGGGCGATGAAAATATCGTTTGGATCGGAATCGTTCATAAGGGGGCTCGAAGTTCCAAGATAGTTTTGCGGCGGTTGGCTTCCTCTTCGGTTCTGGGGTAGGATGCGCATTATGAAGAAAACCAGCCAGCAGAAACCAGCCCAAATCACCATTATTGGAAAAGGTGTGTTCGGGGTTTATTTCTGCCGGATGCTCCTGCTGGGCGGGTTTTACTGCGACGCCTTCGACCTCCCGCCCGGAGGCAAGCTCGACAAGTCCACCCAGGAGCGGCTGAAGGCCTCGACGGTGGTGATCTTCGCCGTGCCCATCCGGGCGCTCGCGGCGGCCCTGCGTTTCTACGAGCCCTTTATTCCGGACGGCTGCCTGGTCATGGATGTGTGCTCCATCAAGGTCTGGCCCGCCGCCAAGCTCAAGGAAGCCTTTCGCAAACGCAAGAAGGTCAACCTGGTCGCGACCCATCCGCTTTTTGGCCCGAAGTCGGCGCCGGACAACTGCAGGGGGCAGCGGATCGCGGTGTGCAACATCAAGTGCCGCGCCACCATCTTCCGGGAAAGGCTTCTGCCCATTGTCGAGAAGCTGGGCCTGTGCATGATTCAGTGCGATCCCCACGAGCATGATCGCCAGGTGGCCGAAAGCCAGGCGCTCAACCATTTCCTGGGCCGCGGCGCCGAAGCCTACGGGATGCGCCAGGTCGAGATGAGCACGAAGACGCACACCCTGTTCATGGAGATCGTCCGGATTATCGTGGCTGGCAACCCGCAAGAATTGTTCGAGGACATGACCGTGTTTAATCCTTACGCCCGGTCGGCCCGGGAGAAGTTCATGGAGCGATTGTCGTTCGTCGACCAGAGCCTCATCAAGCTGGAAGGCTCTCACCCGCAGGGTAAGGAAATTCGGGCACTGGCCCGGACCACCTGATCCCCTAGCGCTTCTTCTTCATCTTGGGAACCCGGTAGTGCGCGATCTTCGCGTAATCGGGTATGCTGACAGACCAAAGCTCCTGGGTCTGATGACAGACCATGGTCAGGCGCCTCTTCTCCAGCGCGGTGCTGTCGAAGCCTGCGCCGGTGTCCAGATTGAGATGGCTCAAGGACCATTTCGGATGGCTGACGATGCAGTGCCCGCAATAGGTGGTGGCGAGCCCCTCTGCCCGGTGCTCCCAATCGCGCCGCCACAGCCCGCGCTCTCCAATGAGGGAAAAGATCAGTATCTCCTGGTCCATCGAGTCCTCGTAAGTCTCCAGGCGATCGTCTTCGAGAATGATGGGGCGCTCGACCGCAAAGGGTATGAGGCTGGCATGCACGACGTGGAAGGCCACCTTCCGGTCTCCGACGGTAATGATGTGCGGAAGATGATTCAGTTTCGAGGCCAGAGGCAGGAGGTCGCGGCGATCATGACGCATGTACCATTCTCCTCCCGAGTCACCAACCTGGGCACAGAAATGCCGTATCCCCGCATCGACATTGCCTTCCTGGCTGATATTGACCACGAAGGCGAGGTCATGGTTTCCGAGGACCGGATGGAACCACGATCGGTTGAGTAATCGCAGGCACCGGCTGGAGTCCGGCCCGCGATCGATGAGGTCACCTACCGAGAATAGGCGGTCGCGCGCGGGAGAAAAGCTGGCAGCCCTTAATAGCGCCATGAGTGCCCGATAGTGCCCATGGAGGTCGCCGACCACAAAGTCCCGCCCACTGCGGTTGGTGGGAAGGGTAAGGCGCGCAGCCTTAAGGTGGACGACAGGGGAATACATTCTTAGAATTCTACCCGGCCTGACCGGTAAAAACTAGCTGATTGCGACCGGGATACCCACCATGGCCAGGAAGGCTTCCCAGTTGGCGGCGCGGGGATAAAAAGCATCCATCCGGTTCCATGGCTGATCGTACACAATGCCCCGGCAGGAGGGCGGGAGACCGTCAAAGTTCTTGAGATAATCATCGAGCAGGAAGGCGCAGTCGGAAACGTGCTTGGCCTTGCGTTCCTGAGGACGGCAATAGCGGAGGTCGAGGGCCACGCCCGGGAAATGCCGCTCCAGCCAGGCGGTTTTTACCGCGTCGAATTCCACCGGCGAGGTGGAGCAGATCACGATATCGTATTCCTCGGCCAGGCGGCGGACACCGTCGACCGCCCCAGCAAGAGGCAAGGCTTCGTCGTACAGGTCAACCGTGTAAGTCGAGTCGATCACCGAACGGTCCACCTGGAGCACATGGTGAAAATTGTGGGACCACAATTCCTCGCGGGAAATGGGCCGGCCTATGATGGCCGCGACCCGGGGCATCCAGCAGTCGTGGAGGTCCAGGATGACATTGTCCATGTCGAGGGCGGCCTTGGTTTTCATGAGGATTCTGACCTCAAGATAGGGAAACTCAGGCCACCACAGGCATGTCCATGAAGCCCGGAGTACAAGCCACGAAGCTCGCCACCTCGGCCTCCCGCGCCCGTCGCCGCCTCAAGCTGTCGATGGCATCGCGGATCTGCCGGCGGGCAATGCACCGGACCTGTTCATCGAGGTCGTTTCTCCACCTCCACCCATTGCTGATTTCGATTTTGTAGTCGTCGTCATTCATTCTCTCATTCTCCCGGTCTTGAGTATGACAACGAGAGCACGCTGTAAACCAGAATTGCAAATTTTTCATCTTTGAGCCGAGAAAAAGCTCAAGACGTCCTTTGCGTGCGCACTCACGCAGAAGGCGGCAGATCCCAGCGCTTGCGATTTTCAGCTACACAGGCTTACTTGCCCTGCACCCGAGACGCTTCCCCCGTAGCCTTCGCCACACCGGCATGGACAGGAATGTGCGGCACCTCGATGCCCTTAGCTGGAGATACAGGAGGGGGCAGGAAGCCGGCAAGAAGAGGTCGAGGAGTCTCCACGCACTCTTTTTTAATTTCCATCAGTTGGGCGTTGGGGTAGCGGTCCAGCAGGATGGTCATCTCGGCACGATTGTCCGAAAGGTACGTCTGAAAAATCTCCATGGACTCAAACTTCACCGTGCTCGGGTCCTCCGGGCCGGTGGCGTAATCACCCAACTTGACGTCTCCGGCCTGGCGGCGTCCATAGTAGAGACGCGAGCGGGAATCAAGCTGCAGGACGACGTACTGCTCTTCCGTAACCGCTGCATTACCGGGCGTGTAAACCTTGATAAACGCCTGTTCGCGGGACCAGGTGCCCGCATAAGAGTCTCCGTGCTCGACCATGTGATCCACGAGCGCAGCACGGGTGGGGAAAGCGGGTGTAACCGGCGTTCCCTCGGTCGTATTTTCGTACAACTGCACCCATGTCATCTCCTCCGGCTTCCAGTCCGGACGATAAGATTCGGGTTCCGGGCGGCTCTCGACTAAATCCTCAAAAGACGCCTCTGCGTCGGCACCGGAAACCAGGGTAGCCTGTAGATCTTCCCATTCGGTTTTTTCTTTCTTCCATCGCGAGAGGACGGCGGAGTAGGATTCGTCGAATAGAGGAATGTAAGCCCCGTCCTTCTTGGGGTGTTCCCAGTTTGGGATGACGGAGCGGATCTCGGTGCCCATGCAGCAATCTGTCCCGGACCTCCGCGTTTTACAAGGCGGAACAGCAACAGGCCCAGTTTACGGAGCGCTTAGCGATGGCGTCCACCGCCGCCACCACCGTGGGAATACCCACCGCCATGGTAGTATCCTCCGCCGTGATAATATCCGCCACCGCGGTAATAGCCTCCCCGGTAGTATCCGTAGCCGCGGCCCCAGTAAGGGTACCCGTATCCTCCATAGTAGCCGTAACCGTAGTAAGGCCCGTAATATTGCCCGGCGTAGTAGGGGCCGTAAGGGTAGCCGTAGTAAGGGGCTCCGTAATAACCTCCGCCGTAGCCGCCACCGTAGTATGGACCGCCGCCGTAAAAAGGGATTCCGATGCCAATGCCGACATGGACGCCCGCCGAGGCAGGCATGGCGGCCCCGGCCATCAGGCCCAGGCAAACCGCAAAAATGAGGAGAAACTTCTTCATGCCCAAACCTACCCCCTTGGCTGTAGAAGTGCAAACGCCCGCGCGACCCACAGGAGGGACCTTGACCAAGTTGAAAAGGTCCGCTAAGGACCCGGACATGCATCAGAATACCGACAGAGAAATCGTGGAAGTTGTCCAGGCTCACCTGGCCCGCAAAGCCATCAAAATGGCCAACTTAATGGAGCCCCAGCATGTCTGGGAGCCGTGTCAGGGTCGTCCGGCCTGGAATTTCGATGAGTTCCGGTACGAGGTCGACCCGGATCGCTCGTAGATTTTCTTGATAAGGCGGGCGACTTGAAAAATACTGGGCCTGCCCATGCCAATCTCGCCCCGCTCTCTTGCAGTCATGTGCTTCATCGCCTTGATTGGATCCCTCGCCTTGGTCTGGGGCTGGGGGTTCCTGAATCACGCCTTTGCTCGGTTTGATGTCATCACGGATAACGACAGCAAGATCGTCGAGCTGCAAGAGCACATGAAGCAAGGTTTTCCGTCTGCCGCGTCCGATCGCCAAGAGCTGATCGAGGAAAACCGGCAGTTGCGCGCCCACGAATGGGACCCGCTTTGGTTTTTGCACGCCAGTACACCGTCGAGTTGACAACCCCCGCAGGCATGATGTTTACTCGGGTCATGAGATCTTCCCATGCCAGCCTCGTTTCCCTGCCGTTCTTCTAGGTGCTAATCGCGCCCTAGAAGAACATGAATAACGAACCATCCCTGACTCACGGGGACTGGCTGGTCAGTGTATTTACCGGGGAAAAGCTCTACCGGTTTCGCTGCGAGCCCGTCCGTCACCACTCCACCCACGGCTATCGCCGCCGCGCCTACGGCTCGATGCGGCACCCGCGCACACTGCGTTCGGTCCGGCTGGCCATGGCGCACGCCGATGACGGCATTCGCGTCCGCGCCGCCGGCAACCTGCATCTCCCGAATGCCTGGGACGATATCTGGGCGCAGGGCCAGCGGTGCTGGAAAAAGTACCGCCGCCGTCAGTATCGCTAAGCGCGATCTTGCGGCCCGGTCTACGTGTCCCTTGCCTCAGGCCGCGATCAGCTCGCAGCGTTCGGCATGGGCCAGACCCGGGCGATGAAGGCTGCCTTCACCATATACCCGCATACAGTCATTGGAAATCCAGCGGCGTCCCAGCTTTTCCGCGGCCTCTCCGACCGTGTTCGAGCCGGCGAGGTTGTCCATGACCAAGTCGCCCTTGTTGGTGAGGAAATTGATGTGGAATTCCGCCAGCTTCGCCGGGAACCGCGCGGGGTGAACCGGCAGTCCGGCTTCTTTGCAGCCGCGGATGTATGCGTCGCAGGAGGTGCTGTTCGCCAGCGTAATGAGGGTGGAGGGAATCGCGCCTCCGGTCTTGGCCGGGTCCGCCGTTCCGTTACTATTGCGACCGGAGGGATTCGCGTAGGTGCGGGCACGGGCCGCCTTGCGGGCGTAAGTGTCTAATGTGCTCTGTTTGTAGGGCTGGAGGACGTTCCGGTTATTGGCCTTTGGCTTCGGCCCTTTCGACAACCACAGGAGCGGTTCGATCTGGTTGTTCAACCTGGTGCGAGCCTGCGTCACACACGACCCGCGCGGGCCGCCCGAATTATTGAGCCAATTATGAATTTCGCAAAAATTCAGTCCGACTTCATCGATCGCCGCGAGCAGGTAACGGTAGATGTACGGATCGCGCATGCCACCGGTTTCCGGGAGCCAGACTTCGCCGAGATTAACCACTAGGCTGCCATCGGGCGTGAGGACGCGCTTCCATTCGTGGGTCAGGCCGATGAGCCACTTCAAGTAGTCGTCAGTTTTGTTGCCGTACTGCCGTTTGACGCCCTGGAGTTTGTACGGAGGCGAAGTGAAAATAAGGTTCACGCTGTCGTCCTTAACCATCCGGATCACGCTCTCCGCCTCTGCAAAAAGGAACTCGCCGAGGGCGGTGGTATAGAGCTTTATTACGACTCCCGGACGGCATCGGCCCAGTCCATCATATCCTTTGTCCGTGAGTTCCCATTTGCCAACCTCTCCGGTTAGAAGGCCCTGCTTTACCGCGGACAAACGAGCCCAGTGGACTTGGCTTTTCCACGGACTGTACTTCGTACCCTGCCATTTTCCGCTCTTGCGAAAATCCACCCGTTCGATGACGTTGGCCGGCACATGCAGACGCTCGGTGAGAGTCTCGATGGCCTCGCATGGGCGAGCGGCCCCGCCCATATCGTAGATGGTATTTAAGAGGGGCAGTACCAGTTGCTTTTGAGAGAGCGAGGGCGTTTCCACAACAGGCAGATAGGGAACGCCTACCCGGAGACTGGCTGCTCTTTTCCGATCAGGTTGCCATCCGCATCGAATTGGATATCACGCAGTCGGATACCAATAAAGCCCGGAAAACCAAAGTGAGTCCGCTTGATCCGAACACAGGGCTCCGCCTTGTAATTCCCCTCAAATGCGATCTCAAGCACCACAGCATCATCCTCAGCCTTGATTCTTTTCTTGAGGATCAAGTAGGTGCGTAAATCGTCATCTGGGAGGGCATTGGCGGCAATTTTGAAATTTTTGTCATCCGATTCCTCCCAGCCTTCGTCTTCCCAGTCGAATGCCTCAGGGTAATCCGCCAGAAGAAGCTCCTTGAGCACTTCGCGAACAAGCAAACGGCTCGGCCCCTCTAGCTTAAGCCGCTTGAGGAGCGCCTCATCACCATGCTTAATCAAGTAATCCTCCACCGCGCGATTTGAGGCGGCAACGAGATCGGGCAGCGCAGCCTTTGCCGCCTTTTCCAGTTTGAGGTTTTCCTTCGTAAGCTCCGCCTGCCAAGCCGCAAACGGTTCCACGATGCACTTGTACTGGAACTCAGCGGCGCGGCGATCATTGTCGTACTCGACTACTTCGCCGTTTTCATCCTGGTGATATTCTGTCTTGGCGCAACGAGGGTAGTAGCCCTTGACCGTGATGTACGAGGGCGAAAACGGGGACTTAATGATGCGACCGAGGCAATCTTCCCCACTGTACCACCAGCTCCCCACATGCAGCAATTCAGGCGCGTGGTTTTTGAGCTTCCCCTCCAGTTCGGTGAGATACTCCTGCCATGCCCGAGCCTGAGCCTCCCGCTCTGCCAGAACGGGAGCCTTCCGCCTCAGTTCTGCCGTCAGGGCATCGACCGACGGGACGACCAGACGAACTGTCTTTGCCCAACGGTCTTTATGTTTGGCGAAGAGCTGGCCAGCAGCTATCCGCTCCGTTTCTCCGAGTTTAGCCGGATCGAATTCGACCCACGCAGTGGAATTGGGGGCATCAAGGCCCTGCTTGACGGCAGTGGCTTGATCCACCGCGACGAGAACGCGCATGTTGAGATGTCCGCTTGTCCGGAACCGTGCTCGATTGTGTCCGAGCCGAGACCTTGGTACGAGGACCAAGTGGGGCGGAAAATAGCCAAAACCCCATCAGAGATGCAACAAAAAAATTACGCTCCTCAAAATGGCACCCAAGGATATCTGCGTTTTGTGTCTATGGTTTTTTGAAGTAAATCACCGTAGAATGGGGTCGATGGAATCGCGCCGCCCGATGGATACTGCCACCGAATCACTTCAAGATCTGCTCTTTAACCTCCCGGCCATGAAGCTCTGGTTCAAGCTGGGATGCCCGGACTCCATCCCGCAGGATGATTCCTCCGAGAGCGTGGCCCTGCGCGGCCTGTGCCTGATGACGGGCCTTGGCGGATGCGGCGTGGACGCCTCTCGTGCGCGCGAACTCCTGGAGAAGGCAGCGACCCTGAAGTCTCTCCTCGCCCTGGATGCGTTGGGTTCCCTGGCCATGAGCGAGGACCCGTTCGGCGAGAAAACTCTCGCCTTGGCCCGCCAGGCCGCCGAATTAGGCTGCCCGGAAAAGCTCATCCTCAGCTTCATGGCCACAGCCATGGTTACGAATGACCCGAAGGCGGTCACGCAAGCCCTGGAGGTCGCCGAACGCTACGGCAGCAAGGACGGTCATCTTTTCTGGTCGCTCTACCGGGCCTTCCAGTCCCTGCCCTCGTCCCGGGTGTGGCTGGAAAAGGCGCTGGATCGAAACTCCCCCGAGGCCCATTACGACATGGCGGAACTCCTGGAGGCGGAGGGCAAAAGCGCGGATGCCGAAGCCCTGCTGCGGACCGGCGCCGAAATGGGGGAATCGCACTGCGCCGGCAAACTACTGGCCGGCTACCTGCGGCAGCAGCCCCACCCTGACACCGAGGCGATCATCCCCCGGTACGCGGAGATCGCGGCCTCCGACGCCAACCCCTACTACACACTCCACTACGCCATGACTTTCGTGGATGGCCGCGGACGGCCCGCCGATCCCAAGGCCGCCATTCCACCGTTGGCCCTCCTCTGCCTGACCCGCACCGACATGGACCGCTCGTTCATCGAGTTGACCTTTTCCCTGATCGATCGCTACTACTGCAGCCCCACGGCGGAATTGCGGTTGCCGTCACGCCTGCTTACCGACTGGCTCTTCCCACGGTTGGCCGCGAAATTTAACAAGGAAAGCTACCTGTCCTACATGAAGTTTTTGCGGAAGTTCGCTTTCCTGCCAGAATCCGATCAGCCGAAGAACCTGATCGTGCCGACCTAGTCGTCGTCGTCCGGCTCCCTGTCCTGGCAGGCGCTCAACATCAAACCGGACATTGCCGTGAAAAAGGCCCGGGCGGCATCCAGGTCTTCCACGGAAATCGTCTCGCCTTTGAGCAGGCCACGCAGAGGCACCAGCAGCTTTTCCACGCCCGACATGGAAGAGTCGGGAAACCGCCATGCATTCGCAACCATGATCTCCCGGATGGCGATGTACTCGCTGATGGCCTCGTCCGAGGGCTTAACCCTGCGGTCATCGAGATACCGCTTGACCTCCACCATCCGGGTCAGAAGACGATCCGCACCGGCGATCCGACCCCCTTCTCGCTCCGTGAAGGATATCCCGTTCCGTAGCAAGCGGAGCACTTGGGCACACAGCACGCCCGTGCGGAACAAGAAAGAGCGATCGGCGATGGCAGTGGAAGTCATGGCGCTATTCTGCCCCGAAAGTCCGGTCAAGGGAAGTCGCGACTTCCCATGGCGCCGGGGAATTTCAGCAGGTGAAATCATCCCAGTAGATAGGGAACTCAAAAATAAGATTTTGCGCAAGGAGAAGAAGATCGCGCCACTGCCGAAGAAGACCCGGAACTAGCGAACCTGGAGAGCCTCCGCGGCCCGCACCACAGAAGTGGCCACCTCGCGTTTGAGGGCCATCGAAACGCTGTTGTCGAGCCAGAGCACCACCTCATCGTCATCGGATTCCGGGTTGGCTGATTCCTCGATGATATCGACGTGGTCGAGGTTGATCTTGATACCCTCGCCCAGATCAAACCACGAAATCCCAGCCAGCCGGTCCCATTGGCCCGTGATCTTGCCCGGGTGCTGGGAATTGTAGTAGCAGAGATCATCATGGAGCATTTGGATTTGAGCGGGGTTGCCCAGGACGCCGTTCGCGTGGACGATCCAGTCATCGGCCGCGATCAGGTCGAGGAAAGCGTCCCGCCGGGCCTGCGAGACGCTGTAGCTCATCCCGCTCTGAATGCCTTCCTCCGTGGCCGGGTTATACCAGAGGGTCTGGGCCAGGGAGGCGAAGCGGCCAGAGCTTACTTCCGTCAAGCCTGCGCGACGGATCGCCTCCGCGGTGGCAGCGAGGTCGGACCTGACCCATATCGTGTTTCCGGCAAAGCCCATCAGGACGGTCGGCGCTTCCATGAATCGCATCTGCTGCATGTAGGCCGGGTTGATCCAAATCTCGTCGACATGGATGAAGTGCCGCTTGGCGTAGGCGCGGGCCTTGCGGTAACCGTCGGCGCTTTTCACAGTGACAATCTCGCTGTGGCGGGAGATGACCGTCACTTCCCGCTGGGAGAACTCCAAGGTACGGCAACGGGCCAGGTCCACCGTCAATTCTCCCCGGTAGGGCATTTCTCCAGTGAGGACAAGGCGGGGAAGGGTGATGAGCATGCGGGGAGGAATCTACCGCTCTCCACGGCAAAAACCAAACCGGACTTTACCGAAGGGGCCGAAAGGCTCTTTGAGCGAGATCAGGCGGCGGCTTGGCCAGCTTCCGTGATACGGGCCAGGGTATAGAAAGTCTGGCTTTCCACGATCAGAGTGACCAGCCCTCGTTTCTCCAGGGCTCGGAGCGTCCCAAGTTCACAGGACCAGGTGGGAACACCAACCGACCGTTCCGTGTGGTTGCGCCATGTCCAGAACCCACCGCGCAGCCGAACGAGTTCGCCGCCGTGCGTGCGCATGGCCTCCAGGGTTGCCTTCTGCGTGTCGCTCAATTCCATCGAGCCGCCTCTCCCTGGAGCGCTTCGACGCGGATCTGCCCCACCTTGCGGTTAAGCCGCTCCTGGAGCAGGCCGTTGATTTCCTCCTGGAGCAATTCCGGCACTTCGATGTGGCCGGGGAGATCAATCGTGATACGGGTCTTCTGGATGATCGCCTGATACCAGCGCATACCGATTTCCGGCACGCACATGCCGGCACCCCACTGGTGCTCGAACATATCGGTTCCTTTGCAGATTTCGATGACGGTGCCGTCTTCCTGCCTCATCCGAGTGCCGATCTTGGGCATCGCCTTGGGATGGAAAGGAGGACAGGATTTCGCCAAGGGAATGCGATCGTACTCCTCCTGGGTGAGAACAAGGGGGACGAGAAGCGATTTTCTTTCAGACATAAATGTTAGATTTGGATTTCTGAGGGAAGGTAGCGGGGTTCCATGCCTTTGTCCTTGCCCAGCACCCGAGCCCAGGCCGGGATCTGGAGAGGGTCAACCGCTCCCTCCGGGCACTCGGGATCGTAGAGCAACCCGCGGTACTTGATGACGTAGATGGAGCTTTCCTCCAAGGGCGCGATCGTCGGGGCCTGGTCGTCCGCGGAAAGGACATGCTCGTTCTCCGCGCGCTCAACGATCCCCTTGGCAAAACCACGCCCGAACTTGGTGCCGTTGATTTTCTCCGGCCAGATGCCGCGCTGCACCCGGAACCGGGTCACTTCCTCCATGATAAGAAGACGCAGTCGCTCCGGCGTCAGTTCCAGGGAAGGGGTAAGAGGACGGCGCTTCCAGACCGGGCCACCGTCACCCATTTCGCCGATTGGGAAGAAGCCATTTTTGACGTACCACCGGCGCCCGCGCTTGGTCGTGCCCGGTTCCACGTGGATAACCAGACCGTGCCTGTCGGCCCGCCCCCGGAGCCAATCCAAAATCCGGCTACCCTCACCGCACCCGCGCTGGTTCTTGGGAAGGGATATGTGACCAAGGACAATCTCCCCGTCCCTTTCCCAGACGCTGACGCAAAATCCGTTATGCCCGTAGAGGCGATGCCCCTGGATGTAGACCTTGAAGTCCACAGCGACCTGTTCGGCAGGCGAAGCAATACAGGGGAGCATATACATCGTTATCTCAGGGGCAGCTTCGAGATAGGAACCGGCACGAAGGATCGCATGCGCTCGATCAACCGAGGAGCATCAACGTCATCCAGCAGCATCTCGCGGTGAACGCCCTTCAGAAAACCCTCCGTTTCCATGTGTTTGAAAAACTCCAAAAGGTGGAAGTAATAGCCGAGGGTATTCAGGATGCCCACCGGCTTTCCGTGGATACTGAGCTGCAACCAGGTGAACATCTCGATAAGCTCCTCCGCGGTACCAATCCCGCCAGGCAGGGCGAGAAACCCATCCGACAACTCCGCCATTTTGGCCTTTCTCGCGTGCATGTCGGCTACCTCGATCAGTTGGGTCAGGCCGCGATGCCCGACCTCCAGCGCGACGAGGTGGTGCGGAATAACTCCGATCACTTCGCCGCCGGCAGCCATGACCGCATCGGCCACTGCGCCCATGAGCCCAATATCCCCTCCACCATAGACCATGGATATCCCCACGCTGGGCAGGAACTGGCCAAGCGCCTTCGCCGCCTCGATGTACTCAGGGCGCAATCCAGGTTGCGAGCCGCAATAGACGCAAAGTTTTTTCATGCGAGCACCAGGTCGGCCACCTCGAACTCGGCGATGTGGTTTCCGTAGACCGTGTAAATCCGGCCAACCTGGAACCGCTCGTCATTACCGCCAACCCGGTTAGTCACCCGCGCTGCATCAGTCCCCGCGGTTTTGAGCATCTCCTGGAGGGTGTTGACGTCCTCCTCGCTTACGACGTGCATGGCCGGGCTTTCCTTGCGGAAAATACGCCGGGCCATCTGCGTACCCCAGTCATGCGTCTGAGAGGGGTTCTCCTTGAGGGGAACCGCGGTGAAGGTGACCTCGTCGCCGTTGACGAAGTTGATGGTTACGCTGTGGTCTTGTTTCATAAAGGGTCGAATTCGATGTTAAGCAGGGACACCAATGATGTCCACCGAACAGGGCCGCCAGTTCTCCGAGCTGGAGGGAGTGAACTTGCCGGCGGCAAACGCCTCGCGGGCGCGCTCCGCGGCATAGGCTCCGGCCTCAGGGCTGGAGACGTCGTGAATGTTAAGAAAGGCCTGGTTGGTCGCGGGGTCGTAGGCGGCCAGCGTATGCTGGGGCACGTTGGTCTCCGTCCTGGAGTAGCGACGGAAGGATGCAGGAAAGAATTTCATCTCCCTCCCAGATAGTTCTCCCCTGAGTTACGGCCTCACCCGATTTGAGGTTAAGGTTCCCGCGATGGGCGAAGGTGCCGGTAATCGAGCCCCTGATCTATGCAGTATTGGTTCCACCCCGCGATCCACGCCCGGCCCTCGTCAGTGTAAAGGGGCCACGGGCATTCTGCCGGGTCATCCATCCCGTTGATCGCAACCTCCCCGGCGTCCTCGTCGTCTTCATCCTCGCCTTCATAGGGTTCGCGGTTGTTGCACTCATCAGCGGCGGCATATCCATCAGCGCGTTGCTCCTCAAGGCTAGGAGGAGGCACTGTGGGAAGAGGGGCGCTTGCCATGCCGTCGGTCTATCGCCTGATGGGTCCCGCGTCAATCTCTGATGCCCGATTTAGGGCTTGCCGTTATCTGAAAGATTTGCGCAGAGTGCCGCCCGTGAAGCATCTCCTTCTTTTTGTTCTCCTGTTTTGCGCAGGAATCGCAGCCCGTGCCCAATATTACCCTCAATATCACGACATCTCGGATACCGCCGCGGCTCAGTTAGAGGCTCAGCAAAGGCACTTGCCCATCGCTTATCTGGGGGCCATCCCCGCCGATCTTACGCGCCCCACCACAGGCTGGGGCACTCAGGTCGATCTGACCAAGCTGGCAATGGCCACGCTACAAGGAAGGGCGGTTGTGATTCTCTTCAACGGCCTCAACATGGCTCCGGTGCCGGCACTCATCCACGGCCAGTACCATATTCAGGACGACGGAGCCAACCTAGGCAACAACATCTCATGGCTCATCCCCAAGATCGTGTTCGCCGATCCGGGCATCACCAAGGTCCTAGGCCGGGTTTCCCATACCCAGATGGAGGCAAACCGCCAGGATGTCATCCTGCAAGCGCTGGCGCAGATCCAGAATGATCCCACTGCCCTGAGCCCGGTTATTCCACCTCCACCACCCCTGGCGGTTTCGACAAAATCCGTGGATGGCTATCCCCTCTATCATGCCATTTCCGATACCGCGGCGGCCCAAACGGAAGCCCGCAAACGCAATCTTCCTCTGGCTTACCTGGGGGCCTACGACGGGGACCTTACTACTGCGTCGCCTGCTCCGAACAGCGATCAGGATTTGACCCAAATGGCGCTGGCCGCCCTCTCGGGCAAGGCGGTCATCATTTTCTTTGACGGCAAGAACATGGCACCGGTCCCGGCCATCGTTCACGCCCAGTACCACGTCCACGACGACGGAGAACTGTCAGGTGGAGCCTCGTGGCTTGTTCCCAAGGTGGTCTTTGCCGATCCGGGCATCACCAAGACGCTGGGTAGGGTCTCCGCCACCCAGATGAAGGGAAGCCGGGACGTTCTCATCATTTCCGCCTTGGAGAGCATCCACGCCGATCCGACGTCCCTGACTGCGGCTGCACCTCCGACTCCAGCCCCGACGCCCGTTCCCCAGACCATCGCCGGGATACCGATCGACAAACAGGCCATGGTCGATTTCGTCATGGCCCACCAGCTCTACTGCGGCATTGGGCTGGTGGCCTTCCTCCTTCTCGTGACCATCCGCATGGGACGTCGGTTCCTGAGGTAGGGCCTTAGGCGTGAAGAAGACGCTCTCGACTACCGCTTCGCCCAACGATCGCGGATCGCGGCGCCGGCATCGCACAGGATGATTTTCACCCCGGAGATGAGGCCGCCCGGGAAAGCCGACTCCAGCTTGGCGCGCGCCTCAGCCACCCGTTCCACGAAGACATCGATGCCGTCGGGCTTCACCGATCCGACAGCGACGATGTGTTCGCCGGTCAGGGCGGCCTCGATTTGGGGACGAAGAGCGGCGCGGGTCATAGTGTATGGTCCTTACCAAGACGGGTTGCCTGCGTCTTCACGGCGCCGGAGCTGATCGACGGTATTTTCAGACCGGCGAACAGCCTTGATGGCGCGCACCAGAAAGAAGGCCCAGACCAGTATCAGCAGAAGGGAGAGTACCATTGAGGGGTGCATGCGGACCCATTGCATGATGACGAGCGAGGCCGTGATAAACTTCCCGCTGGAGAGGCAGAGATACCGCTCCCGGGCCTGGCAGTGCAGGTCGTAGATCACGTTCGAGCGCTTGTCGTCGTCGATGGCCACGTCTCTGTATATAGGTTAGCGAGGTAATGGTGTCAGCCTGCCGAGGCCAACATTTCAGGAGATTAATCCTCAGGAATACCGCCAACGGAGAGTGAGGCTTCGGTGGGTTTGTTGTCCTTGCCCACCTCAACCAGGTCGAGGCCGCTATCATCGACAGCGACGTAACCATCTTCAGGGAGGTCATTTAGCCAGCGTTTAAGTTCTTGAACTGCGATCATAATTTTGGGTATCCAGGGTTAAACCGTCAGGATGTAGAGTCGTCTTCCGTCACCCGCTCCAGGCTGCCAAACACGGGAACACTGACAAAGGGATCGGCTTCAGCGAAGGGCGGCTTCTCCAGTTGGCGAAGGATGTCCAGGGCGAAAGTCATTGCCTGGGCGCGGGGTATCTCCAGGCGCATGAAGTCCGGCCAGTGCGATTTACCGGCGCACATCACCTTGCCACCACCAACCTCGAAGCGGTGGCCGCGGGTCTTGATCGGGTTATCGGGCTGCGATTTTTCGTTGCTCATAAAGAAAGGACAGGCGGTGGCGCCTATGCAGAAGATAAGACTATCCGCGGAGCGGTTATTCCGGCGCTCCGATCGCCATGGGTTCGAGCCAAATGAACTTTCGCAGTGCCCGGCCCTCTCCATGAGCCTGATTGCGCCAGTGCCCCCGGCGCCAATGGAACCGCTTGCCGGTCCCCGCAGCGCTCTCGCCGTCGGCATAGGATTCCGCAGGTTCTCGCCGCACCTGGTACTGGGCACCGTAAATGTTGGGCTGCCAAAGCGCATCACGGACAACCCTCCCGTGCTTGATTTTTTCCTTGCGCTCCTGGAACTCCGGCGTGGTCCAATCCGGGCGCATCGTCATCATGAGGAGCATCTGCGCGACAACAGACCAAACCCCTTCCCAGAAGACTCGCTCTTCGTCTCCGGGCTCATCCGGCAGCCCCAGCCAGCCAAAGGACTCTCCGCTTTCATAGGCATTCCATCTGGCGTCCAGTTTGCGATAGGCCTTTTTTAGGGTTAGGTCGAATTGACGGGCTGAGCCACGATGGATGAAGCCAGCAATCGTGTTCACCCACGGCTTCTTTTCCAGAAACACCTTGGTCCCTCCACTCCCTTCGCAGATTCCCCCCAGATGGAGAAAATCCCCGTTCTTTTCCAAGTAAACACTATGGGCATCGCAGTAACCAAAGTCTGTTTTGAATCGGCAAAGCCCCTTGGGAAGCATGATTCGCATGCGGGGAAAAGGCAGGCCCATTTCCGCCAGGGTGCAGTCCTGCGGAGCATCGCTGTTTAGGAATGCTTCCGCTAAGCCAGGCGCAAGGTAGGAGATGTAGAGAGGAGGATCAGTCTCTTCCCCTAGAGGGTTCGCAACCATCCCCATGAAAAGCTGCATGACGGTGGTTATCTCATCCATGTGCCACCCTGCGCCACTGCCCATATCCATGAGCGCAACTGTTGTCGCCTCCCACAAAAGAGGGTGCCCATAGCTGGAGTTCATCTGATATCGGCGGCGGGACAGCTTTTTAATCGTGTCCTCGTATTCATTCGGCCACCGGCAAAGGTGACTGGATATCCCCGGGAACTGATTGAGCTGAGCAGCTAATTGCGTGTTCCTTTGACCATCTGGCCCAATATCCATAAATCCGGCTTCAAATAGATCCATCATCACCCCTTCCTTGGCTCCACTCAGCATGTGGCGCTGGACCGAGCCCTCAACGGTTCCGTCTTTTACGCGCAGACAGAGCCACAAGGCATTAAAGCCGTGGAGCCAATTAATAAATGTGGAATGATCTCCCTGCTTGAGCCCGGCCTTTACCAAAACCCCCATGAAATTACCCTGAAGCTCAGCTCCCGACAGAAGGTAATCCTCCACCTCTGCAAAGGGGCCGATATTTCCGTAACCGATATTGCTGTCGGCATAAACAGCACAACCACTTTCCTTGCACATCCCCAATACCGTCCCAGTGTTGAATTGGGGTCGACTGTCAGGGTGATAATTCTCCAGAAGGCGAATAATCCGCGGCTTCACCCATTTCCCGTTGTAGTGCGAGACCTTGTATATCCCAGAAAGCTCATTTGGCGGCGGAACCCCGTTTTGATTGATGAATCCAATGACCTGATGACCAGCCAGAGATGGCTTGTAAGGAGGGAGGTTAATTTTAAGCTCCGGAGAGCCAACCACCTCCATAGCGTAGGTCCGGCCTCCCATCCAACGGCCCCAAAGGCCCGGAGAATCCACCCGCCATACCACGAAAGCGCTTTTTTCAGTCAGCACGCTATAGACGCCGGGTTCCCGCAAGGAGGCCTCCGGACGTGCCGCCTCCAGCACGGAACTTGGAACTGTACCGCAATTCGCCAAGGCACCAGCCAACAGGGGCATCATGCCGGTTTTCTCATCGGAGTCATCCTGCGCCGCGGTTGTCATGACGATGCCCGCCAAAAAACGGGGAGAGATAAAATCCCGCTCCCCGGCAGGAACCTGTCGTCCCTCCATCACCCGGCCAAGCCTGTCACGGCCCACGCTCTGCAAACGCATTGCCGTAGCTTCGAGTTCAAGTACGAGTGATCCCATGTATGTCATCAGGTTAAGGCCCAACAGTCCGGTGAATAAAGTCGAGATAGGCGGTGGTTGTTGCAATCGGAATTATATTGCGCGCGAAATTAAACCCCGTACAACATCCGTGTGATGAAACCCCATTTCCTGCTGATCCTGCCTTTCACGCTTTTGCTGGCCGCCTGCGGACCTGACACCAGGCAGATGGCGGATTACAACCAGGTCGATCGCGCCGGGGTTTCCCCTGCGATCTACGACAAGATGGTCAACGGGGATCCGCTGGGCATCTCTGACATTATCTCCCTTTCCCAGGCTCACGTCTCCAGCGCGATCGTTATTCGCTACATCCGCGATCATGACACGGTCTACGTCGTCACCATGGCCAATATCACGGCCATGCAAAAGGCCGGGGTTGATCCGAGCATTGTCGATTACATCCTGCAGACAGCACAGGGCGGCTACTGGGGCAACGGAGTCTACCCCTACTTTGGTTACACCGATCCGTTCTGGTACTCGCCCTTCTACGGCGGTTACTTTGGCTTCGGTTATCATCGCGGCGGCTGGCATGGTCATGGCGCCTATCACAGCAGCTACCACCACTTCTACCACCACCATTAAGGCATAGCGGCCCATCGAGTCCTCGGTTTACACCTTGGGCCGCAATCGAGCCCGCAGCTTCAGTAGCGGTTTTTCCAGCAGGTAGTAAGACAACGTCGCCGTCAGCACTGCTGCGAGCAACCAGCCCGGGAAGCGTAGGAACCAAACCGATTCCGGCCAGCCGAGGTCCTTGGCATCGCTGTAGAATAGCTGCTGCCAGATGTAGATCGAGTAGGAGAGTACGCCCAGCCACTTGACCCACGCCCAGTTGAGGACACTGAAAATTCCCCTGGGATTGAGGACGCTTTTTATCAGGAGGAAGGTGAAAGCCAGTCCCTGCAGCATCGGCCCCAAGGGGACCGTGAAGAGACCGAAGCGCTCCTTGTGCGTCAGGACGTAGGGAAGGGCGATCGCCGCCACCGCCAAGGCCGTCATCCATGAATTGGCCACCCACCGGCCCACCGCCTCCGGCGCGCGCGAAAGGCAAATGGCGCCGGCGCACCCGTAGGCCAGCGAATCGAAGTAGTTCAACGTGGACAGTGTCGTGAAGAGCGGCCACGCAAAGTGGGGATGCAGGTAAGCGATGACCCGCGCCAGTGGAGCGATCAGCATGGGGCCGCCCAGGACCAGCAGTGTGAGCCACCACCGCCGCCCGTACCCCGACAAAACGAAGAGGGCTGGCCAGAGCAGGTAGAACTGCTCTTCCACGGAAAGCGACCACAGGTGTCGGCTGGCGGGGCCGCCGAAAATGAAGTTCCGCGTAAACGTCAGGTTCGTGATCCACTCCGTCGTGGTCGTATGGTAAACGGTGAAGCAGCCCAGCAGCCCCAAGGCAACGAGGAACATTCCGTACACCGGAAGAATGCGGATGGCCCGGCGGAGGTAGAAATCCTTGAAGCTGATCGCATGGCGGGCGTCGCTCTCCCCGAGGAGCAGCCAGCTTATGAGAAAGCCGCTCAAGACGAAGAAGAACCGCACCCCAAGATTTCCGTCAAAGAGCCAGGTGAAACCGTTCTCCCAAGCCTTGGGAAAGCCCGCCTTGCCAATGCAGTGCGCTCCCAGCACAAGGGTGATGCTGACCGCCCGCCATCCATCGAGGGAGGGAAGCCTGGTGCCGGCCCGCGGACTCATTTCACGTACCACTCCCCACGCAGCTTCTTCTGGATTTTGTTTTTCTGCTGGCGCAGAAAGTCCACGAAGATGTGCATGTTCTTGTGGATGAAAAGACGGTAGAGGGTGATGCCGTAATCGATCGGGGAAGGCTTGATCGCCACTACTGGGAAAGTCAGCCCTCGGGTCTCCCGGAGCCGCATAACCCACCAATAAATAAGCGACCAGGGGAAGGCTACCACCCCGGAGCACCGCGCCAGGCACTCGACGTCGGCGATGGTTTCCCGGGCCTGCTGCACCCCATTCTTAGTCACGTAATGCAGGCCCTCCGTCCCCTTAGAGCGGGCAAATGTCTGGGCGAGGAAGAGGTCCATGGGACCGATATTCTCCTTGAAAATACTCATACCCCGTTCGCTGTCGGTGGCCAAAAAGAAGTTCCTGGCGCCGAGTTTGCGCGCCAGTTTGCGCGCGTTTTTTACGATAGTCTTGGGGTTGGGAAGTGCGCTATCGGTGATCTTATCGCTCCCCCGCAGATGCGTTCCGACCACGATTTGTCCATCGGAGAAGGTACTCGTCCAGAGCTTCTCGATCGCATCCTTGACCTCCGGCACGGGCTCGAAGTGGGTGCGAAATAGCTGGCACGCCTCGGTATTGAAGAGGTCCTCGCTGTAATGCAGCATGGAGCGCCCGGCGAGTCCCCACGCCAGGTCAGGAGTCAGAAAGCAGTTGAGGATGCAGAGATCGGCCTCGATGATCTGCTCGCGATGCTCCTTCTTCCAGTTGAGCATCGAATACGTGTTATCCTGGTCGACCTGCGTCTCGATTCCCTCCGCGGTCAACTTGTGCCCCTGCCAAACCGGGGGATAGACGGCAGCGCCCTCGCCCGCGAGCACCTGGTCCCGCGCGAGAGGGGCCGTGCGGATGACAAAGAGCTTTTCGTAGGCATCGGATCCATCCGCAGTGTGGTAGAAGCAGTGTTTTCCCCACCAAATCACCGGCTTCTTGCCTAACTGCTCGGCCAGCCAGAGGCCATTGAGCGTCATCTGGATCAGGGCTCCCAGACCGTAATAGCCGGCCAGGATGAGGAGCGTACCCTGCTTGGGCGGAGCTTGTGTCGGTGCGGTCATCGTCGTTGTTATGCCCGAATCATCCCGGATTCGGTAGTGTTAAAGGGTGGCTTTCTCCACGGACAGCGGGCCGCGCGGGCGGTTCAGCATGCCCATAGCCGCGGCGACGACATGGTGAGCCTCGATCTGGTCCATGCAGGTCCGGTTGAAGTCGCACTTGTCCCGCTCCCAGCACGGCGAGCACGGCAGCTCGGTGTAGAGGTTCGTGTTGCAGGCATATCCGATCTGCCGGGGCGCAACCCGCCCGCCGTAGACGATAACCGAGGGGCAGTCCACCGCCCGGGCCATGTGCATCAGGAAGCCCTCGCCGCCGATATAAAGCCGGCATGAGGCCAGGATAGCCCCGCTCTCGCGCATGGAGGTCTTCCCCCGCATGTCGCGCGCGCCTTCCAGGAGTGGATCGGATTTCGATCCGAGCTGCACAAACTCGAAGGCCCCCTTGAGCTTGTCGACCACCGCCTGGAACCGCTCGGGATACCATTGCTTGTTCAGGCTCGGGAAAGCAGCGTCCAGGCCGGAACTCTGAATGGCGATCCGGCCCTGCGCCCACTTGCCAGCCTCCTTCTCCCTATCCGTGAGATGCATGTAGGGACGCAAGTCGATTTCACCGGTAATGTCGGCCCGGGCGCACAGCGCGGTAATGACGTGGTCCTTGGGCGGGATGATCTTTCCGGCCTCATCGTGGCGGTAGTAGGTAAGGAGGTCGTAGCGCCGTACCCATTTGCGGGCGATTTGAGGGTAGATGTCATCCACCGGGACAACCCTGGCGACGTCGGCATTCCCCCGGAAGATTTCCGGGTTCTGGGTCATCATCCAGACCTTTTCGCCGCCCCGTTTATGCAGCTCGCGCAGGACCGCGGTGCAAAGAAGGTCGTCGCCTGGGGCCAGTCCAAACCAGATCAGGTGGCCGGGCACCCCGTATTGGGCGCCAAGGCGAAGGCAGTCCCAGCACTCCGCCCACGCCTTGCCGACGGCAGAGCCGAACCGCACGACCGGGAAGGGGGCAAGCTGCTGGAATGTTCTCTTTCCGCTCATCCTCGTGGTTAAATGCGGTCCAGGAGCGGAGCGATCGCCTCGCGGTAAAAGCTCTGGGCGGCCCGCTTGATGTCCACCACCTTGGCAGAGCGTTCGGCCCAGTTATACTGGGACACCAATTTATCCACGCCAACCGGCGAATTGATGAGGATCGACCCGAACAGCTCGGCGGCAACCCCGCGCTTGTCATGGGCCAGGCAAATCGACGGCACGCCCAGGCTGGCCGAGATCCCGCAGCCATGCAGCCGCGGCGTGATGACCAGGTCGTAGCGGTCGTAGATGGAGTAGTAGTCGTTCGTGATGCCGGAGTAGCGCGTGACGCCTGCTGGCGCCCCCGTCAGGTCGTCGATGTAGTGGCCGACATACTCGACGTCATATTTGTCAGCCAGCCGCTCATACGCCGCATACAGGATGTGCTGGTCGACCTTGGGGATGCTGTGCCACTTCATGCGCGTTCCCTGGATACCGCAGGCGATCTTGCCCAGCTTGGTGCGAACCCGGTCGGTCAGCGAGGAGCAGATCGACGGACAGGTCGTCAACTGTGCCTTGATATGGGGAGAGGCAACTTCAACGGCCAGCTTGTCCCGCGCGACAAAGACATCGGTCTGGTTACGCAGGATGTCGGCCACGAGAGGCGTCGCGATCTCGGGCGCGGATAACCCCACCCCAAGGAAGCTGCAGCGGATGTTGTTCTTCTTGGCGAATTCCAGGAGTGGAGTGACGCGGGGCGATCCGCTCCATTCCGGGGTGCCCGCAAAGACGATGTAATCCGCCGGCGCCGGGTTGTCGACGTCGAAGGAGTTCTCCCAGAAGGCGTCGTCCTTATCAATGCCCTGGTGGGGTGCTGGAGTGGGCCGGGGATTGACCACCGGGTTTCGGTTCCATAGGAGCGGGTTAAACTGGAGCCCCGAGGCGCGCAGGATATTGATGACCCCGTGGAGGATGAACTCATCGCCCGGGTTCCATTGGCAGGTGGTTGAAAAGATGATGTTTTTCATGGGAAATCTGTTTTTTCAGGTGAGGGGCTTCGCCGGGATGGTTGGCTCCGGGGTTGGCCATGCATCTTCTGCCCGAGACTGCTTCTGCAGGCAAGCGAGACCATGCTTGGTACCCCGTCGAACGGCCTCCTCGAACTCCCGTTGCACCGCCGGCGTCCCGCGGCTCTCCCACCACGACTGCGCATGACCGAGGAAGGCGGAGACATTCAATTTCGCGGCCGCTTTTGCGACATCGATCGGGCTGGACCGGTAGACGTAACCCGGGGGATGCACCTGGTGAATATGGGCGAGCATGACCCGCGACACGGCCTGGGCCTCCGCGAGCTTGAGCAGGTAATCCTTGGTCACCCGTTTCGCGGAGATCAGGTGGATAAGGGAAAGCTCCGTGAAAAGCCCCTTGCCGTAACCGGCCTCGCAGGTCACCCATGTAAATTCGTCGTCGCCACCGGAGATCAAGCTCGTGCCCGACCGGTCGAGTTTCTGCTTCAGCGGAGACTCCTCCACGCTCTTGGCGTATGCTTGGGCCACCACGCGGGAGACCACCAGCCCGGCCCCCCAAGGAATGACGCTATCCTGGGGGTGGTTTGACCAAAGCGATTTCTTGATCCGGCGCAGGGCCAGCGACTCCAGGTAAGGTTCCATCTCGGGCGCGGGCTGCACCTCGAAGCGGGGTTCGATGATACCGGCGCCAAAGCAGCCCAGCGTCGGGTGCTGGCTCGCCAGGCGAAGCACCGTTTCAGCATAATCAGGTGCCAGGATGTTGTCGTCATCGACGAAGAGGAGATATTTCCCCTGGGCTTCCCGTATCCCCCGGAGCCGGGCCGGGGTCAGCCCAAGGGCGGATTCCTCCACGATCCGGGCATGAATGCGTTTGGAAATATCGACGGTCTTTCGCAGCGGAACGGTCGAGGCGTTATCGATCAGGATGATCTCCCAGTTCTGCCAGCCAAGGGTCTGCGCCCACAACCCGTCGAGGGTCGCTTGCAGGTAGTCAGCCCGGGGGTTATGGCTGCAAATGATAACGGAAAGACGAAGAGGCATGGGGCTTTTAGGCTTTGAACTCGGCCAGCACCTTCAGCGCGCGCGCCTCGCCTTCCTCGCGGGCCTTTTGCTGCAGCGTGGGCTTGCCCGCCGGACGCATCCGTTTGTAGGCCAGGACCAGGCGGTCAAAGCGGCAAAGCTTGGAGGGGAATTTTCCGCGCAGGGCCGCGAGAATCGTGTCGGAGTAACCGAATCCCTCGCAGAGTTTGTAGAGGTACTCGTCGCTGACCCGGCGTGCGGGGATCAGGTGCGCGAGCTTCAGCGCCCGGAAGCGGCCCAGGCCAAGGCCCATGTCGCAGGCAACGTAGGCCATGTCGATGTCCCCGGCGGCATTAAGGCCGTCGCCCTTGCGGTCGAGGTTGAGGCGCAGCCCACTCTCGCGGGCGAGCGTGGCGTATTTCTCCGCCACGGTCTTGCGCACGCAGACCCCGGCCCCGACCGGCGCCGTGACGCGGTCGTAGTTGTTGGACCAGAGGTCCCGGTCGAGCTTGGCCGTCCAGAGTTCCCGCTTCCATTGGGCGTCGGGCTCTCCGCCTTCAAATTCGGGGAACTGCTGGCCGCCCCAGGCGCCAAGCAGCGGCCACTCGCGCCCGATCCGCAGGCTCTGCTCCAGGTAGTCGGGTTCCAGTACGTTGTCATCGTCCACGAAAAGGATGATGTCGCTGGCAGCCTCCCGGATGGCGCGCAGGCGGGCCGGGGTCAGCCCCACCTCAGGTTCGTTGATGTGCCGGCCCAGCGGAAAGTCCGAGAGGTCCCAGTCCTTGGCCAGCGGGTTCTTGGAGGCGTTGTCGACCAGCAGCAGTTCCCATGTGTGGCGATCGAGAGTTTGCGCCCTCAGGGAATCCATGACTCGCTTGAGGTAGTCGGGCCGCGGGTTATGGGCGCAAATGAGAATGGAAAGAGCAGGCTTGGTCATGGTGTGTGTTATGCAAGGTTATGGACGGGGTGGCAACCCTCGGCGTGCGTTAAATCGCCAGCAGGTTTTGCGGGTCGATCTTCCCCCGCAGGACATCGGCAATGGCCCGCAAGTTTCCCCTGAATCTTCCCCTGCGATCAATCCCTTTCTTCCGGTCCAGCCAGGGCAGGGCAGTAAAGATCAGGTTGGTCAGCGGGATCTTGACGATCCGCTTGGCGTAGGTGGTCGCGACCGGGAGGCCGATATTCTTGCGGGCAAAGTAGAGGTAATTGATGACCTGGGCGTAGCCGTAGCCATACTCGGAGATACGCCCAGAGCGTGTGGCCAGGTGGACGACAGGGCAGCGTCCGGAGCCACCCACACCCCCGTGGCGGGCGAGCCGGAAACCCATTTCGCAGTCCTCTCCCAGCGCGTAAAGGGGAAGATTTTCATCGAACTTCTCGGCCTTCAGCCAGGTCCGGCGGATATTCATGGCGCACCCATACAAGGCTGGCCACGACCGGGGATAGGCCCCGAAAGCAGGCATGCCGACAGGGATGCCCTGTCCATCCAGGAGGTTGCGCGCCGCCTGCCGCTCGATATTGCCATTGGCCATGATGCAGCCGCTGAAGCCGGCGATCTGCGAGGAAGATGTGAAAACCCGCGCCACTTCCGCGAAATAGTGGTCGTGCACCTCGGTGTCATCGTCGAGGAAGGAGACGAACTCGATCTCCGGTGGAAGAGCGTCGATGCCAACATTGCGTTGCAAACAGAGCCCCTTGCGCGGCGCCTGAATCATCTGGAGCTTGAAAGGGAATTGTTCCGCCAGCCGGGGAAGATCAGCGAGGGCTGCCCCCACGATCAGGACAACGGACGGCACCGTCTCGCGCTGGGCGAGCGATCGCAGGGTCGCTTCCGCGATCTCCCTCCGTCCCACAGTGGCAATGATGAGGCCCATCCGGGCGATGATTTGAGGGGCCATGGTCAGTTTGTCCTCCCGCCCTTGAGCAATCGGGCGAGCCAGGATTTGATCGTGAACTTGGCCAGGAAAAAGACGCCCTCCCACGATAAGCGATGGGTTCCGCAGAAGTGAAGAAAATCCGCCCGCTCCTTGCGAGTGACGTCCGACTTGTCGAACAGCCGGGAGTAGCGGCGCTTGTACTCGGCCAGTCCCTGCGTGAAATAGCCTCGATTCTCGGAGCTGAAGTCGTACTCCCAGGCGCTATGCGACCAGCCGACCTCTTTCTCCTGCACCTCCAGGAGTAACTGGGCATGGGCCTTGGCCAGGAGTTCCTCATCGGTAAGGTTCGGGTACGCGCGCTCCAAGGCGTCCATGAACTGACCATACGGCACCCGGTAAAGGAAGACGGTGTGGGTCGCCCGGCTGGCCCGGTTGCCATCGCTTCCACTGTAGGTCAACGACCGCAGGAAGGCCCCGAAATCAATGGCGGTCACATGAAGGCTTCGCGCCAGCTCGTGGCACAGGATTTTGGCCCCGCCGCCGAGGGACAGGAAGAGGGTGTCCACCCCTTGCTGTTTCACCGCCCGGGCAATATCGTCGGCGATCAGGTCGAGGTTGCGGGAGAGATTTTTGCCATCCTCGCGCGGACGCAGGAAGTGTATCTTCGCGTCCGCCGGCCAGAAGGCTTGCGCGTCATGCTGGAAACTGGGCTGTCGGCTCAGTTCCTCCAGGAGCGGAGCCTCCGCCCCGCAAAAGAGGATCGTTCGACCGCGGCAGTAATTCTTGAATTCAAGTTCCAGCCAGGAGGGCAGGATGTAGGAACACAGGGCGTTCGGATTTCGGGCCACGCTCGGCCTTCGCCGCAACCCCAGCAGGTCGAGTAGCGTCGTGCTTTTCCACAGGCATTCATGGAAGTCGACATAATCGGCTCCCTCGATGGCCTGGCGCAGGCGTGGCACCTGCGCGGCCTCTAGCCCCGGGCTTCCCATCCCTTGGGTCCCGCTGATCTTCGTCTCGCTTGGGAAAGGAGAGTCGGCCCCCGCCTGGCCGGCGAGAAGCAAGGCTACATCGAAATCCCCCAGGCGGATAAAGGAGCATCCCTTGCCCTCACTCTCCTTGAAGATGCCCGTCAGGCGCGCGGCCTCGGCCTCACGCTCCCGCCCGGGATCCGCCGGCTTTCCCTCCAACTGCGCGCGATGCTCCTGTATCAGGGTCAGGAGAGGCTTGTTCACGGGGAAGCTCCGTGGGCTTTCGCGGCCTGGGCCTGGAGATGGTCGAGGTATTCGGCCTTCTTGCTCTCGATGAGATTTCGCGCGCGCACCGGGAAAGGGGAAAGGTCCGCTGGCAGGTCGGAGAAGGGCACAACCAGCCAGCCTTCCGGGGTAAGCACGGAAACACCCTCATCGGACACTGCGTATTTCACGTCATCGTAGCTCTTGCCCTTGGCCGTGGTGAAGCTGATCCGCACGTGCAGGTAATCGTCGTTCGTCTTGAAAATGGTGATGTGCTCGTGGTGATGGGTGGATTTCTGCGCGATCTGGTCCCGCATGGGGGCCGGCAATTCGGTGAGGTCCTTGGGCAGGTCGGAGAAGGGGACGGTCACCCATCCATCGCTGGTTATCAGGTTGAGGCCGCTGTCATTGACCATGGCCCGGACCTGGTCGTAGCGTTGCCCGTCCCGCGTGGTGAGGCTCACCTGCGTCCAAATCGAATGCCCCTGTTCCTTCGCGAGCAGCCGGGCGTTGATGCGGGCCTTGAGATCGGGCGGAAACCCCGGCATTTGGAGAGGCACCTGGTCGTAGGCGATTACCGTGGTGCCGTGGCCGGTTTCAACGAAGAGCCCGTCATCCTCGTCCGTGATCTGGGCGTCGATAAAGGAGCGCCCATCCTTGGTGGTGAAGGTCACATGCTCGGGCTTGAAGCTGCCCGTATTGGCAATCTGGTTTTCCTGGATATCCTGTTGGACATCGATCGGGAAGACGGTGAGGTCCGTCGGCAAATTGGCGAAGGGAATCGTTTCCCACTTGCGGTTATCGGTGATGCGCAGCCCCGACTCCTCGACAAAACCTCTCACGCCCTTGTAGGAGGTACCGTCCTTGGTGACAAAGGTCATGTTGGCTGGCGTTACCAGGGCGGCCTCCGAGAGGCTGAGCATGTAGAACTCAAAAAGCTGGGGGCCGAACTCATCGGAGGCTTTATGCAACCAGGAGGACCCATCATGGCGGTTTCCGTGGTACAGTTCCCAGACGGCATGGCCAAAGAAGTGCGCCGGGGTATCCGCGTTCGCGTCGATCAGGGAGAGGTCGGTCGAGGCTTCCTGGTCGTGCCGGCCCATCAGGTCGCACATGAAAATTTTGTAGGCGGCCAGGTCGGCGAACTTGGGATCTGACTTCAGGGGGGAGAATTTCAGCCGGGCATTCTCGTAATCCCGACTCATGAAATAGACCTCTCCGATGTCGTAGGTTGTGCGGGAAGTTGGGGCGATCTTCTGGGCCGCGAGGTAGTCGGCAATGGCCCGGCTCCAGAGTTTCCTGCTCACGTAAAAGGAGGCACGCAGATCGTAGGCATCCGGATTCTTTGGGTTATAGCGAATGGCCGAATCGACGTACTTGAGGGCCAGTTCCCATTGTCCCTTGGCGAAAACCGCCGAGGCCGCCTTCATTTGCGCCGCATCGTAGGTGGTCGGTGGGGCGGGCGCGTCACCCGGCAACGGAGGCGGGGTGGGATTGGGACTCCCCGTAACCGTGACGGGTGGTGTGGCAGTCGCGGCATTGGTCGAGGGGGACGGACCTGCCGGCGGCGGCGTAACGAGGGGCGCTGGAGTAGGGGCCACCTGGCGCAAGGGGGATTCGGCGGGCACCCCCATGACCGGCGTTGGCGAGGCTCCATGGGCGGGCGCGAAGACGCCCGCCAAGGCGAGCATGGCCAGGGACGTCAATTTGATGGGGGAGGCAAACGACATGGGAGGGAGTAAAGACTACTTGTGCCCGCAACCATCTACTTTGGGCAAGGCTTTCTCGCGCTCCTTGAGTTACGAAAGTGAGATTCCCCCTTGGCCGGACCCGGACGATCCCGCATAATAGGCGGGTATGTCTCAACCCGTGCCCCCCGCTCCGGCCCTTCTCGCGCCGCTGGTGAGCGCCATTGTCCCCTGCTTCAATATGGGGCGCTATCTGGCGGCGGCTCTCGAATCGGTGGCGGCCCAGTCCTATCCTCACTGGGAGGTGCTGGTCGTCGACGATGCTGGCCCGGAGGATGGCAGCGCAGAGATCGTAGCCTCGTTCGCCAGGATCCACCCCATTCACCGGGTGGAATTCATCCGGCACGAAAAGAACAAGGGTGTTGGCGCGGCGCGCAACACCGCGATCGGGGCGGCCCATGGGCAGCTCATGGCCCTGCTCGATCCGGATGACCTGTGGCTGCCGGATCACCTGGCATCGCGGGTCGAGGTTTTCGCGCAGAATCCCGAGGTGGCGATGGCCTCCTCTCCGGCCTGGCTCTTTTCCGATGACCCCGCCCTTCGGCTCCCCATGCCAGAGTATTTCTGCGACTGGGAACGACATCTCTTTCCCTACGCGCTCGCCCTGCGCAACGGTTTCCCTACCTCCTCGGTTGTTCTCCATCGGGATCGGGCACCTTTTCCGCTGGCGTTTGACCCCACACTTCACGGCACGGAAGACTGGGATATGTGGTTCCGGTTGGTACAGGCCGGCGCCAAATTCCATCTTGGTGAGGTGCCGACGGCGCTCTACCGCAAGCATCCCGCGGCGGTCACCAATCATGGGGACAAGCTGCGCATTCAGCTTCAGGCCCTCGCGCGCAAGCACGGGATGGCGCTCTTCGAGTACCAGTGGGTGGCCTCGATTCATCTGAGCCATCTGGCGCGTACCCATGAGGAGCAAATTCGGGCGTTGATCGAGAAGACCAACCGGCCCGGGCTTCCGACTCGGATCATGCGCAAGCTGCGAGGCTTATTGGGCCGCAAGTAGCCCCGTCGTCTTCAGGATATGGATATCGAAATCCGCCAACGCAAGACGGCCCCTACTGCGACGTAATTTTGGCGCAGAGATCGCCGACGGGATCCGCAGGTACAAGCGATAACGCCCGCTTCCGGGCCGCAAGTCCTCTACCAACCCAGCCTTCCCGGTTCACCCAGGCCGTCTCCAGGGCTTCACTCAAAAGGTCGACGGTAGGAGCTTTTGCCACAAAACCGACCTTCCCATCGTTGCAGATTTCGGTGTTGCCGCCGACGTCGGTAACCACCGCCGGACGGGAGCAAAGCATAGCCTCGACCAGGGACAATGGCAGTCCCTCCACCCGGGAGGGGAGCACCAGCAGGTGGTTGGCGGCCCAGACCTCACGGATGTTTTTCACGTGCCCGTGGAAGTGGACGTTGGTCAGCTTCAGGTAATCGGCCAGGCGCCGCAGGTTCAATTCATACGGCCCCTTGCCGTAGAAGTTGACCTCGATATTCCGATCTCGCCACTGGGACTTCCCCAGAACGCGCAGAAGAATGTCCTGTCCCTTGGCCAGCGGATCCAACCGAGCCACACACGCCATTTTCCAGATTTTCTCATCGGGCCAGTAGGGAGATTCTTCCCGGGGGACATTACACGGATTCCAGACCACCTCGCCTTGAGGCAGGTTCGCCGCCAACTGGCACCGCAACAGGTTCAGGTTATGGTGGGAGACGCAGTAGATGCGACGCGCGCCCTTGTAGGCGGCAATGGCCTCTTCGTTATCCCGGTCTGGAAGCCAGCAGCCCTCGTGATTGCACTGGACGATCGCATCGTAGGGAATTCCCAGCCGGGTGCAGTGGAGCATCCACGGGAGGCCATCGAGGTAGCCGCCGTGGGAGACGACAACTAGGTCCGGCTTGGCCGCATCCAGTTCATTCATCACACTTTTCTTGCGCGCGCCCCGGCCCGTTACCTTGCGCAGGACCCTTTGCGAAAGCGTGGGCTTGGGCTCAGGGCGCCGCACCTGAAGCTTCACTCCCGCGCTCGGCAGCGAAAGGTTCTGGGGCGCCAACTCGGGCCAGTAGGGCACGGAGGCGATCACCTCGTGGCCCTGGGCCGCCAGCCGCCGAGCCGTCTGGTTCCACAGTTCCTCGCTGCCGCCCCAGGGGGCATCGGTCATGTTCGTGACAAAGTAAATCCGCATGGTCGTGGGTATCCTACCGGGAATCTTTTGCCGAATCCAACTGAACCTTTGCAAGGATTACTCTCCAAGACTAGGGGCGGTCACAATATGCTGATGTTGTGACCACCGGGCATCCGGGGGATGGAAAACTTTAAGGAAAATTTTCTTTAAAGAAAACGGGCGTCCGAGGCAGGCATTCACCGCATTAGCATCCTTGGCTTGCGCGAGGCCGCAAAACACGGCACAAGGTAGGCTGAATGTTTCCCACCCCTTACCTTTCCCTCTAATCCCATGCGTATTCTTATCACTGGTGGAGCCGGATTCGTCGGTTCCAATCTCGCCATCTCCATTCGCAGGCGCAGCAACCACGAGGTCGTTGCCATGGACAATCTCTACCGCCGCGGCTCGGACCTGAATATCCCCCGCCTCAGGGATGCGGGAGTGGAGTTCGCCTGGGGAGATGTCCGCAACCCCGAGTCCTTTCCCGCCGGCCCGTTCGACGTGCTGATTGAGTGTTCCGCGGAGCCCTCGGTGCTCGCGGGTCTCACCGGGTCGCCCGATCACGTCTACCACACCAATATGACCGGGGCCTACAACTGCCTGGAGAAGGCCCGGGCGTGGAAGAGCCGGTTCATCTTCATGTCGACCAGCCGCATCTATCCCACCGCGGTCCTGGAAGCCCACCTGTGGAGGGAGGATGACACCCGCTTTGCCTGGAGCGATAATGACTGCCGGGACGGCATCTCCAGCCACGGCGTAACCGAGCGCACCCCGATCGGCGTGGCCGGGTCCCTCTACGGCTACACCAAGCTCTCCGCGGAGCTGCTCATTGCCGAGTACGCCCAGAGCTTCGGCCTCCAGGCTACCATCAATCGCTGTGGGGTCATCGCCGGGCCGTGGCAGTTCGGCAAGAGCGACCAGGGACTTGCCTCCCTCTGGGTTCAGGCCCATCACTTCGGGCGCCCGCTCAGCTACATCGGCTACGGCGGCCAGGGCAAGCAGGTGCGCGACTTCCTGCATGTCGACGATCTTTGCGACCTCCTGAGCATCCAGGTCGAGGATCCCAAGACCTGGAACGGTTGGACCGGGAATGTCTCCGGCGGCTACGACAATTCCGCCTCCCTCCAGGAATTGACCTTGCTCTGCCAGAAGGCCACGGGCAAGCACGTGCCGATCAAGCCGGTGACCGAGAACCGCCCCGCGGACCTGCGCCTCTATATCGGGGACTGCGACAAGCTCTTCACCACCACGAATTGGCGCCCCAAGCATAACCTGGAGAAGACGATCGGGGATACCGCCAAGTGGGTTCGCGATCACGAGGCGGTCCTGGCCCTCCTCCTCTCCTAATTTCATGGAAACCGACATCCTTCCGAAGCCGGTCGCGCCCGCGGTGGAAATCGACGACGATTTTGACCAGACGCTCGAACCCGGTCGCATGGAGAAGCACTACTGGCGCGACATCTGGCGCTACCGGGAACTCTTCTACATCCTGGCCAAGCGCGACATCTCGATCCGCTACAAGCAGACCGTGATCGGCATCGCCTGGGCACTCATCCAGCCGGTGACCTCCATGGTCATCATGACGGTCATTTTCAGCCGGGTCGCGGGCCTGCACTCCGATGGCAATACCCCGTATGCCCTGATGGTCTTCGCCGCCACCATGCCCTGGATGTTTTTCAGCACGGCGCTCTCATCCTCCAGCCAGAGCATGGTCAGTAACGCCAACCTGATCTCGAAGGTCTACTTTCCGCGCCTGATTATCCCCGCCAGCACGGTCGTGACGTCGTTTGCCGATCTCATGATCCAGATGATTATCCTGGCCGGGATGATGATGTGGTTCCAGGTCATGCCGACGTGGCACATGCTCTTCCTTCCCTTCTTCATCATCATGGCCTTCCTGACCATCCTGGGGCCGGGTCTTTTCCTGACCGCCCTCAACGTGAAGTACCGGGATTTGCGCTACGTCATCCCGTTCATGATTCAGATCGGTCTCTACCTATCGCCGGTCGGTTACAGCAGCTCGATGGTCTACAATAAATTCGGCCCCGACGCCTTCATGGCTTACTCGCTTAATCCGCTGGTCGGGGTCATCGATGGCTTTCGCTGGGCCATCCTGGGCGACCAGGCGCCGCTTCATCCGGAGGGGCTCGCCATTTCCGCGGCAGTGACCGTCTCCTTCCTTTTCCTGGGAATCTCGACCTTCCGCAAGACCGAGAAGTCCTACGTCGATATCATCTGATTTTTATGAGCAAGACCGTTATCTCTGTCGAGGGCCTCGGCAAATCCTACCAGATCAACCATTCCCACGCGGAAGGGTTGCGCCATGCCCTCACGCGCATCGTTACCTCCCCGTTCACGCGCCGCAAGGCCGCCGCCGGTACCGAGACGGAAAACTTCTGGGCGCTCAAGAATGTATCTTTTGACATCAAGCAGGGCGAGGTCGTGGGCATCGTCGGACGCAACGGTTCCGGCAAGAGCACCACGCTCAAGATCCTGAGCCATATCACCGATCCCACCTGCGGGCGCGTCCGCATCAAGGGACGCTCGGCCAGTCTCCTTGAAGTCGGCACCGGCTTCCACCCTGAACTCACCGGGCGCGAGAACGTCTTCTTGAATGGAGCCATCCTGGGAATGCGCCAGCGGGAGATCAAGGCCAAGTTCGATGAGATCGTCGCCTTCTCCGAGGTGGAGAAGTTCCTCGACACCCCGGTCAAGAAGTACAGCAGCGGAATGTACGTGCGCCTGGCCTTTGCAGTGGCCGCGCACCTTGATCCGCAAATCCTGATTGTCGATGAGGTGCTCGCCGTCGGCGACGCGCAGTTCCAGGCCAAGTGCCTGGGCAAGATGCAGGATGTTTCCTTGCGCGAAGGCAAGACGGTCATCTTTGTCAGCCACCAGATGTCCGCCGTCTCCCGTCTTTGCACCCGCGCCATCCTTCTCAAGGGAGGGTCGGTCATCCTGGACGGGTCGACCGAAAGCGTGGCCCGCGCTTACCTGGAAACCGAAATCCCCAAGAGCCAGCCCGGGGATTGGCTGACGCTGCCCCCCGGCAAGGGCAATAACACGGCAACCTTCGATTCCGTGGCCTACCAGGGGAAAGGCCCCGGCATCGCTCCGCGCACCGGTGGCCCCTTCGAGGTTATGGCCCGCATCCACTCCAGCGAGGCTCAGGAGATTCCCTTCTTCACCTGCTGGCTCAACGGGCGCAACCAGAACACGTTGATCCGGATCGAATCGCGGTCGCTGAAAAAGACGCTCTCCCTCAAGCCGGGAATCAACGAGGTGCGCGTCTCCACCGATGCCCTTCACCTGATTCCCGGCGCCTACACCCTGGGGCTTGCGCTTGGCCGTCCCGGGAAAAGCATCGACTATCGCGACCCGGTTTGCGAACTCTTCGTGGCCGACGATTCCGGCGCCCTCATCAACCAGGACGTCTACGATGCCCAGGTGGCCAGCGATTTCAATCTGGTCCAGGCCTAATAAACCCGCATGCGCGTCTTCTTCCTCACCTCCACTCCTCCTATCCCCACCTGGGGCGGTGCGATGGCCTTCTACCGGCATTTCGTCGAGCAGCGGGGCTTTGAGGTCGCGGTGGCCACGGATTATCCCGGGATGGCCGACTACAAGGTTCCGTATGAGGTCACCACCTTCGAGACACCAGCCTGGGTGCGGCGGTTCCAGAAAACGCGGCTGAGCCCCTGGGTTCACGGGTTCCAGCATCTCTACGGCGGACGCTCCATCCCGCCCCACGTCCGCGCTGCCGCCGTGCGCTTCAAGCCCGACCTCGTCCTGACCGTGGCCGGGTCGTGGACCTGGTCAACCGACATGGCGTGGAAGCTCGCCAATGACTTGAAGGTTCCTTTGGTTGGAAGCTTCAACGACTGGTACGACTACGGCATTATCGTCCACCCCGCGCTCAAGCCGCGGCTGGAGGCCCGCTTCCGGCAGTTCTACCGCGCCTGCGACCTGGCTCTCTGCACCTGCGAGGGAATGCGGCGGGAACTCGGGCCACATCACACCGCGCTCCTGCACTACCCATCGGGCGCGCATCTCACCCCCGCGCCTCCCCGCGAGCGCACCGGGCCGTTCCGCGTTCTCTTTGGCGGCAACCTGGGCGACTGGTATGGCCGCATGCTGCAACAACTGGTGACGTCCTTTCTCAAGCTGCGAAACCTGCAGCACGAGATCGAGTTTGTTTTCTTCGGCTCCAACCCATCGTGGTCGGCGGAGTTCGACACCTATGCGCGCGAGCGGGGAATTTTCCGCGGCCAGGTTTCCTTTGAGAAGCTGCGCCAGGAAGCCTACGCTTCGGACTGCCTGCTCCTGCCCATGGGCTTTGCCGAGAAGGACGTGCAGGTCGAGCGCACCAGCTTCAAGACCAAGTTCCTCGACTACCTCGCGTTCCAGCGTCCGATCATGGTCTGGGGTCCCGACTACAGCTCGGCGGTCAAGACGGCCCGCGAGTTTGATTCCGCGGAGGTCTGCGATACCCCCGATGCCATGGCCTGCCTGCGGCAGATCCTCACCCTTGCGCGGGATCCGCAGCGGCAGGGAGTGCTGGTTTCCCACGCCCGCAGGATGTACGACGCCCGATTCAACCCGGACAAAATCCACCAGACTTTCCTGGCTGCCTGCCAGCGCGCGGTGGAGGAAAAATCGGCATGAGCCCCGGACTCTTCTTTCACAAGCTCTCCTTCAAGCCCCCGTTTCGCCAGATCAAGGAAGCGATGCGGGTGGCCCGGCGCGCGCGCAATCACGAGGCTTGGTGCCGCCATCATGTGAAGGGTTTCGCCTGCCAGATTGATCCATCGATCGAGATTCGCGATGACAGGCCGGTGACCCCGGAGAACATCTTCCTCGGCAAGGGCACGGTGATTGAGCGCGACTGCACGCTTTGGCTGGGCAAGGAGCCGAACAGCCTGATTCATCTCGGCGAGCGGGTCTACCTTGGACGCAACTGCTTCCTTGGCGCCATCGAGCCCCTGGAGATCGGCACGGACACCCTCATTGGCGCGTATTCCTACATCATCACGGCCAATCATGTCTCCAGCGACGTGAACACCCCGGTGCGCACCCAAGGCTACGTTTCAAAGCCCATCCGCATTGGCTCTGACGTCTGGATTGGCTCCCACGTTGTCATCCTTCCCGGGGTGACCATCGGCAACAAGGCGATCATCGGCGCCGGCGCGATTGTGACCAAATCGGTCGGTGAGAGGGAAATATGGGTCGGCAATCCCGCGAAGTTCACCGGCAAATACCGGGGAGAGAGATGAAGTTCGGGATTCTCTCCACCTGCGAGGGCTACGACTGGGCCGGCTCCGAGGAGAACTGGGCCTGGTTTGCCCAGGCGGCCATGGCGGCAGGGCACCAGGTGATGTTCGGTGGCGATCGCCAGCTTGTCCGGGGTGCGCGCGTCCAGGAACTCAAGCGCCAGGGCATGCTGGTCACCGAGCGCCATCGCATCAACCCGATGCGGCTTTACCTCCTGAAGGAAAAGTACCGCCCCGACATGCGAGCCATGCTCGCCTTCAAGCCGGACGCCCTTTTCTTAAACGCAGGCTCGCCGCTGGATTACTGCCAGCTTCCCTACCTGCATCAGTTCATCAACCGCTTCACCGTTCCCAAGCTGCTGCTTTTAACCTTCAACGCGGACATCCTTCCTTTTCCCCGGCGCAGTACGGTCCAGAAGTTTTTCTCCACGCTTGACGGAGTGGCCTGTGTCAGCGCGCAGAACCTGGAACTTCTCTCGCAACAACTCACCGGGCACCTCCCGGAGGCCCGCGTTATCCGCAATGTCTCGCGGCTTTCCCTGGAGGAGCCCCTCCCCTATCCGGGCGTGGAAGACGGGATACGCCTGGCCTGCGTCGCGCGTTTCGACACCCACTGGAAAGGTCATGACATCCTGCTGGCGGCCCTCGCTAAAATATCGCGGGTCCAATACCCCTGGACTCTTCGCTTTTACGGCAAGGGGCCGGATGAGGATTATGTGCGCAAGCTCGCCGCATATTACCGCATCGAGGATCGGGTACAGTTCTGCGGCTGGGTGCCGCGCGTGGAAGACCAGTGGCGGGACAACCATCTCTTAGTGCTGGCCTCCCGCGGCGAGGGGCTGCCTCTGACCGCGATGGAAGCGATGATGTGCGGGCGCCCCTGCGTCTTGACCCCGGTGGGAGGAAATACCGAGATCATCAAACAGGGCGAGAATGGTTTTCTGGCCGACGCCGCCAATGAGACCTGCTTTAGGCGGGCCTTGCTGACGGCCTTTGAGGCCAAGGACCGCTGGGCGGGCATGGGGAGATCCGCTCACGCTGTCGCTCGGGAGGCGGCTCAGCAGGTGCATCCGGGGCCGGAATCCCTGAAGTTCATGGAAGAGATTGTTGTGAGGGCGCGCTGATCTCCTCCCGCTTCCGGCTGGCAAATAAACTGTTGCCTAACCGCCCAGTATCCGACACATCATGGATGCCGTGATCGTTTCCCTTTCCCGCCTTGTATGAAGCACTGGATTTGCAGCCAGATTGGTGCCCGCGAGCACTACGCCATTCCCCGTGCCCTGCGGGAGACGGGCGCCCTCGACAGCCTCTACACGGATTTCTGGGCCGGCCCCCTCATGCGCAAGCTGAAGGTAAGCAAGCTGCGCTCGATGGCCAACCGCTGCCACCCCGATCTCTTCAACGAGGACGTGCGCTCCTGGAATGCCCGTGCCCTGCTCTGGGAGTGGAATCTGCGCCGGCGCCAGAGCCGCGGCGGGACATCGGACAAATACGAGGGGTTCATCGAGGTCGGTCGTAAGTTCGCGACCGCGGTGAAGAAGTCCCTCCAGGGCCGGTCCCTCAATAATACCGTCTTCTTTGGGTACGACACCTCATCACTGGAAACGCTCGTCCACCTCCGGGATCGCGGCATCCCAACCGTCCTGTCCCAGATCGACCCCAGCCGAACGGAAGCCGACATGGTGCAGGATGAGGAGAAGCTCTGGCCGGGTTGGACGCTCGGTCCCACCCTGAGGCCGGAGCCTTACTTCGAGCGACGGGAAAGGGAATGGGCCGCGGCCAGCCGCATCATCGTCAATTCGGAGTTCTCCCGCTCGGCCCTCATCGAGCAGGGCGTTGACCCGCAGAAAATAGGGGTCGTTCCTCTCTGTTACACCCCGCCCAAGGGCGCCGCCCCGGCAGGGGACGCCCGAAAACCTGTCGGTCCCCTGCGCGTTCTTTTTCTTGGCCAGGTCATGTTACGCAAGGGCATTCAGTATCTGATCGAGACCGCCCGCCTCTTGCCCGAGGTCAAATTCGATGTGGTCGGCCCGCTCGCCATCTCGGCGAAGGCGAGGGAGTCGGCCCCCTCCAACCTGGTCTTCCACGGCAAGGCCAGCCGCGATGCAACCACCCGCTGGTACCGGGAGAGCAGTGTTTTCGTGCTTCCCACCCTTTCCGACGGCTTTGCGGTGACCCAGTTGGAGGCCATGGCGCACGGCCTGCCGGTCATTGCCACACCGAATTGCGGTGATGTTGTGACCCCCGGCCACGACGGCTACATCGTTCCCGCGCGCGAGCCCAAGCTCCTTGCCGAGGCCATCGGCCACTATCTCCAGCAGCCTGAATTGCTCACCATCCAGGGCTTGGCGGCCATGGAGAAGGCTCAGAAGTTTACACTGAGGAGGCTGACCGCTAATCTTCTCGCTCTTGACTCGACCCTGACCTGTGCATGACATTACTCACAAACTTTGCCTCTTTGTTGCCTACTGTTTCTCGGCGAGATCTCTACCCGTGACAGACACTAGCTCCATCCTCCATACCCTCGGCCTGCTCCCACTCCCCTTCTGGCTGGCGTTGGCCGCGCTCATCTCCTATGGCGTCACCGCCTGGAAGTTGCGCACGGACGCCATCGGCCTGCCTATGCTGATGGTCCTCTTTACCGCGGGGCTCTGGTACTTTGGCGACGCCCTTTACAACGACTATACCGAGTATATCTGGAATATCGGTCCCGCTGCCCTTAGCGCGGCCTGGTGGCAGGTGCTGATCTTTGTCGTGGCCTTCGGCTGGATGACCCCGCACGTCCACCAATGGGTCAACGGCAAGCTGCCGGAGCAGAAGAGCAGTATCGTCGTGCTCTTCCAGCACGGGGTGCAGGGGGCGACCAAGTTCCAGGACCAGCTCGATGGGATGACAAAGTTCCTGGCGTCGATCTGGGCGTTCCTCATGGTGATCGCGCTACTCCGTACCAACTTTGATCTGATCGGGAACTTCATGCCCTACCTGGGCATCAAGGCCGAGCCCTGGATGCGGGGGCGTGTCGGCGGGGGCTTCGATTCCCTCATGTCGCTGGCCCGGTTCGTTCTGGTCGGCCTGACCGCCGGCTTTGGTGTGGTCGTCGCGCTCTCGACGCGCAACTACACGCGCTACATGGCGCTCATTATTTACCTGTTGACCGCGCCCACCTTTATTTTCGACCGTACCCGCAGCACCATGCTGGCGGTTTTGTTGCCCGGCTTCTGCGCCTGGGCCTTCCTGCGGTTGAAGGGCAGCGTCTGGATGAAGCTGGGCGCCCTGCTGGTCGGTTTCTTCCTCATCCAGTCCTGGCTGAAGTTCGTGATCGAGAACCGCACGCACAACAGCATCGCCGCATCCTTTGCCTGGGGTGGCACGACCCCGACCGCACCGGTCAAGCACCAGGGACTCAGCATGCTCAGCGAGCTGGGCCACGTGAACATGTACATGGAGAATGGCTCCTACCATCCGAACTGGGGAGCCCGGTACTTTGCCGAGATCGTCAATCCGATCCCGCGTGCCCTGTGGCCCGGCAAACCGATGATTGGAATCGACTACGCCATGGCTCGCGGCATGGCCTTCGACCAGGCTAACGGCAGCGCGGGCGGGGTCGGCGCCACCATGTCCACCGGCATGATTGGGCAGGGCGTGGTCAACTTTGGGACGTTCTTTGGCCCGATCGCGGCCGCGTTTCTCATGGCTTTCTGGGCCTCGGTGCTCGCCCGGCAGGATCTGCTGGCGGATGAAGGGGGGCGAATCTTTCTCTACGCCATCGGGTTCTTTTTGACCTTCAACATGGGCCGGGACATCACGCTTCTCGTGCTCTACCCCTTCTGCTTCGGGTATCTCCTGCTCTACGGCGTGCAGTTGTACAAGAGGGGTTCGGGCCGACCCGCGGCGCCACCGGAGCCAGCCTCGATGCCTGACGGACAGCCTCATTCCGTTTAACCGAAGCGGGTCGCGCGCCCGAAATCCGCATTCCCGCTAAAATAAGTTTGTTTCACCACTCGTCACCCCTTGCCAAATCGCTCCGTTTCGGACACAGCAAGGGAACATGCGAGTCCTTTGCCTCATCCAATGCTCCGATCTGGGCGGCATGGAGCAATCCACCCTGCTTTTCCTGCGGGAATTGCAGGCGATGGGGCATGATCCGGAGATGATTTCCCTCAACCAGGTTGGCAAGCTCGGCCCCCGGCTCAAGGAGGCTGGCATTCCCGTTTCCTCCAGCGGCTACGAGGGCAAGTGGGGATGGAAAAGCTACCTGCCCCTGCGCCGGCTCCTGCGCGACAAGAAACCCGACGCCCTCGTCATGGTCGGCCATAATTTAATGGCTTCCCTGGCCATCGGAAAACTCTGCCAGGGCCGCCGCATCATGGACATCCGGTTCCATCACCAGGGTGTGCTCTCCAGCCGGGCCTGGCAGATCATCTACCGGGTCGCCTATCCGCGCTTCACCGCCATCACTTTTCCCACCCGGTTTATCATGGAAGAGGCGATGTCCATCTGCCCGTTCCTCAAGGAGGCGCCGGCGGGCAAGTGCCACAAGATGCCTTTCCCGGTCGTGCTGGAGGATGCCACCACCCCGGAACAAAAGAGGCAGGCCCGCGCTGCCCTGGGATTGCCCGAGGGAATCAAGCTCGTCGGTAACGCGGGATGGCTGATCGATCGCAAGCGCATGGATGTCTTTCTTGCCGTGGCCCAGATCGTCCTGGGGACCGTGCCCGAGGCCCGGTTTGTCATCGCTGGCGACGGTCCGCTCAAGGGCGAGTTGCAGCGCCTGGCCTCAACGCTGGGGATCGCCGACAAGGTCCTCTGGCTGGGCTGGCAGCAAGACCTGCGACCCTTTTACCAGTCGCTCGACGTCCTTCTTTTCAACTCCGACTGGGACTCGATGGGCCGCACGCCGCTCGAAGCCATGTCCCATGGTGTTCCGGTGGTGGCTTCCGTCGTCCATGGGGGCCTCAAGGAAGTTGTCTCGCGGGAAGAATATGGGATGGTATTGGATACCCACGACGTCGTTCGCCTGGCCACTGAGGTCGCGCGCATCCTGCAGGATGATGCCCTGGCCTCCCATCGGTCCGAGGCCGGACGCGCCCGCATTGCCGAAGTAGGCTCGCCGCGGAAGTACGCCGAGGCGATGCTCAATCTCATGGCTCCGTGATATGAACTCCACGATCTACCTCTATCTCGCGACCGCCGTGATGGGCCTGAGCTTTGTCGGTGGGGTGGTTATTGCCGTCATCGTCCTGGTGAAGAACAGAAAGTCTTTCGCTTCCAATGTCCATCAGATGGCGGGAGAGGACTCACCGTCCAGTGAGCCAGCCCCTGCCGCACCCGTTGCGAAGTTCCCATTCAACCGGTGGAGCGTGGGCATGACCTTCGTTCTTCTCATCTCGCTGTTGCCCGGGGCCTACGCCTTCCACCTGCGCCAGATTCTCCGGTACCCGCAGAAGATGCTCACGGTCGACAGCGGGGACGTCCAAGGGGATGTTGCCATCGTGCTGGGAGGAAGCGCCGACCGCCCCCAGCGGGCCGCGTTACTTTATCGCGAGGGAAGTGTGCGCGCCATCATCGTGACAGGCCGGGGTGATACCGACATCAATGCCACGATTCTGGAGCAGATGGGCGTGCCTGCCGCAGCCATCATCAAGGAGCCGCTGGCCAAGAATACCTTCGAGAATGCCTCGTTCTCACTCAAGATTGCCGAGAAGCTCGGTTACAACCGCGTCATCGTGGTCACGTCATGGTATCACTCCCGGCGGGCCATGATGTGCTTTGAGCAGCTTGCGCCCAAGGGCATGACCTTCTATTCCCGCCCGTCCTACCTGGGTTACAGCGACCAGGAGGCCAACCAGCACCTCGTCACCAGTTTCGCCCGCCTGGAGTGCCTCAAGTTGCTCCTTTACCGCCTTCGCTACGGAATATCTGCATCATGAACATTAGAGATTGTGCTTTTCGACTTTTATCGGAAGATTCGGCCTTGCCAAATCCGCCAACCCAAGGCACCAACCATAAGGCCGTTTTATGCTGCACAACGATTCATCCCATTTTCCGGTTTCTGACTTGAAGCGCAAAGGATTGCGTTTACTCCCACTTCTCATTTTCATGAACCTTCTGGCCTGCCTCTCCCCAGCCTCGGCGCAGTACCTGAATTCTCTCAACAGCCCCTTCCCGTCCCTAAATCACCAGATGACTCTGCCTCAGCAGGGAACGGACAACTACAGCCAGGACACGGAGGGCATGTACGCCCCGCTCCAGGCCGTTCACAATTACAACCTTCAGGTGGGGCCTTTCGGCTACAGCCTCTACGCCAACGCCACCGCGATCTACAGCGACAACATCAATCTCACCAGCAATCACCAGGATCACGATCTCATCTTCGATCCCATGGCAACCCTGTTGGCCGAATGGGACATCACGGAGGATTCCTCGCTGACCTTCAATGTCGGCGCCGGCTATTTCTTCTACGTTGAGCATCCCGAGGATGACCGCCTCTCGGTCGACTCTTCCTCGACGGCGAATTACACCTACAACTTCATGGTGGGTAACATCAACATGTCGGTCTTCGCCGGCATCGGCTACCAGCAGGATCCGCTCTTGGTGCCCCAGCTCCACGGGACCAATGACTTTCCCGTGCTGAGCCTCTCGGCGGGTATCGGTGCTTTCTGGCAGCCGATCAGCGACGTCACCTTCTCGCTGGAATACGCCCACAATACCGAATTCGTTCTGCCCAAGGCGTTCGGTTACCTGAGCGGCCAGTCCGATTCCATTTCCACCGCGGCTACCGTGAACCTCGGGCCGGGGCTCACCGGAGGCCTCAACGCCTCGCTGGCCCGCAACTACTTTCAGGACGATGTGCAGAACGGTTCCTACTCGCTTCTGGCGGGTGGGTTCTTCAACGCACGGCTCAACGATTATCTCTCGGCGAATACGGCGGCTGGCGTTACCGGGGCCGACTACGACCGGGGCGGCAGCAACGGGGATACATCGGACCTGGGGTCGTGGTATGCCACCGGCGCCCTGACCTATCAGATCAACGAATTCTGGTCGACCCAGGTCAGCCTGGGAAAGAACTACTTTGGCGGCATCACCTCCAACTATACGGAGGACCTCTACGTGAAGGGCGCTGTCACCTGGCAGACGACCGACAAGCTTTCGACCAATGTCTTTGCCGGGATTTCGCAGTACAAGGACTCTGGCGGCTTCAATGCCCAGACGGTAAAAACCTGGGACGCGGGCGCCGGCGCCAACTACACCCTCGATCCCCGGACCAACATTACGTTGGGCGCGAAATACTCCAACCACGATTCCAACATCGAGGATTACAGCTACCGCCAGCTTGAGCTTACCACCTCGATTAGTTACAGCTTCTAACCATGAAAATCCACCTGCTCGCCGCCTTTGCTGCCACCGCCCTGATGGGGATGAGCCTCCCTGTGTTGGCGCAGAATTCCTTCATCCCGGAGGCGCCCCCGCTGGTTCATTCCGAGCCCACGCCGCCGCCGGTGACACCCGCGGAGCCACCGGATACAACCGACCAGACGCCCGCCCCGATGGTGGCCGCCTCCCTTTCCTCCATGGATGCCCTGGACAACACGAGCAAGCTGCGTATCGGAGATACCATCAGCTTTCGCATCATCGAGGACCGTGACGCCCCGGTGACGCGCCTGGTCACCGACTCCGGTGAGATCGAGTTTCCCTACGTGGGCCGCATGAAGGTCGAGAACAAGACCTGCCGCGAGGTCGCCCAGCAGTTGAAGAAAATCCTGGAGGTCCACTATTACGAGAAGGCCACGGTCATCATCGGCATCGACCACATGGCCAACCAGACCACCCCTCGCGACTACGTGTGGCTCATCGGGGAAGCCCGCTCGGTCGGACCGCAGCAAATCTCGCCGAGCCAGCCCATGACGCTGAGCCAGATCATTCTCAAAGCCGGCGGATTCGGTGCGTATGCCGATGAGCGCCATGTCCGCCTGGTTCACTACAGCCCCACGACACCCGCCGAGGCACGCGGCACCTCCAAGGCACCGATCATCGACCCCAAGGATGGAGTGGCTACTCCCGCTGTTCCCGCGGGCGACGAAACTTCATCCGCGAAAAACCCCATTAGCGACCAGATCGTCGATGTGAAGGCCGTGCTGGACGGCAAGTCCACGATCGACCCCATCGTCTCCCCAGGCGACAAAATCATCATCAAGAAACGCTTCATCAATTTCTAGGCTTTATGATCGCAATCGACCACGTCACCACGCCGGGTTCACCCCAAGGCGGCCAGCCGGCCAACCACGGGAATACTCCGCATCATGTCCCGCTTCGCCCGGCAGGCTTCAACATCTTTGCGCTACTCCAGCGCATCAGGTTCCTGGCTCGGCGATTCTGGTGGATCGTGGCCATCGCGATCATGCTTTCGCTCGCCTACTCGTCCTACCGCACCCTCCAGCAGGTGCCGCACTACTACTCGTCGGCCCGCATGATCCTCAATGGGCGGGTCGCCCTCCCGGACGGCAATGTGTACAGCGACGACGCCGATAACTTCGTCGGCACCCAGGTGGCGCTGATGCAGTCCCCGATGACGATCAACCGCGCCATCGATCGGGTCACGGAAAGCCACCCGGAAATTCAGCCGGATCATGCGGCCTCCGTGGAAGTGGACATCGAGCCCCGCACCTCGATCTTCACCCTGCGCGTGGCCTCGACCAATGGCGAGTACGCCAAGCTGCTGCTCAACGCAGTCATGGACACCTACCTCGACGACAAGCGTGGGCGCAAGAACCTGACCACCGATGAGGCGCTCTCGACCATTACCGACAAGATCACGGACCTCGATGCCAGCATTCACCGGGATGAGCAAAACCTGCTCGATTTCCAGAAGCAGAATGATGTCGTCTTCATCGAGGAGCAAAGTTCCGATCTGGCCGGGCGCATTGTCAGCCTCAATAACAACCTGGCCAACCTGCTCAAGGAAAAGGATCTCCTGGCCAGCGAGGAAAAAGACCCGGTCCTGAGCGCGCAGCAAAAGCAGAATGACTTGATGGCCAGCTTCCCTGCGGATGCAGCAACCTCCCCGTCGCCCGCGGCCACGACCAATGCGGCCAGCGCCACCGCTCCTTCCACCAATAGCGCGGCCACGACTCCGCCAATCCTGGAGTCAGGCTCCGGGGGCGATCCGCTGTCCATGGAGGAAACCCACATCGAGCAGCTCAAGATCCAGTACGCCAAGTTGCGGGTGAACCTGAAGCCGGAGCACCCGAAGATGCTCGACCTCCAGGACCAGATCAATCAGCAGGAAGCCTACCTTGCGCTGCTCAAGCAGCAGAGCCAGGACAGCCAGGCGGCGCGCACCGAAGAGATGCAGTTGCAGATCGACAACCTACGCAAGGAAATCGACCAGGCGACCTCCGACTCCCTGCACCTGAGCCCGATCCTGGCCAAGTATCACCAGCTCCAGGGCAACATCACCCGCGAGCAGGGCCTCTACAACCAGCTTGCCGAGAGCATCCAGAACGTGGACTTCAACAAGTCCCTCGACCAGGCGGATATCGGCATTCTTGAAGCGGCCTCTCCTCCCCAGGTAATCGTGCCGGACAATTTCATGCGCGTGGTCTACGCCTTCATGGAAGGCTTCGGCATCGGTGTCGGCATCATCTTCGTTGTCACCAAGCTCGATGACCGGATCAACTCGCCCTTGCAGCTTGAGAAGCACTTCGATCATCCGCTCATCGGACATATTCCCCGGGTGGACGTCGACTCCAAGACCGGGCGCGCCCCGCTCCTGGATTTGGAGGATTCGCGGCATGAATTCCTGGAGTATTTCCGCAACCTTCGCTCCAGCGTGATCTTCTACCTGGGCGAGATGGCGTCGATGCGAAACCACACCGGCGCGAAATCGCTGATGATTACCAGTGCGGCGCCGAGCGAAGGCAAATCGAGCATCGCAGCCAATCTGGCGATCTGCCTGGCTCACTCCGAATACCGGGTGCTGCTCATCGACGCCGACTTGCGCCGTGGGGTGATTCACGAACTTTTCGGCAAGACGCTGTCCCCTGGGCTCGCCGACTACCTGCAACATCAGGTTCCGTTACCCGGCCTGATCCAGAAGACCCATGAGGACCGTCTCAACATCCTGACGCGGGGCAAGATTCAGCTCAAGAATAGCGACCTCCTCTCTCCGGCCTCGATCAAGGCCCTGCTGGTCGAGCTGAAGGACAGCTACGACTTCATCGTCTTTGATACTCCGCCGCTTTTGGCCGCCAATGATGCCGTCGGCATGGCCTCGGAAATTGATGCCACCATCTTTGTCGCGCGGGTTCACCTGACTTCAGTTCGCTCCATGCGCACGGCCATGGGCGATCTGTTGATCCGCAAGGCGCGGGTCCTGGGGCTGGTGATTAACGCGGTGGACAAGTCGGTCCCGGGCTACTTCGACAAGTACCGCTACAAGGAATATTACTCCGGCAAGGAGCCGCTGGTGCCGGTGCCCGCCGCGCGCGTCGCCGTCACCCCGGAGCAACACGAAGCCAAATAGGAGACAGGCATGCCGGTCTCCGCTTCGCTCCCATCTCCTCCCGCAGCCAGGGCGCCCATGTCGAACCTAGACGTTCCTCGTCCCGGCGAGCTATCGCGCTCAGCCGACCCCCTCCCTGCTCGGGCGGGCCGGCTGCGGACCAAGTATCACCATTTCATGTCGCGCCTGGCGGCCAAGTCCGCCGAGCGTTACTGGAAGGAACATCCGCCCATGGAGGCGCAGCGGACGCAGTCATGGCTGCATGAGCGCATGGTCAAGGGTGAGCCCACCGCGGTAGGGCGGATGGGGCAGGTGGAAGCCACCATCGCGATGTGGGCTCACGGGATTACCCGTCCTTTCCCCTTTCCCCTCCCCGGCGGGCTTTCCACCGACTACGGCGAGACGGTCTCCGGCATGACCAATGCGGGTGTACGTCCCCGTAATGCCGCCTCCTATCGGGCCTTCGCGGATCTGCTGCTCGCCTCCTTTGACGCCCTCGATCTCGTCGGGGTCTGGAGCAAGGACTGGGAGATGGCGATTCTTCACCGCCTGGGCCAGTATCAGCGCCGCATCAACGTCGAGCTGCTGAGCACATCCTTTGAGTTCACCCCACACTGGTTTGATGCGCTCGACGGCAAGCGGGTGCTCGTGGTCAGTCCGTTCACCGAGTCGATTCAGCGCCAGCACGACCGCCTGCCGCAGGTCTGGCCGAAGCGAAAAGCCCTGCCCCAGTTCACGATCGTCCCCTACCAGTTCCCGTATCTCGTGGAGGACGACACCCCGCTGACCTGGTGGGAGGTCTACGCGGATGCTTCCAAGGTGATCGATCGGGGAGACTACGATGTCGCCCTGCTGGGCTGCGGCGGGCTCGGTTCCCCGCTGGCCGCCCGGGCCAAGGAAGCAGGCAAGATCGGTCTCCATCTTGGCGGCCACTTGCAGCTCATCTTTGGCGTCTACGGCAGCCGCATCCAGGATCAAGACTGGCACGCGCGCTGGGTCAACGATGCGTGGGTGCGCCCACTGCCCCAGGAGGTGCCGCGGTGCGCCCAGCGGATCGAAAAAGGCTGTTACTGGTAACCGGCATGACCCCTGAAAATCTCGTTATCTATCTCGCGTTTGGGGATAAGTGCATTGCTCAGGCGATCTACTCGCTCCTGACCCTGGTGGACGTCTACGGTGGGCACCTGAACCTGAAGGTCAAGGTCTACACCGATCAGCCGGACCGCTTCTCCTGGTTCGTCGAGCGCTACCGCGTGGAAACCGTGCCGATCTCCGCGGCCACCATGGCGGAGTGGCACGGGCCGATGAAGCAGCCCCTCCGGGCGAAGATCCGCGTGTTCCAAGAGGCGCTCGACCACCACGCCGGAAACATTCTGCTGCTCGACTCCGATACCTTGGTGAGAAAGCCCCTCACGTCTCTGTTCCAGGCCATGACCGATGGGGCAATCGTCATGCACCGCCGGGAGTATCCGCTGGCCCAGGCGCGCAAGCTCAACGTGGGGTTGTGCCCGGAGGATTTCAGCCTGACACTCTCCAACGGCCAGACCGTGTCGGTCAACGATCAATCGGTGATGTGGAACTCCGGGGTCATTGGGCTGCGCTCGGTAAGCGGCGCGCTGATCGATCGGGCGCTGGAGCTGAATGATCTCATGTACGCCAAATACCCCGCCTGGCACATCGAGCAGCTCTCCTACAGCCTGATCCTGGCTTCCAGGGGGAAATTGCGTGGGTGCCCGAGCTACATTTTTCACTACTGGTCAAACAAGGAAATCATCGAGCCCTACCTAGCGGCCTGCCGGGCTCGTGCCGACGAGATTAGCGATGAGCGGCTGCGAGAGGTCCGTCGTCTCAAGTATATCCACATGGCCAAGGTTTCCTTCAAGTACCACTCGCGCCGGATCAAGGAAGGGTTCCGCGATCTTCCTGGCGTTTATTCGGCCTATCGCCTCCTGATCTCACCTTTCAAGAAATCCAATCCGGTAGTTCGGTGATCCATCGGATTGTTTCTGCAGGCTAAAGGCCGTAGGATTCAAGGCATGGACAATTCGGAATCCACCTCCAGCAGAACCCGCAGCCACCACTTTCTCCTCTGGTTCCTCGGGTACAGAATGGGATTGCCGGAATACCACACGCCTGATCTTAAGGATCCAGCCACAATTCAGTGCATGACCGATGTTCTGGATCGACTGGCAAAAGGCGAGGTTATTCGGGGTCGTCACAATAATGTCCTTTCGGTTGGCATCATCGACGAGATGATCCGGTTGCAGCCGGATAATGCCCTTCAGTTCGATCGCCAACTCGCCAAGCTGGATCCGCTGCATGCGGCTCCACTGCTGGAACTGATTAAACGAGAAATTCTCCCGGGGTTTATCCGCCTAGATCTGCGACAGGGCCAAAATGAAGCTGAATTTATCAGTTCCACCATCCCCGGATGGTTTCCGAATCCGATCTCATTAGAGTGCCTTCAGGCATGGGCCACACTGATTGGCTGCAAGACCGGCGGGTCAGGGGCGCACCGCTGCGTTATCGCGGTAGGGGACCGGGCGCGCTATCTGGCGATGACCTGGCACAAATGGACAGGCGGAGACGCCACGATTGAGATTGCTTATCTGAAGCCCTCGGGACTTCGAGCGAAAGGCCGATAGAATATCTCAGCGAGGTACTGCGGCCACATTCAGCCCGTCGGAGGGCTTGTCGAGAGTATGCGAGACAAACACCCCGCACGGAGAGGCACCCGGACCGGCGTCAGGGTCACGGCAGTCCACGTAGGTGAAGTTGGGGGCGAGTTGCTGCTGGAGCTTGGCGACCACAGCCGCATCAATATTGTCCCCCGGCCAGACTACGACCATGGTAATTTTCGCCTCGCCCAAGAAGGCTAGTGGATCAGCCATCTTACCGGTGAGGAGACTATTGACCTGCTCGTCGCGGGTGCAGCCCACATCAAAGGAATCCGGGTGAAAGGCGGTGATGCAGTGGAAGTACCATGCGATGTAAGTCTTGTTGTGGGTAAGGTTGGCCAGGATTGGGCTTTCCGCGTAGTTCCAGTAGTCCTTTCCGACGATCATGATCTGGTGGTCGTGGCGCGAGACGACATCGAATATCCGCTTCTTGGCGGGCTCGCTGCGCATATCTCCCTGGCCGGTGAGCTGGCCGACATTGTCCCAGTCGATCGAGCGATGGTAATAATCCACCCAGAAGCAGGCGGAGAGGGCGCTGGCCACCACGAAGGCCGCGAAGACCCCGCGCAAGGTCCAGGAGCGGAGTGCGAGCAGGGACGGGAGAAAGACCACCCATGCCGCGCCGTAGATGAAGCTCCAGCATTTCCCGGTCATGTCGATGCGGGCGCCGATGTTGTAGTTCTCCACGACGATAAACATGATGGGCAAGACGATCTGGAGAATGCGAACCGCCGGATGCGTGCGC
>FSYP01000048.1_pt1 | contig 220963 bp, 218 predicted proteins | sample 1638601 | NCBI WGS metagenome assembly FSYP01 (sample SAMEA3914788, study PRJEB12502) | metagenome | biome: forest; material: soil | place: Canada | collected 2011-07-03 | depth 0.1 m | reverse complement strand
TGACCTGTTTGAGCGTGGCGGTGAGGGGTTTCTTCTGGTGGCGGATGCGGTCACCGGCGCCAACGATCAGGTGTTTGGAAATAGTAAGAAAAAAGTGGAGCATGGCTTAAGATAGACCCTGTCTATTTTGGCCTCAAAGTCCGCGCCAGAGGGCATCGGCGGCAGCGGGAACAAAGTAACCCCATCCCATCCTTATGGAAGGCCACCTGGCGGGTCGTCAGGGCATGTCCTCTTGCAGGTATTGCTGGTATTTTTCCTGGAGGTCGCGGCAGGAGGCGGCCTGGGCGGTATCTTTCAGGGCGCACGAGGCAATCGCTTCTGGGGAGGAGATGAAATTATGCTGGGGCATTTGCTCGCGGGCGAACTGGTAGAGGCGGCGTCCGGCGTCCCCTCCTTGGGCGATCAGCCACTCGGCGAAGTTGAAGTTGCGGTTAAGTCCGGTGGTGGCGGCCTCCACGTGCCAGATGAGCTTATTGGCCGGGAGGAGGGAGCCATCGAGGCATTCCGTCTCGAAGCCGTAGGGTGACTTCTCGAAGGTGGCGGGCAGGCCGATGGCGTTCATCAGGCTTGATTCGTAAAGGGCGACATCGGGGTGGGGGACGACCCCATAAATGTCGATGCCGAGTTGGTGGAAGCGGGCAAGGCTATGGGGTTCGAGTTCGATACCGTCATTGCCCACCCATGGGGGTTTGACCCCGGAGTAAAGGTCGGCATTGAGGAGGAAGAGGGCATCGATGCCGCGGAAGTGGGGATTGAACAGCAGGGTATGGAGGGGTTGGTAGATGGTGGAAATCTGGGTCACGGGGATTTCTGGTCTGCGGTAGGTATCACCTCCGGGGCTGCGGCCCGCGGACGCGGGATCGGTGACAACGGCCACAACCTCGATGTCAGTCACGAATTTGGGCATTTGGAGGATCTGTCCGAGGAGGCTTGCCGCGATGGTGAACATGCCATGTTCCTGGGCACCCATGTTGTAATTGACTACGACGGCGATCCGCAGGACGGGGCGCTCGAACAACCGGTTGCGCAGGGCCCAGCCTACGGCGGCAGGCCAGCCGACGAACCCGGCCTGGGCCCCCTTGGGAATTTCCTTGAGCCACCGGTATGATTTGGCGAGGGCGCGGGTGAGTTTGGGGAGAGTGTTTGCTTGGGGATGGCGCAGGTTCATAGTGGGCGTCAAAAAGATAGTTCGAGTCCGATCGAAGGCACTACTTCTTGGGCACCTTCTCGAACGCCTGATACGCGACGATATTGATGTAGTTGAAGCCGGACGGCTCCCCCTCGAAGTCCTCCGGCATAGGGCTGCGGGGCTTGGCCGCCGCTCCATTGTTCCACCATGCCTTGACCTCGGGACAGCCCTTGAAATCTCCCCGCATGAGTGCGTCCATGCCGGCGATCGTCACAGCCCGCATCTCCACCCGGTTCTCGACGGAATAGTTCACATCGAAAAGGAGTTCGCCAGCCGGCACCACAGAGGCACTGGGGGCGATCATCCCGATCGACTTGGCAGCGAGCACGCCCTTGGCGGCCTTGGCTGCGGTGCGAAAGAAGGCGACCCGCTCGTAGGTGTCGTCGGTGACGGGAAGCTGAAAGCGGACAATGTGAACAGGTTTCATGGTAGGGGTGATGCAGAGATAGAGCCTCGCCTACCTGGTGGCCCGCTTCTCACGCAGCGGGATGGGCCGGATGGAGGTGTAGCCGAGGTTGCGCATGCTGCGCACCACGTCGCGGGGGCGGACGGCGCTGGTATCGAAGCGGGCAAAGCGAACGCGGGTGCCGATCTGGTTGATGGCGCTAAATCTCAGGAAAGGTTTCATAGCCGGAAGATAAGTCCCCGCGTTTACGCCGAGGGAGGGGTCATGAAGAGGACGTAGTTGCGGCGGTCGATCTTCACGGTCTGGAAGTCGATCTCGTCATCCAGCGCGGTCACCAGGTCAAGGCGGCTCTTGCCTTCCGGTGAGGTGGCGTGGCCACGGGAGTTGACCTGAATAGCCTCGACGTGGAAGGAAACCCCGGCGATCTCCAGCGACCCGAGCAGGCGGGCGTGGGGCTTGGTGTCGCCGATCTGCTGGAACTCGATCGTGGAAGCGGGAATGGAAAGGGTGGTTTTGCTCATGTGGAACTAGATAGAAGAAAGGTTCCGCAGGGAAGCTGCTTGGCTCCGAGGGAGCGCCAAATGCGGGGCACCTGCCGTTTATTGGCCCGGCTGGAATTCTCGCTGGCGATCCCGGTAAACCGGTCGCTCTGGTACTTGGAGGCCACCAGGTAAAGAGCCCTCCCCAAACCTTTCCCGTGGTACTTGGCCAGGATTCCAACATCAGCGACTACCGCATAGCCCTTGGTCTCGAACTCGCGGCCCGGAGTCAGGCGCAGGTAACCGATGCGGCCCCGGACCTCGGTAGACCAGAGGGTGATGAACGCCGCGTTAGCCGGGTCATCCACGGCGATAAAGAAGGCACCCGAGCGCCAGACGATATACTTGCCGTGTTCGTCCACGTCGAGGACGGGGCGGGATTCGAGCGTGGCCGGCATGTGAAAAAGATAGCCTACGCCTGCGCCCAAGGCTCGCGCCAGAGGTCCGCCCGGCTCGTGTGGCCCATCAGCGGGGCGAGGGTGGCCATGCACTCGCGGGCCTCGCCGCGCAGGCTGGCGGCCTTCAGCGTGAGGATGTGGGCGCGGACCATGATGGCGATGGCTTCCTGAGCAACGCCTTCGTCGGCATCGGTCATGGGAGCAATCTCGGTATCGGCGAGCAACCGCTCAATATCACCCTTGCGGGCACCGAGATGACTTTGCACCTTGAGCCCCTTCCACAGGGCGGTGAGCTGACAGAAGACGGCAGCCGGGGAGATGGGGTTGACCGGGTTCAGCCGCAGGACGTAATCGGTGGTCTTCACCAGCATGGGGATGTCGCCCATGGCCTCATTGGCGACGTAGTGAAGGCTCACCATCCGGAGGTCATTGGTGTGGATGACGATTTGGTCCTTGCGCAGGGCGAGGGTTTCGACGGCCTTGGTGTAGGCTTGGCCGCGGCTGCCCACCGGCAGCACCAGGTCGGTGCGGAAAGTGTCCTCAGTGAGGGCGATCGACAAGGCGGTGGCCGTGTCCTCCTTCCCGAGTTCGATATCGCCCCATGGCGAAGGGAGGGCCGGATCGAGAAGGGAGATGAGCTTCATGTTGAGAAGATAGAGCAAAGAAACCCGTAGAACATCATCCCCATTACCCGAGCGGGTACTGCCTCACGACGCGGCTACTGCGCCGGCCCCGGCGAGCCCGCCTGCGCTCGCGCACCCCATCCCGCAGCTTGGAGACGCCCCAGAGGGCAAAGCCCACGCCCGCGGCGATGCCCAGACCAAGGATCACGTCGGTATAAGGGAAGGCCACAGAGGTGGAGACCGGTCCATCAGGCGGGGCGATCGGTGGAATGACGGGAAGGTCGGCGAAGTGAAAGGGAAGCATGGCGCACGCTATCAGGCAGGGGCCATGCCAGACGAGGAAATCATTGCGAGAACTTCACGGGCCAAGGGGAACATCAGCCCAAGGTAAAGGCAGCGTCGGATCGAGCGGGGCGGTGAGCTTCAGGAGGTCAAGAGAGTCAGGCCGCCGTGGCGGCGCACTCTTCGCGGCTCCAGCAGGAGCGGGCGCGGACAGCGGCCCGGTTAAAGTCCTCGGCCTTGGGGCGCTCGCACTCGCGGCGGGAGGCGACGTCGACCGGTTCGCCGGAGACCGCTTCCTTGCAGCCGATCACGCCATTGGCCTCAAAGGGGAGGACGCGGACGTAGAGCATCCGACCAGAGCCGGTCACAAAAAGGTCACCGACTTCGAGATCCGCGACAACAATAGAGTCTTTCATGAGGTCAAGATAGCGGAAGGAAATCCCTCGCGTCCTACACGGCGAGGGGCGCGTACTTGGCGATCTGGCTGCGGCTTGCCGGGTAGGCGGTGACCATGCGCAGGTGCGTCTTAAGGTCGCGCAGCACCACGAGGTAGGTGGCATACGCGGTCTTGATGAGAAGGACGATATTGGTGGTGAGCTTGCCCTTCAGGATGAAGAGGCTTTTCTTTACCACGGCGAATTTATTTTCGACCAGGGCGTCGAGGAGGACTTCGTTGGTGATGGGGTTACGATGACGGCTGTTGCGGCAATGATCCGCAGTGGACTCGTCAACCTGAATGCGGCCAAGTGAGTTTTGAAGAATCATGACCTGAAGATAGCGACCTAGCTCTCAAACGGGATGTGAAGAATGGGGTGGTTGCTGTGGTCAAGCTCCCGGCCCTGCTCCTCGGAGGCCATATCCCGGCGAGTATTCCAGACGTGAACGTCGCAGCCAGAGCCCATATCGACGCTCGCCTGCATGGGGGCATCCTTGAGGGAAGGGTCCTGTTCGAGCGCCTTGGTCAGGATGGTGTGGAGCTGGCCGTAAGTAACATCGGAGATTATCATGATCTGGAAGAGATAAAGGCTCTACGAAAGCAAACCGGTCACCCAAGCGGTGGCCACCCAGCGCAGGACTTCGTCGCGGGCCTCGCTGGTGTCGATCCCTTCGCGCAGGCGGATACAGAACGTCACGGGGGTTGTCAGGCTCCGCGCGATCTCCACATGGAAGAATCCGCAAGCTTCGACTTTGCGCATGAGTTCGTAGGAGGCGTCCACCGCGATATAAAAGCCGGTGGGGTGCCCCTCGCAGGAAAAGTAAGGGGGCGCTCCCAGGTGTTCCAGGGCCATGATGAAGAAATTGACGCCGGTCTCCAGGACGACCTCCCGGTTGTGCTCATGGTCGTAGCGGATGATCTTCAGCCCCTTGGAGACATCCCACGCGGCATCGGAATTCTGGCGCACTGCGGCGAGCCAACTGGAGCGGGTGGTGAGGGAAAGGGTGTCGGCGTTCGTGGTGGTCATGTCAAAAAGATAAAGGGTGGGGCCATCCGGCGTCCAACCCGCGCTTACGCCTGTGCGCTCGCGGGGGTTTTCGCTTCGGGCTTGGTGCCCGCCTCGTAGAGTTCGAGGGCCTTGTCGATGGGTAGGACATTGAGGACTTCGACCGCACCCTCGAACCGGGCCTTGAGGGCATCCAGGCCGGTGGCGAGCTTCGCGGCGAGTTCCTCCTTGGTCATGGGCTTGGTCTGGTAAATCTTGCCATCGGCCTTCGTGAAGAGCAGGCGCTTACTGAGCGCGCGCTTCAGGTCCTTGGTTTGGAGGTGGCGGTTGAGCAACTGGCCCATCAGCAATTCCGCGGAGTTCTCCAGATCGGGGTAAAACCGGGGCATGGCCTTGGCGATTTCGGTGAGTTGGACTTCGATATTGTGCGGCCAGAAGTTATCGCCACCGCCACGGCCCTCGTTGCTGACATGGCCGATTTTCTTGCCATCCACGAGGACATTGGCCTCGTAGCAGGAAGTTTCCTCGGAAGCGAAGGCGCAGTATTTAACGGCGGCGAGAGTAACAACGGGGAGTTTGGTGGCAGTAATCATGATGGGAAGATAGACTACCGCTTGGGCAGAAGGTTATTCAGTTCGAGCCGATCGGCCAGACAAGTCAGGTGCCACGCTCCACGGCGGAAGGTGGGCAGGCCCTGCATGGGGCGGAGCATCCAGTAGCCCAAGCGCAGGCCGTCACAGAGAAAGAAGAGTGCCCGTTGGTGCTGGGTGTAGGGATTGGTGAGGGACGGGTTTCCGATGGTCAGCGCCCAGAGCGCACGGCCCACGCCGGTGGCGCAGCGCTTGATGTGAATCCAGCGGAGCTTGAAGGTAATGATCGCGGTGAGGACAAAGCTCACGTGAACCGCGAGCTGAGCCATGGGAGAAATTTTATCGTGCATGTGAAACAGATAGAAGGTCTTCTTCCTGTTTCCCTGTGCGGTAGAGGTGAACCCAGATGAGTTTGCGCTGGGTCCATCCTTGGCCGTGGGCTTGGCGCTTCCAGTGGCCCCGGCGAACGTGACTGGGCAGCTTCCGGTCGGAGGAAGATTCCACCGCACCACTGGACTGAAGGCTATCGAGCGGCTGGAACGTGGGCTGGCCGATAAAGGCGGGCTGCCAGATCGCGGCCTTCTTCACCCGTCCACCCGAACCGATTTTGGCAGGTGTAACGCACTTCTCCTCGCTCACTTCATCAGGAACCCCACCCAAGACCAGCAGGAGGTTAATGATAAAAGGAAGCATGTTGGTGCCATACCACTCGGAGGGATCATCGCCGCTGGCATCGCGACGGGCGCGGCTTTCGGCCAGCAAGGAACCGATGGTGCCATTTTCCCATTCAAAGCCGAAGCGGATGAGGGTGGGTTCGCCCTCGTTGACGACGGCATTCACGACGAGCTGGTCCATGGCGTAGTTAGCACGGGGCTTGCCCTGCGGGAAATCAGGGGCAAAGTTCGTGTTCCAGGCCTCGGACGCGAGCCCCGCGTTAATGGTCGGCTGGTCGTCTTTCCTGACCAAGCAAATATCAATATAGCAGAGGTGTTTTCCCAGAAGAGGATACCAGTCGCGGGGAATCCAGATGCGCATGGCGGAGAAGGGAAGCTTGATATCCTCGATCAGGAAATCGGCGGGAGGTTCGGTATCAACGATGGCCTTGCCAATATCGGTCCCGAGGTAGTAATTAGGGCAACCGAGGCTGGCCCACTTTTCCTGAGCAACCAGCACATTAAGGCCGCTGTAGAGCAGGTTGGCATCCCGATTAATTCCCCGTTCGTAATCGGCGCACTTTTGCACGGCGGCGACAAACTCGATCAGGTCTGAGGCCAAGGCCACTCCGGTGGGAGCGTAAAGGTCGGAGACGCCAGCGGGCAGCACATACCGCTTGGGCTGAAAATGCGCCCGCATCTTGGGCATGTGGTCGCAGATCAACTGATGAAATTTTTTGACGAGAGGTTCCATCTCAAAGAGATAGACGCGCGTCATCGCGGAAAGTGCGGGCACCAAGGGAATCCAACCCCGCAAAACTTCCCTCTGTGTGTGGGGAGGGTTACGCGGTGGCGATGGTGGAACCCTGCTGGGCGGCCAGCTTCCGTTCCCGGGCCTCGCGTTTGAGGCGGATCTTCTCTTTGGCCTCGGCATCGGTCTTGGTGCGGAGGGCATCCCGCATGGGCGTATTGAGGTTGGGGATATCGAGAGCCCCGGCAGCCTCAAGGGCTGGGCGCATCCTGGCGTAGGCTTTGTATCCGATCTGCTCAATCAGGCTGCGGTCATCGTATTGGCTCATGGTTTTCCTGTGGTAATGACCGAAAGGCCTGAGATAGTCAAGGGCGGCTGACACTGACAAAGCCGCTCACCGCATCCGAGAAGGTGAAGTTGCGGTTGGTACTCGCGTAGAAGGCTTCGAGTGCCTTTTCCTGTGTCGCGTCAAAGCCGAGGCTTCCGATCGTCAGGGAGAGGATACTGCTGATTTCGTTTTTGGTGCGCAGGCCCTGGCAAATCCGGATGTCCTTATGGTCGTTCATGACCGTGACATCGAAGAGGGGTTGGTCCTGAATTTCTTCCTCACGGGACTTTAAGCCGAGGAAAGAGAGGGCCTCGCGGTGTTTGGCCTCGGTGTTCTCATCGCAGGCCACCCATGCGCGGCGTTCGTTACTACCATTACCGAGTTCGAGAAAGGAGACTGTGAAGCGTTTCATGATACCCTAAGATAGTGGTTATCAGAAAGATGCCCTGAGTTTCCGAAGTTGGTAAGGCGTCATCTCGACCACGCTCTTGAGGGAAGGGGGAGTGGTGTCGACATACGGCTGGCGGATCTTCGAGAAGATCCGGCGCTTCATTTGGGCCAGGGTGGAGGATCTCTCGGGGTGGGCTTCCGATTCAGCCATCCGGCGATCCAGCTCGTGTTTAAAGAGGGCGTCAAAGCCCCGGCGAGCATACAGCTTCAGGTCAGCGACCGCGTCTCGGATGGAGCTGGCGTGGGCGGTGGTCTGCATGTACCCGCAGCGGCGGTAGCCTTCCGGGGTACATATCTCGTAGCTGGAGAGTCTGCGGTCCCCGTTCCAGCGCACGGCCACGCGGGCCTTGCCGAGGGTGATGAGCATCCAGGTGACGTGGTGGGCGCGCTCCAGGGTGATCTGGGCTCCAGGGAAGGCATCCAGGGCCGCGAAGGCGAGGTTGGCAATCCGGGTATCGGCAGCGTTCACGTGAGGCGGCCTCGGAGGTTGGACAGGTTTTCCTCGGAGTATCCGGAGAGGGTCTTCACGCGGGGATTGATGTAGAGGCCATTGGGGAGCAGGCTCCAGCCATCGGCCAAGGCGGCCTCCAGGAGGGTGGTACGGAAGTCGGGTGCGATCGGGTTGGAGTTTTCGTAGGACAGGGAATAGCCCGCGGCGGTGGCCAGGATAATGCAACCGCTGGCCGGGTCAAAGGTGACGGCATTACGAAGGGAAACAGACCCGACCTTGGAGATCGGGGTAAGGCCCCCCTTTTCGGTCATCCACTTCCAGGCTTTATTATCGAGGTCGTCATGGTAGATCGACTTATCGGCCACGGTCCTGATCTGGGTTTCGAGCCCGGTATGGAGGGTGAAGCTGATGGCGGCTGGATTGATCCAGGCGGGGTTGGTCTTGAAGTAGTGGTCGACGGCATACGCTTCGACGGTGTCGTCTCCCGGGAGGCTCAGGAAGGGATTGCCGAGGGTATCCTCCATCTCCCATCGTTGAGGTGGCTTCTCGCCCGCGCTCGGCGCCACCCGGGTGATGGCAGCGACCTGGCAGGCGAGATTCAGCGAGAAGGGGCGCTCCTCTCCGGAGTTCAGCAGTGCCATGACGTAGGCATCGGGCAGAGTGAGCATGGGGTAACAGGATGTTTCCCGCGAATGGTCCGGAAGTCAACCCGGTCGAACCCCGATCCGGCCAGCGGGAAGCTTTCTGGGAGAAACGGCACCTCAACGACTTCCCTTGGGGCTCTGGGGTCAACCGTGCAACTTCAGCCCGGGTGCGCGCGGGCGTCCCTTGCCGATGCCACCGATAAAGACCCGGTTGGCTTTCAGATCAGCCTTGGTGACGTCGACGGGAGTAAGTTCCAGGCAATAATCGGGGATGGTGGGATTCACCCAGGCTCCGTCGACCCGGCGCGCCCAGCCTGCCGCGGCGATCGCGGTGGTGACCTGGTTAAGGATCTCGTCGGTAGGCTCAAAGGAGACGGGGTCGGACAGGCCGGGCTTGGTGAAGAGGATCAGCTCGCCTTCGGCGTCATCCAGGACAGCGACCCGGTCCAGGGCTACGACCGCGTTGGGGGCGATCCTGGTAAAGCCCGCGGCCACGAGCTTATCGATCGGTGAGATGGCGCTATTGGTGCGGATGAGGTCCTTGCCGTCCCGCGACTTGGAGGCAATCGACCTGAGGGTCAGGTTATCGCCGTTGTGCTCGGCAAAGATGAGGGTGGCCGGGTTGGTCCAGAAGGCCCCGTTGGAGATGTAGTGCTCGGTGATATACGCGGTCAGGGCCGCGTAATCCCCGGCGAGGCTCAGGTACCGGTTGCCATGGAGGTCGCACAGCCACCATTCCTTGGTGAGTTCGAGGTGGGTGGCCTCAACGATGCGATCCGCCAGGTTGAGCAGGTAGCACGGGGTGCTTGGGTGCTTCGAGAGCGGGGCCGCGACGGAAAAGGCGGGCAGGGAGCGCATGCAGTAATGTTCCGGGCAAAGCAGGAAGAAGTCAACCTGGTCGGAAGGCCGCTCGCGGTCATTCGGTCCAAACCCCGATCCAGGCGGAGGGTACCATTCTGGGAGAAACGGCAGCCGAATTACTTCCCGTGGGCTGGATTCAGGTAGACGCCATCTGCGGCGATCCACCTGGCGGCCTTGACCTGGGCAACGATCTGGGGCCAGAAGTTTGGGGCGATGGCGGCCCGGCTCAGCACGTCTCCGGCGACAGGGACGTGAAAGACGATCTCTCCGGTCTGCGGCTTCAGGCGCACGGCCTTTTCGAGGCTGACCACAGCGGTGCCCGATACCCGGGCGAGGCCGGCCTTTCTGATGAGCCACTCAAAGGCGGGCAGGTAAGGACCAAAGCGAAGGAGCTTGCCGTCAGTGGCAGTCTCGATTTGCAGGTCGGCACCGGTGGTCGTGTAGGCGGCGAGGATTCCCGCGGGGTCGATCCCGAGGTCGGGAATGGGACAGGAAGCGATCATGCGGGTACGGCCTCCAGGCAATCCTGATGGGCTGGGTTGAGCAGGGAACCATCGTCCTGCGGGATCCAGCCGGCAGCGCGGGCCGCGGCAGTGACCGCATCCCGGTACTGGGGCGAGATTGGGACGTGGAAAGGAATAATGGTCCCGTTCATGGAGCGCAGGACGACTTCCCCGGCCCCGGGTTTGAGGAGGACGGCCCGTTTCAGCGAGACGAGCCCATTCTTGGAGATCTGGGTAAGGCCGGCCTTTTCGATCAGCCAGGGGATCTCGTGTGGGGGTTCGGCCTGATGGATGACGATGGCCGCGGGGTTGAGCCAGAAGCCGAGGGACGGGAAGTAGTGGGCCTTGATGTAGGCGTCGACCTGCGGGTCGAGCTGGGCCATGCAGAAGAGTTCGCCCTTCAGGTTGTAGACGCACCAACCCGGGTCATGGGAAAAGTGGGCGGCCATGGAGACATTCACCGCGAGATTCAGCTCCTCGGTGGTCTCGGGGAAGTGAACCCGGGCGGCCGAGATTGTGAGGTCCGGAAGCGGGGTCATGACTGGCTGCTCCGGCGACGGATCCACCGGAAGAGGGGAAGCAAGAGGACACCAACCAGGGCACCGGCGAGGAAATCAGGCAGGTAGGCGATTAGCGGAAGGGAGGGAAGGCCGGTGAAATGAGCGTACCCGAAATGCCCGCCCGCATTGAGGAGGCCGGAGAGGGCACCGACGCACGGGGCCTCGACGGCGATCGGAAGAGTGGAGGCTTTCACGGTAAGTAATGGTCCGGTCAAACCTCGGGGAAGTCAATGCTGGGCCGCGAGGGATCGCCGGATCCAGGGGATGTTGTGCTTGGGATTGAGGTAAACCCCATCCTCACGGCGGATCCAGCCGAGGGCGGCCACGTTCTCCCAGATCAGTTGGCGGTGCTCAGCAGAGATCTTGAAGTTGGTGACGGTAACCTCGCCGTCGTGGTTGGAGATCATGATCTCGCCGCTTTCCGGGGACACGAGGATGACATGGTCCAGGCCGATGACCGCATCGAAGTCGACGGGGGTAAGGCCGGCCTTGGCGAGCCAGAGCATGGTGGTCTGGCAGTCCGCGGTGAAGGTGAAGTCCAGGGCATTGGCGGCATGGAGGGTAAAGAACCGGTCCTTGAATTTCGCCCAGACGATTGCCGCGGGGTTGATCCGGTCGGTCATCACGGGCAGGTAATGGACCGCGGTATAAGTCTCGACGGTGTTGCGGTCAGGGGTGTCGATCTCGAAGGAATTGCGATGGAGGTCGGTGACCGTCCAGCAATCGGGTGAGGTGGCGCAAGCTGAAACGACCTGGCTGGCGAGGTCGAGGGACAGGCGCCGGGTTGGGCTGGGGACATCCAGCAAGGCCCCGGTGATGAGGGCGGAAGGCAGCGCGATCACGAAGAGGTGGGGAATTAACCGCGGAGCCGGGCGGCCAGGATTTGGCGTCTGGCCAAGACGGCAGCCGTGGCGAGGATCACGGTAAAGGCGGAGGCGATCAGCCATGATTGGGTGGAAAGACTGGGCTGGTGGGTAAGGTTGGAGATGAGGAGGGCGATGCCCCAACCGCCAAAGCCGGCACCGGCGCCGAGGGTGATGGACTGGGAGCGGGTCAGGTCGGGGGAGGATTTCATGGTAAGGGTATGGTTCCCGCGAATGGTTGGGAAGTCAATCCCCAGCCTCATCTGCGGGAAAGCCCTGGGCGGAAAGAGCCGCCTCGACGATGGCGCCGGCCCGGTCCCGCGGGATCCAGATGACCAGTTCGCGTTCGCCCAGATGCAGTCCCTGGACGTTGGGATAGGCCACATCTTCAATGAGCGGGGAGTAGACATTGACCGCGAGGAGGTTGACCTGGACATGTGGGGCTGCCTCCATCCAGGGGAGGTCGAGGAATCGGTCCAGCCCCAGAAGGGTGACGTCGTCCAGGTAGAAACCCTCATGGGTGGACAGGAAGACCCGGGCCTCGGAGATGAGCTTGCAGTGAGCTGGATTGATGAGCAACCCTCTTCCCGCGGGGATCCAGTCGAGGGCTTCGACCAAGCCGATGATGGTATCGTTCTGGGCGGGGAAGACAGAAAACCGGTCGGTCCCACCGCGCTGGCGGATGGATCCTTGGTAGGCGGAGCGATCGTAGAGAAGGGTATGGCCAAGGGAAACGAAGCACCCGTCATGGCCAGTTGCTACGAGCCCGGCCCTGCGGATGAGGGTCTGGAACTGGGAAGGGGACACCTGCCATTCGACGGTCTGGCGCCGACAGTGTTCGGTCTCGACCGCGACAACGAAGGGGTCCGATCCCAGAACTTGAGCCCGGATGACAAGTGCCGGATTGAAGAAATGGAAGCCGATCCGGACGAAGTGGGCGGCCACATAATCCGCGACGCGGCCATTCTGCCAGGGGTCTGGGACAACAGAGACTGGGAAGGTCGGGCCGTCCAACCTGACCACACAGTCACCGCCAGGGACCGGGCACAGGACCTCTGAGCAGAAGGCCAGATTGACTGCCCCGCGGCTGGACGGGTCCCCAATCTCGTGGACGTCGAGGATCAGCTCAGGTGAAATCGGGATCACGGCGGTAGGGGTTGTGCCCGTTTTCCCGTAAGCAGTCAATAGGCCAAGGCCCCGCGGCGTCATGGGATTTCCCATAACGGGAAGCCGACATCTGGTCGACCTGGCAACCTGGATCTGCCGCCAGCGCCGGCTCCCAGGTCACCCGGCCTCACCCGATCTCGCGGTTCGACCGGTCCAAACCTCCTTTCGTCCAGCCAGAACATTTCCCCGAGAAACGGCAGACCAACTACTTCCCAGGGGCTCCACCTCCCCATACTTTCAGCCCGCCAAGCAATAACGTAACCGACCCAACCAGTCCGACCCGTAAGAACAATCCAAGCCCAGTATTCACCTATCGACCTATCCAACCCAAAGACCACTCCACAACCAACGCATCTGCCAACCCCACCAATCACCATTAACACCTACTCCTTGGTAACGGATTCCCACAGGAGGTGGATTTTATCTAAGTTGCTCTGCCCCTATTGGAAAGTCCAAAAACCGCCAAGCTGGAGCCATTACCAACTCCGCCAAGGCCGTTTTGGCACCTCCATGATGGTTACATTCCAAGTCCGCCACCATCCGACACGTTACATGGTCTCGGTTCAAGGATTGGTGCTGGGGAGGTCGGGTTGTCAGGCCAGGGTAGATGGTGACCCGGTAGGGCGGGCGGACAGGTTGGGGTTGGGACGGGATCCCCGGCATGGACATTGCCCGACCATCCAATGCCGGAGCGACCTGAGTTGGAGATCGAGGCCGAACCCAAGGAGATAGAAGAGGGTCCAAGGTAAGCGAGCCCGGAGGTTTGAAGGGAAGGACTCGGGCAGTCTGAAGCAGGGTCAAGCGGTCGGGCGAAGGGTGGCCGCTCAGGACAGGGAAGCAGTCTCGTTGATGGCAGTCGGCCCGGTTGGAGGTCACCGCCAGGAGCCAAGTAGCCGAGTCTTGGATGACCCGATCGGCATTGCCTACCAGTCAGGTCGGGTCACTGGGCTTTGAGAAAAAAGCGCCGGACGATCCAGTCTCCAACCGGGGAGAGGACGATGGCCAGGACACCGAGTCCCACGGTGAACGGCTCAATGGGAACGTACCGCCCGGTCAGAAAAGGAACAAACAATCCACACATCCCAAGGAAAAGAACAGGGGTCATGAGGCCCCACTTGCGAGCAATGACATCGGCCCGTTTGTCATCGACGGCGGTGTGAGGGTAGGCCGTCAGCCCCGAGTAGCGGATGAGATCGACCATCATGAAGACGCCCATCGTGCAGAGAAACACCGCGAAGGGTTGAAGGGTGGCGGGGATCATGGAGGCGGCATCCTACCTGAAACTGGCAGCGGTCGCAACTCCCCATCCCAAACTTCCCGGGTCCCAACGTCAGCGATCCTTGCCAGGGAAGAGCCGATGGGCCATCCAGTCCCCCGCGGGTGAAAGAACAATCGCCGCGATGACCGACCCGGCGATGAAGGGGACAGCCGGGATGTGACCGTCCTCCACAAAGAGCAGGCCCATGATGCCGGCGAGGATCGGGGACAGAACGGTCCACTTGCAGATCATGCGGTCGAGCCTCTTGGTTGCATGGCCGTCAGCGGTGACACGGGTTGGTAACTGGCAGCGGATGACGTCGATGGTCAGAAAGATGCCAGCCATACCGAGGAAAATGAGGAAGGGGATGAGTGAGCCGGGCATGGAAAAGAAGGTGCTGTATGTCCCGTCGCGGGTCATCGGGTTTGCGGTCGGCAGCTCAAAAACTTGCGGGCGTTCTCTTGGGCGACCCGGTCCATCAGCCGGTCGTGGGCCGTGAGCTGGCGGTAGAGCAAGACCGTGTCGATCAAGAGTAGGATTGCCAGGCAGGCGAGAAACCCGGTAAGGAAAGTAATCAGGTAGTCCATTAGAATCCGCCTGAGTTATGGATCGGTCCGGTGGGGTTGGCCTTTGCGTAATTATAAACCGCGTTGAACTCGGCCTGATAAGGGGATATATCTTGGACGGCGAAGAGATGGAGGTCCTCCCAGTTGTAGCGGTGGGCCGACGCGGTGAAGTTGTAGCTCCCCTCCATGACCACGTTGCCGCCGAGGACAGTCAGCTTCTCGTGCATGATCCCGTAGCCATCGCCATCAGGATAAGGCAGACCGTGACAGAGAATAACCGAGTCCCCGAGTGCTGCCTTGAGGGGAAGGTATTGGGAATTCTTAAGCGAAGCCTGCGAGGCATCCAGCACCACGGTAACCGCCACCCCATTCTTTGCCGCGGCGATCAGGTGGTCGGCGATGGTGCTGTCCGTGAAAGTGTACATCAGAATTTGGATGGTCCGGGTTTGAGTGACCGCCTGGGATTCAGCGTCGATCTCTTGGAGGACGACCTTCTGGCAATCGCTGCTCCTGGAGAAATGGACACCCGCACCGGTGATAACAATGGGGGCCGCCAAGGCAGGAAGCAGGGAACCGATCAGGGGGAGGGCCAGCAGGAAATGGCGGAGGTTCATGCGGCGCATCCTACTGCCGGGGCTCCATTTGGGCTAGCGGGAATCGTTCAGCCGGGAAAGATTTCCGAGCAGCCCACCCCATTCTTTCAGTCGTAGCCGTTGAAAATGTTGTACTCCGCGGTTTACACGGGGCCACTCGGGGCCTACTGTCCATGTGTCCGGCGAGAAAAGTAAGAGCCGAAATCACGGTGGCCACCTCGGAAATGTTGCCTTTGCCCTCGTGGATTGCTTGGCCTATACAGTAGGATGGGAATCTTCTGGACCGAAAAATTTGCTCAGGCTGACGAGCAAAATAATCGAGAGCAGGCTCAAGCTTGCGCTGGATTCTCCATCAAGATTCTGGCAGAACACAGGGAAATGATTACCCGAAGCCTCAAGCCGATGCCTGCTTTTTCCTCGATCACATCGAACGCGACGATGCACGATTACTACCGGGCTCACCTCGGAGAGGCGTCTGGAAAAGTGTTCCCCGTCGATAAAGAGGAGACTGCCGGCATCCGAATGGATCGCGACCGGCTCACCCGGTGGCTGCCGATTCTCCCCCGGCTGCTTCACGAAGTTCCCGAAGGCTACGCGACCATGTGCTTCATCGAAGGCAAGGTTCCGATCTATAACGTCTACTTCAAATGGGAAGCCGATGGCTATGGTGAAACTCTCCGCCGGGAACTGGAACGCCTCCCTGTAGATCACAGCAATGAACACGAATACCAAGAGCGCCAATGGATACTCGAACAACTCAAGGAATTCAATTTACTCCTCATCCAGATCTTACGCTCCCATCCCAACGTCAACTTCCAGCCCAACCCCAAACTCATCCAATAACCAAATATCACCCCCACCCAACAAGAACCTTGGGTTAGGCGACCTCGAAGGTCAAAAGTAGGTGATTTTCCCCTGGTTTTCAGGGAGATACGGGAGCGCGAAATTGCGTGACTGACGAGGGGAGTCACGCAATTTCACGAAACAGCCCATTTTGGGGCTATTTTAGGCGGTTTCCACCCCTCAAAGCGTTACATGAGCATCCTCATTGACTTTCCCCTGTCATTCGCCCACAACCAATACGCCAATGAGTGACCCCACCCCTACGGGCGTTTCGGAAGAGAGTCATATTAACCAGCTCGCCCTGGACTACCAGCGCGTGTACCTGGACCATCTCGGTCAGCTCTTCGTCACCCCCGAGTCCCAGAAGTGGCTGCACCAATTTTTGGAAGGCCGGCTTTACTCCGACAAGCGCAAGCGCCCCTTCCATGGCGAGATGATGGCCCTCATCACCAAGCTGGAACGCTCCCCCAAGCAGAGCCCTCGCGACGTCGCCTTCTACCTCAACGAGGCCCGTCTCCGGTGGGATGAGTACAACGAAATTCTCGAAACCTCCACGATGTTCAAGCACAAGAACCCCGAGGAAATTCGGTTGCTCAAGCTCCAGTTGGATCGAATCGCGGCCGAGATTATCGAGCTTTCCCTTCGCTCCATCAAGTCGATTTCGGCCAAGTATGCCAAGCGCCACAGTGAGGAACCTGGCTACTACTGGGGTACGGCGGTCCTAGGTTTGATGAAGGGAATCATGCGGTGGGACGCGACCAAGGCCAGTTTTCCGGCTTATATTTTTAGCTGGATGCTCAATGAAATCTCCGAGACCCACACCCATCGGGGACTCATTACCCCCCCTGGCCGGCTGACCCAAGACATCGCCGCCCTGGAGCAAAAGTCCCATGAGCTTTGGGGAAAACTGGAGCGCCCGCCCACCGAGGAGGAGCTTGCTGTCGCGCTAAATCAGACTGTCGCTTACGTCAAGCGGTTGCAAAAAGAGCACCTGAGCGTTGCTTCCCTGGACGCCCAGCATGACCCGGACGGCGACCCCGAGAGCACGCTCCATAACTCGCTCCCCATGTCCTACAAGGACGACAAGGGCGGGGCCATCCATCCCAGCGACAGCGCCTCGATCATTGAGATTATCCAACAGGGCGTCATCAGCAGTCTCGACAAAACCGACGGGATGTTCGGCCTCCGCTTGAACGCCGAGGCCTTCATCGAGGTCCAGGGAGCGCACCGTATGTTGCCCGATGCGATCAAGCGCCTACGCCAGGTTGGCATGCTCGATCTCAAGTCTCACCTGCGCAAGGAACGTCAGGGTAAGGGCTGACCTGGCTGGTAGATTTGGCGCTGCAAGTCGATCTCGTCCTCTTTCAAGTCGAGGACTTTTCGGACGAAGGCATTGCGGTTTCCACTATAGTTCGGCTCGATTGGATTGACCAGGCAGTAGGCGAAACCCCGCTTGCAATAGTGGTTGCGCAGGGGCCACGACAGTATCCTTTTCGTCATCACCATCTCGCAATACCGCAGGAAGGTTTCCCTGAAACTGTCCTCATTGCGGAAGCGAGCGACCAGCAAATTGGGGATGTCCTTCTGCATCGGATAGTACCGGTCATAGAGGTCCTTGCGGTCGACGATGTAGAGGACAACCTCCCCGTGGGGCGCCGCCTCGCACCTCCTCTTGACCTCGTCCTTGCCATCCGCGGAGAGCTGAACCTCCACGCGGATCCCTCCGCCATCGAGGATGATCCAGGCATCCGGCACTTCGGTCAGGAAGAATTTATCGCGCTGGTGCTTCTCCGTTTTCTCCGAGTACCAGCCCAGTTGATAACGCAGGGCTGACTCCTGGTAAGCGATGGCCGCGAAGCCCTGGTCGTTGAGCCGCTCCATGTACCAGAACACGGATTCAAAGACCATGTGGACGTGACGGGAAAGGACCCGGCCCTCGGAAAAATAGGAATTCTTGTCGGTGTTCCGGTTGATCTTCTCGTCTTCCAGGCTTGGATCCTTCCAGGATTTTTTCTTCGGAGCCACCCAAACAGGGGGCCGCTCCCGCAAATTATTGTCTCCCTTTTCGTAGTAGAGGCCAGGGAGGGTTGTCTTCAGGGCGCCGTAAAGATGCCCGATCTCGAAGATCAATTTTCGTTCCAGCAGGTAGGCGATGGCTTCTACCACCGTTCGATAACTGTACCCAAGGATGTTGGAGAGGCCGTCCTTGCTGGCCACCTTCCAGTTTAAAATCGCGCGCAGGATGTTCTCCCACGGCTTGGGCCGGACGTAGACAAGCTCGTCTACGCCGACCCATCGGATGTTCGGTTCCGGTAAAAGCTCGCCCTGGGAAAACTGCTTGTAATTGTCGTAATGGGGCGGCGGCTTGGGATCATCCATGTCATCTGCGGGCTAGGAAACCACGGCAAAGCCCGGCGACAATTACTGGCCGACTTCGCCGTGGGGCTTGGCCTTGGGGATAAAGTCGACGATATCCTTCATGTACTGGGTCAGCATTTCCTCCTTGAGCACCGTCACCCAGAGCAGCATCAGCTTGAAATCCGAGTCGCCCTTGGCCTCCACCGTCGGCTTGATGGTGAAGATGCCGCGGTCGATTTTCTGGACGAGCTTCCACTTGGCGTCGATGAGCGCCGAGTGCTCCTTGCCGTCCTCCGGCTTGCGGAGAAGCTCGGTGCAGCGGCCCAGAAGTTCCGAGCATTGGCTGGAGCTAAGCTTCTGGAGCTGGCTCTTGAGCCAGTCGACGATGACGTTATTTTTGCTGATCTTCACCAGGGCCTCGATATCGATGACGAGGTCCGGGAAGCTGGACTTGAGAGGTTCGGGTGACGTTGTTGGGGTTTCCATGCCCCCTGTTATGCGACGAACGCCGAAATTTGGCAAAGAGTTTTCGTCTTAAACAACGCCAGCCGGGTCCTGCGACTCCTCAACGATGACCATCTCGGACACGCCCGAAGTCTCATTGGTCAAAGGAGCGTCTTCACCCAGCGGGGTGCCCATGGTGCGCGCAACTTGAAGCAACGCCGCGAACTCCGCCCGCTTCTGGATGCAGACTCCGCGGGACGGGCACTGGATCGCGCAGTTGTAGGCGACACCCTTGCTGACCCACTTTTCCGATTCCGTACAGGCCGGGAGGCGGTTGTCTGGCAGTTCCATGGCGGCCTGCAGGGCCAGCATGCGGCTCTTCAATTCCTGCTCCACCCGAGAGAAATCCCAGGCCGGGACCTCGACCACGTACTGCTCCATGATCTCCTGCATCGGGCTGACCACGTGGTAGGTGACGTAAAGTTTCTCGACCGTGTGCCCGGTCTTTTGGAGGACCAGGTAACGGCTCAGGTTGAGTACCAGCTCATCGGATTCGGTAGGAACGATCACCCACTTGCCGCCCTTCTTCTCGCCCATGTGGGCCATCCGCTCCTCACCGGCGATAACCAGCCGGTAGATATTCCCCTGATGCTCATAGAGGCGGTTGACGGTCAGGACCACCGAGATGTCCCCGATCTTGACGGGCACCTTGATGTCGCGCAACTCGCGGTTGACCAGCATCCCCTGGAGGGCGTGATAGATCTCGCGCTGCTCGAACTTGCCGCTCTCGTCTTGGGCGCCGTGCCTCAACGCCAGCACCAACTGCTGGGGTGACAGGCAAAGCTGGGCGACGGTCAGGTCCAGATTCTCCGGGAGCTTGTTCATGTTCAGAAGATAGGGCTTTTACTCAGGGGGCATGTCAACTTTAGGGAATCGGATGCGTCGACTGGCCGCTATTCTGGCCCTGGTCGCTGCGGCGCTGGTTGGCCAGCTTGCGCTGCCAAAGGTCCTCCGCCTGCTGCTCATTCCAGATCAGGAAGCGCTGAGTCTCTCCATCAAAGAGAAGCTCCTGCTCGAAATAGCAGGTACCACTGCGGTTCTTGGTCACCTTCAGCAGATACTTGAGACGGCTCCTATCCTCCGCATCCTTGTCGGTCGGATGCAAAATCCAGACAGAGTCGGCGTTCTCCTCGATACCACCCGCATCCTTAAGATTGTCGCTGTCCGGGTCATCCTTGCCCAGACGGTTGAGCTGGCTCAGGACGAGAAAGATCGTCTTGTAGTCGCGGGACATGCGGGCCATTTCCTTGGAAACGAGGGTAATGTATTCCGCCCGCGACCCACGCCAGGTGGAGGGTTGGGAGTACATCTGGATGTAATCGACCACCACCAGCCCGGGCTGGGACTGAATAATGGCCGCCTCTAATTGCAGGAGATCGAAATGCCGGCAGAAGTGCAGGTTGGTTTGGCTCAACTTGGAAAGCCCCTCCTCCATGCGCACCAAGTGGGCATCCTCCATGACCCACGGCTTTTTAATCATGTAGCCGGGGAGAACGCTTTTGGATTCCAGCAGCTTTCGGATGAGCTGGTTGTAGGACATTTCCAGCGAGTTCATCATGCCGGGGCCGATGGGCTCGTTGCGCAAAAGCAGTTCGATGGCCAGCGAGGTTTTTCCTACGCCGGGGCGTGCCGCCAGAACGATGGTCTGGCCGGGGTCCAAAATAACCTCCTCGTCCACGCGGGGGAAACCGGTGGTCAGCAGCCCGGCGCCGCCGGTGGCCCGCCGCGCATAGAGATCAACCTTGAAGTCCTTGACGGCCCGGGCCGCCGTGATGCTGACATCCATGCCGCCCAATCCGCCCGCCTCGTGGTAGAGGCTGATCCGATGGCGGGCCAGGTCGTAAAAGGTGACGCCCCCTCCAACCAGCAGGTCTTTCTCCTTGCGGGCGACATAGCGCGTGCGCGCGCCATCCAGCCAAAACGGATAGACCCGCTCGAAATCGTGGTCGCCCTTGAGCGAGAGGATGAGCTTTTCGTACTCTTCCCGGGGTTTCTTGATCTCCCCCTCCTCTTCGAGCACCTGCAAAAGCACCAGGGTGTCGAAGCGATTGGCCGAATGCAACTCACAGGCCTTGCGGATAAAATGCCAATTCCTCTTCCTCAGCATCATCTCCTCCTTGAAGGTGGTGCCGTGCTGGAGCAGGGCCGCCATGTTGGTCAAGATCGTGGCGGTAACCACGTCTTCAAGAGTCAGGGAGGCGGAATCGGGGCGTTCGTCAGTTTTGCTCATACGGCCTTGCTCAGGTGAAAGTTGATATCCATGCCCCCAAGTTTGGCGGCCTCGTGATAAAGTCCAACACGGTGAGTGGCCATGCCGTAATAGTCAGGGATCATCTCCATCGGCGACTCCGCTTCCATCCGGTTGATAAACCGCTTGCGAGCCCCATCCAGCCAGATCGGGTAGACCCGGTCGAATTCGTGGTCTCCCTTAAGGGCAAGCAGGAGCTTTTCGTATGCCTCCCCCGGATTCCGTACTTCACCCTCTTCCTCGATCGCCTGTAACAGCGCTGCCTTGTTGAGCCGGTTGGCCGATTGTAGGTCGAGCGCCTTGGCGATAAACTCCCAGTTCGTCTTGCGAAGGAACATCGTCGGCCTGAACGTGCATCCGTATTGGAGCAACGCTTGCAGGTTGGTCAGGAGCGTGGCGGTGACCACATCTTCAATAATCAGGGCAGTGGAATCGGGGAGGGTGTTTTTCATAAAAGGATAGGGGTGCCCATGAATCGTTGCAGGGTAGTGCGGTTATCCGCCTCTGCGGGAGCGCTCAGCGGCAGGGGCTCGGCTGTCTTGCGGCGCAGGGCATAGTCGAGTGCATCGGACAACTTGTGGCGAGGCTTGCAGTAGCTCTGGAAAATCTGTGGGGTAACTCCCATGAAAACCGCCCCGAGGATGCGGTAGTAATCATAATGGAAGCGTCCTCCGGTCTGGACCTTTAGCCACATCCCATGGCAAGCCGTCGCCGAGTCGCGAAAGGGTACTGGATCGGGCTCACCGGTGGCGTGCCAGCGCATGGCCACCTCCTGCAAGGGGTCGCCCCCCTGGCTCAACTCCTGCACCAATTCCATGAAACTGGCCGATGGCCGCAACCGGTGGAAAAACTTTGCCACCACAAGAGGCTGCTTAGGGCTTCCCAGAATGTCTTCATTGTCTAGCGCCCGGAGCGCCGCAGCCTTTACCTGGGAGGTAAGAGGGCGGTTGGTCACTTCCACCCAGGCTTGAAACAATTCCTCCAGCCGCGTGGGCAGGGCCGGTCCGCTGGCCTGCGGGATGACCGGCAGGTTATCTTCCTTGCGCTTGAGCATCCAGACGCGCCGCCCACCCTCGATCTCCACCCCGGTCAGCCAGCCCTCAGTGCGCAAAAGCTGGATACAGAGCTTGGCGGTATCCGCGGATATCTTGGATTGCTCGGCGATTGCTCCCGGCGTCGGCAATTCACCACCATCGGTCAAGGCGAGGCACAGCGTTACCGCCAGAAGGTCCGGGAAATGGACCTTGTTTTTTTCCGCCGCCGCGCGCAATCCCGCGTAGATCCCGTGATCGAGCGGAACGATCCTTTCCGCCCCAAGGCGGTTTTGCAGGACGTGGGAATCCGACTTCATCTCACCATGATGACCCGGATTGTCCGAAAAAACAAACCGCTCACTAAAAAAGATTCATCTGGGGGTTGGAGTCATCACTACCCGGCCTGGACTCCTGCTGAAGTTTCTTGGGCCGTGACACCTTTTGCAGCTTCGGTTTCTGCCACCGCAGCCCCTGGGTGGCAGAGACTTTCCACGCCCCGGTGGCGTATTGCAACTGCCCGGGTAAAAGTCGACTCACCCCCTGGGTGACGTGAACGGAGAGCTGGTGGCCGTCGGCATACTCGATTGGCACCTCCCGTCCCAGCCAGTTCGGTGTCCACAAGGCTTCCTTCTCTCCGCGCGCCTTCCGGGCCTGGACGCTGGGATCCAGCCATTCCGGGTTGGCCTCATAGGCCAGCCGCGCGCCGAGTCCGAGGCGTAAAATAGCCCGCCAGTATTCCGCCCACGAGGTGGAGCGCCGGCGCCAGATTTTCCCGATATGGGGCAACCGGACGATTTGTTCGGCGATCAGGTCCCCGATCGGCTCAGGGTCGGTCCGTGACAGGTTCCAGAGATACACCCCTTCCGGGGCCGCCCCGGTATCCAGTCCGGTTTTTGCGGCTAGGATAACCGCGTCGGTCTCTCCCTCCGCATAAGCCCAGACGGCCAGGGCGGGAGCCTGCCAGTCGAGGTGCACAGGCCCGAAGGCGTCCATCCCAGGCCATTTCCAGAATTTCATGTCCACCCGGCAGTCCTCAGGCATAACCAGCGTCAGGGCAATCGCCCGGCACCACCGGCCTTCCGGGTCCTGGAGCATATCCGGCAGGAGCAGGCGAACGCCCTGGGGCAAACTGATCTTGGTTGGCAGCCGGGAATGACTCAGGGCGGCGGCCAACCCCTTGCCCAGCCACCAGTCATCCGACTCGTTTTCCCCAAGCAGGGTGGCGTAGACAATCTCTGACCACTGGTCGTACACGCCGGCGCCCTGGAACCGGCCCAACTGGTCCAGCATGCGCTTGATGGCCAAATAGGGGACGGCGCTCAAAATTCGCGATCCAGCCCACGGGCTTTGCGGAGGCACCCGGTGGGGCGTCACCGTCTCCATGAAATCCACCAATCCCGGTCCACCCTCGATCATTTGCGCCAGGCGCCCGCCAGCGGGCTCGTGAACCTTTTCCGCTGGCAACTGAAGCGTAGCCTTCCAGGGAGGCGTCCTTTCCGTGTCCGTGTCGTTGCCATAATAAAGGGTGATTGGCTTCCCCAAATCCAGTACCGCCTTGGCCGACTCCCCGGGTTTGAAAAGCTCGGTCAGGTGATCCTCCTGCCACAGGCCCATGATGATCGCCGGATGCCCCTGGGCATTGATCGCCTGCTCGATCCGGGCCTTTATCAGCCTGCCGTCGGGTTTGTCCGGCAGCACCCGGCGCATGATATGGCGGCCTTCATCCCGCCAGCTCATCTGGTCAATGGCCTCGATCTCCGGTTGCATTTTGGACCAGACGCAGGGCCGGCCAAGCCAGCCTTCGACTTCCTCAAATAGTTTTTGCGAGTTGGTCAGTTTTGCCATGACGGTTCCATAGTGGAGGTTTTCTTCAAATGATGTCTAGTTTTTACGGTTGCTGGAGAGATATTCCCTCAGCCGCCCCGCCACCAGGTAGCGTTCCTCTTCGCCCTCGTCGGCCCCGAGCCGGATAAGGAGTTCACCCAGCATGGTCTTGCTTTCCTCGCCGGAGGCCGATCCGTCTGTGGCGCGGGTGATAATGGACCGCTTGCCTTCCAGGATAGCGATCATCTTTTCCTCGATCGTCCCGCTGGCGTACAGGTACCACGCACTCACATTTTTCTTCTGGCCGATGCGCAGGGCCCGGTCCTCGGCCTGGTCATGCACCGATGGAACCCAATCCATCTCCGCAAAGATCACCTGGCTGGCCGCGGTCATGTTGTAGCCCACATAGCCAATCTTGATCGGGGAGATGAGCATCCGGATTTTCGGGTCATCCTGGAACCGGTCCACCATGGCCTGGCGCTCCGACGGCTTCTGGCTCTCATCGAGAAAGACACTATCCGGGAATTCTTCCCGCAATCGGGCGACCATTTCCTTGTGATGGGCGAAGACAATGACCTTGCCCTCGCTGTCGGCCACCGCATCCCGGATAAATTCCACCGTGGAGGTAAAGCGTCCGAGGGCGGCCACCCGGCGCATTTCCCCCATGGAGGCCAGCACATCTCCCCGGAGCTTCTTCTGCTCGGGCGAATTCAGCCATAGCTCCAAAGCTTGGATCTTTTTATCGTCCGCCAGTCCCTTGAGCGTTTCCGTGAACTTGCGCCGGCTCTCCGCCAGCTTGTGCATGATGTCGTTAAAGCGTTCCTTGGCCTTGAGGTAGCCTGCGGGATGCCCCATGCCCATCGGCACATACGTCCGGGTCTTTTCCGGAAGCTCCTTGAGCACATCTTTCTTGAGTCGACGCAGAAACCCATGCCCGCGGAGCTTGCCATTGAGTTCCTCCAGGTTGGAGGCCCCGCGGACATCAATCCGGGTGCCATATTTCTTCCCATCGCAGTACCGCTCGTAGTAATAGATCAACCCACCGAGAGTGTTGAGCATCCCCAGCATCTGGAGCTGGCCGACCAATTCCACTGGGCGATTCGGTATCGGGGTTCCGGTCAGGCCAAGGCGAATATCAATCCGGTTCACCAGTTTCTTGGACCAGATAAACCGCTTGGTCTTTCGCTCCTTCAGGTAGTGGAATTCATCGAAGACGATCGCCTTGGGTTTGCGCAGCCGCAGGGCCGCCACCAGCTTGGACAGGGTGTCGTAGCCCACGACGTAAAAATCCGTCTTCGGCAGTATCTCCGGAATATCGTCCGCCGGCAGGAGCGTGAAAGACCGGTCCGGAAGCCATTTGGCGATTTCCTTGCCCCAGTTGAAAATCAGACCTGGCGGGCAGACCACCACCACCGGCCACTGGGAGAGGTATTCCACGACCCCGAGGGACTGCACGGTTTTTCCCAGCCCCATGTCATCGGCCAAAAACGACCGCTTGCGCTCCACCAGGTACCGGATGCCGGCCTGCTGGTAGGGAAGCAACTCGCACTTGAGCCCTGGAATCAAAAGCGGGGTCTCGACGCTTTGCGCGCGCGACTCCTCAGCCACCACATCGAGCACCCGCCCCAGCATGTCGAACTCACGGATCAACTCCGGGCTCGCGCTGAAGCAGTAATTGACGAGGACGTTGATGAGGCTCTCCATGGTGTTGAGCCCAACCGGAATCCTCCAACATTTGGTGGCCCAGTCGAATTTGGACTTGGTGATATACTGGAGCGACTTGGCCATTTCCGGGTGGTAGTCGCACACCACCATGGCAATGCCATCTTCCAGCCATGCCCGGCGCTGGGCGGGGGCATCTCCGGGGTCAGGCAGGCGCACCCCACGCTGCTTCAGCATCTCGGAATAGTGCTCAACCAAGGTCAGGATGCTGTCGATCTCGACCTGCGTCCACGACTTGAGCTTCCGTCGCTGGAGCCGATCGATGAGTTTGACGTCGTAGGAGCCAATGGCGTATTTTCCCGACCGGGCGCAGGCCGACAGCTCCTTGAGGGCAGAAACCATCTCCACCGAGATTTTCGGTTTCTTTTCAGTTGAGGGGGTTGACGACAACATGTTCTCTACCTACAGATGATATATGCGCACAACTCTTGGTTCATTTCTTCGCAAGGTTCCCGACCACTACCGTTCTTTCCAGCGGGGCAAGACCACGGTAAAGAACTTTGTCGGTGATTTTCTCGCCCAGGATGCGGCCTTGGCGGCCAACACCGCCGCGATGCAGGTCGAATGGGCTCGTGAGTTCCTGAAGGGCTGCCCTGCTGTTGCTGCCGCCATCACCCCGCTTCACCACGGTGGAATGCAGCTTCTCCGTCAGTTGCAGCCGAAAGAGTCCAAGGGCGGATCCCCGATGGTCGATATCGACACTCTGGCCGCGGTTTTCGGTGGCGGCGGTGGAAATGCCGGCCTCGGCGCGGGCATGGCGGGCGCTCGCGGCGGGCGCTAAACCCCTCACGCCTCTCCTTTTTGGGGGAGGTAGCTGTCGAGTATTGAAGCCATCCTCGCCGCACGGTCCTTGGCCAGCACTTCCTGGCCAGCCTGATAAAGAACCCGCCCGTCCACCCGGCGAAATCCCCCTTTGCCCGTTTTCAGCCAGTCATTGACGTCCTTGCCCGCCTCCTGCGGGGGCATCCAAGTGGTCAGGCTCGCCATGTCCGGGTGGCAGGTTAGCAGGGCGGCCACAAAGTTGTCGTAAGCGGTCCCCACCACCTCTTTGGCGGCATTGCGGCGCACCTGCTTCCAGGTGTCTTCACCGGTGGGAGTCTTCGTCCGATCCCGATCCAGGCAGAGGACAACATGGCGTCCGGCGAGGGGTAGGCCCGGAATCACCTCCAGGACTTCCGGGGTGACATAGTTAGCCAGCCCGCAGACCGCGAGGATGATCGCCGTCGGATGAAGGTGGCGCAGGCTAATGCCATCAGGCTCACCCTCGCAAATGTAGACCGGCACCTTTTCCGGCCATACGCCCGGAGCAGTAAAATCCGTCAGGAGGGGAGTTTTCATCCCGGAAATCTTCACGACCCACATGAATTGCTTATCGAGGAGGAGCCGGCCTTTCACCGCGCGCGCCGAGGCACCGGTGGGCGACGGCAGCAAGCCGGACACGGCAAAGGTCATTCGCACATCCGCCTTCCCGTTGGCCGATTCCAGCCCAAGGCGGCCTTCCATGACGATTTCCGTGACGACATCCGGTTTCCACCCGCGGGCCTGGCAGACGGTCTCCAGCGCAGCCTTGTCCACCACCCCAAGGTGAGTGCTCTCGGCCACCAGATCCTCGAACGTGTAGCGATGGGCGGATGCGACCTTTTCCTTGAGCTGGTAAACCTTGGATTCCCCGGCGCCCTCAGTGGCCAGTTTCCGGGTCTTCTTCCAATCGAGGTATCCGAGGGAAAATTCCTTCCCGGCTTCCAGTTCTTTCAGGATGCGATTGATTTGGCCACCCTCGTGGGCAAAGAAATAATACTCCGCGGCGTGCCGTCCCTTTCCGGGTTCGTCTTCCAGGATTGGACCGACCTTGGACAGGTATTCGCTCAACCCGGAAGCTCCCGGGGCACCGTGCCCACAAGAGCCAAAGCACCTCACCCCAACGGACATATTCTTCACCTGCCGCACGCTCAGCGAGGGCGTGAAACTGCGGGCCATGCTCCGGACGTGGTCGTCGGTCGCACAGAGGATGCTGTTACCCGAGCGGGCCGCAAAATCGGCCTCCGGGAAACGGTCCCGGGTGTACTCCTCCTCATTGAGCCGCAAGAGCAGATCCATGGCCTTGCCGATCGGCAGGGCATCAAGGGCAGCGTTGCGATGAAAGGCCATAAGGTTCCATGCTACCACATTTTTCAGGATTTCTCGTCACCCAGCAGCTCTTCCCAGAGCGAATCCATCTTGTCCCACTGAAGGGTGTCGATTTCAGGCGATTGCGTAATCCGGCTATCCACGCTGGATCGTCCGTCGGCGTGCCCGTAGCACATCTCCTCGGCCAGGGCCTCGCCATCGGTAAGACCGGAGACGCTATCGCGGGCAAGCGCCTCACGCAGGATCTGCGGGAAGGTCTTCTCGAAGACCTGGCGGCGCTGCCAGACTGCCACCTTGGTGATGTCGACCATCTCGCCAGCCTCGACGTCCGCGGCACCCAGCATGAGCATGCACAGGATCATCACGTCCTTTTCCTTGGGCGTACACTCTTCCATGGCCTCAAAGATGTGACCTGCCAGCATCCCGGCATCCATGCCTAGGCCGTTGTTGAGGGAGGAAGAATCAGCCAGAATGTTTTCCATGCCCAGGCCGTAGCCCTGCTCGTCGTCATTCCAGAAACGGCCTTCCAGGGAGACCGAGCCGGACTTTTCAATGCCGACGCTCCGGCCACCAAAGATCAGGCGCTTGATCCCATCACAAGACCGCTTCACCGGGTAGGCAAAGAAGTAGCCTTCCAGTGTGGCGGGCTTGCCGTCATTGGGGGCGTTCGGGTTGAATTGTGGCTCATAGCGAACGAGTTGCAAAAGCATCTCCTGGCGCAAATCCTGGGAGAGCACCGGGGTAATCGAATCCCGAGGCACCGACAGGAGGGTATGGGCCACGTGGCTGACCCCCCGCCAGACAAAATCCATGATAAGCGGAACGCCATTGCGGCACCCGGAGTAGACCTCCGGGAAGCTCAGGTCGCCAGACCCCTTGATACCGCGGGCCAACCCGGCCTCGCGGAACTGGGCCAGCAGCTCGGGAGAACGCAGCATTTCCTCAGGGGAGAGGTCACTCTCGAAGGCCAAGAACAAATCGCACATGTGGGGATTCCACAAGAGCGAATAGGAACGCTGGCGCAGGAAGTCGTATCGTTCGGCCCGCTGGTCTGTTGAGTTCATACTCCCAAGATAGGGAGTATGAAGGGCGTCGAGATTCCCTTATTGGGCGGGAGTCACGGGAGCGGCGTTGGTTGCCCCTTCCGGCGGACGCTGGCGGGCCTGGATGATACCGGAGCGCATGGCCTCCAGCACAACCGTCTTGGCGCCCGCATCCGTTTTCCCGGTCACCAGGAGGTCCTTGAGGAAGTTGACGTACCTGGCCTTGGCGGTGTCCACGTCAGCCAGGGCAGGCGCCTGATCCGATACCTGTTTGGCGATTTTCGCGCGTTCGGTGCCGATCTGGTAGTCTTCGCCACCGACCCAGCCAATCAGGCCGAGGACGATGAGCAACAGGGGAAGAAACGAAGTAAAGGTAGTTTTCTCGTTCATAAAATGAGCAGGTGGGGATTAGCGGGTGAGGGGAGGGTTCAAGGAGTTAGGGGCATCCGGCAGGGTCGGCGGCGTAAGGGCCGACGGCTGCTGGCCGTCCGCCTCGGGGGCCGGGGTAAGGCCGGCGTTCGGAGGCGGCGCATGCGTGACGATATGCTGCCGGGCCATCAAATCCTTGAGAGCCTGGTCGTTGGTCTTCTGCTGGACTTCGACGACACGGATGGCCAACTGCTTGAGTTCGCTGGTGGCCGTGCTGGCCTGGGCGATTTTCTGCTGCGCTTGAATCATCTGGCTCTGTGCATAGTTAAGCCGATGAGCCGACACGAAGTGTATCGCCACCAGGCCAACGAAGAGCACGCCCAAGGCGTTGAGGGTATAAAACTGAATTCGGTTCATGTGTTTTGAGTTATTTGGTTGTATTGAAGATGTATCGTATCCGTGTTAATCCACAAGGCGGATTTTGGGAAAGCCCTATTTTTTCGCTTCCTCAAGCTCTCGTTTTGTCCGAACCTCCTCCATTATGCAAGTGGGATGTTGCTGGGCGAGGCGCTCAAACCCCAGATGACCTTCCGTCCGGGCCTGCTCCAGGAGAACGTCGTAGGGCTTCCCTACCAACGTAAGTCCTAACAGTTGAGGAAGATCACGAATGCCGTCCGTCGCCTCACGGAACCAGGGATAATTGAGCGTCGGCATCCAGTACCGCCAAATAGTCCCAAGGGAATTGGCGATTTTGGCGTACTCGATCAAATTCCGGCTGGGATTGAGCCAGTCGCGCTCCGCCGGGCAAGGCTCACCCATGCCTGCCGGATGTTCCAGGTAGGCAAAGGCCATGTCCCCATCAAGACCCGCCTGAAGGATGGCCTCCCATTGCTCTGCGGTTAGATGCGGGCGAAGGCAGATGCCGAACAACTCCAGTGGGGACTGGGCCTTTTCGATGCGCTCCAGCGTAGTGTCCTTGGACGTGAACGCCGCCACCGCCGGCCACCAGGGAGTTTCACCCCCCATTTTTGTCAGGCGATCCAGTGGCTCCGTACCGATGAGGGGGTTGACGCCCCAGCAGAAATGGTTTTCCCCATGGACAACCTGCTCCGCGATCGTCTTGACGTAAAGGAGGGAACTCGGATGGCGGCTCCAGAGCGACGTCATCTCCGCGAGGAAGTGATTGGAGCAAATTTCTGCCGGCGTGGATTTACCCCAGAAGATGGGGTAGAGGTGCTGGCTGGGGGAGGCTCCGGTAAGCATCAAGTCGATGGCCGCACCAACTGGAACACTTTGAAATGTTTCGTCGCCCTCAATAAAGGCGTCCACGATCGCTTTTTCCTCGGGGGTCTGGTTGGCGCAGCGGACCAAGGCGACGATTCCCGCCTCCTTTTCCTCCACCCTGCCGGACGCAGCCAGTTGGCGCCATTGGTGCCGCAGAGCGGGCGTGGCTTCCCATGGGTAGTCGCTCTCCAGACATTCTTCCTGCCAGGGACCCGCAACCTTCTCAATGAACACCGGGGTAAAGGGATACTCCTCCTGTCCTGGCTCGGGAGCGTCATCAAAAGGAATTTCGTCGTCCATAATTAGAGCACCTTCTTTAGGATGAAGTCGTCTCCCGATTCCAGATCGAGAACCATCTTTCCCTTATATTTGTCCAGCATTTTGCCAACGAGGCTGCGTCCGGATTCCAACCGGATTCTGCTTTCGGGGTCCGGACAGCAAACATCGAGCTTGGTTGTGGGCTTTTGCAGGAAGTTCGGCAATATCAAAGTCAACTGTTTTTCAAAAGTCCGGCAATCGTTGCGCACCAAATGCTCCATCATCGGCCAATCCCCCTCTTGGATATCGCACACCAGCCAGAGGCGGCGGAACTTGGGATGTTGCCCAATCTCATACCAAATATCGGTGATCTGGTCAGGGATGGGTAGTCGCTTACCTACGCTTTCGCTCCACTCGCTAAACCCACCGCATTTCAAAAGCGATTGATATTCAGGCTCTTGAGGCGGAACCATGTAAAACATGGCGTAAGGTTGTTCCACGTGGAACAAGCCCTCGGCGAGAATATCACCTATGCCTAAATATTCAAGAGCAGTATGGAACGAGGCCACGCTGTTTGGCAACGTATTTGTCGTATAACGCACATCGGCTAAAACGGGTAAACTCATGGCCACAGCGATTATGCCAGATTCTCATCCAAAAAGCATGCTCTGCTCGACACGAATATCAGTGGCGTGCTCCAGGGATTGGGCCAGCGCGGCTTGTAGGAGCGCCTTTTTACCCAAAATCATCATTCTCAGGTCGTCGAAACTTTGCCGCGCGATCACGTAGATACATTGGCAGGGCCACTCCTGGCCAATGCGATGGATGCGGTCCTCAGCCTGCTGGGTAATATCCGGCGACCATGGCAGGTCATTGAAAACGGCAACCGTTGCAGCCTGCAAATTGATACCGGCGCCGGAAGCTTTAAGCGAGCAGATGATGAGCCGGTGTTTTTCATCCTTCTGGAAAGCGTCCTGAATGGCCTTGCGGCGCTTGGCTGGCATGGCGCCGGAGAGCCGCAAGGCGGTCGGGAATTCGGCATGCAGGGCCTCGGCGGCCTTGATGCAACCTGAGAACACCACCACTTTTTTGCCCGCCGCCAGTTGGGCGCGGATGATCTTGGCCGTGTAAGGGACCTTCCCAATGGCCGCGGCAGCGATGGCCATGCCGATGGCCTTCAACTTGGCGATGTCACCGCGGGCGCGACGGAAGGTTTTGTGTACCTGCCAATAGTCATGGTGCGCGGGAAAGATGATCTGCTCGTGCCGACGGCTTTTCGGCGGAAGATCGAGGAACTGCTCCTTGGTGCGGCGCAGAGTCAGCCCGGCCATGATCTGCTGCAACTCCTCGAAATTGGAGACGCCGCGGGCATCCAGGATAATGCGCTCCATACCCGGCTCCTCGCCCTCGACCGTCTTTTCTTTTCCGTCGCAGTAGCGCTCTTTGTAAAGTTTCCCGCTTACCGCGACCGGCGACCGCATCAATTTGAGCTGGTGCAGAATATCGAGGGGCCGATTGGGCATGGGTGTCCCGGTTAGCAGGTAGCACCGCTGGGCGGCGTAGGCGTAGACAAGGCTCCACTGGCCGCGCTTGGTCCAGGTGTTCACCATCTCGTGGGATTCGTCGAAAATCGTCACACCGATGGGCTGGCGCGTCAGCTTTGCCTTTCGCGCCATCAAGTCGTAGTTCATGACGTAGATTTGCGCGGTGGGATCGGGCACGGTTTCCGATTCCAGCACCTGCACTCTCAGCGAGGGATCGACAAAGCCAATCTCGTCAGCCCAGCCATATTTGCAGGAAGCCTTGGTGACCACGATCGCCGGCCAGGTCTGAAGGCAGGAAAGCAGCGCCACGATGGTGCGGGTTTTTCCCATGCCCTGCTCGTCGTTGAGCAGCCCGTAATATAAACGCCCGATCAAATAGGCACCCTGGGTCTGGTAATCCTCCAACGGACGCCCAGCCTCCTGCAATGCCTGCACCAGAGGCGCAAGGCGATAAATCCAGCCATCGCTCTGGGCGGCAAATTTCTTGGTTATGGCTTCCAGGTGATCGAAGGCAGCCTCGACCTGCGCCCACTGGGATGCCGAAGCCGCACCCTTGAGCGGAGCCAGATGGCCGCGGTAAAATTCGACCGCGCCGCCAAAGGGAAGCCACAGCTTCCAGGAATTGACCTTACCGTCAAAGCGAGCCGAGCAACCATGATACCGCAGGCTTTTGAAGCACGCGATCAGGTCCGAGCGCGGAGGCCCGGCCACCAGGATGACGTACCCTCCCTCCTTGGGATGCGTGACAATATCGTGGGTGTCCACCCTCCCAAGATAGGGTCTTTTCTCCGCAGATACCAACCCGGATTACGCGGCAGCAGTTTCCACTGCCTTTTCTGCCTGGATGGCGTTTTCCATCTCCCTAAGCATACTCAGCCCTTCCCGGTAAGAGATCAGGTGAAGCGCGGGATGCCGGTCTCCCTGAAACTTGTCCCAGATCGGCTTGGTCATGTTCATGACATCGCGGGACGCCTCCAGCGACTCGCGCTGCTCGGAAAAAAGGGATTGGTCCGAGCCGTCCACCGAGGAAAGCAAATCCTGCGAAACCGCCTGGGCCATCCAGTAAATGGTGAAGATGTGCATCGGGCTAAGAGGCATGGCCGTGTCCTGTCCGTCGGCGACATTGGGCAAGGTCATCGTGAACATCATGCTGATATCGTCAGCGGTCCGCGAAAGCAGGGCGGCGCAAAGACTGGCGGCCAAATAGGAGGCACCCAGGGACCGTCCATCGTCCTGTAGCATCTGCCGCATGCCCGAGATCGTGCGGCTGAGCCCGTAGTACAGCCGGAGCGAGCAAAAATCGCGGCCAATCAGCTCCACGGCCTTCATCATCTTGCTGTTGAAATTCAAAAGCACCGACTTGTAGACGTCGGGGTTGGCGTAGCCCAAGAGCACGGCTTCCCCAGCCATCCCGGGCATAACAACCATGGTGCCAAAATCGGTATTGCCGATCGGCGGCGGTTCGGGAATGGGATTTTGGGACTGAGTGGATGCTTCCATACCCTTCGATATGTTAGATTTCAGTCGACAGAGCAATCTTTTTCTAGGGGTGAGCCCTTTAATTTGTGCTTCTCGGGGTTTACAGGAGCCTCTGGTCTGCCTATAACTAAGGTATGGCACTAGATTTCACCTCACCTCACCAAGTGGCGCGTCGACCTATGACCGCCCAGGCCCTTCTTTTGAAGGCTATTTCCCTCCCCAACGTGCCCCTTCCGAAGGTTGATTCTCGCGGATCCGTTGCACTGAAACCCCTCTATCCCATGCGTGGGCCAGCCGCCGAGCCAGCCCCCGATGTCGAGATCAGCTTCCCTCAGGCCGAAGCCGGCCAGGAGATCGCGAAGACCGCGACCGCCTTCAAGGGCATCAATCTCGCCGAAGGCATCCGCACGGCGTCACTTCTCTCAGTCAAGAGCCGGGCCGAAAAATTGGCCAAGCAGCCTATGGCCGAGAAGGCTCCCGATACCCACGAGACGGAGGCCCTCCCTGAGGTGCCTGTCATGGGTGCCGGCCCGATCACCATGGCGATCGATCGTTCGCGCAGCCATCGCTGGGGCCGCTAAGCGGCACCCTCTTGCTTTCTGTCGCCCTATTGGGCATAAGCAAGCGTCGTGTCTGAATCCGCCCCCAAATCTCTCCTTCTCTCCGATTATATCGTCTACGGTCCTTTGCCGGCGGGGATAAAATCGAAAATGTCGGTGAAGATTTTGGGCGAGGAAATGCATTTGATGGTGGAGGTCAAGAATTGGCCCCGGGAACTTTACCTCAAGCACCGTCTCAGCCTGCTTTTCTTGTTTCGCGATGCCGTCATGGGCCGGGAGGTGGACGACGACATGCGCGAGGCGGTCTGTCTTTGCTTCGAGATCGGCACATGCCCTTTCAAAAAGGACGGAAGTTTTCACGAGAAACGCGACTGCTCCTACTACAGTTACGGGGTGTGCATCTCGGCCACTCGATGGGCCAATCAAGACCGCATCCTTTCCATGAGCGTACTCGGTGTTCTTCGTGGCGCCACCCGCCAGCGCGTCAACCAAGTGCTCAAACGGGACTATCAGCATCTTTATCAGGTACTGACCGAAAATCCCAAGATCCGCGAGATACTGGAAGACATTTACAAGAGCAAGGAATTGAGCCAGGACGCGATCATCGCCAAGCTCATGGGCAATCCCGAGGCGGCGATGGAAGCGGAAGTAGAGGAAGATGAGCCGGATCTGGATGTCGACCCCAAGGCATTCCCGGAGGTCTAACGCCCGCCCCGCGCCGAACCCGAGGCTTCCCGCGGATCTTCGAGAGGCACAATATCCTCCACCTTGAGGATGGCCCCTGATTGGCCAGGCAAGGCCCGGTCGTCAGGCATGAGACGTCCCACCAGATTCACCCGGTTGTGATTTCCGGCCATGACATTGGGTGAGGCAAAGGCCATGATCTTGATCGTCTTCTGGTCCTTGTCGATGGCGCTGCCATGCAGGACATTGGGATCATTGTTCTTGGGCCGCAAGGACAGGCGCACATTGGGAATGAGAAACCTCGGCTCGGGATTGCCCAGGCCGAAAGGCTCCATGGGACGGATCGCCGTCAAGGTATCGCGGCTGACCCTTCCCGTGCCAATACTGCAGTCGATGATCTGTCCGGTCAACTTCATGCCCTCGCCCTGCTCCAGCGCGCGGCCCATGTGCGCCCGCACCTTGTCCAGCAGCCCTACCGGGTCGGCGTCAGTCAGCTGCGCGCCAAAGGCAGGAGCGTGGCCGCCAAAGGTGAATTTCTTCTGGTCATGAGGAGGCAGGGACTCCACGGCGTTTTTGAACAGTTGCAGGGCGTCAACCTCGGAGCCTCTTGGCGTCCTTCCGGAAAATGTAATCTCCCCGGTAGTGGTATTGAGGCCGCCGAGAACAGCTACGACCTGGTTGCGGTAGGCGATCTGACCGGCTGCCGGACCGAGCAGGCCAACGCCCCACTCAGGACTAAACTCCAGGACGCAGCGAGTCTTGCCGCGAATCTTGGCCTGGGCCTCATCTTCCACCTTTCGCTGGGACACGCGGCGCTTCTTGTTGAGGTCGATCAGGTCGTCACAGATTTTGTCGAGCTTGTGGGGATCCTGGTAGGCCAGGAGATTGATGACCATGTTCGCATTGGCCATCCGATTGGCGGCATTGAGCACAGGGATCACCTTGAAAGCAGCCTTCGACGTATCGAGCTGGTCCGTGGTGACGCCGAGTTTCTTGAGCAGGCGCCCAAGCCCCAGATTGGTTCCGGGCTCGCACGCCCCCTGGAGGAAATGTCGCGCGCAGTGACGGGTGCCCGGCGCGGCCATGTTGGCGATATCCGCGATTGCGGCCAGTCCAGCGAGAATCCGCATTTCCGGGAGCACACGGGCCACCTCGGGGCGAAGTGCGGCAACCTGGCTGGCCAGCATGTAGGCCAGCACTGCGGCGCAATGGGGATTGTCCGTGTCGAGTTGTTTGAGAATTTCCGGATGCTTGTGCGGATTAACCTCCACCGTCGTCACATTCTCCGGAGGATCCAGACGGGCGTGGTGGTCGATGACCAGCGTCTTGGCGCCATACTCGCGCCCCATGTCGTCCAGCTTGCGCAGGTCGGAGGAACCGCAGTCGACCGTCATAATCAGGTCCACCCTTTCCCGGCCAATTTCTTCCTTGAGCACTTTGACATTCACCCCGTAATGATCCGCCACCCGATCAGGGGTGAAGAGCCGCACCGACCAGCCCATCAACCGAAGCATCTTCCAGGCAATCACCGTGCTGGTGCAGCCGTCCACGTCATAATCCCCGTTAATGATCGCCTTCCCCGGAGGGAGCTTGCTCAGCCAGTCGGCCACACCCTGGAACTGCGCATAGAAAGGATCGTCGCTCAATTCGGGTGTCGCCCCATCGAGAACTTTCTCCTCCACGGATTCCCGGCTTTTCTTGAGGTAGTCGAGAAACCCGCCGCTGGAGACCCCGCTCTTGAGCACGGGCATGTAGTACCTGGATGCTCCACCCTCGAACTGGAGAAGCTTGTGGAGAGACTCGGATGCCATACCTATGAATGGGACAACTCAGGCCCGAGGTAAAGCCCTGCGGTTATTCCAGCGATAGGTTTGCCGGATGTATTCGCAGAAGCAAAGGTAGAACGCGAGGACACATCCCCAGCATCCCCACTCCAGATGGCTGTGCGTGAAAAAGGTCAGGGAGGTAACGATGGACAGGACAAAGCAGAGGGCTGTTGCCGCTGCCGCGCGTTTCACCGCCACCGGAGCTTCGCCGAGCCATTTCCAGTATTCCACCATCGAGACGCCCTGAAGAAAGCCCACAAATCCAGCCCTGGGCGAATTGTTGATGCGGAACTTCGCGTCGGGCATGAGTTTGGTCAGGAATGCCTTGGCCCGGAGCGCCTCCTCTTCCGTGCGCATGGGGTAGGACATGCGCCAGAGTCCGGGAGCATTCACGAGGAGGTAGCACCCCTTGGCGGACAAAAACCTGCCTGGCCCGAGGGAGAGGCCGCCGATGTAGGTTTCCGCCAGCACGCCGACCGATTTTAGGTCGTCGGAAAAAGCTTTTTCCTCCTCGTAGCCATACTGCCGATAGGCCCGGGGAGAAGTATAGAGCATGCCACCCTTGACGTGGTACTCCAGGTGGTTCCACCCGCCGATCAGCTCGGAATCCTTAAGCAAAAAGGCGTTTTCCGTGCTGAGGAAAAAACCATCGAGCTTCTTTTTCTTGATCTGCCCGATGAACTGATCCACTAAATTTGGGTTCGCCATACTTCAATATCTTGCCCGATTTCCCGTGATGTGGCAAAACCTTCACACTTCAACCTATGGATTTCCTCCGTTTCAAGTCAAAAACCCGCGAATTTTTCGGTGGCGGCAAGCGTCCCGCAGCTCCCCCTCCATCTCCCGTCACCCCTGCGGCCCAGGCAGCCAGCCCCAGTCCCAGCGCGCCATCGGCACCGGTGGTCAATATCATTCCGAAATACCAGGAGCCCTACACCAAGCTCCCGAAGGTGCATCCCCAGATGAATCGGCTGCTCTACAGCATCGATATCTCCACGGAGCCCAGAAGTCCGCGCATCCACACCAAGGCCGAGGGTGACGGCCTGACCATCCTGGACGTCAACCAGCATTCGATCGTATTGGGGGAAACCGGCACCGGTAAAACCCTGCGCTGGCTGCACCACGTCTACGAGGGTTTTTACAAGTCCACTCACCTTGCCCCGAAGGACAACCGCGACGCCCGCAAGTTCTGCGGCCTCATCATCGACGGAAAGACGGATTTCACTCCCACGAGCTGGTCCCTGGCGAAGAAGTACGGGCGTACCGGAGACATGATTTTTTTCGGCCCGGAACACCTCGATATCAGCTATGACCCTTTCGGCGATGAGGAGGAAACTCCCATGCAGCGGTCCAATAAAATGCTGGAGCTAATCCGGGCAACCAAACCGGATGCCGGCGGAGGCGATCCTTTCTGGGACAATGCAGCCAGCAAGCTTTTCCAGAACATCTTCCTTTTGCACAAGGCCGCCCACGAGACATGCCCTGAACGGGTGCCCCGGATGAGCTTCCGCCTGCTCAACCAGCTTTGCACGGACAAGGGCGTGTATCGCAATCAGGGTGAAATCCAGGCTCATAACAGCAATATTCTCAAGCTGGTCAGCGAGCTGTACCAGACCACCGCGCTGATGCGCAAGCTGGCCTACAGCCTGCAACCGGAACTGGAGAAGGCCCACTCCCGCATCCTCGATCTCCAGGAAGACCTCAAGGTCAAGTCGAAGGAAGCGCAGGACGATTGGCAGGAGGCCAACGCTACCTTCGTCAAGGCCAGGTCGAAGGCGAAGGAGAGCGGCAACGACGCCGATAAAAAGGAAGTCGGCAAACTGGAAAAGGAAGCCCTGGCCAAAGCCCAGGTGCTCAAGCGAATCGCCGATCGCAACGGCAAGGTCGGCATGGCCAAGAAAAGCCTGGGCGGCTTTCACCAGCTCGACAACCTGCCCGACATCCCCGGTACCCTTTCACTCCAGCTTCAGTACATCGGTAACGAGTCCGCGAGCTACGAGCACGCCAAGGCTGAGAAGAGGGGCGAGATCGAGCAGATGTTCTTCCGCTCCGGATACATTCTCATCAAGAAGCTTTACGCCGATCTTTCCCAGATCGAATCGGATATTTTTGGCGAACTGTGCTACGGGGGCCTCAAGGATTTTTGCGACCGCTACAGCACCATCCTGTCGCTCATGACTACGAGCGCCGGGCTCATGAAAGAGGAGCCGAAAAAGAAATCCGGCCAGATGCGCAAGATGCTGGATATTTACCAGGAAAAGGTGCTCAAGCCCAAGAATATTGCCCCGGAGGACGATCCGGTTTGTGAGTATTTCGAGGGGGAACACCTCAATGTCTGCAACGACAAGACCGCGGGTTCCGTCGGCATGGTGGCAACCAACATGTGCAACGGCTTTGTCCACGAGCCGTTTTGCTACATGTTCCGGGAGGACGCCACCTGGACCTGGAAGGAAGTCATCGACCAGGGGAAAATCGTGGTCATGGACATGCCGTTCGTCACCTACCAGGCCGCCGCGGTCATGGCGAGCCTTCTGCTCAAAACCGACTTTTTCCGAGCGGTATTGAGCCGCAAGCTTCTCAAGATGATCGATCCGGTCACCGGGCAGGAACGGCTAATCAACCAGGAGCGCGAAATCCTGTATCTGGTCGATGAGTTCCAGACTGTTGCCTCGACCGGAAAAATCACCGGTGAATCCGGATTCCTCGATCGTTGCCGGAGCAACCGTTGCAGTTGCGTGTTTGCCACACAGTCGCTTTCCAACTTCTACGCCTCACTCTCGGAGCGGGACGGCGAAGCCATGCTCGCCAACTTGGTCATGAAGGTCTTCTTCCGCAATTCCTGTCCCAAGACGACGGATTATGCCTCGAAGATTTCAGGGGACTATACTCGGCTGAGCATTAACATAAACTCCAGCGCCACTTCCCAGTATTTCGGCTCCAACAAGGAAGTCGGCTCCACCGGCGGGACGCAGTCGACGCAAAAAGGAGCGCGCCACGAGCCGGCCTTCTTCACCACGCTCTCCGACGGCGAAGCCATGCTCCGGTTGCCCTCGCGCTTTGGCACGAGCAACATCCTGGTCACGAAACTCGCACTTCGGATTATCAAGGACCCGGCTCCGGATTATCTTCTTCCCACCTGCATGGAGGCCCGGCCCCTGGGCAACACCATGATCCAGGACGAAAAGAAACCCGAGGAGCAGAAGGCGGCAGCTTAAAGGTCCCGAGATTACTTGCGCCGGCGGCAAGGAAAGGGCACTGTAAGGATTATGTTTGGGCAAGGTCAAGGCGGTGGCGGCGGATTCGGGAACTTCGATTTATCGAAGGTAAATCCCGTCGCGATCATGGTCGTGGCGATGATTATGATCGCCGGAGCGCTGACTCTCGCCGGCGACACCTACAGCTTCAAGAAGGAGCCGCAAAACAACTCGGAGAAAATCCTTACCCTCCCGGTTTTTGTTTTTTACAAACTGACCAACGACCGGACGACGGCGGACGCCATGACCGCCGTGGTTTACATCGCAATTTTCTGCAGCGTCGGGTTCGCCCTCTGGAAGTACATCAAGATCAAGGTTCTTGAGCCGATGCAAATGAAGGACCTGGCCAATGAGACCGACCGCAAGGAAGCTCTCATCAATGAATATCGCAACAAGCGATAAGAGCTTTACACGGGGCCGCTGACAACCCATTCATAAGGTATGGAGTCTCGTCGTGCCGCCATCCCTTTTCCAACCCGCCGCGCAGTTCCCGCTGCCAGCCGAGGTAAAGTTTTCAATCTTTCCCATGGCAAGGCCCCCCTTGTGGCCTTGACTCTTACCGTGGCACCTGCCCTGCTTAATGTCGCTGGGAGCGTGATCGCTGGCTGTGAAAAGCTCTTTTTTGCCTTTGGCGAAGAGCTAACCTACATCACCACGCCCAACCGCTCGGGAAAATAGTTGGAGAAAAAACTTAACTTTTCGAGCTGGAGTCGTATTTAGGCATCATGAACACGACCATCCGACCGACTGCCGAAGAATACAGCGACCTTTATTTCACCACCGAGCCCAGGGTGGCCGCCTCCCGCGCCGGGATGGAGAACGGTACCATGCGCACGATCGAGACCTATTTCATGGAGCGTCTCGGGCCGGATTACGCGATGCCCTTTACCAAGTTCCCCGCCGCGCTCTACGAGGAACTGACCAAAGGCTCCTGCCCCATTCTCGCCTTGCTGGAGAAGCAGCACCCGGATTGGCTGTACCGCCATTACGTCATGGTGGCCCATACCGAGACTCCGGCCAACGGCATCGGGGAAAGCGATATCTACTTCTGCATCCTGCTGGAAAACCCGCGCTCCAATCGCCTCCTGGTCGAGTTCTTCGAGAAACACCAGGGTGAAAGCAAGGCGGTGGACACCATCCTGGCCAAGCTCAAGGAGCATGCCGACGTCATGGACCGGGTTTACAAGGATTATCTGCGCCACCAGGCCGACCCCATCAAGCCCCACTACTTCCGGATTAATTCCGCGGCAATCTAGTTTCCGCTCGTTTTTTTCTGGAAGACCGAATATAACGCTGGCGCTCATGGCGTCGAAAATTCAGGTTACCCACCGTGCCTTGGTTAAGGCGAAGAATCACCACATAGCCCACCGGCCCAAAATCCAGGTCCCGATTATTTATCTCATGGAGATGGCCCAGGCCGTCTTCGGGGCAGATGCCCTCATCATCAGCAAACTGATGGGCCGCCGGCCCAAGCGCTTTGTCGGCGTGAATATGTTCTGGCTCAAGGATGAGGAGCTGGCTCATTTCCCGGATGCCATTAGAATCACGGTCACGGAAATTCCGGGCCACGACAACGAAGGTCCGCTAAGCAAGCTGGAAATCAACGAGCTTATCGTGGATATGCAGGCCCGCTTCCATTCCGAGTAGCGGTGGTATCCGGGGTGGTTATGCCCAAGGTGCCCTGCATGACCTGCGGTGCAGTCTCCTCTTCGCGCTCCCGGCTTTCCGGAATAGGAGGCACTGGATCAACTTCCAGGCTGTGCTCATGGATACCCTCGGTAATCTCGTGCAGGATCTCGCGCTGGGTTTCGCTGAACTCAGCCTGCAAGTCGAGGTTGGCCGCCAGGATGGGGAAATCCTCGGACATGAGTTCGCGTAGACCAGCCAGATCACCCTCCTCTTCTTTTCGCCGCATGACTTCGAGCGTTTCCCGTCCAAGGGCTTCAAACTGCTCGTTGGGGCTGGGGGCGAGTATCTGCATACTATTCTCTTGGGCCAAATCACTGTTTCCGTCAAGTCACGCTTGCCTTTCGCCTTATGTTTAGGCATGAGACAAGCCCATGTACGTCAAATTCAGCCTTAGGGGGATCAGCCTGGTATTGCTGACATCGTCCGGACTGGCTTTTGCGCAGGCTACCAATGCGGCCCCGGATTTATCCGGAGACAGTTCTCCCCTGCCTACTCTTTCTCCTCCTCCGGCTACCGCCTTGCCTCCGCCGCCGGGAACAACTCCTGCCCCCACGGCAAACACAGTCACGACCCCGCCGGTTCCCGCCAACATTACGTCCCCCAAAAATCTTGGCCCGGCCATCGTGGTGCCGGCTAATGGCAACAACTCAATCCCTACACCCTCTCCGTCCCTTCAGCCTTCATCTCCGGCGGAAACCAACCTGGAGCCCATCTCACCATCGGCGCCGCCCACGATACCCACAACTACCATCCAGAGCATCCCACTGTCAGCCGGCGCGATCTTCCGGGCCGACTGGACCTGCCAGGCCATTCCCTCCAGCGAGAATTGGGAGAAACGGTGGGACTCACCTGACTTCGGGACGGTGCATGTTGCCTCCGTTACGCATGATCTCGATCTGCCCGATGGTGTAGACCTCCCCTGGCAGAGTGATTCCAGCGGCGTTCCCGAGGTTATCCTCACGGCCATACTGCACTTCCCAAAACTTCCCGCCGCCGGCGAATCCTCCGTCACGGATGAGACTCCGGGAGCGTCGCTTGTCGATCAGCAGACCGTCACCATCAAGCAATATGTCACTTTCTATCATCCGCCCGGAAGTAGCTGGTTTGCCTCTGCCTCGCCCTATTACGTGCTGCTGGGAAGCGGCGATGGCGCCAAGGTTCTTTTGCCCGTCTCCGCCGCCAAGGGAGGATGGAATGTTCGCCTGGGGCATGACGGCCTTATCGTGAAACATTTTGTCGAAGGCGGCCTGGCCGCGTCCCGGAAACAGATCTACCAAAATTTCCGCGATGAAGAGGTGCGGTTGTTCCTCAAGGGCAAATCGGACGTTATTTTTTACATCAGGCCGCAAAAATCTTGATTTACCCACTTGACGCCAATACTCAATTAACCCACATAGAGACTACCATGAATACACTCCTCCCCAAACTGGCTGGCGGATCCCAAGCGCGCGGCGTCCTGTCCAGAGTCCTTCCGCGGAAAATGGGACTACTGCTCGTCCTCTTCACCTTTAGCCTGTTCGCCGGCATCCTGACGCCGACCTCGGCCCACGCCCAGTCGACCGGCAGCTCCGACTATACCCAGCAGGTCGCCCTGCCCGGTACGGCCTCGGATGCGGAAAGCGCGACCCAGAACCTCTACATGGGCCTCAAGGGATGGGCCGGCTGGATTCTGCTCATCGCCGTGGTCTTCGCCGGCATCCTGGCCGCCTTCGGCAGCCCCAAGGCTGCGATGGGTGTGGCCATTGCCTGTATCATTATCTACGGCGGCGTCTGGGTCATCGGCCTGATTCGCGATTCCCTCAACGGAAGCTCGACAACGAGCTAAGCGTTGCGACACGTATTCATGTTCGCGAAAATCCGCAGTTTTGGATTACTGGTTGTAACCTTGGGGGCAATTTTTTGTCTCCAAGGTTTCGCCTTTGCCCAAACCACCTCTGGCACCAGCGGTTCGAGCGGGAGCGGCGGCACGAGCAGCACCGGGTCGGCCAGCCTGGGCTCCTACACCGATCAGGACACGATCCTGAACCAGACCGAGCAGAACCAAACCACCTCGGCGCTTAAGATTGGCGCCTTGAGCGGTTCGAGCACTAGCAACGGCATCGCTTCCAACACGATCACCAACGCCATCATTCCTTACTTGGCCGAGCTTTTCGCCACCTTCCGCTTCATGGCGTTACTGTGGCTGCTTATCATGACCATTGTCATCGGCATCGGCTTCGCCCTACAGCAGTCCAAGCTGGAGGACCTGGTGCACGGCATTTTTGGTGGCGCGATCGTCATCGGAGCCCAGGCATTCGCCGGCCTTTTCGTCGGCACCCTCCCGACTCAATAGCGGGGCAATTCCATGAACAAAGGGACGCAGCAACAGGAGCAGCTACCGGTTACCTCGTCGAGCGAGATCATCGAGTCCAAGGGCCTTGATGGCGTGATGTGGTTTGTCATCCTCATCGGCTTCGCCCTCATCAACAAGGTTTGCGACAGCCTCAACATCAAGAACGGTACCCCGATCTCGTTTTTCACCTGCGGCATGCTGTGGTTTGGCTTCAAGCTTTACCTCAAGGACAAGCCCCCTCGGTTCCTGATGCACCTGGTCCAGTTCTTCCCCCTGCGCAAGCAATACACCCACTTCTGCAAGCCCAAGGCAGATATTTTCATCGACTAGCCGCCCAAGTGGAAATAACAGTGGCGTTTCCGTGGGATAAATTGCATATCTAGGCAGTATGTTCGGGGCATTCTTTACCAAGCAGAAACTAGGTATCACCGCCTGGTGGCAAAATTTCCTTCCGGGAGTAAAGATCACGCCTTTGAATGCCAAGGCGTCCATTTCCCGAGATATTGACGATCTCCTGCCCTACGACGACATCGAGGAGCGCTACCTGATTGATAAGCGGGGTTGCATCGCAGCTTTCTACGAACTCAACGCCCCGGCAGCGGACGTCGCCACGGCGGACCTCCTCGTCCGCATCCAGCGCGCTCTTTGCCAAATGATGGAAGGGTTGCCCGAGGACATCTTGCAGATCGAGATACACTACGCGACTTCCGGTGACTACCGGGACATGATCGCGCAACACTTGAGCTACACCGGGCAGTGGCCGATCGAGCAGGCCGTCCGCAAGCGCCGGGCGGAGTTCCTGATGCGCGAGCAGCAAAACCGCCGCCTCGTGCGCGCCTCCACCACCATGGTCCTGGTCTGCGGCCCCCGCGCCGACATGAAGGAGGGCGACAGCATCTTGGCGCAGTTCAAGAACGTCAAGCCGGGCAGCCGCGGCGGGGACGTCAGCCTGCCCAAGCGTTTCCTACGGCTCAACGAGTTTGTCCAAGCCCGCAATACCGTGGAAACAGCCACCCGCACGCTTTCCGACCAGTTGGACCGGGTGGGCATCAGTCTTCGCCCCTTCAGCTCCACGGAGGTGGCCACTTATTTTTACCGTTTGTTTAATCCCGACTTGGCCGTCGACCAGAACCGCCCGGTCAATTTCGATCCGGAGAGCACCCCGTTCAATGATTCATGGTTGTGCAGCGAAATTTACCTTCGGGACAACTGCCTGAAGTGGGGCGAATACTATCACGGGCTCGTCAGCATGAATGGGAAGCCGCAGGAAACGACGCCCCGGGCGATCGAAACCCTCATCGAAGGACTGAAGTTCTCCGATTACCGCGTCTCCCTTTTCACCCGGCGCACCGACCGGGAAGCCGAGATCGACCTCCTCAAGGCCAAACGCAAACGAGCCGCCGGCCTCATCAAGTTGGGGATGGATGCCCTCGCCCACTTCAATAAGGAGAACAAGCGCGGGGACGGCATGGGCATGATGAACGTCGAGGCCCGTGACGAAATCGACGAGTCCAACGACCTCATCTCCCGTCTTCGCCGCAAGAAGACCTTCCTGGTGCAAATGCAGATGGGCGTCCATCTCTGGCACAAGGAGCGCCCGGAGCTTATGGACCGCTTCGATCTGACGGCCAGCGCCATGAGCAACATGGGCAAGGCCCGCCCCTGGAAGGAGGCCCACTCGTTCCTACCGGTCTTCCTTTCCACCCTTCCCGGATCCTTTTCCACTTTCCAGCGGCCGCAAAAAGTTGAAGGCCCCATGGCTGCGGATCTCATGGCCATTCACCGTGGCTTTGAGGGCGGAGAGGAACCGCTGGCCCTCTTGCACAACGCCACGCGGGGATTGATCGGGTTCAATTTCTTTTCCTCGGACATCAAGGCGCCGATGGCCTTTATTTCCGGCGCGACCGGATCCGGCAAATCCGTCCTGGCCAACAACCTCATCATGCAGCACATGGTTGGTGAGGAAAAACCGATCCTGCTCATCATCGACGTCGGCAAGAGCTACGAGCCCTTTGTGGAGTTGATGGGCGGCAAGATGATTACCTTTGAAAAGGACAATCCCCAGCGCATCAATCCGCTGCAACTTTCCTACTCCTATGATGATGGTTTGAAAGAGCCTGACGACATTGATCGCCTGCGCATGATTACCTGCATCGAGGTCATGATCGGGACCGACGCGGCGCCGCAGGACAAATCCGCGCTTTATACCAATCTGCTCGACCAGGCCCTCCAGAACGCCTTTTTTACCGCCGTGAGCAAGGCCGAGCAGATCGTGACCCTGACCAACGTGCAGCAGGCCCTGCGGCAGTGGGTGTACGGGGATGACGAGCGCCGCACCAAGGCGGTCGCCGAACTCATCGATTACCTGGCACCCTTTTGTCAGGGCGGCATTTACGAGGCATGGTTTGACGGCCCCACCGAGATCGACATCAATAGCGAGATCGTTTGCTTTGACCTCAAAGATCTCGGCGAAGGCTCCACCCTGCAAAAGGCCGTCATCCCGATCATCATTAACTACATCAACGACGTCGTCCGGGAGTTCAAGGGCCGGCGCAAAATCCTGGTCATGGATGAACTCTGGAAGCTCATCAACACCTCGAAGCTGGCGGAATTCGTGGCCACGGCCTGGAAGACCTTCCGCAAGGAAAACACTGCGGTGATCGGTGTCTCGCAGAATCTCATGGATGCCTGCGAGTCCAACAAGATCGTCGCCAACGCACTTCTGCAGAACACCTACATGTGGTTTTTGATGAACCAGGGTGAGGAGCGCAATCGCAGTTATGCGGTTGAGCTGCTCAATCTAACCGACGGACAGGCGGAAATCCTGATGACCCTCGGCGAGAAAAACGAAGTCACCGATGACGGCAGGATTGAGTCCTATCGCGAAGGCCTCATGGTGCGACGGACCGGCAATATCAGCGACTCCGGACGTTTCCGGGTGCGCCTGCTGCCCGAGGAGCGCTGGATCTCCACGACCGATCCGGTCGAACGCAATCGCCGCGGCCTTGTCCTGGAACAATGCGATGGAGACATGGAAAGGGCGATCGAATTTCTGGCCGCGAAATACCCGGGAGGCTTGCATGCCAAGAAAAACGGCGCTTAGCCTCCTTCTCACTCTCTGTACGTTTCTGCCTGCACTGGCCCAGATGCAGCCGGCTACCCTGCCGCCTATCGATCCAGCGAAGCTGGCCAAGATCGACACGGACCCCACCCTGACGAGCCAGGTCGGGGAGGACCGGCTGCTCAAATACGTCCTTCGGACAGCCGCCTCTGGAGATTCGGCGGTCGTGGTCAATCGCCAATACCTGGAGCGCAGCATTGCGGAGTCTCTCCAGGATGGATCGGCCATGGCTCTCATCGGCCAAGACTTGGCGCACGGCGACACCCGCCTTCGGAGTGCGCTCGTGGGCGTTTTCCAGACCTTCAACTACAACGCCCCGCAGATTGAGGATATTTTTCGCCGCTGGGCCGCCGGCCAGAACCCGGAAGTAGCCCGGGCCGTGTTGAATAACACGGCCAACGAATCCAACGCTCTACGGTTTCTCTCAACCTACATTCTCGACACTCCGGACAACTGGTCGCTGGTCTTGAATAATGGCGTCTTGGTGGAAACCCAAAAACTTCCGCTTACCCCTGCGATGATGCAGTCGGCCCTGGTCAATTCGGATCTGCTTTCACGCGATGACGCCACCAAGTTGCTTGCCGCGGCGGGAAATGGCGATATCGACGCCCGCTCCAGCGTGGCCGACCTTATCATCAAGCTGCAATCGTATCGTGGCACTGTCGCTCGCTACCTGGAAGAGAATGCCAACGATACCCGTCCAGCCTCGTGGTACGGCCACGTTTACGACGCCATGATGAAGCAGATCGCCCAGGATCCGCTGTACTTGACCGATTACGCCAAGCGCTCCTCCTCGGCCACCGTCCTGTACAACGCCTGGGGAGACGTGATGGAAAAATCCCTGGAGGCCAACGATAAAAATTTCTTCCTCGGTTACTACGAGGCATCCCAGATACCCGGCAGCCAGTTTTCCGTGATGATAAGCAATCTCCTGGGCGGACAGACGATGCAGCAGCAACTCGGCACCGATGAGCAGCAGATCTCCAATGTGCTTCGGACCAAGGCGATTGCCACCATGCGCACGGATCCCAAGACCATGGGGCAATTCATGTGGCAACTGACCCGACCCGCCGAGGTGCTCAGCCTGGCTATCCGCCACGCCCTACCTTCCGTGCTCTCCAGCGACCCGACCCTGGCGCAGGAATTCGCCCAGGAACTTCCGCGCATCGGAGGGCAATTCAATACGGACCTCCGGGCCACGACCGCCTTCAGTTATTACAACAACGACCCCGGCGAGTTTCGTCGCCGTCTCCAGGATGGCAAGATGACCCGAGAGGGATTGCAGCAGTTCGGTCAGCAGGCAGGCCAGCTCCTGGCCAGCAGCGATACTGCCTGGAAAGACTTCTTCGCGGGCAATGGCGGGGACGATAATTTGTCGCGCCTGCTCACTCAGGGAGCCATCACGGAAGACCGCGATACCGCCATTTATCTCATTCTGACCATCGAGACCAACGATTCCCGTTTAAACGACAGCTTCGGGCGCTGGATGATTACCAACAACGACACCCACGACATGAACTCCTACGCCCACTGGCTGGATTCAGTTGTGCGCAGCCTGCAGATGAACTCCGCGGTGGGCAATGAGGATGTGGCTCACTTCAAGGCATGGTTTACGGATTATCTGAAGACCCCGGACGGCTGGGCCGCGCTTTCCCGCCACCTGGCCATCGAGAGCACGCTCATCAACGAGCCCCTGCGGGACTCCATTGCAACCTACCTGAGCCAGAACCCCGACGCTCTCTGGTCGATCCTGCGCCTGATCGGGGCAACCCACGGTGATACCACGGTCACGGTGCGCGCGAAACTCCGGTATTACGTGATCGCGGGGCATGTAAATGAAATCCTGCTCCGGCAGATCGCCGCCCAGAATCAGGTTGCCGCGGATGCCGCTTATCCCGTTTGGGATCAGCTCCTGCGTCCCGGTTCTCTCACGATCACCGGCATTCAGCAGACGGTTGAGGGAGGCACCGTACTGAACGACCTGGCCGCGGTGGTGATCCAGTCGCTGATCGACGTCATGAATCGTCCCGACTACGAGGTCCTCATGGATGGGGCCATGCGGCAGTTGACGGGGCAGGATGCCTCAGTGCCGCCGTCGACCGTGGCGCAAAAGACCCAATCCATGCTTACCTACGACGCCCCCAAGTGCACCGATTTTTTCAAGGCATGCTTCGCCAACCCGAAGGTGAACGAGGCGTGGCGGATTAACTTCCTCAATCAGGTTCGGCTCAACGGTAAAGCCTACGTGGTGGCAGACTACCTCATCCGCAATCCGGACTTGCAGGCGGAATGGGCCAATCTGGTGGCCAATGCCACGACCCGGGACGTTACTCTCTGGAAGCAGATCATGCAGGCATTCGTTTATCGCCAGGTGTCGACCGACTTCCTCGATCAGGGGCCGACCGTGATCTACTACAATCTCTCTCGCCTTTTGGTGGAGGATCGGGTCATGTATGAGCAGTTGCTGCACAACCCCGGTGGCAGTTACCAGGCTGATTACCTTTCCGCTGTTTCCCTCCAAGTTGGAGTGCTAGGCGCTCGCGCATGGGTGGGAGCACCGCAATAATTCTTGCAAAAACCCGTACAAAACGACATATCCTCTGCCCGACATGAAACTCCGCGCTTATCTCGGCCTCATCCTTGCCGCCACCATTCCCTTCCTGACCGGCTGTGCCAGCTCGCCGGCGCCCTATGCGGCTGACGAAGGCCCGACCGCCCAGGTTCTCGATAACGGTGTCCGCTACGGCTCGATCCTGGCTGCCGGCGGCGGCGGGTATCTCCTGGGCAAGGCAGCCACCGGCAGCACGCTCGGTGGCGCGGCCATCGGCGGTGCGGCGGCCCTGGCCACCTACGGCTTCAACAAGTACACCGACGCCAAGCGCGGAGAAGCCTACAACGTCGGCTACTCCGACGGCACCAAGTTTGCCCGCGAGGAGATCGTCAACGAAGTGTATCGCCGCGAGGCCATCTACGGGATTCAGCCGACCGTCATCAGCGGCCCCGGAAGCGAGGGTGCCTCCGGTCAGCCGGAAATCCGCCAGGTCTACGTTCCAGCCCGCACCATCAATAACGTGGAGTATCCGGCCACGACTCAGACGGTCGAAGTTTACAAGTAACCCCCGCTCGTAACGCAGGCACCCGGATTTCTCGCGGGTGCCCGATAGTCCTTATTGGGCGGCGGGAAGCGCAGGAGGCTGAGCCCCCGAGTATTCCTGGGCCTGGAACTCCTTGAGGAAGGTCGCCGGCTGCCAGCCACTCATCCCCTCGCGCCACACCTGGGTGGTCCGCAGGAGCTTCCCGGTATCAAAGGCCTCCTTGAGTTCAAGCTCGGAGATGGGGAACTTGCTGCGCTGGCCGGCATCCGTGACGTAAAACCACTTGGTCTTGCTCGCACGGTCCTCGTCCTGTTTCACGCCATGAGCGTGAGCGCAGGTCTCGATAAGCGCTTTTTCCTGTTCGGCCATGAGATCCTGGTCCATCTCATTATCCCGATAGAAAATCTCGGCCTCCGTAACCTTGTTGTCGCGCAAGAGTTTCGCGAACGCATTTCGGCGCAGCGCAAATTCGGTGGTCCGCGTATCCTCCAGGGTAGTGACGCACTGATTCCAGTATTTCACATCCCGCAGATGGCGCAGTGATTTCTCGTATTCCATATCGCTCCAAATCCGCTTGGGCAAATCCGTAGGGATGGCAGCAGGCGCGCGGCGGTGGTAAACCACTTCGGTTGCCAGGATAAAAGCGATCATCATCTCCTCGCTGTCGCGAGAGAATTCACCGGCCTTCAGCCAGTCTTGATAGGCTTCTTCCCAGCGACCGCCCAAAACCTTGCGAGCGATCGGAGCCCTATCGCAGGGATTCGGAGATCCAACGTCGCGCAAGTCGGCGCCGAAGGATTTCCAGGAATCGGGCCATTGCTCGAATTCCAACTTGTACCGCTCGATGTCTATTCTGTTCATACTCCTCAAATACGGAGTAGGGGGGCAAAAGTTAAGATTTTTCTTTTTTTATTCTTCGATTCCGTCGGAAGAATGACCACCGTGGTTTGCGGCAGCAGCCTGAACAGCCACAGCAGCAGTATGATGCACCGCCGCCATGGATTCCCTGATTTTTCCAAGTTCGGCTCCCAGAAGTTCATGCATGGGCGCCTTTTCGAGGCGTTCCTTGATTTGTTTGGCCTGGATCTCGTCGTTAGCCTCTTTGAAAAAGGAGTTCTTTTTCTCTGTGAGGCTTTTCACCATATCTCCAGCCTTATCGAAGTCTTGGTGCATGGCCCGCCCTTTAATAGCAGCGGTGTGAAACTTAGCCGACCGATGGAACCAGGCTGCGAAAGCTGGATTGAGTTCGGCCCCCGCATGCTCCTTCGGGGGTACCATCGTGCAGAGGTCGGAAAAGTGGCGCAGGCGGGAGCAGGTCTGGAAAACCCGCTTCTCGTCCTTCTGGTCCACCGCGACCTTCATGTCGTCGAGCAGGCCGACCAAGACATCCTGCCGCCCGATCGCCGACTCCGGCAGGAGGGCGGGATTATACTTGTTGGGATTCTGCGCCAGGGAAGGCACCACCCCGGGAGCATTATGCTCGTAGATGCCCTTGACCATGGCTTGACCACCGAAGGGACGCCCACTCTGCATGCTGGCCTTGAAGTGATGGGACACCACCGCGCGCATGGCCTCGGCATCGCTGATATTGTGATCCTTGTTTTTGATCCCGATCAGCTTGCGGAAACCCATGCCGGCAAATCCCACAAGCAATCCCACGGCGCGGGCTCCACCATTGCCGGTGGAATGCATGACGTCTTTGAAGGTGCTGGTGACGGCCATGGCCCGGGTCGGGGCCACTTTCTCCTGGAGGAACAGCTCGGAGGCCTTTTCCCCCTGCTCGATCTTGAAGTAGGTCCGGCGCTTGTCGCTGTCGTAAGGCCCCTGGAAACTGTCATCGAGAGAATAGAAATTCTTCGCGGTGGGCGGCAGCAACACCGGCTCGTCCTTGTCGTGGTCGCCGTAATCGAAAAGAAAACTGTGCACCCGGTTGGCGCCGGCAATGGCGAAAAGCTTGGACTTGATCGGGCCGTCCTTGGTTAGCGCGGCCTTGCGATTCTTTTCTGCCTGGGCCAGCTTGGCGGAGTCGCCACCCGCTTCCTTCACGGCCATGGCATAGGTGGCTTCAATGCTGGTTTCCGCCGCACCCCGCTCCCGCTTTAGCCCCTTGTCGATTCCCTCGTAGAGCCACTCGGCCACCTCACGGCGGTCTTCTGCCGACATCCGGGCGGCCATGAAGGCCATGTCCTTGTGGGCTCCGCTTTCCTCGGTTGCAAGTGGCTGCTTGCTGTCCGGGCAAAGCGGGGCACAAGAGTCGTAGCCTGGCTCAACGAGCATGGCGTACAGCATAACCGCGGACTCCATCGAAGCCGGATTGACCACGAAATCATTGCTGCCACGCCAGACCGCGTCCTGCATGGAGAAGGCATGGTTCGTTACGCCCGTCTGCGGATCCTGATGGGAACCGAATACCGGTTCCTCACGAAAAACGTAGGGGTTGGAGGGTCCTTTTTCTTTGGCCATTAGGTTGTAGATAGGCGGAGAGATGTCGCGCGTCAATCGGCCAAACCAATAAAAGTTCCTGTAAAAAGCCAAAAAATCGGCCTTATGCAACATTGACACCCCGAAGCTCACAACCTACATAAAGAGCCATGAAAACGAGCTACCTCCTCTTTCTTGTCCTGATCCTTCTTGGCTCCGCCCTGCCGGCCATGGCGCAGTATCCCGTCGAGGAAGTCGGACCGCTTCTCGATATCACCAAGATCATCCAGGCGGACACGGACATCATCAACACCAAGACCACGGACATGGACCTCAAGCTGACTCAGGTGGAGCAGCTCATGCAGCAGAATATCCAGCCGGATATCGAGACGATGCGCAAGATTCAGGTCAATCAGGCTGACGTCGCCATGCAGCTCGACAAGCTGGCCTCGCTCCAACAGCGCGGCCAGATTTTGGTTTCCGGCACAACCACCGGAAGCACCAGCGGCACTGGAACTTCCGTGCCCGTAGCCGGATATAACTGGAACCAGGCCACACAGACGGCCCAGGGTCTTGGCGGAGGATTTGCCGGTAACTATGTCAGTCCACAGTTCTCGTTGCCATTCGGGACGATGAGTCAAATTCCCCAGGCAATCTTCCCCATCCAGTCCAGCGCCCTTTCCGGATTGGTCAGCGTGGCCTCCAATTACGCCACCCAGGCTCTCGGCATCGGTGGGACAGGCGCGGGTGTCACCACCTTCAGCGGAGGCGCTGGCATTAATTCCGCCATTGGCTCCGCCGTCAGCCAGGTTTTTGGGAACACGGGATTCAACCTAAACAGCCAGGTGGGCGCCACCGCGCTCAACGGTGCCATGATGGTGGCCGATGACGCCTTCATTCGCCCCGCCCAGGGAACCAATGGATCGGTGGATGCGGCCTATGCCCAGCTCGTCAATGGTGGTTTTGGCCAGGTCATGCAGGGCACGCCGACCAACGCCTTCACCTTCCTTGCTGCCTCAAACTTGAGCGGTTCCACCCAGAATTACAGCCCGGCAGTTGGCACCTACTCGTCAGCGACCAATCTTATCAACTCGATTTTGACCAATGGCGCCTCCAGCAGCAGCCCCGCAGCCGCCGCGGCCTACGCCAACTTCAACCAGATCGCCTCTTTGGTCGCTGCCAATCCCAGTCAATACCTGGTCGGTGGCACCAAGCTCTCGATCAGCAATACGGATGTTTCCAACTTCCTGACCGCCCAGCAGAATGGCACGGCCCCCAGCGCGAGCCTGAGCCAGTATTCCCTGAGTGACATCGTCCGGAAAAGCTCGACCTACGTGGTCGGTAATTTCACCCCGGATCACTTGTTTCACTTCGCTCAGGCGGCCAGCAGCAACACCGCGGTTCTATCCGCCGGCCCCAGCATGGGCACCGCCGGTCAGCTCCAGTCGAGCTTCGGTGCGGCTAACAATCGCCTCAGCGCCCTGGACCTGACCAAGACGACCACCCAGCAGTACATCTTGTACACCCAGCAAATTTTGCAGAACACCCTGCAAATTGAACAGGGCCTGGAGCAACTCGTCCAGAGCCTCTCTGCCAGTCAGAAAAACGCCATTCCGCAGATCGCGCAGATGCAGACCCAGGTTCAGGACCAGATCAAGGTCCTCCAGGACAAGCTCCAGTCGCTCAACAGCGCCTCCACGCAGCTTGACCAGCAGCTCTACGGCCAGTTGCAGAATTACGACACGGCCTACGCCGCTGCCGTCAAGGAAGCCGCCCAGCGCGCGCCCCTGATTGCCCACGCCGCCAGCGTGGAAGCGGAAGCCGCCGGCAATCCCAGCGCCACGGGCACCAGCTCCAGCAGCTACTATGATCCGCTTTATGGCAAGCGCTTCGAGTTGGTTCACGTCGCAGGCCAGCCTGGATTGGTTTTGGCCTTGCGCTAATCCGGCTTCCCGGACATAACCACTGCCATGTACATTCTCGCCCAGGTCCAAACGACCGGATCCCTCGTCCAGTCGTTTTCTGTCCTGGGTCAGAATCTCTCCACCCGGCTCTTCGATGTCGGGATGGCGCTTTACATCGACACGCTGGGACCGCTAGCCCTGGATTTTGCCCGGGCCGTATTCCCCATCGTTCTGATGGCGGAGCTGATGTTCGTGGGTTTTCGCATCATCCTGAAAGAAAGCTTCGCGCAGCAATTCTTCCGCATCATCCTAATCACGATCATCAATTTCGTGATTATCTATGAGCAGTTCCCCCAGCAGCTTCTTATTGGCGGCATGATGAGCATGGAAGCCGCGGGAAAGAACTCCGCCGTGTCCATGATTACCTCCACGGGAATGCTTCCTGCCGGCCTCACGATAACCGCCTCTCAACTTGTCAGTCCATCGGGAGGAACGTCGACTGCCGGTGGCACCTCAACTCAACCTGCCTATATTGGATCGTCCGCAGCCCAGGCCGCCGAGAAGCTGTACAATGCCAATGGCCCAACCACCAATCCTGTGGTGTCGGCATGGGCGGTGTGGATAGGTGACCCGACGCAAAACGCAGGCAGTTTCAAGTACAGTCCGAATTATATTCACCGCGTCCTTTTCGGAGGACAGATTGCCGGCGGAACCGCCAACTCCTCGTCCCTTAATGCGGCCCTCGCTAAATTTGACCAGGAGATGGCTTCGGGAACCGGCGTTGGCAGCTCCGCTCCCGGTGGAGACATAACCCAGCTATGGGCCAAGCTCCTGGGAGAAATCGGAAATAACGCCGTGAATATCGGCGCCCTGATTGTCGGTTTCTTTGCGCCCATGCAATTCCTCACCCTGGCTCTGACCCTCGCGGGGTTCATGCTCGCCGGACTGGCCACCCCGGGCCTCACCGCCGGCACCATTCTCGGGTCGGCGTACCTCACCTTTTTCATCACCTTGTCCATGGGCACATCGATCGTCCCCTTTGCCTATTTTCGCACCCTGGAAAAATCCTGGAACAAATGGCTGCGCGTCCTGCTCGGCATGGCCCTCGTGCCCTTCATTTATTACATCTTCGGTGCCATCGGCTTCATTTTTTCCGTCGATGTTTACGATGTGCTTTTTGGAACCATGACCGCCAATGGGACGCCCCAGCCAGGTCCACTGGCCAGCATCATGGCCACCGGCTTCAATTATGCCATCAGTGAGTCGATGCTCCTCCAGGCCGGCTTGACGGGTACCAACCCCAATGGAAACGGGGGGCTGACCGGAGACTGGATGCAGGATATCATCTCGTACTTCACTTTCTGCATGCAGTTCTTTGCGCAGAATTCCGCCGGCACCCTTATCACCACCGTGTTCATCACCATGGGCTGTACCTTTCCTGCCGTCGCCCTCAAGGTGGCATCCAACTGGGAATCCGGCTTTGCCGAGCCCGGCATCATGGACCAACTCCAGGGCGGCCTCAATCAGATACAGGGCGTCATCGGCCAGAGTTTCTCCAACGGCATGCAGAGCGGCATGCAGACGATGAGTGGTATCGCCAGCAAAATAATGTAACCCCGTTGAAACGCTCTTGCTTCAAGGGCGAGTCGATGGCATGACCTTGGCGTGACTTCCAGCCTGATCCCATCTCCGGAGGCCCACCAAGCCAGCGAACAGCTCGACAGCTTTGTCCGGGAGAACAACATTGTCCTCATCCAGCAGCTCCAGGCCTGGTATGAGGAGAATAAAACGCTCAAGGAACCCTTCGAGCGCCAGGTGTTGAGGCACTACACGGCGATCAACGAAAATACCTGGATTGATAAGGTCACCAAGCTGGCCAAGAGAGCCGGTGGCATTTCCCCGTATTACCCTTGTCTTTTCCCGGATGGCGTTTGCGCCGCGGCCTTGACCCCCCTGGGGCGCGATCTGGCGCAACAATTCTTTGCCGCAATCATTCACGACTCCCCCATCATGGTCGTTGGATTGCTCAACCCTTTCTTGAGCCACGAAATCTACAAACAGCTCTCCTTCCAGTCGAAGCACGAGAACGTGGTATTTGTCAGCATCACCCCGCACCAGTTCCAGCATTACCTCGCCCTGCAGGTCCAGAATCGGCCCATCGTCGAAATCGACTGGTCCAAGTACAGCGTCGCCACTTGGGCCAAGCACTGTCAGCTCGACGGCGCTCTCTTCCCCTCCACAGACTCCCTGGTGGATTCGCTTTGGAGAAATACGCCAAGGGTGCCGATTCTCTACCCCCACATGTACGCGCAGGCGGTTTGCTCGGAGAAGGCTTTCCACTTCGCCGTGCGGCAGACTGCGACCTACGTCTGGGTTGCCACCACGACTGCAACGCAACTCTTCCTCGACGAGATGTTCCAGTTCTATGCGGGCAAGGAAGTATTCCTGCTCTCCATTCCCCAGGAAGAGGCGTCCCGACTGCTGCACGCGGCGCAGGAAGCCAAGCTCATCGAGGGCTACAAGCTCGACGTCGACATTTCCGAACCCTTGGTGGTTCGAGACTGGCATACGGAAAAGAACAACGAACCCCAAGTCTGGCAGCAGATGCTCCACCGGGCCATCGCGATCGGGGCTTCCGATATTGTGCTTGAGCCCTCGGATCAAAGCATCCGCGTGCGCTTTGCCGTCAACGGCAGTTACATTGAGCAAGCCCCCCTGACCCTGCAGTTTTACGAGCGGATGAGCACCCGCATCAAGGTCGTTGGCAACATGGAGTCCGGCGTCAAAGGGCAGTCCCAGACGGGACGCGGCGACACGATGTACCAGGGCATGCGGTATGACCAACGCTATTCCATTGCGGTGCTCGAAGGCAATCGCGAGTGCGTCTGCGTCCGTATCCACAGCAGCCGCGTTCCCTCCCTTTCCGATCTCAACCTCGCAGGCCGGGAAGCAGAGATTCTCCAGTGGTTCCTGAGCCTGGACCGAGGCATGATGATTTGCACCGGTCCCACCGGCTCAGGCAAGTCCACTACCCTCTACGCCTGCATCAACCACCTCATCGATCCCCGGCGAAGAATTATCACGATCGAGGATCCGGTCGAAAAGAAAATCCCTCAGATTTCCCAGATTGGAATCCACCCGAAGGCTAACATCACGTTTGAAACAGCCCTGCGCGACACGGTCCGCCAGGCCCCGAACATTATCATGCTCGGGGAAATCCGTGACCGGGAGTCGGCCATCTCGGCCTTTGACGCGGCCGCCACCGGACACCTGCTCCTGACCACGCTGCATACCGATGATGCCCCTGGAACCATCGGACGCCTGACCGGGCCGCGCTTCGCCGTGGACCGCAACACCATTTCACTGGCCCTGCGCCTGGTCATCAACCAGGCCCTGCTGCCAAGGCTGTGCCCAGCCTGCCGGCGCACGCGCCCTGCGACGCATCACGACACCGTCCGCTTTCCCGACGTCCCCGTCAGCGACCCCGTCATATCCGAGCAGTGCGGCTGCACGCTTTGCCGCGGCACCGGTGTCCAAGGCCGCATCGCCATCATGGAAATGATGCCGGTGGACGCCCCCATGAAAGCCAAGATCGAGAGCGGCGCTACTTCCCACGAACTGCGGCAGTACAACAAGGACCGTGGGTATTTAGACCTGGCCCAGCAGGCCACCCGCTTTATGCTCGAAGGAGAGATCTCGGTGGAAACCGCCTCTCGCTACCTGAGTACCACGATCAGGTTTTAACGCCATCATCGTTCTGGGTGCACCGGAAGAAATGATGAGGTGAGATGGTCACAAACAGGCACTTCCCCAGGCCGAGGGAATCCATGAAGCCCTTGAGTCTAGGCTGCATGAAAGGGTTGAGCATTCCCACCACCAGAGCATGCGGTTCGGCGGAGATAACCAGGGAGGTGTACCGGCCTCGCAGCAGTTTTTCATCGTCACCGTCCAAAATCTTCTCCGGGTCGTTCTCCTGGCTATAGGAGGGCGTTCCCGTTGCCATTTCCAGGGAGTCGAGCCATTTTTCCTCGTTGATGACACGGGAACAATCAGCCAGCCAGCCACCCATCTTGTCGAGGTTCTCCGGGCGCAGTGCCAGCTTTTGATCGGGGATCAGATCGTAGGCGAGGATCACCTGCATCATCGACTTCCATGCGTCGCCTTGTTGTTCAAGAGTCATACTAGCTTGTGGTTCCCGGGATTTTGGTCTTAGTCGGAGCCTTCTTGGTGGACAGAGCCTCATTGACCGTGCGTGCTTCATTGAGCAGCGCCTGCCGTGCTCCCTCCAGCTCTTCGCGCGACATCTTCGAGTAGTCTTTTGCCCCGGTCAGCCTGGAGGTTGTGCGCAGAGTCTGATTTTCTGCCGCGAGCGCGTTCCGGCTCTTGGTCAGGGTTTCGACCTGCGACTCCAGACCCTCCACCATCTGTTCCGTCGATAATCTCTGGTCCACCGCGGTCACCGCCTTGTCGGTCTGATCGTCGGCCTCTTGCTGGAGACGCTCGATTTCCAAGTCCAGTATCGTGAAGAACTCCTCCTCCACGGGCTGGATGATGATCCCCTTTTGTTGCTGGATAAACGGCAGCGATCGGTTGCTGATCTGGCGAACGCCCGGCAGCGGAGTCTCCCTTTGATCGGCCATGCAACTCGGGTTCATCAAAATCTGGGTCATGGCGCCAGGGTCGTGCGAGGTAATGCGGTAGCTCTTGTAGGTGGGCGCAACAGGAGCGCTGTTGACCACAGCCGGTTCCTGCTCATTGGCCCAGCGCAGGGCGAATGCGGACTGAAGGATCAAAAGGAAGGCAAGGGCCGTAGCCAGCCCGGCGAGAGGGTCGATTTTCTCGGCAGTTCCACCGACGTAACAAGCACCCAGCAAAACGAAATAGGCCAACAAGATGCCCCAGGCTGCTCCCATGCCACTAATGAACGCCCCATGGGGTGTCCACACCCCACCTAGCCACCAAGGCAAGCCTTGAGGCTTTTCGCGCGGGGCAGCCTGAGAGGCAACAAACGCATAGGCAAGCAACAGGAAAAGGGCCATGTCACTGCTGGTTCTCCGGGATCTGGATGCTGACCGGATCCCCCGGATGCTTGATCGTAAAAGGATAACCTTTCCCATCGACGATCACCGTTCCGGTAGTGGGTGTAAAAAAGTGGATGTGGGCCTGTTTAGCTCCGGCTACCGGGGGAGTATTGAAGTCGGTGGTTGAGGTCGTGGTTGTCGTCTTGACCTTGTGGCGGGCAGATTTCGGCACGGACAACTGGGGCGCGGAACTATCGTCATCCGAGTTGGACGTCGTTTCAATATCGGTTTTCACCTGGGGGCTGGCCAGGGTTGCCAGCGCCTGCTCGCGGGCGGCAGTGGCGGCCTGATCGTCAGGATTACCAGTGGTCGCCTGGGACTGTCCGGATTTTTGCTCCAGGGCATCGAGACGGGAATTGGTCTGGCTGATGTCCAGTTCCTGCGCCCCCGGATTGGTGCTGGGGCCGCCTTCCGGCGCCGGCGAGGGGATAACCGTCTGGTTGTTCACCAGGTAGGGCCTTCCGCTCAACTGCGCCTCTTCCTGGGAAGACCAGTACCCCGGTTTGACGATGTAGCTGCGGTATTGACCGCTGTGCCACGATCCGTCCTGGCTAATGCCACCTTTTTCCCAACCGGTGTTCTTGACCGGCAAAACCCAGACCGGCTGATCTTGGTTGGCGATGTTCTGCGGCGAGGTGTAATCGTAGCTTTGGCTGACCAGCGTCGGTTCGAGGGCGATCGGCGCGGAAGCCCCCTCTTTCTTGCCCCCGGAAGAGGCGCATCCGGTCAAGGCGGCAGTGAGGCCGAGCAATAATAGAAGAAGGGGACGAGCGGGATTCATGCGGTCGATTGAGTTGTGCGGTTTTCGGGATTACAAAACAAGTGAAAGTTTACAGTCCGTAGCCCTTTTTGCTGGTATCGAGAGGAGCGGAGAGCACGATTTTGATACGGGTGCCCGCCAAAACCAGGACGTAAGGCTTGTTGTCCTCCACATCCTGGGCGATGAGCTGGTTGATCGACTGGATGGAGCTTTGCCCGGCCTGAATGGCAGCATTGGATGCACTGGAGATCGGTGCGCTTTGAGCGGGTCCGTAGCCACTGTTGTAGGTCTGGTTCTGTTCAAGCGAAGCGGTGAAGGAATTGCTGAATTGCAGCAGAATTGGCACCAGGGTGGTCAGGAGATCATTTCCAATCCGGTAGCCCTGGACGCCGACCGTTCCGTCCAGGTCGGTCGCAATCCCCTGAAGGGGCACGGTCTTTCCGATGTCCCCATAAGGCCCCTTGAGGATGATCTTGTCGAAGGTGATTTTCATCCGGTCCCGGTGCTCACCGGCAGCCGCCTTGCCGAGCAACCGGGTTCCGATGGGCAGGAGCATGTGCCCCTTGTAGTAGAACGGAAAATAGACCGCCGCCTGGACCGGCACCTCGGCGGAATCCGTCGTGGCGTTGGTGGCCAGGACGGCGTCAATGGACTCTCCCTCCGGGGCAAAAGTATCGAGATTGAACGTATTTTTTCCGTCATCCTTGACCGTCACCGGTTCGCCCTCGATGGCGGAAGGATCGAGATTGTTGAACCGGTAGCGGTCCGGCTGTATCTCCACGCGCCCAAGGTTTGCCGTATTGTTACCCGTCTGCGTCCTGGTACTGATTCCGTTCATGTTGGGAACCGGGATGCTGACATCAGCGTGGTAACCGCTACCGGACTCGTCTTTAACCGTACCGTTTTTTGCAGGACCCACAGTCTCCACCGGCAAGCCGTTCTGTTCCGGGTTAGGCAGGTTATGGGTAGGAACTACACCCGGCGGCAGGACTTCAGCCGCCCCGTCGGATGGATTCGAGGCGACGCTCCCGGTAGCCGACGTCGCAGGCGTATGCACGGCGCTGGGGGCATTAGTTTGGGCGGACGCTGTTCTCGCCGTCCCAACCCTCGCGGCCTCCTGCGCGCGCAGGGTGGCAGTCGGGTCCTTGCTGTTGAGATACTGGTAGATCACCGCGCCCCCGACCACTACGGCCACGAGGGCTACGGCGCCAATCAAGTAAGTTACCCAGGTGCCACGCATGGTGTTTATTTCCAGTTCAACTCGAAGATTTGCTTCAGGGAAAAGGCTGGACGGGAAAGAACCAGGAAACCCCCGGTGGCTTCGCCTGCGCTCAATATCGTCTTATTGAGCGAGACGTAATCCGGAACGTACATCTCCGATCCGATGGTCACCCGCAAACGGGATTCGTCAAACCGGTAGGAGGAATCGTAGGAATTGCGATAGGCGAAAGTCAGGGCCACCGTTCCGTCGGAAAACTGGTAGATGTCGTAGTAGGTGAAACCGGTGACATTTGAGTGGCGGAAGATCTGTGTCCGCCGAATACCCTGGCGATCAATCCCCCCCTCGGCATTCATCGCGTCAAAATTGGAGAGCACCTGGCTGATGTAGGGGATATTGAGCCCGCTGGGACCGGAGGATGCCGCACCACCGCCACCGGTCGGGCCCCCGCTTCCCGAGACGATCTTGATGGAGGTCTCCGCATCCAGGAAATTCGGTTCGATAAAAATGTGGTAGATGTAGTCGCGCTCCGGCCCGAAGAGTACCTGCATGGAGGTGTCCCCGTTGCGGGCTTGAGCGGTCAATACCAGTCCGTTTTGCACGATCTGGGCACCGATCATCTTCTTGTCCCCCATGATGACGTCAGAGGGCTTCTCGTCGAAAAAGAGTGTAATGGGATAACCGGGTGCAATGTGGATGAGCTTAACCTGACGATCTTCCTGCGTGATGGTCTTGATTTTCTCCTGCAGGAAGTCGGTTGTCTCATCATCCGTGAGCTTGTCGGCGGGCTTGTTGTCGATGATGACGGGCGGCGGCGGCTCTTTGATGATCTGCGTGCCGCCCTGCCCCTGGCCGTTGCCCGCATTGCCGAATGGCCTGACTGCCTCCTGGGCCGGGAGGGAGGCCAGGGCGCATAATGTCAGGATGGGGACGAGCAACAACTTCATGGGCGCAGGCGGTTATGCAGATTATCGGCTTCTCGATCAAGAATTAACGGTTGTCGGGTGGATTGGTGGCGGTCGTTGCCCCGCGTTTGGCGTAAGGCTGTCCATCCGGAGCCAGCGTGTCGCCCAAGGGCTTGGCCGAGTCCCACACCTGGGTGGCGTTTTCCGGCGCGATGGTGCTGATGCCTTCGAGGTAGAGACCGAAAGGATTGTCGGGGGTGGGCCGCACCGTGCCCAAGTAGAGCTTCAAGAGGACGGTATTGCTGATCGGGCGATCGGGCGCGCCGGGATTGGCCGCATCCACATTGGCGGCCAGATTGACGATTTCACCTTGCACCGCCAGGATGATGAACTGCGGGTATTTCGGCTCGAAAATCCTCTTCACCCCGTAGAGGTTCCAGTAAACGCGCTGCCCTGATGCCTTGCGCGATAGCTCGGAGGCTTGCGCGTCCATGCGATACTTGTCCAGGATGCGCGGAGTCACCATGGTCAGGAGAGGGCTCAGGTCGTAGGAGCCTGGGTTTAGATTGAGCAGCGTACTGGTAACCACATTGGTGTAGTTCTGCACGTTGGCCTCCGAAAGACGGAAGCGTGTCGTCGTGCGGTACATGACGTATCCCTCGTCTTCGGTGAGGATGTAGGGGGGGCGGGAGTAGATGGAAACCAGTACCGCCGACTGGGTCAGGTTGGCCAGAATCGAGATCATCAGCAGGATGGCCAGCCACCAGCATATCCGGAGCAAATCGCCACCATATTCCCAGATCGCTCGGCGCCGACTGGGGAGGGCCACATTAGGATTCTCAGACATACGCCCTCGTCATGTCTGATTTTGCCAGTCGAGGCAAGACCTAAAATGGTCAACGCCGGACTTTTAGAAAACCAGACCGTCGAGATTGCGGGCTTTGGGTGCCACCTCCACCGTCGCCGGCGTCGAAGCGGGTTCACTGGCAGGCGCAGGCTCTGCTTTATCCGTCGCCTTGCGGCGGGCCTTGCGCAGCGTCGGAACCGATTTCTCCGCAGGGGCGGGAGCGGCCTGGACGATCGCCCGGCCCACTTCGCCTTCCAGCGGCGGACAGGGATCACTGGTGACAGGCCATTCCACAGTTTTTCCCATTGGCACCGTCAGGGATACCTGAGCGAGTTCATCGCCGGAAAAAGAAGTTCGAGAGGAGGGCTCCCACGACAACTCTCCCTGCACCGACGCCGCGGCAGGCTCGACGGTCTTTGCGGGAACCGCAGCCTCCTCCTTGGAAGTGGAATCGACCTGTGCCGCGGGCGCATCCTGGGTAACCACAGCCGCAGCGGCAGCCTCCTTGATCGCAGGAGTCTCTTGGGTAGCGGAAGTCTCAGCGGCAACAGTCGTCACGGCCTCACCAGCAGGCTCTGCCGTCTGCGAGGCAGCGGGTTGCGCGACCGCCTCGGAAGCGGTCTTTGCAGGAAGCGCCTTATCGGGAACGCTTTCAAACCGGGAATCGGCCAGCAGCAGCCGATCACCCCAGGAAATCACCTGAGAGTGAAAAGAACCGTCAGGCAGCCCAACTTCCTTCTGGAGCACCCTGCCTCCAGTCACTTCGCCAGCCAGCCGTAGGAAAGCGTCACCGCTGTGGGCCGCATAGGCCATGGGCAGGAGAACGGGGTCTTGGCCGTCGAGCTGTAAAATACCGCTTATCACGTAATCGCCATCCGGCAAGACGGCACCGGCCAGGGGGAAGCTCAAGGGAGCCTTGCCACAGCGAATACTCGGTACCAGCACTTGGTTAGCGCGAACGGTTCCACCCACCCACGCCATTAACGATGACTTTTGCATGTTAAGGAAGATAGGTTAATGGACGGCCCTCCGAGCAGGCGTTGGTACTTTTTTACCAAGAAACCGGCGTTTGAGCTTTTTAGGCTTAATATCTACCGGCACCAAGCCCGTCTTGGTCAGCCGCGTCCCGCTAAACAGGTCCAGGAGACTGACTCGTCGCCATGCGATCAAGGCCAAGGCCGGAAAAGCCCACCGGCAGCCCGCCCGCAATATTCTTTGGAAGAAACCCGGGGGCTCTCCATTGGTCATCAACACATGGATACCGAGGCATCGCTTTCCCCATGAGACGGATCCAGTGATATCAAACCAGGTGTAATAAACAAAAATAGCCAGGGGTATGAACTTGTGGAGAGCAGCCAGAAAGGGGGCCAGCACCCCGGGGAGAACGCAGATGGAAGTGGCGATTGAGACGTCTAAGAGCATGACGCAGAGCCTCAGCGAATAGCTGATTTTCTCCTCTTCCTTGCGTGTACGGGCCTGTGGCATATCCCCCATCATACCCTGTCCGAAGAAAAATAACCAATCGCCTTGCCCTTGAGTCTGGATTCCAGCACAACACAGGCGATGCAGCAGTCCAGCCAGCTAATTGTCGAAATAGAATCCGCCATTGAAGCGGAGAGCCCCACCTTGCTTTGCCATGCCCTGGGCAAGACCCCAACCCAGCAGATGCCGCCGGAAGTGCTGGAAATAGTCCTTATCGGGGCCACGGCCTTGGTGAACTGGGATGCCTGTGCCCTCGACATCATCCCCTACCCCGGTCTGCACCCCACCCCTGACGGTCGAGACTTCGACAAATGGCTGGGCGATTACCTGCGCTTACGCCAGTCCATTTCCGAGGAAGCGATCGCCGCTTATGCCGACGGGGACTGCAATGCCCTGATGTTGCGCGGGCGCATCTCGGATCTTATCCGCAACCTCGTTTTCGAGTTCCCTCTGGAATCCGAATCAGCTTAGCGCCTCGACCTGACGGAGAATGAACTGCTCATGATCGCCGCTCAGCAGCGACGGGACCCCGGAATAAAAGACTGCCTTGTCCACCACGATATCCTTGCTGCCATAGTCCCACTTGGAGAGCGGCTGCCAGCGAAACTTGTTGTTGTGGCGAATCAGTTTCTCGAAGAGTGTCCGCACGTCCTTGGTGACGTTCTGCCGGGTGTAAAACTCGATTGTGATATTTTTCTCGATGCTTTTCTGGTAAAACCAGTTCACCACGGTCAGGAGCATCTGGGGATTGACCTCCGGGCTGCGCAGGGCAACGAAATCCCGGCAGAAGGCGAGATCAGCCTCGATGGTCTTGTAAAGCTCACTGGCCGGCACCTTGAAGGGCAGACCGGGGAACCGGACACTGATGACCGGAGCACTCTCTCTCAGCCCCAGTGACTCGATGACCTCCTCCGCCGTCATGATGCGCTGCTGGTCGACTCCGCGGCGAATAAGTTTTTGCAGGAAGCAGCCGGACGTGAAATTGGCCATGACGTAGGGCACATTGACCAGGAGGATGAATTTTCCCTGGCTGCGCGATACCGCCACGTTCATGAGATTGAGTCCCTGCCCCCGGTCGTGCTTCAGTTCGTCGGTGAAGAAGTGATGGGCCTCGGAGCCGTCGGCCACCGGGCTTTCCACCGTATCCCAGATAATCAGCGGGGCCTCGCTGCCCTGGTAGGAGTGCACCGTACCGAAGGAGGCGTGCTCGGTATTCTTGTCCCGGCGCTTGCCCTTCTGTCCACTATGGAGCCACTTCTTGTATTCCGACACCTGGTTCCGGTAGGGGCAGATGACTCCGAGGCGCCCCATTTTGGGAATGCTCAGGTAGTAATTGATGAGCCGCTTGGTCAGGTCCAGATGGGCGCTATTGACGTTGTTCTGCGTCGTGGGATTGCGGTAGGTCGCGGTGTTGATGATGACGAACTGTTTCCCCGGCTGAGGGCCGGCGTCGATGGCGACCTTGGCCACGGGCGAAGGCTTGTAATCCACGGGGGTCAGGTACGCGGGATACAACCCGGTGAGCCGGACATTTTCGGCCAGGTCATCGGGCATGCGGCGCTGCTCAACCAGGACGGACATGCGTCGATCCAGGCCGCGGCCATCCTTGGCATCGTGGAGGCGCATCTGGAGGTAGGCGAAAATAGTCTTCTCATAGGCTCCGCGGGTGGCCGCGCTGCCGCCTTTGTAGGGATAAATAACGGAGAGCTGGCGCTGGTCACCCACCACCACAATCTTTTCCCGGGCAAAGCAGGCCGCAATGTATATCCAGGGCAGATTCACCGTCGAGACCTCGTCGATAATCATGGCGTCCCGGATGGGGAGGCTGCCCAAATTCTCATCCACTTCCTCGCCGCGGTTACTAATGAAGCGGAAGCCCGTGGCAATCGAGACGACGTCGGTTTCCATGGTCGCCCCCTGCGTCGGAAGATCGTCCTCCTTGTTTTCTTTTTTGGACGTCGCGCGCCTGTTCATGTAGGCGATCATGTCGAGACTGCGCGGCCTGTCCGGGGTCCCATAGCGGGTGATCTTGAGATCGCGGTACGCTACCCCCACGGAAGAATCGGCCTGCGCGATGCCCACGTCACGGAGCTTGGCCGAGACCGAATCGATCGCGTAGTTGGTGGAGGCGATCAGAGTGATATCCAAGTCGCGCTCCAGGAAGGCATCCATGATCTGGCAAATAAGGTGGGACTTGCCGGTTCCTGGCGGTCCCCACACCAGGGTGGCGCGATTGGCCAGGCACATCTTGAGCGCCTCCAACTGTCCCTCGTTAAGGGGAGCCTTGGCGACGTACTCCCCTTCAAAACTCCGCATATCGCTCTCCTTCAGGTTGAAGAGCTGGACGGCTGTTTCAATGGGATAGTTTTCCGGGTGCGCCTTCAGCATCTCCAGCATGTCCAAGGTCAGCTCATTGGCGCCGGCGGGGCGGATTTCAAGCTTGCCCTCGTAATTGTTATTGGTCATCTCCGGAAGAAGTTTGATGAGCACCTCCCCTGGCTCCTCGCCATTCTTCACCGAGGGGGGCAGCCGCAGGGCCATGGGCTGGCCTTGTGCGTCCGTCGTGGTAAATATCACGCTCCGGCAGCCGAAATTCAGGGCATTTTCCAGGTCAGGGCTGGGAGGCAAATAGCAACTGTAGAAGGTTTCCGGCGCGTCCGGCGTTTTTCCCTCGTAGGTCACCCTTTCGAGGGCAACGGATTTCTCGATTTTCTTCTCGCGGCTATCCATGCCGAGCAGCTCTTTCGTACACTTGATGAAAGTGTCGACGTAGTAAATGTGCTCGGCCAGGGTGTCCGGCGAATGCTCGAAATACTCGGGTTCCTTCTCTGGCGGCGCAGGAGGGGCGGCGGCCTCGACGGGTGCAGACACAACTTCGGGTTTAGCGGCTTCGTTTTCCATGGTCCCAGCGGGTTCCTATTTGGTGATGACGGGGACGGCCAGGTACGAGAGGTACAGACTGACCCGGTCCCCCTGTTGAGCGTGAGCCGGGGTTACCCCCTGGGCGGGAGTAACGGCCTTCTGACCAAATTCCACGAACCGGCAGATGGCCACGGATCCACCGGTGGTGGCATCCTCCACCCCATAGAAGGTCGACAGGGCCGGAACAATGACGTGTCCGGCATCATCCTGCGTATCCTCCATGGCCTGATAGGTGAGGTATCTGGTGTTATTCCCATCGAGAATAATGGGCGACCGCTTGAGAATCGTGCAAAGAATGGGCCGACGGGAGATATCAAGGGTGTAGCGAACGCAATTCGGGTTCGCGGTCACCGGCGGCGGCGGCAAAATGGAGGCGTGAGGCCCTATGTAAGAAGGTGGCGGCGGGTGGGAGGAGGCGCAACCGGTGAGCAAAAGCCCAAGCGAGAGCAAAAGGAGGGACGTGCAGCGCATTCCTTTGTAGATGCGCGAAACGGAGCGGATTGACAAGTGCTATCGCACATGAATTCGACTGGCCGCTGCCCCAAGCTTGGTGATCCAAAGGGGCGCGGGTGTCAAAGGCTCGGTGTATTCTTCCATGGGGGCTTGCAAATGCAGCCCCCAAACGCCATTTTCGCGAGTCAGGCGTACCTGACAAAGGCGCGGGTGCGACAAGGGGAACGAGCCCATTTGAGCCCGGAGGCTCGCTTCATCGACAGCCTTCACGGTGATCCGCAGGGGATCCTCCCCGAGCAGGAAGGAAAAATGGATGTCGGTCGACAGCGTGCTTTCCGTCTTGTGCCACGGGTGGATGTACCCGGCTACGGTGTAGGTCTCGCCTTCCTGACCAGCGTGCCTGCGCAGCTTGAAGGGATTGTATATTCCCGGGCGCACCGGCAAACCAGGAAGCTGGTCATCGAGGGCAAAGCCCCAAATGGCCACCTGCTTTTGCGCCAGATTGAATTCCGACGGTCCAGCGGTCTGGGCAACGTCCAACCCCAGGAATCCGCAGGCTTTCAGAGCCATCTCAATCTTGGCATCCTTGCGTAAATCCAGGAGAAAGGCTTCCTGGCCCTTGGCCGCTGCTTCCGTCAGGGACTGGCGTGCGACAGGAGGTAGGAGTCCGACGGAATCGAGGCCGAGAAAGATTCGCCCGGCTTCATTGAGAGAGGTTGTGGATACCTTCGCCAAATCGGTCTGCGCGGCAAATGCGGCACCAAAAAGCCGGGCATCGAAAACGAGTTGGCGCAATAGTCCGCTCTTGTCTCCCCGGCCCTTGGCCCGGATGGAGTGCATCTGCTGCCACTGGGCCATAAAAAATCGCGCCGGCTCGGTCGCCTTGAAGAAAAGACACCAGGCGATGAGATGGGCGTAGGTCACAGCGTGCGCGCGGTTGAAGACGTATTTCCCTCCATGGGTCATGGCCTCAAAAATCTTCTGCGCCTCATACGCGGACTTTCCCGTTTTTTGCTGGTAGCCGGAAACGAAAAGCCGCCTGGCCGCCTCCAGCTTATCCGGCACGCCCTTGGCGATGGCCGTGCGTAAGTCATCGGCCTGAGACCAGTCGAGCCCCCCAAGATGATGGGCCACGCGCATGATCTGTTCCTGGAAGATGAACACCCCCCGCGTTGGCGTCACGTAGGGGGCCAGATCTCCGGAGACAGGACTGTTCGAGGCGTAGCGCGACACCGTTTCGGCATGGGACCCGGCCAGGCGGATGAGGGCGTTAAATTGGGCCAGCCCCTCAAAGGTGTCGGGGGTATATTGCGAGAGCAATCTCCGCGCGGTGGGTTCATTAAGCTGAGGCAGGCCCGCAGTAAGGCCCAGGGTCATGGCCTTGCGCACGACCGCCTCGTCCATGCCCAGGGAGAAGGGGGACTTGGTGAAGTCCCGTGCCTCATTGCGCGTCAGGTCGTTGAGGATGTCCAGCGTCGTGTTAGGCAGGAGATCGTATTTGGGCATTCCGAATCGGACGGCATCGGATGCTGAAAAAGCCGGGACCCGAAAGACCTTTCCGTCGGCATCCGTCACCCAGACCGGAGGAATCAGGCCGTTGGCCCAGACAGCCCCGGTCCCGATTCCGCTTGGGTGAAGCTTGGTGTTGTGGGGAAACCCGGCCAGAGCCTTGGCTAAGGTCAGCTCCCTGGAAAAATCCTTGAACCGTGTGGTGTATCCGGGCATGGCTTCCATTTCCGACCAGGTCGGCGGCCAGTAGCCCGGCTTGATCCCGAGAGCTTCCGCGATCTCGCTAAGCCTCTTGCTGGCCCCGCCCTTTTCCTCCCGGGAAAGGCAGCGCTCAACGGCCCGCTGCAGGGCGTCGTGTGGATTCCAGAAGTTGACCACCCGCATGCGGCAGGCGGTGGGAAGCACCGTCATGGCAATGGTCCTTGCCTCCTCGGCCAGGGACGCAGGCACATCGAGGTCAATATCCGGCAATTCCGCGCGTGCCGGACTGATGAAGCGTTCGGGCAGGAGCCGCTGGGCCACGGGATCTATGGGGGATACGCCCAGCAGGTAGACCACCAGCGAGGCGGCAGCGCTGCCTCGCACCCATACGGTTTTGATCTGGGCTCGAAGTTTTTCTGACAAATCCGCCGCCTGGAGGAAATAGGCCGCCAGCCCGAGATGGGCGATAATGTCCAATTCCCGTTGCAGCCTTTTCTCGTAACTCACGTTCCCGGGAAAATTCTGGTTCAGTTGTTGAAGGCACCGTTGCTCCAACAGCACTTGGGGAGTAACGCCCCCGTCGCCATAATTCACCGAAGTCCCCAGATTGGACTTCAGCCATGTGCTAGGCTGGATGCCTGGGGAGGAAGAAGGCCATGCTGCAATATCCGGCCCGGCCCAGAAGGCATCAGCCGCCCAGTGCTCCCATCCGGTGATAAGGCCGGCGGTGATACGGGCACGAATCTTGGTCTCGGTCGAGGCGGCGAGGGCAGCGACGCTGCGGAGGAATTCGTCCTTGGAATTGAAATAAGCCTGAACCGCGTAAGGCAGCACTTCCGGTGAATCAGTCCCGAGGTGATCGCGCACGAGCTTTATCCGGTGGCGCCCGGCTGGGGTAGGGAGCGCAGCCAACCGCACCGTGGCGCCGGTTGCCCGGGCTGCAGCCAGCCACTTGGCATTCTCCGCCGGCTGGTGCAACAGCAGGTTTTCGCTCAGGCCATGCTCCATCGCGAGGAGCCACAGCGAGGCAGGCAGGGATTTCCCCCTGACGTCGACAACACCTTCCTGGGTAAGCCCTCCCAGGAATTGATAAAGAGCCGTCAAGGCGGCATCGTCGCGCGCAATCAGGGCGCAGGACATGGGGGCGGTTTTGTCGTCGTAGCGAAGCGCCACCCATTGCCCAAGATCGATCGTCATCCGCTCGGCAGCCGCCGCATCGAGCCACTCCGGGAAGGAGGCACTGTCCTGGTGCTCGATCACGGTCAGGCGCTCAACCCCCAGGGCCTTGGCCTGGAGCACGAGGCTGCGCGGGCTGAAACAACCCTCCGCCCGGCTATACCAGGAACAAGCTCCGAAGATCGTCTTCAAGGGATGGTGATATCGTCGAGTTTTACCGCGCGATCCGATTTGACCAGGACCGGGATGCGACGGGTGTTGGGGGAGGGGGCATTGAAAAATGCCTCCCCTTCCTTGGAAAGGAGCGTGATGGATTCCTTCGGCAATACAAAGGGTTCCGCGCCAATTTCCGGAAGTCCCTTCATCTTGAAATCTTGCTTGTACTTGTGGGCGTAATCGGCGATGGCCAGACTGTAAAGACCAACACGCAGGCATTGGTCGTCATCCACCAGGTTGTAGAGGAGAAGTTTCCGTCGCTCCTCCGGCCCGCCATTGTCCCACGCCTCGCCGAAATCGTGGCCAAAGTCCCCGGTCTTTCCAGGCAAGCCCAGTGCCACGGACACATTGTGCAGGGTCAGCCCTTTGGTGTCTCCACCCTGGGCAAGGTATTCCATCACGTCGTTGATATGCACCCGCCGCATATCCGCCCATCGGGTCCGGTACCCGCGAACTTCCTCCGGGATGGGAATACGGTGAATTAGCGCCCGCACTACCAGCCTCGGCCAGTCAAACTTCATGATGTTGAACCCCACCCACATGATGCGGCTTACCTTTGGCCCCATCAGGGCGAAGGTACGGACCAGCACCTCCTTTTCGTTCTCCGCCGGATCGGGATTATCACTCCATACTTGAGCGTGATTGCCCAGGGTGTCCGTGATGGTCACCAGCCGTATCCGCATGGCCATGGGGTGCAAGGCGGCATCATCGCGGAAAGTGTCCCGGTGGGCCTGTTTTTCCTCGGGGGACATCACGCCACGGGGGCCGTGGTAATACTTCTCCCACTGCTTGTCGCGGGATGACTCAATATCGAGGCAGCCGACGGCCAGCGGCCACAAACCGGCGGCTTCCAAGTGCGTCCGGATTTCATGCCCCAGATCGGGCAGCTCCTTGTAAGGGGACGGCAGTTCCAAAATCATCCCCTCAAGATAGGGGTATTTCGTCCAGAAAACCAACTACCTTAACGAATACCAGCGTGTTTGATCGACCAGGATGCCTTCGCCGTGAAGGTCCGAAGAGGCAACCTGGCGAAGAGCAATACCGTCCGGCAACTCAATCTTGCGATCCGATATCACTAAAATGTTGATGCCGCTCTCTCTTTCCCTGCCCAGGTAGGCAACGAAATTCCGAGATATCTCGTGGGCCACCACGCACATGCTTTTGGTCGGAGGGTTGGCGGCCAGCAGGTAATCCCGCGAGTTGCGCCAGGCAGAGAAGGCACCGCCGGCGGCGAGCGCCAGCGGCAGGATCAAGGCCATGGTCAGGCCGAGGACGCTCATCTTCCGGGCCAGGTCCCCATTTACGAGCGGGGGAGGAGACCAGCGGGTAACCGCGGACTTCTTGGTCAGGGCCGCGATGTCCGATATGGAGGGGCGTGTTGTCCCGGAAAAGGGGGCGCTTCCGGCTTCGTAGGCAATGCTCATGGTTCGTGGGCGGAAGAACCGCCATTATTAACCACAGGGGATGTGGCTGGGGGATTTTGAGAGGCAGGGGCGGTACCGAGGCCAAGCGATTCCTGGTCGGGATCGGTTTTCTTTCTCCGGGTCTTCCTGGAGCCCTTGTGTTTGTCGGGAGTATTGAGCGCCCCCACCATCTGCGTCATCCCGGGCACGGGAGGCAGGGCTGGATCGAGGTCAGGCGGGGTAATCCCCAGGGTCCGTCCGTCCGCCGGGGCTTCCACTTTAGTTGGGGCGACCGGTGCGGGAGGCGGCACAGGTTCATGCACTTCCTCCTCCGCTTCCCCGAGATCCTGTTCCTGCTCGTCCTGCTCCAAATCGGGAACTTGAACCTGCGGGGTAACGACGGGCGCAACCGTCTCGACCTTTGCAGGCGCCGGAGTCGGGGGGCTCTTCTTGGCCACCGGAGTTGCCGTCGGGGGCGCAGCAGGCGGTGCTTCAGACTCTGAAAGTCGTGTGAGGGTCGCCATCCGCACCCGCAAATCCTCGTTATCCTTGAGGGCGATCCGGAACGCTTCGACTGCGGCACTGTTTTCCGGATTAAGGATATGCTCGTAGAGGTTGAGACTGTCGAAGGTCTGGAGGACGTCATTGGTGACCTTGGTCACATACAGTCCGGGCGCCACCATGAAGGTGGCCAGATATTTCTTGTCGGTATCGGAAATGTATTTCTTTTTTGTCCATTGCTTTTCGCTGATGAAAAAGACGAGCGGTGCCCCGACATCAATCAATCGCCCGTCCACCGACTCTCTCGGCTGGTGGGTGGTGGGCGGGGTGAGAACATTGAAATGAACGAACTCAAAGCTTCTCAGCCGGTGGTCGCGCCGGGTCGCATCGAAAAAGTAATAAGGCAAGGGCGCGAGCAAAAAGACGATGACGCCCTCGCACAGGGAGACCGCGCCATCCGGCAGCAGGACACATCCGGCCAGGCAGGCCAGCAAGACCAGCACCATGACAATAACCTCCAGGAAACGGTGGCCGCTCAGGGCGCAATCGGCACAGGCCGCCGCGGGGTGGCGCCTAAAGACTACCTTTTCATGATAGCCGGCCCACCGGAATCCGGTCCACCCGGAGATGGCCCAGCCGGTCAAAATAGCGGCGATGACGTAGAGCATGTCGGCCCTATTATGCGTAAAGCAGGCCGCCTTGTCATCCTCGGGATTCAGGGACTTTATTTTATCCGGGTCGGCAGGGGAATCGCCCCGTCGCTAAAGTCGCGCATTAGGACAAGGGCATTTGCGTCACAAAATTGCTCGTACTGCTTGCGTCGCCCATCGTCATTGATCGGGGCGTCCCGGTGACCGACTTCATGGCAAAGCAGGAAGGCGGCAAGTTGCAGCAGAGATTGGAAAAGAAGTTTCTCTGTCCGCCCTTCCCGTGGTCGATCCAGGGTATAGGGAGCCTGGAAATGGGTCGGGAGCGCCAGCTTTACCTGTCGGGGAGCGCCGCCCACTGGACCGTAGAGCCCCGTTTCCCTGCGCTCCTGGCCCGGGGTGTATTCGTCCGGCACCTCATCCTCCGGATAGAGGCGGTAGATGTTTGGGCCAAGTTGCCCCAGCAGGATGCAAAAGCGCAATAGCACCCCCTTCTCCTCCGTGGAGAATTTCAACCGGGACGAAATAATCATCCGGACATGGGATTGGTCGAGTGCCGCGTTCATGCGTTAAGGGCCGGCGAGCTGGCGATGTAATTGAACATGACGTGCAGGTGAGCGGAGATTTCCGCCTCGAAGCTTTCCTGCTCCAGCCAGATGGGAGGCAGGGAAATGTCATGCTCGTAGGTCAGCTTGTCGATTGCCACTTTGGGCTGAGGCAACCAGCCGCGGACAAAGGCCAGGATGTTGGGATTAAATCCACGATCGGCATCCCCCATCTTCCAGGGGGAAAAAGCCTTGGCGTCCTTCCAGAAGCTCCGGCGGCGATCCATGACCCAGGGGGCCAGCACCAACCCAAGCTTGGTGGCGCGAGCGATCACCAGTTGCAGCATCTCCTGACGATCCGGGACGTAGACCCGGCCCGTCTGCCGGAGACGATGGGCTTCATCGAGAAAACCAGTCAACGCCGCTTCCTCGTTGTCACGGTTCACGACGACCTTTACCCCGTCCTTGCTCACCGAGGCGTACCCGATGATGCGGTGGAAGAAGGGATGGCTGCGCCCTTCGTATTTATCGAGGAAAGGGAAATCCTCGATGGTTTCCTCAACGCTTTTTGGGCGCATGTTTTTCTCCTTGATGTACGCAGCCCACCCGCGGCCAAAAGGCCCGGACTCCTTCAATCCCGCCTCAGGAGTAGTCAGCGGCACCACATACGCAAAATCGGCATCAGCCAGCGGAAGCGGTTTTTCCAACACGGGATAGGGGCGGGCCTTGTAGCCGGAAGGGACGTAAGGCTCTGTCACGGAACCCCCGTCGATGGCAATATCCTCGGGGACGTCCTGGGTGAAAAGCGCTCCAGCGCTCAGGGCGATCATCGCACTGTCGATCAGGTTCATCCGGTTGTAGTGGCGGAGAAGCTCCCGCACCTGGTCGTCACCGTTGCGCCACGCATCGCCGAATTCCTTGCCACTGCCGAACTCCTGGCGGCCCCAGAAGCTCAGCCAGTCAGAAAGCGAACGTCCATCGCCAGGGCGGAAGGACTTGGAAGTGAGAAACATCGTATCGCAGAGCCCGGATTCCCACATCTGATAAGGGGAGGAGGGAAACATCCACGGCAGGTGAGGCGTCTCGCCCATGAGGGTGCTCCGGGTCGTCATCGCGGAATAATCGAAGCCAAGCGTGTTATGCCCAAGCGAAACAGCGCCATCCTTGTGGCCGCGGTCCAGCCGCTCCAGGGAGCAGCGCAACAGGCTGGCCTCATCAGGCATGCCAAGGCGACCGACTGACCAGCCGTCGTAATCGAGATTTTCATCAAGGAACCCAACCAGGAGAACCTCCATGCCGCAGGCGGACAGCGCCGGCTTGGACAAACCCCAGCGCGCCCCAGCACCCTCCGCGCCTCCGGTCTCAATATCCGTAGCCTGAAAACGCACCCCAGTCCGGCGCATTAGCTCACGCGCCAGAGCGTAGTAACCCTTGCTGCCGACCTTACCCAATTTAGCGACAATGGATTTCATGATGTTATACCTTGGCGGCCCTCTCCGCGGCCCGGAGCTTCTTCAGCCCTTCCGCACTCACCCCGCGAGACCGGGCGTATTCCTCGACAGAGCCATGCCGCCCCACGACAACATCCCGCAGAGACACGAACATGCCCTTGGACTCTTTATGGGTCAATTTCATACCCTGAAGATAGGGGATTTGAACCCGGTCCAGAAAAGTCCCGCCGGGTTAATTCAAACGGCGGAAGCCCGCAAAATGACAGCTTCCTCGCCTTCGTGGAAAACCAGGGAATCCGGCGTAACCTGAAGACTCACTGGGGAATGCCCCCAAAGAGGGTAAAGCATCCGGTAGGACACCCACCGCGAAAAGGGAAGCGGAAGGGTGCCGGCCAGCTTTCGAGTAGCCTCCAGCCGAACCACTCTATCCACCACGATCTCCAGTTTCACGGTATCCCCTTTGCCGGTCAGGTAAGCACGGGCATCCTTGAGCGCCCCCTCCGGCAGGGGCAGGTATTCCGCCGGTGCCGGCAGAAAGCTTACCCCCTCGCGAGAAGACCACGTGCTTTTTTCCAGGGGACAGTCACCGACGCACTGGTTATTCAAGGGCAGGCGTAAAATCCACCCCGCCCCTTTCCAGAAAGCCCCATCCTTGCTGGCCCCTTCCCGCTCCACCCGGAGATTACTCACCCGGGCCATGCCCACAGGGGAGACGATCTGCCAATCCATGCCCAGGGCTCGAATGTCTCCTCCCGGTCGGTAGAAGTAACTTCCCCAGTCGTTCCAGCCGGCCAGCGTCAGGTGCTTGGCACCCCAGGCTGCGGCAGCATGGGTGAGGTAGGGGCAGATTACTTTTAAAAGACGTTTGGGAGCACATTTATTCCACGACTTGGGCCATTCGATCGCCCATGCCGGATCGGCAGGCTGAAGCGATATCTCCACCGTGGAATCGGGGTTGATGCAGCGCAGGGTCGTTTTCCCCAGATCCCAATCGGCCTCGATGACGGTCAGGAGCAACGGACGTGGCAAACCCTGAATAAGAAAGCCCCGCATCTTTTCCTGCGACGAGGTGCCGAAGACTTCACAGTCCCCATCCCATACCCGGAGATCTGCTTCGCCCCGGGTGGCATGTAGCGCCAGGTTGAGCGAACCGCTCCCGGCCATGAAAATATGGAGGGGCAGCGGTGCCTTGACCCCGGGAACCATCTCGGGGCGGTCGGCCGCGTGGACGTTGCGGCTAAAGCGAATCGTCGGACTCGGGGTGACGGGCCGATCGTTTGCGTCAGGCGAAAAAATATCTTCGACCTGCCATCCGTCGCTGTGTGGGAGAGGTTTTTTGCGTGATTTCCTGGTCATCCATCCCCGTTATGCCATGAAATTTTTGCTTTTTGTGAAAAAAATTGCCCGATTTTCAACACGCAAGACTTATACCATGTATGAAGCCCTCACTATCATCACAAATTCCGCAAGCACAACCCTACCTGGCCATGAGCATGACCGACCTCGCGGCCTCTGCCGCCGGCGAACAGGTGTCTCACGTCAAGGAACTCAAGCTTCTGGTGCTTCGCGAAAAGAGCCATCAGTATCGGCTCAAGGCGTGCCACCGCTCCGGCCTGTCCGTCGAGGACCTGGATGATGGAGAGAGCGTGACTTTCGCCAAGATGCTCAAGATCCTCGACCGCTTCAACCCCAAGGCTGCCCAGTTTCAGACCTTCGCTTTTCGCCACATGCAGTCGGCTGCCCGTGGTTGCCGGGAAGAGGACACCCTGATTCGCCGTCCGCCGTCTCACTATGAGGACGCCACCTGCATTTACCGGTTCGTCACCCAGTGGGAGAGCCGGCACGGCACGCCCTTCGCGATTGAGGGCAACGAGGTGTTCCTGGCCAAGAAGCTGGGTTTCACCAAGGAGCGCCTCCGTAATGCCATTGCCGTCAACTGCGGCATCAAGAGCCTGGATGAGCCGAGCCCGCTTGGGACTAGCACGTTCGGTGACGCTCATGGCGTGGATGACCAGAAGCCCTATGAGCAGGAAGGCGACGACCGTTGTTTTTTCATGCGCGCGGCGATGCGCGGCCTGTCCTCGCGTGAGGTCAGCGTCCTCGCCGCCCGGTTCGGTCTCAATGGGGGAGATCCCATGACCCTGCAGGAAATCGGCAAGGCCATGGCACTGACCCGGGAGCGCGTCCGCCAGATCGAATCGCAAGCCCTCGGCAAACTCAAGAAGGCCATCGAGCGCATGGAGGTCAGCCCGCTGCGCGATCTCATTCTGGCCCGTCTGGGCTTTGGCCCCAAGGGCGCCGCCGCACAGCAGCAGCCCGTCGAGGAAGAAATCGCCGCGTAATGCGGCCTCGGCCTCAGATCGTCTTGACCTCTCGACACAATCACACTATGAACATGTCGTCATGAAAAATACCCTTCGCCTGTTTGGCTTTTTAGTCCTCGCAACCGTAGGGTTACACGCCCAGACCAACACCCCGGCCAACGGGGTCCACGTCCTTGCGCCAGGAGAATTGCCGGCGGGAATCAAGCTGATGCCGAACGTGACCTTTGCTTACCTGGCAGACGCTGAGGGGCTTTATACCATGGTGCCCCAGAACGCCATTCTTCAGTTTGATCCCACGGGCTCCCTGGTCAAAACGCCATCTAATGCCGACCCGAAGAATTTTCGTCGCTTTGGCGTGTTCTATGCCGCCCATCAACCCGACCTTGCAGTCGTGGCGGGGAGGCCCGATCCGACCGACCCCCGGCAACTCGTTATATACGACGGTGACGTGGATGCCCTCCCCAAGACCGTAAAGGTGGTCATCGCCGTCAACGACAAAAATATTCCCATCACGGTTTTTGAGCGCCAACCCGGCGAGCCCCTTGTTGTCCCCAAGAAATGAAGACACCTGCCCATCATTTTTCCCGTTCCGGCCAAAGCCTCATCGAGGTTGTCATCGTCTTTGCCGTCATTGCGATCCTGAGCGTGGCGGGAATCAGCCTGATGTCGAGTTACGGCAGCCTTCAGGTTGCGTTGCAGGCCGGAGCCGATCTGCGCACCATTGAGGTGGCGCAAAAAATCGCTGTGGTCAACGGGCTGAACAATCCCACCTTGCTGAGCGGCTACGGGGCGTCAACCTGGCCAATTACCCTCAGCACGCTTGAGACATCCAAGCTGGTCGACACCAACCTCTCAGTGATCCAAAACGGGTGGGCTATCACGATGACGACCATCCCCCCCACCCTGGCGATCGATGCATCTCCCGGCCTGCTAAGAAACCCTTACGCCGGCGTCCCGAAGAACCCGAACATCAATCAGTCCGGCGATGGGATGTTTGATGTCGGCCACGACTCCTATTACAGTTTCAACTCTCTATTTTAGCCATGCTCACACGCCGTCGCCGCTCGGGACAAACCCTGATTGAAATGTGCGCTGCCATGGCGCTCATGGGGATTGTCTGTTACACCTTCGCCAGTATCAGCGAAGTCGTCATGACAGTGTTTCGCAATGCCTTCATCCAACAATCGATTTCCACGCAGGTTGAGCCGGTCCGGGCACTTTTAGTAGATCAGGTCCGCCAATGCCGGTTCGCCCTTTACAGCACCGTAACCGCCGCCGAGACCAACGATACCACCAAGATTGTGGCCACTGCATCGACGGGCAACAACCTGAGCACGTCGTTCGCATTACGCTGTACCCGCCGGGACGGCAATGGCGTCTTCATTCTGGCCTGGGAGACCGTTACCGGGGAACCCGGACTCTACATCATTCCCGGAAAAATCTCTGGAGCAAACCTGGGCAACGCCTACAACACGGATATTCCAATCTGTAAAAGTTTCTGCTCTTTTGGATTCGATGTTTCCCAGGGTTTTCTCCAGACCACGATGAGCATTCCTGCTCCAGGTCAAGGCGGGTACGAGGACACGCAGGCCCTTATTACTAGGTCTGCCAGCGTCAATAACATCCCGGCCATCACGTACAACATTGTCACCGAATCCGCGCTATAACCATGAATCTCCAACCTTTCTACCGTCGCCGCACCGCCAAGAAAGGCAGCGTCCTTATCATTGCCGTAGGGTTGATGGTCTTCATCACGGCGATCTTCTTCATTGTTTCGAGCTATGAGAGCCAGATGCTGCAAAATTCGCAACTCAAACTAGCAGCGAAAAATGCCAGCTTGGCCCAGTCGAGCATCCTGCAGGCTCTTCGCGCTGCCACGTACCTGCAGTACATGAATGACTATAACCAGTCAACGACCCCCACAGGAACCTTTACCTTCTCGACCACGGACTACGCCTCCATCCTTACGCAGGTGGGGACCATGCTAACGGCACCTGGCACCCCCATCCCTATTACGAGCGGCACTGCCTTTTCCCTGCCTCAGGATAGCGGTGGCACCCTGACCGTCACGATTACCTCTCCTCCCACGGCACAGCCGATGGGAAAAAATGATATCCAGCCCCCCGCATCTGCGACATATACTATCTATAATTCCGGCACTTGGTTAGATGGTACGCCAGCCTTGACGGCCTACCTACCATTTACGATCACCATTAATGCCACTCCCATTGTTGGCGTTGGCGGCAGCCCGTACAGCATAACCACCCAGCGGAGTATTATCATGGCCAGGGTCAGTCCGTCAGCTATGGCCTTGGCAGCGGAAGGGGATGCGCAATTAGGTAGTGCGGCTACCATCGCGGGCAATGCCAGTGTGGCCGGAACCATTTTTGGAAGCGGAAATGTCGCTTCCGGCAACGTGGTCAGCGGAACCATCGACGCCAGCGACACCACTACTCAAGCCGGGGCGCAGCTAAACCGTAACATCGTCGGCACCGGATACAACGCAGCCGGCTTCGATTTCCGGGCGGTGGACGAGATCCTTGAGGCCAGCGCGGCTAATCCAGGCAATCTTTCCAAGCAATCCAGTCTTCAGCGCGTGGATTACATGGTTCGCGCCATCCCCACCAACTTTCTTTTCCGGGAAGGCATGTATGGATCGACCACTATCCCCTCTGCGGATCAAAACTTATATAAGAACGCCCAGCCCTTCTATAGCACGACCAGCGTGAACTATCGGGTGTGGGGAATCTACGGCACCAGTGGTACCAGCGGAACATTTACTCCATCAAGCGCGTCCATTGGAGGATCCAGCATGCTAGGATCCACGCCTATTTGGTTATCAACGACCCCCTACAGGCTCGTTTACCAAGGCTCCACTCCGTACCTTGCGCTTTATCTCGATATTCAGAATTTACTCAATGCCGCTGAAAGCGCCGGCGATCTCAATCCCTCGAAACCTCTGGTCGTGTTCGTGGCCGGCTCCGATGGAACAGCCCCGGCTTCAACAGGCACAGGGAGCAATTTCTCCCACATGATTTTGATTTTGAATGCGTGCGCCTCGCTGGTCAGCGCCGCCCCTGCTACCGCTGGCGTATATCCATCCAACCTGACTATCATTTCTCCCAATCAGGTTGTTTATAATGGAAACATCAATCAGCCCGCATCAGCCAATACCACTTTTACTGTTATTTCTCCGACCGTGTCTTTTGGTTTGGGAGGCTCTGCGACGGCTACATTTTCCGGACAGATACAGGGCAAGACTCAAGTGAGCAATGAAGTGGCGCTCATGAGCGGTGGATTCACCCTGAGCCCATCAGCAGGCACCACGGTTAGCGGAACAGGCGGAGCAGCTACTCTCACCACTAATGCCGAATCGGCTACCGCAATGACCAACGAGCCTGCCGGTCAGTCTCTCTACATTGCCTTGATCCAGCAGCAATAGTCTGCCCTTACTCCTTCCGGATACCGGAAGCGCTCCCTCATCCCGTAGCGGATGACCACAGTTTTTGGGAGAGACTTTTTATTTTTCATGTTTTTCCGTTGCCTTTTGCGTGGCATTAGGACAAAACAACCGCCGTCTTACCTCCTTTATCTTATGGCCCCTCCCAACAAGCGGTTTCAACTCGATGCAGATGCTCGCGCGAAGGGCATGGCCCTTTTGCGAGACATGGTGAAATTTCTCGTCACCAGACAGGGATCTGATCTTCACATCCGCACCAATCGCGTTCCCTACGCGCGCATTCACGGGCGTCTGGTAAACGACTTCGGCGGCGAGCCTGTCCGGGCCGAGACCGTGGAAGCGCTGATCGCCACGATGGTCAAGCTCCGCGGCGGCAACCAGGACCCCGATCTTTCTTCCTTTAGCAGTTTCCTCGCGGAAAACCTGGCCGTCAATTTTTCCTGCTCCACCGGTGAAGCCAACGAACCGGAAATGCCGATCGTCCGGTTGCGCATCAATGTTTTTCATGATTCCAACGGCCTGGGCTTCGTCGCTCGCGTGCTGGCCGACACTATTCGTCCGCTGGAGGAGTTGGGTTTTGAGGAAAATGTCTGCGATGCGCTCAAGGAGTGCATCATGCTCCCCAGCGGAATTGTCCTGGTTACCGGCCCCACCGGATCCGGCAAGACCACCACACTGGCCGCGCTCATCAATTACATCAACATGAAACGGGAGGGCCACATCATCACGATCGAGGACCCTGTCGAAATTCTCTTTCCGCAGTATTATCCCAACCTGGAGAACACCGACATTTACAAGTGTCTCATCACCCAGCGCGAAGTTTACGTGGATACCCCGAGCTTCAAGACCGGCCTGGAGGACTCCCTGCGCGAGGATCCGGATGTCATCCTCGTGGGTGAAATCCGGAGCCGCGAAACCATGGAGTCGGCTCTTGTCGCCGCGGAAACCGGACACTTGGTCTTTGCCACCCTCCACACGAACGGCGGCTACCAAACCCTGGGACGCATCAAGTCGGAGTTCCCCGCGGACCGCCACAATTTCGTCATCCACCAGCTCGCCTCGAATCTGCGTTGCGTGGTTTCCCAGAGCCTTCTGCCATCCGCCGACGGCCAGGGCCGGGTCTTGTGCTACGAGTATCTGGAGAACATTGACCAGGTGAAGGCCGCGATCGCGCAGGACAAAATCGAAAGCATCCCCGCACAGATGAAAGCCCCCTGCATTCAGTGGAACACCCGGCTGAAAACCCTCAGGGATGACAACCGGATTACCGAGGAAACCTATACCCGGCATCTCTCCAAGGATCAGAACGATTAGAGCTTGCCTTCTACTTCACTTTTAGACACAACACACCTTCATGGATCTCCGCGAAATTCTTACCTCTTACCGCACCAAAAAAGCCCAGGGTGTTGCGGCATTTACTCCCTGGTGGCAGGTGCCGCGTCAGATCCGCCTCGACGTTCAGCCCTCCGGCGTGTCACTTGTCGGATACGACTACACCCGCAAGAAAATCCAAAAGGCAATCTTTCAGCCCACCACAACGCCCTCATTGACGGAAGCATGCGGACTGGCCAAGACGATGCTGATCGAAAGCAAGCTGATGAAGCCCGAGACTGTTCTCGCGGTCGACATCAGCGGCGACCAGAATACTTTCTCCTCCTTCTCTCCCTCAAGCGCCGAAGGAGTCACTACTGTGCCACAACTCGACGCGAAGGTGCGCAGCAACCCGACATCAGTAAAAGGTCTGGTCGGGAGCGAAGACGACCAAAAGTGCCTCTACGGTGTCTTTAATGGGACTGCGGGAACATCTGCGGGCCGGAACAAAGCCGATATCGCTGGCGCCCAGTTCCGGGATTTCATGGCGCTCGTGGAACCTGCCATTCCCAAGGGCGTCAACCTGTGCCGGTTTGTCGGGCAGATCAGTGCCATGGACTACCTCGGGCAGCATCCCTCCTACCGTTCCCTGTTCGGTCCGGAATTGCTCGTCTGTCTGCTCGGCACTTCAAAGACCTATTTCATCGCCCGTAAGCGCGACGAGCTGATCGGCCTGAGTGCAACCACGCGCACCTCCGCCAAGCTGGACACCCGAACATTCCGCGATCGCGCACAGAGCCTGGGATTGTCCGAGAAATTCAATCTGATGATTGTCTACCTGACCAAATCCGCCCGTGACGCCGAAGAGGTCGGCAACCAGGGCAACGGGGTCACTGAGTCCGCCAACATGGAGTTGGGGCTTTTTGTGCCCGAGGAGCTTATCAGCAATGACGCGCGCCTCGCTCCCTTCCGGGATGCGGAAAACCTGCCACTTGGGCTTTTCCGCCACATGGAGATTTCCTGATTATGTCCAATTTTTCAACCCCCCTTCCAACGCCGAAAGAGTACCTTTCGCCTCGCCTGACGAAGAGCGATGTTACGGCCATCAGCGTCCTGCATGGTTTCGCCTATTTGATGGCGGCTCTTTGCATCGGCGCCATCCTGCTGCTGGGCTGGAGCCTGTTCAAGATTTATAACTCACCCCAGTGGAACTTTGACACCGCCAAGCTTTCCCAGGTGCAGTTGGAGCTGATCGCTCTTCAAACCGGTAGTGCCCGTTACAACGGCAATATCAAGGCAGTAAACAGTCGCATGCCCGTGTCTCTTCCATATTATGTGGCCGCAAGCAAGCTGCCAACTGGACTCCAACTCAAGAGCGTGGATTACACAGAGAGCAGCACCAGTGAAGGCGCAACCGGCAAGCTGTTTGTCGCCATGGTGACCATTCAAGGCAGCGGCCCCGAGGGCAGCGGCTCCGCGCTGGAAGATTACGTTGGTAAGATTAACGCGCTTGACCCCAGCCAAATCGACGGATTTACGCCCAAGGCGGCACTCACCCAATCCTCTATCGCCAAGGCAACAGATCCTAATGCTCCCGGTACCTTGACGTTTTCCGTGAATCTCACCCTAAGCACTCCGCTACCATGAAGACGCGCAGCTACCTCTCCCAGCTTTTCCCCTACTTTGTGGCGCTCCCCTTGGCGCTCACCCTCTTGGTTGTCGGAGGATGCTTTTTCTTCTACAGCCAAATCAATGGCCGGTTTCTCCTCAAGCAGGACAGCTACGTCAAATGGGAGAAGGCCACTGACGACAAGAAGGCTTTTGCGCTCAACGCCGACAAGGTCCAACAGGGAATGGATTATTTCAAGCAGATGTCCAGCAATGAATCCGCCTCGGTCCAGGACTACCTTGCTCAGCACTCAGATGAAGCCAAGGGCGTGCGCATCCAATCCGTGGCCTCCTCCGCACTGAACGGCACGGTCCGGGATTATGATGCGTCCTTCGCAATCAGCATTTTAGGGCACACCGGAGATGTTTTATCCTTGCTAGTGAACCTCCAGAACCGCTATCCCAATGCCGAGATATCCCAGTTGCAGATCTCGCCGGAAAACACTTCAGGTCTGGTTCAAATCAGCGCCATCCTCTCCTTGATTAAGCTCCAATGAACAAGCCCCTTCTTTTCACTCTGGCCCTGCCTCTTTTGACCTGCATTGCGGCAGCGGCTACCCCGTCGTCTCCGACTCCAGCGAAACCGGACGAGATCAAATCCATTGACCTCTTCATTCAGGATACGACAGCACAACCGGATGCGTTTGGCCTGCCCATGAGCGGACCTCTTTACCAACCCAAAGTGGCAACCAAAGCCACCGCGCCCCAAGCTCCGGTTATCACGCTGGACATGGTTGTCAACGCCATGCAGGTGCAGATGATTAACCCTCCGGACAGCATTCTCATTAACGGTCGCTTCATCCAGACAGGTTCGCGCCTTCAGGTCCTCTACAGGGGAGGCAACTACGTCATCACGCTCGCATCGGTCACCCCTACACTCGTTACCTTCACCTTGGACGATGGCACTCAAGCCGCCATTCACGTGCAATCTCCCAACTACGCCCAGGTACTGACTGACACCCCTTCGGATACGGATCCGATGGCCGCTAGTCCCCCTATCAATTTGGATGCAAAGCCACCCGGACCGATTAGTCATAACCCAAATCAACCCAACCGCCATTAACCACCACGAGAACAGCATTATGAAAAAGACCAACAAGCGCCCGAGCTTCCTGGCCGTGGCCCTTATCCCACTTGTGATGATGGCCAGCCTGGGACATGCACAAACCCCCGCAAGCAGCCCTGCTTTCACTGCCCCGCCCCCGGCTAACCCCGGCCCGGCAGCGGCTCCTGCTCCCAATGATACGGATGCCATCCCGCTTCCGCCTATTCCGAGCACGCCTTCGATCGCCCCAGCTCCTGCTCCGACCGGCCCAACCTCGCCTCTGTCTCCGCCTCCGGATCAGACTGTGACCGTTCCTGCGGCGGCTCCCGCCTCTCCGGTGACCAATGTCCGGGACGGGTCCGGAAAATTCATGGAGACCGTGATCCCGGTTGATCTCAACTCCTTTGCCAAGGCCATGGCTCGCAAAGCGGGGTATTCCTACGTGGCGAATCCTCTTGTGACCGGCCAGGTGGACGGAACTTTCATCAACCCCGATCCTTTGGTGGATTTGCGCCAGGCAGCTCGTGCCAATGGGTACAGTCTGCGCGTCGATCCCGGAACGCATGCTGTCGAACTGGAGAATGCACAAACTCGCGCCGCGGCGCCGACCGTGCTCTACACCCGCCGCCTGAAGTACCTCCGCGCGGCCTATGTTCGCGACCCTGGCATGGATGAGGATATCTCCTCGACTCCGCCCAACGGAAGCGGCACCGGTGCACCCGGCGGCGGCAGCTCCGGTGGAAGCAGCTCTGGAGGTAGCAGCCCGAGCACGGTTCCTGGCAGCCAGGCCGAGCGTCTTGAGGCTCTATTCAAGCCCGTCCTCTCAGATGGCGCCTACCTTAAGTATGACATCAAGACCTCAACGCTTATTGCTCGCGACTCCGACGTCAATATCGCCAATCTCAACGCCCTGATCGATCAGCTCGACGTGGATCGTCCACTCATCCGAGTTGAAGTCCAGGCCCTGGAAGTTAATGCGGACAATATCCGCAACCGAGGCATCAACTGGGCCGGCACGCTGGGAGACAGCGCAGGCTTGAACCTCAGCCTTAACACCCAGGACGCCCTCCTGCGCGTTTTCACAGGCGGGCTTAACATGGGGCAATTTCTTAACCCGACCGGAAATGATTCGGGCTCCGGTGCCATCTTTTCCGTCAGCGACGTTGCCGTCACGGTCAAGTTGCTCAATGAGATGAACGCCATTGATTCCAAGGCCCGCTGGTTCGTGGACACCGAGGACAACGAAAGCGGCCAGACCAAGGTGGTCGTGGAACAGCCGATCGTTCAGATCACGGATTCAACCTCGACGACCACGTCGCAGGTACAGTTCAACTACGTTGACGTCGGCAACATTCTGCGCGTTACCCCGCAGCTTCGCCCCGATGGGTTGATCCGTCTCCAGATCCACCCGGAACTGTCCAACATCACCGGAACGGTGACTGCCGGACAATCCTCGGCGCCGATCATCCAGGAACGCAGCACGGAGGCGATCGTGACCTGCCCGATTAACAAGGTTTGCATCCTGGGCGGCCTCCAGGATCTTTTCCACATCAATGCCAACAACAAGATTCCGCTGTTGGGAGACATCCCCCTCCTGCGCTGGTTCTTCTCCAGCGAGCGCGATGAAAACCAAACCCGCAACTTGGTGCTGTTGGTCCACCCCATGGTGATCGACTATGATTCCCCGAAGTACGCCGAGGCCATCGACACCTACATCAAGTCGTATGAATGGCGTCCGGAGTACGGTGCGGCCAACAACAAGAACATCCATTCCAGCACAGATCCGCGTTGGGATGCCGAGCTAGCCGCCCCCGCCGACGTACCCGTCAGCCGCCTGAGCCCGCCGCTGCCGCAGACCGATCGTCAAACAACCCCGCGCACCACCGACGAAGAATAAGCTGTGCCCATCTTTGCCAAACGTGACAAACCATCGCCGCCCCCGCCGCCAGTTCCTGAGCTTCCTCCGGAACCCGAGGCAGCGGCGGAGGCTTTGGTTGAAGACCAGCCGGCGCCGAGCCCTGCTCCCGTAGGGCCAAATCGGCCATTTGGCGCCCCTAACCGGGCCAATCCACTTCGTCCTGGAGGCGTTCCTCGCGCTACGACCCCGCCGCGAGCAGGTGGAGCAGTTGAACCGAAAGCGTCCCCCCAGCCGGCCCCCCGTCCGTTTTCCTCAGGAGGGGGTCGGTCCAGTTCAACCGTTGCAACTTCGCCCAATAAGCTTGCGCAGACATCTGCCGCGAATAAAGCGGCCACGGAGGATACTTTTGATATCGCTGTTGCTTCCTTTCGCGACCTGATGAAGATCGCCCGCAAGCGCTCTCTGCTCGGTCCTCCGGAAGTCCCCCACATGACGACCGAGTATATCGACAGCAAGCCGGCGGGCATGCAGATCGACTGGATCGCCGCCAAGCTCGGCCTGACGTCGGCCAAGTTGCAGGCTGATTTTTGCAATGAAAGCGGATGGCAAATCTGGCCGGTGGAGCATTTCGATGTTGCGGACACCAACCTGGAGGCACCGCTGATCGAAGAGCTGCGCTCTTACGGCATAGTTCCCATCCTGGCCGAACAAGGCCGGGTAAAGGACAAGGCCATGACCGGATTCATTACCGTCCTGGCCGAACACGGCCTGGTTCAACCGTTGGTTCTTTCAATTTGCCGCAAGCATAACCTCAATTACCTTTTTTGCTTCTGCGCTGTCGTTCACATCACTGAGCTGCAAACGCTGCTAAATCCATGAGCATCGAAAGTCTTTCCGATTCTTACAAGAAATCCCTGGGCCGGCATATCGCCATGGCTAGAGGAACGTCGGACGACCCCCTGACCGTCGCCAGGTCGGCTCCACCCTTGGACATGCTTGCCGCAGTGGCGGTGGAATACGATACGATCGTTGCCCGCATTCGCCCCGAATCCATCGACAAGGCGCTGGTGGCAAAATTCGATCCCGCCAATCTCTTCCAGCATCAATTCACCCCGATCTCCCTGTTCCAGCAGACCCTGATATGCGCTACGACCCAACCATGGGACACCTCTATATCGGATCTTGTTGTCAAAACAATGGGCTGCACTGTTCAGGCCGTCTTAGTGACCGACGAGAATCTGGTCATGATCTTCGATCATCTGGACATCAAGAGCAGCAATTACAGTGAGTCGGCCAAGAGGGTTACCACGGGCAACATGGTTGACTCGGACAAAAAAACCGTCCTCGATCTCAATCAGGCTACCGACGACCAGACCGCATGGTCGGTATGCGCCGATATTTTCCGGCAATGCGCAGACCAGGGAGTCACCGATCTTCACCTTCAACCTGACGAGCATGGCGACTACATCATTCGCGCCGAGGCCAACGGTCAACTAGTCAACCTTCCCGAGACCATTCCGCACAACGTGGCGAAGACGATGGAGTTCGCGATCTACAATAAGACCACGTCCATGCGGCCAGACGCTCGGATGTATCCTCAGGACGGCAATATCTCGTTCAGCTATAAGGACCGAAAATTCGATCTCCGCATCGCCACTGCCCCGCTTTACATCGCTGGAGGCTTCGATGCTCCGGTCCACTTCACTATTCGCTTTCAAGACAGCCGACGCAATAGCCAGGTCACCCTTGATAGCCTCGGGTTCGCCGACGACGTGCTCATCAAACTGCGGAAGGCAATTCTCACCCCCGGCTCGTTCAATGTGTTTTCAGGACCTACTGGCCACGGCAAGACCACCACCCTCGGCGCCTGCATGAAGTTTCTCAACAAACCCGACGTGATGATTTACTCGGTGGAGGACCCGGTGGAAAATTACTACCCCGGCATCAACCACATTCAGATCAACCGCGCGACCAATATGACTTTCGCCAGCGTGCTGAAAAGCCTGCTGCGTAAAAAGCCCCACGTCATCATGCTTGCTGAGATTCGAGATAAGGAAACGGGCGAGCTGGCCATGGAAGCGGCCATGACCGGCCATACCGTGCTCACCACGGTACACGCTGACTTTTCCTACGAAGTTCCGGCTCGGCTCACCTATGCCGGTATTCGTCCTCAGCAGGTCAGCCAGAAAATCGAGCTTTGCTCCAGTCAGCGGCTCTTGTCCGTTGTTTGCCCTCATTGCAGCGAAGTCCGCAAGGCCAAGGCGAAGGAATGCCTGGAGTATGGTTTTGATCCAGCCAAATACAGCGACATGGAAATGGCCTTCCACAACCCCAGCGGATGCTCGCACTGCAAGTCTGGCTACAGCGCCCGCCGCCCGCTTTTGGAGCTAATTTCCATGGACGCCCAGTTCCGCGCCCTGATTGAACAGAACGCTTCCACTCAAGCACTGGAGAATGACGCAAAAACGCGCTTGAAAATGAAGACGATTTTCGATAAGGCCAATGAGCTTCTTATCGCCAAAGACACCGACATGGCAGCAATCCAGAAAATTGTGCGAGTTTAATTTATGAGCGTTTACACCTGCGACATTATTGACAAGGAAGGGCAACGCTCTGTTGTCGATATCACAGCCATCGATGAAGTCCAGCTTGCCTCGGAGTGCAACAAGTTCAATTACACCCTGCTGGGCTCCAAGCCTTCGGCGGCAGCCTTCCGTTTCCGCCGCGATACCAACAAGCCTCTTTCCAATAAGGTAGTCTGGCAGTTTCTTGATCGCCTTTACCCGATGGTGTCCCAAAACATACCTCCCGCGAAGTGCATGGAGTTCCTTTCCAGCCGCGGGAGTCCTGCCACCCGCGAAGTCGCGCGGCAAATCAGACCCAAACTCGTAGACATGCCCCTGGCGGATGCCATTACGTCGATCCGCCGTTTTCCCCCGCTGGTCGAAGGCGCCTTGCGCGCTGGCGCCCAGGTGGCGGAACTGCCCGACACTATCGAGATGCTGTCACGCTTCTACCAGATGCGCACCGAGATGTCGTCGTCCATTTTCGCGGCCATGATTCAACCGGCGATCGCCGCGATTGTCAGCATCGGAATGGTTTTCTTTAACATCTTGGTTACCGTCCCGAAGATGAGCCAGATGGTTACGAGCATGGGGTATAAACCCACCGGCATCATTGCTGTCCTGGGAGACGTTGCATGGGGTATCCGAACCTTTTGGCCCCTCTCTCTCCTCACCATCGGGTTGATTTTCAGCTTTTTCTTCTTCAAGACGGCTATTCGAGATACGTTCTTCGAGGCGGTGATCGCCAGGTTCGGCATGTTCCGTAACGTGGTCTACGGCCTACGCCTGACCGCTCTATGCTACGCCCTGCACATTCTCTACAAGGCGAATATGCCCCCGAAGAAGATATTCGATTATCTGATCGAGGTTGAAAAGGGCAACCCCATGGAGAAGGAACTTCGCGCCGCGGCAGCCTACTACGGCAACATCGGCTCACTTAGCCAGGCCTTGGAGCAGCGTTGCCCTTCCATTGACCCGGAAATTATCTACAAGCTCCAGGTCGGAGAGCAGACCGCGGGCATCCCCGAGCAAATGATCTCCTCGGCCAGGACCTTGGAACGCAGCACTGACATGGCGTGCAAGAATTTGGCCGCGAAACTTGTGCCCTTCGTGCTACTCTTTGCCATGGTGATGATGCTCCTGACTTACGCGGTGACCTTTGTTCCGATGTTGACCATGTGCCATCAGCTCATGTCCAATTCGCGTGGAGCCGGAGGTCATTAATCATGCACCAGCCCCTCACCTGCCGAAATGTTAAGTTTGGCGCCCTGAAAAGAAATTTTCGGGCCCGACGCCACCGGCTTGGGTTCGGCCTGTTGGAAGCGGTAGTCGCGGGAATATTCATCATCTCTCTTTCATTCGCCGTGGCCGTGGTGGCCGTCAGCGAGCAAAACGCGAGTATTGTCCAAGATACCCAGACCGCCTTGTCGGACGAATTGCTGCGCCAGACGGAATTTGTCCGCAGCTTGCCCATGGCTGGAATCAGCGGCGTGACCACCCTGATGCCTATCACAGGAACCACAGGATTAGGGACATCGGGAACATATACTCCCACAGGAAACTATGCCCCACTTCCTCTTAATGGGTACATGGTTAGCACCTTCAACGCACAGAGCCTGACGCCCACCATCTCTTGGCTGCGCACTCGGTATCAGCCGAACTCCGCGCTCCCCTTTGCAGTCGACAGAATTGTGGTCACAGCAAAGATCACCCGTCTGGGAATTACCCTGCAAAATTCAACGACTGTTTTCCGCGTTTTCGAGAATAGCCAGAGCGCAACCCTGCAGTAGGGCGATTTACGTTTATGGCCTCTCATCCTATATAGAGGCTATGTATTACCCCTCCCATCTTCCCCAGTCACGCTGGACTCGGCTGAATAACTTCTGGTCTCGCCACACTGTTTTTGACTTTGGCGATGGTGCCGGTCCCGTGAGCGCGGCCCAGCACCTCAACCCGGACAAGACGCAGGGCGGGTGGGTAGCTTCTACTGCCAAGGTGGGACAGGAAGCTTTTGTCTCCCAGGATGCGGTTGTTTTCCAGAACGCCGTGGTGGCGGATGCGGCCCGGGTTGAGGACAAATCCCAGGTGTCTGGCAAGGCCCGGATGACCCAGCAGGCCCGGACGCGCGACCGCGCCAAGGTCGGCGGGTGTGCCCACATGCGCGAGCAGGCGCTGGCCAGTGACGATGCCGTGATGGATAACTACTGCACCGTCGAGGGTGAGTGCTGGCTGCGTGAAAACGTCCAGGTCAAGGATGACGCCATTGTGGGCGATCAATGCCGTATCGAGGGTGATGCTGTCGTTGGTGGACAGAGCAAGGTTTCCGGCCGCGTTTATCTCGGTGGCCATGTCGTGGTCGATGGCGAGTCCTCCCTGGAAGGCAGCCTACGGGCATTCGATTTTGTTCGTATCAGCGGCAAGGCTCAGATCAAGGGGCGCACGGAATTGCGCCAGCGCGTGCAGGTGCTTGATTACGCCGAGGTCTGCGATAGCACCCTGGTGGGCGACGTCAAGATGGCCGGACACAGCAAGGTCATCCGGACCGATATCACCATGAAGGGCGCGTTCGAGCTTGGCGACCACCACGTGATTACGGATCATACGATCACTCCGAACACCACCTGGCCCCAGGTGCAAAAAATGATTACCAAGCAGGTTCCGGCGGCGGTAGTCGCCCCCACCCGCGGCTTTATCCCCGCCCCCGTAGCGACGGCACCCTCCCGCCTGGCCGGCCTCATCCCGCCCGGCCTCAGCAAGCACCTGAAGGTCTTCGAGGATTACTTCAAGACCAGGCTTCCGGTCGGCAAGCTGCCGCAGAAGCTCTCTATCCGATAATCATGGCTGATAAAGAGCATCCGCTGAAGGAGATGGGCAGCCCGGTCAACGCCATAGGATTGGTCGTTTTCCTGGCTGCTTGTGCCGGCATCGTTTTTCTTTTCGGGGCACCCGGACCCAGGGCTGTTTATCAGCAATGGGCAAATGGCGATGTGGTCCTGGGGACGATCGCAGTTTGGCTCATGAATCACCTGAGCGTGGCTGGCATTCTGCCGCCTCCGCCCGCCAAGTGGAATCTTGGAGCCTACCCTTACTACGTTCCCGCCGGCGTGGTCGTCGGACTGATATTCGGGCTTCTGGCCAAGAAGATTGCCGCCTTCATCTTGATTAAGCCCAAAGAGTCCGTGTTCGATGATCCTCTGAGCGACATGCGGCACTACGGCACCGCCACGCCACCCTTGCCGCACATTGAATACATTCTTCCCGTTTGTCCGAATTTCGACCAGGAACGGCTCCTGAGCGACTTTTACCTCTGCCAGACGCCACGAGTCCCACCGGACGTGCCCGTCTCGGAAATCGAAGAATAGGCTAGTTGATCGCTTCCTTTTCCCAGGCATCCTCCACCGCGGACTTCAACTTGCTCTTGGTGGACTTCAGGCACCGGCGCACCGTAGTCTCATCGATATTGAGAGCGGCGGCAATACGAGGAGGCGTGAACTCCCGCATCGTATTCAGGCTCAGGCAGGCTTGAGCAATCCAGGGAAGATCCTTGATGGCTTTCCCTACCGCCTTACTGGCCACCTTCCACCTGGAAGCATCCATCTCCTCGACGGCGGCATCTGGGATGCCAGCCTTGTGCTCCCGATGATCTCCAGACTGATGAAAGCCCCGGACGGCATCCTTGATGACCCGGCTGACCCGATTGCGTGCGCAGGTGTAGGCGTACTGAGGCTTCTTGCCGTCGGCCATGGCTTTCCAGTAGGCCATGGTACCCTGGGAGATCGCCTCATCCTTGAACTGGCCGATATGGCTCCAGTCAAATTGCTTGACGAGTTTCTTAACCTGTTTGATCGCTTCGTGGGGTAACGGATCAACAGGTTTTAACGACACGGTCAAAGCATAGAAAAACGACTTTCGCTGACAATCAAAATATCAGGATTTTCGCTAGGACTCGTATTGTTCCAGTACGGATCGGCCTTCTTGATCGCTGATGACCCCTTCCTTAATGAGTTCATCGACACGCTTCTTCAGCGAGAACGCGGAGACATTCGGGTCAACGGCCAGCTCATCCCACCGGAGCTTGCGGATCTGGGTCTGGGTCGGGGTCGTCGTATTGAGGAAGATGTCATACCCGAGACTGGGCACGGCAAAGACCCCTTCTTCGTCAGATTCTACCGACGGTATAAGCTGCTGGACGATGACGCCCTTCAGGCTGTAGGCAAGCTGGCGCCCGATGATGTCATGCTTTTCCGGCGGATAGGCGGCAATGATTTTGTCGAGGGTGCGATCGTACCGGTCGGAGTGCCCAGTGGTAATGACGAGTAGACCACTGCTGGCCGCCTCCATCGTGGCGCGGATCGTGGCATCATCCCGCATCTCTCCCACGATCAGCAAGTCAGGCTGCTCCCGCTTGGCGTGGTAGATTCCCTCCATGTAGGAGGTGACATGTACTCCCACCTGCTTCTGGCTGACCACGGCGTTCGGGAAAGACAGGACATATTCAATCGGGTCCTCGATGGTCAGGATGCGGGACCCGGGGTACTTCTCGCTGAAGGCACGGGCCAGCGCCGCCACTGTCGTGCTTTTGCCGGCGCCCGTGCGTCCCTGGACCAGGATCAGCCCGCGGTTACGATCAAGGAAGCTGTCGGACATGCCATCAGGGAAACCGAGGCTCTCCGGCATCTCGACGTCGGCCCGGAGTACCCGCATGTCCATGAAGCTGCCATTATAGTCGTTGTCGATATGCCCGCGCACCCTGTACTGGATATCATCGAGCTTGGCGTAAAAGGCAAAATCCCGCTTTTCGTTCAACTGCTTCTGCTCTTCAGCGGTAAGCTCCCCTTTCTTTTTCAGGATATGGCCCAGCGGATATTCCGCATCCAGTTCGAGGCACTGGCGCAGGAGGACGTTGAACTCCTCTTCCGAGAGAAGGTCTTCGACAAAAGGATGCGGCCTCCACCGGCGATTGATCTTCACGCCGACCTGGCGATTGGGCTGAAAGTAGATGTCGCTGACGCTGTGAATCAGGTTGGCCTGTTCCAGGTATTTTTGAAAGGAGTCGATGACTCCGGCGGAAGCTTCAGAGGGTTCGGGCAGGGTGTTCATGGCGTTAGCGATTGTTGGTGGATAGAATCAATTCCGCCGGCTTTCCGGAAGAGGTATCGGGGGAGGGGGAAGTTGCCGTTGGCGAGGCAGCAGGAAGGGTATCTGTGTTGGTGGACGCAGTAGAGGTCGATTGTGCCGGGGCGTCTTTTTTCTGGTTTAACGATGCCAATTCGGATTCCAGGTCGGAGATCTGTTCAAGCAACTGTCGGCGCTTGGTCGTCAGGGCGTCAATCTGTCCAAGCTGGTCATTTTTGGAACTGACCAGGAAGCTATTTTTATCGAACGAGACATTGAAGATGCCCTGCTTGCGCAAGGGCTGAATCAGGTCCTCAGGGTTGATGCCGACCACGGAAACCGAGATATTCAATGTGCCACCAGCCGCCTCGGCAGCCTTTTGCAACGAGACAAGGTCATTGAGGCGAAGCTTCATGGCCAGGGATGGAGCGGGCTGAATCGAAGGGGCGGTTTCTACCTGGGCTGTTTGCGCGGTAGCATCCGGGCCGGAATCCATTCCAGGTGGCGTCGCCTCGTCCTTTTGAGGAAGCTGCCCGTCCGGCTCTGTCGTTTGCGGTGTGGGAGGAGCACCTGAATCAGGGGCCTTCTGAGCGCGGCGAATTGGAACTCCCAGCGGATTGGGGTTGGTGTCGTTCCCATTTACCATGTCAGGGGTGACGCTGGAATCGGCGGTGGGATCTGCCGCCGTGGGAGACGGCTCCCCGCCGAAGGCTTTAGCCGCTTCACTCCCGGGCGAGGTCAAGAGATCAACCGCATCCTGGTCGACAGGGGACGAGGAGCTTGCAACGTGTGCGGGCTTTGCCTTTTTCGATGCCAGAGGGTTGTCGTTGTCCTGAACGGAAGTCTGGGAGGGGGCATTGGAGACGTCGACACTGGGATCGGCCATGGTTTTTCCGCCGCCCCAGAGGCAGACGCATACCAGAACTAGCCAGATTGACCGCATGGGCAGTGTTATGCTTGAAAGGGCGGCAAAGGGCAAGTAGGCAAATGCGATAAAATAAGCCCCTGGGTCTCGACATTAAACGCCACCAAAGCCTGCTGCATGCGGTAGAGAGCCAGGGCTGCCGGCACAATGTCATCACGAAGGCGAGCACAGTGCGACTCGGATTTAAAATCGGCTTGCCAGAGTTTGCGCAGGCGTTTCTGGAAGACAATGTTTCCATCATTGGTCAACGCCTGCCCCTGCGGCGACAGCTCTACCTTGTCCGATTTGGCCAAAAGCCCTTGGTTCACCAGGGATTTTAGGGCGGTGTCAATTTCAAGGCACGAAATCTGGTTGTCCTTCACGGCAAACACAGGCCGGGGAGAAAGGCTATCCGCCCCACAGCTTTCCACCAAAAAGTAGAGCAAGGCCGAAAATTCCGGGTAAGCCATCTCCCCTTGGAAGAGGAGGCGAGCTTGAAGGAGAAAGGATTCCAGGCTTTGCCGGTGATCCGCGGCGGACTTCATGCGAGCCTTAGCGAGGAGGAGCCTGGATGACCCGATCCAGCTTGATGTCAATCTCATGGCTATCCGGAATGGTCACCGTACCATGTGCTGAATTCCATTTAACGGTGACTGCGCCATTCTCGACCGTGAGGTGCAGGGGACTGGCCAGCATGGTGCGATACAGGTTGAGTTCACGGCGCTCCGCGGCGGTGAGGGCCATCTCGGAAGGAGAGGGCGAGGATACGGATGTTTTAACCGGGCTCGGCGGCTGGCTTGTGGGATATGAGGTGCTTCCCTGGGCCATGTCGGACACAGGCAATTTCGGCAGTGTATCGTTCGGCAGCGTCGAGGGCGAGATAATGACTCCACCGTTGCCAATTCGTTCCGGAGCGTATTGAATGATCGAGGGCTGCGATACAGCAGGTACACTGGAGTTTTCCTGGCGAGGCCGGATCGGCTTGGAGTGCACCGGGACTGTCGCGGGCGTGGCAGGGGCCGCGGTAATCGTCGGAGTCGAAGGAGCGGGAGCCGGGGCAACAGGTTGGGGGGCCGGAGCCGGCGTGGCGTTCGGAACCGGCACGATGAAATCGTTATCGCCCGAGGCAGCCACGGTTTGGCTGGAGCCGTTTTGGGTCACGATGACATTATTTCCCTCCCGGTGGAACTGGATGGTCGCCGTTTGCGCGAGAGCCGATACCGCGGTCAAAAGCAGGCAGGCCAGAGTTACTTGGATTTTCATGGGCCTGTGTTAAGCCCTATCCCGGGGCGGAGGTCAAATGCTTTTTTGCATTTGCCGCAAAACGTCTTCAGGCTCGGCCTGTTTGACCAGGGTTTTCGCAGCACTGGCCAAAGCCCGGGTGAACTTTTGATCCACCGTCCTGCCTTCCGCCGCCGCCGCCGTCAGCGTGTTGTAAACGGAGCCCTCCAGATCTTTGATCTCTTCCTTGGACATGTCCATGGCCAACCGAATGGCCATGGTGCCGCGCTTGAGGAAACCCAGGGTCCTCTGGTCGCCACTCCTGTAGCGCTCATCGAGAATCTCCAACATCTCGTCCACCCGCTGCTGGGAAGGGTAAGTATCGAAGTCTCGGGTGAGGGACTGCAGGAAGTCGACCATGGTGCCATCCTTCAGCGTCTTGGCTTCCTTGGTAATGGCGCTCAAGACGTGACTGCGCGAGCCCTCTTCCGGTTCCTCGCCGAAGCCAAATTCATAGCGGCAGCCAGTCGAAACGCGGGCGAGAATGTCATCATGGCCCTCGGGCTCAAAGTCATCCGCATTCGGGTCGTAGGCATGATCGCCAACCATTTCATGGCCCGTGCGGTCCCCATCAAAGCTGGTGGGAGCGTCGAGCGAAACTATGCTGGGATTACCCTCCCGGACGTAGGACGTAACCTTGGAATTGAGGCTGAAATCCGGCATGTTCTGAAAAATTTGCTGCTGGGCCTTTTCGAGATATTCGTCCCAATCCTTGGCCTCAGGGAGCCCGCCCTTCACATGTTGGGCCAGCGCGCGGCGGAAGATGTCCGACTGGAGCGTGCTGCTGAACTTGGTGGCGGCGGGATTCCGCGGCAGCGTGTCAATGGCGGCCTGCACATCGTCGCGGACCTTCTTTTCCCCTTCAACCTGCCGAAGGGCATTGATATCCCGCTGGGCCAGGGCCACGCATGTCGCCCAGTCCATGTCCGGGTTCTCCTTCTGGAGTGTGATGCTATCCCTGCGCAGGAGGATGACATTCGGGTCGTCCTGCAGGCTATTTTTCATGCCTCCAGCCTTGATGCGATCCACTTCCTCTCCGAGGCGGAATTGCATCTGAGCCTCAATGGAACCACTGGGCGCCGGGCAGACAAAAATAGTGTAGTTCTTGGGCTGCTTGATTTCCGGCTCTTCGGCATCCGGGGAGGTAAACATATCCATCTGCTTGGCGGACGGGGCCATCCCATCGATCGCCTGTCGAACCTTATCCTTCTTGGTGGCATCCCGGACACTGTAGGACTCCAGCGTGATCGGGACGTAGAAGTTGTACCCCTCTACCGCGGCCCGGACAGCCTCGCCCGCCAGTTCTTCCGGCTGGATATTGTACATCGACGCCCACGGCTTGATGCCCTTGGCGTACACATGCTGGCCCCATGGCGTGCGCTGGATGAAAGCCAGCGGATCCTCATCCTGGCGGCGGTCGAAGGAAAGGGTCTGCAACTGCCGCAGATTGTTGACGATGGGGAGGTTGATCGGGAATTCGGAGATGTCGTCCTGGTGCTTGGCCGCCGCGGCGATGACCTCCTCCACAATCGGGCCGGAGAAAGCGGAAAGGACAGATTGGCCCTGGATACTGCACAGTTCGATGTTCTCGACTGCGGCCTGCAAACCGGGCAGATTTTCCTGGAGCGCCCGGTAAAGCGCCCGATGGCGACCCGCTTCCACTTCCTGGGTCAGGCGTCCCTCGCTCATCAGGCAGCACATGGCGGCATAGATTGCCTTGTCCCGCGGAGTGACATTGCCGTTATCGAAATGGCTCTCGTCGGCCTTGCCGGTGGAGATACGGCTCAGGTTCCAGTACATGGAGGGCGCGAGGGTCCGCTGGAGAATATCCGTATAATATTCGCCGGCAGCCGGAAAAACCTCATCCCAGCTTTGAAGCTTGGACAGGGCCTTGCGGTCCTGGCGGCCCTTGAAAAAATCGATGCAAAGCTCCGGAGCCGCATTCAGCATGGTGTGCAGGGCGCCCGGGCTGTGATTCCAGACCATCTGGCCGTAATCGTAAAGAGCCACCCAAGTCAGGAGGCGGGCAATGCAGCTATGCTTATCGAATTGTGTGAACCGGCTCTCGGCCCACAGTTCGGGATCGGTAGGCTTGCCGATTTTCCGGATAAAGGCATCCAGGACGATGGAAGAGGCTGTTTTGCTCATGTGTAGGTAATAGCATGGGCAAAGCCGCATCTGGCGTCAACCACCCCACCAGCAGTTTTTTCATATAAAAACTTAACTTTCTGGGGTACGCCACGTATTTAAGGAATAACCAGAAATAGGTTCATGAAATTCGTAGTCCCAAAAACTGAGACAGTGATCTGCGGAACGGGCAAACCGTTTTGCCCGGGGACGCTCTGTCTCATGCTCCAGATGGGGGCCACTTTCTGGGTGGAGCCACCGGCAACCCCCGGCAAGCGCCAAAAGCTGGAATCCTGCCTTCCCGGCCTGCCCAATGGCCAGGTCGTCCCCAAGGGGACCAAAACGCATCACTATGTCCTGACTACCGCAGGGCCGTTAGTGGACGCCGATAGCGTTCCGACTGCATAAGCGGTTGCCTTTGGAGTCGTTTTCCCCCATATCCATGGGCGGATGAGCGCAGAACTCCCAATTACCTCCTATCCCGAAGAAGACGTCCGGTTCCTTTATACCTACTTCGGGCGCCGCATTGAGGATGCCCCGTATTATCAGCCGATCTATGTTCCGGACAGTCGCCGTTCCCGTCCGATGATGGTACTTGGCGCCACCGGTTGCGGGAAGAGCGAGCTACTGCTCAACCTGGCCTTCACCGATGCCTGCAAAGGAAGGTGCACCATTATCATCGACGGAAAGAACGACGCCAATTTCCGGAACAAGCTCTACTACTACAACCACGTCATTGCCAAACGCCCATTCCTGTCCTTCATGCCGGTCGAGTCTGCCGATTCACTGAGCCACACCTACAACCCCTTTTACAGCACAGTGCAGAACGTCAAGGCCACGGCGGAGGCCTTCTTCAATGCGTATCGTCCGCCGCACCCGGTCAACAAGGCCGACGGTTCTGACTACTACGTCGACCGCGCGCGTGATTCCTTCACGGACCTGCTGCGCGCCCTCCACCACTCCGGCTACGCTTTCTGCATCCGCGATATCCGGTTTCTCCTGGAGAACCATCGCCTCCTGGAGATGATCCAGCCCTATATCACCGACGACGCGATCCGGCACTACCGGGATTTGATGGATCGCATCAAGAGCATCGGCATCAAAAAATTCCAGGAAACCATCTCCGGGTTTGTCACCTACCTGCGCAAGTTCGACCACTGGACGATGAACAGCTACAACCCGGACATTATTTTTGACCGGCTGATCTATACGGATAGCACCATCTACATCGGGCTCCCGGTGGACGCCGAGCAAAACATGATGCGGGCCATTGGCAATATCATCGTCAATCAGCTCATGGGTCTTTCCTCCTACATGCAAACCAACGAGCGCAAGCGCCGTCCCGTGGTCAGCATCATCATGGACGAAGGCCAGGCCCTCATCGATACCAATATGGCCAACTGGGTGGCCCGTGTGCGCAGCTCAGGCATGATGCTCACCCTCTCCACCCAGACATTGGCTGACATCGAGGCGGTCAATAAACAGCTCGCCATCCAGATCACGACCAACACCAGCAACTGCGTCATGTTCAACCCGAACAACACCCAGACCGCCGACTGGTTTTCTCGCCTGGTAGGACAGGAGTCGCGCCGTTCTTATTCCATCGGAGGCACGGCTGAAAGCGAAGAGATGGAGGAGGGGGAGGCGGGCACGATCCGCATGGAGGAGAAATCCCGCATCCCGATCGACATGATTACCAGCCTGCGGACGGGACAGTGCTTTTACCGCCCCCCGGACTCGGTCAAGAAACCCTTTTGGCTCTCCGCCCCCTACCTGCCGGATCCGCCTGATCGTCCTGACTGCCAGCACCGCAAGATCCTGTACCCGGTTCGCATTGAAAGCCGGGGCTTGGCCATGTCTCAAGCGGTGAATCGTTTCCGCCAGGAAATGGCCAATATGGGCACCTCAAAGCGCTAACTCTTCCCGCCGATCACCGATTCTAACGTGAGGCTGGCATCTGGCAGGATGGCGCTGTCCGGCGGAAGTTCGGGCCTTCCAGCCCGGGGGTCGGCCACCGCGGAGTCAACCAGCTTATCCTCCACGCTTTTCTTGGCATTGCGGCTTTCCTCAATACCCTCCGACCGTACCATCTCGATAGCGATCTCCGGACACCTCTTCAAGTCATCGATGCGGCACAGTATCTCATGGTCGCGGGGAATCTGAAGTTGAAGATTCATCAAGGGGTCGTGATCGACGGCCACCACATCCACCTTGACCGAGGCGTTGACCCAGCACTCGGTAGTCAAGGGAGGCACAACTCCTGCATGATCCCGCAGGGTGACCTGGTTCACCTGGAAGAGCTGCGTCTTGGATTTGATGTTGTGCAGGTTCTTTCGCAGGGTCGCGCCGTCCGGCTCGTAGAGGGCCGAATAGAAATCGCTGCCCAACCGCTTGGCCGTGGCGCCATCGAAGTAGAGGTGAAAAACGATCTTGAGCCGGCGATACTTGACCTCATTTTCCCCTTTGTCCTTATCCGCCGGGTCATCGAATTCGACCTTGCCCATGGACGCCTTTTGAAATTGGGCAATCGGCCAACAATTATACTGCGAGTTTTCGTCTGTGTTTGTTTCCATGAATTTTAGAGCGTTACGCTTTGCGCGGGAGCAGCCTCCTTAGGCGCGGACAAGGGCAGTGGAGCAGGCCCGACGTGAGGTGTCGTTGGCAGAGCATTTTCGCCGAAGGTTTCCTTCATAAAAGCCAGGGCATCCGGCGGCGCCTTGATCTTCGTTGGATCCCATCCGCGCAGGTAAAGTCCGTCGAGAGATTTCACCCGGGAAAGCGCCACGTAGGCCTGGCCGGCCTCGAAGACCGATCCGAGATTGATGTAAGCCTGGTCGAAAGTCAGGCCCTGGGATTTATGGATGGTCATCGCGTACCCGAGGATCAATGGAAATTGCGAGATTTCAGCGTAGTCGAAGGGGTACTCAAAGTCGCCCCCCGCGTTGCGCGTCTTCTCCATCTCCTTCTTTTCCTCATCGGTTAGCGTCGTCCACTTGTAGCGCTTGATCTCCACCGGCTCGGTGGCCTCGTCAAATTGAACGCTGATTCCCTCTGCGCTCACGCCCTTGACCCAGCCCAGCGAGCCATTGCAGTAGCCGAGTTCGGTGTTGTTGACGGTGGCCATGACCCGGGCATTTAGCTTGAGATCCAATTTTTCCGGAGGAAGAATTTGGTCGAGCAGCTTCTCCTGATGGATGCGCTCCCCGGCTCCACGCATGGGGAAAGTCACGAGTTTTCCCTCTTCTTTCTCCAGGCAGTTTTTGTTGTAGCGCTCCGTCTCCTTGTTCGTGGAAGAGAGAACGACCGGGCGCTTGGCTCTGATCGCTTTGCACTCTTGCCTAGCCAGGAATATATCGTTGACTGTTTGCGTCACCCGCCCCAGGCGAATGTTGTTCAGGGCAGAAATAAAGACGGGATCACTCTGGCGGTACATCTGTTGGAGATTGGCCTTCCTGAACGAAGGTTCCTTGAAGATTCTAGCGTGGAAACAGGGCAGGGCGGCCCGGTACCGGGAAACAGGAGGAAGCTGGAAAAGATCCCCGACCAGAACGATCTGGAGTCCACCAAAGGGCCGCTCGTCACCGCGGGCCACCCGGCAGATTTTATCCACCGCATTGATAAAAGGTCCGCTCAGCATCGAGACCTCGTCGATAATCAGGGTGCGGGTCTCGGACATCACGTCGGCTTTTTCGTCGAAAAACCGGCTACTGATCGCATTATTGGCCACCATCTCCGCAGCCTGATCCCATGGGATGTTGGGATTGTCAAAGGGCTTGCTGTCACGAAGACCACACCAGCGGTGAATAGTCTGGCCATTGATATTGCGCGCCGCGATGCCGGTCGAGGCGGTCACAGCCACCCCGGGAAGCTCCTTCCGGATGCGATTTATCAGGTGAGACTTCCCCGTCCCCCCCGGACCGGTGACAAAGAGGCTCTGGCCCATAACCATGGCCTCAAGTACCTCTTTTTGTGTGGTGTAAATCCGGTCAGACACAGGTGTATAGTTGGGCAATCAGAAGGGCGGTGTCAAGGTGGGTGGTTGATGAAATCGTCATTTTCCCCTATCTCTTGGTATGGAACTTTTGGCTGACATGCCGGTTGTCAATGTCTCATCGGTATCTCACCGCAGTCCTTTCCGGTACCCCGGAGGCAAGACTTGGCTGGTTCCTTTCTTCTGTGAATGGCTTCGCAGCCTCACCCCGCGCCCCCGATTTTTGATTGAGCCCTTCGCCGGCGGCGCCACCATCAGCCTCGCGGCCGCGTCTGAAAGGCTCGTAGACCACGTCATCTTTGCCGAGAAAGACGAGGGCGTTGCAGCGGTCTGGCAAACCATCCTGGACGGCAACGCACAGGCCTTGGCTAAAAAGATTGTGCAGTTCCCTTTCAGCCCGGAAACCGTGGCTGCTGCCCTGGGGGAGAAACCTACCACCCGGCTTGACCTGGCCTGGCAGACGCTTTTACGCAACCGGGTACAGCGCGGCGGCATCATGGCACCCGGCGCCGGCAAGATCAAGGAGGGCGACAACAGTCGAGGCCTGGGCGCCCGGTGGTATCCCAAAACGCTGGCGCGACGAATCGCATCGATCGAGTTGCTCAAGGCCCGGTTGTCCTTCTATTCCGGGGACGGCATGGACCTACTGGCACAGCATGCCGAAAATCCAGATGCAGCCTTTTACATCGACCCGCCGTACCTGGTTGCCGCGAAACGTCTTTATTCCCATTGGCAGGTTGACCACGAGAAGCTTTTCCAGCAGGCAGCCAACTGCCGCGGCGCCGTGCTGATGAGCTATGACGCGGCAGATGAAATTCGGGCGCTGGCCAAGCGTTACAAGTTCTCGGTCAAGGTGGCGGCAATGAAGAATACCCACCACGCCCACCAGCGGGAGTTGCTTATTTTGAAAGCTGCACAAGCTTGAGGGAGCTGGCGAACACCTCCTCGGCTCCGAGGCCGGTGGACATCTCTCCGGACTCGAAAAGCTGCTTGATCCGGTCTGCGGGGTGAGGGAGCAGTCCCATGGAAATGTACCGGCCCAGGTTGCGCTGACGCAGGCCATCCTTTTTCAGCATGCGGATAATATCCCTGGCCAACCGGATAACCTCAGGCGGGGAGGGTTTTTTTATCACGCGAGCGTCGTTTCGCAGGCGCTGGGCGATCGTGATGAGGTATTTGCACGCCTCGGGCTGAATCCCTGGTAAGGCATCCTGCATGATGGCCACTTCAACCTCCATGCTCGGCCAGTCCATGATGCCACACCGGCAGCGGCGCATCAGGGCGTCGGTGATATTGCGCTGATCGTTCTTGGTGAGCACGCAGAGGTAATTGGCCCCATTAACCACAAATTCTCCAAGCTGCGGGATGAACAGCCTACCGTCATTGAGAAAGTCCAGGAGGAACGAGTCCACCGCTGCGGCGGCCTTGTCGATTTCATTGATGAGCATGACCACTTTTTCGGTCTTCGACACCTCAGCGCTTTGCAGAAGAAGACCTTTCGCCCGGACCCCGGTCACGGGATCCGGGTCATCCATGAGCATCTCCCATTTTCCGCAGTTGGGGAAAGCCTGAAAGGATATCAGCTTGGCATTCAATCGAACGGCGAGCCGCTTGGCCAAATAGGTCTTGCCGCACCCGGGAGGACCATCGAGCAATAGTGCCGCGAGGGCTTCGACTTCCCCCATGTCGGCAATGGCGTTATCGGCTGCCGCCACCACAACCGGGTCTGTTTCAATGTAGCCAGCCATGCTCTTCTTTATCCTGTTTCGCGCGCGCAATCAATTCGAGATGAGAATTGAACACGTAAAAAATGTTGATACCTTGCCTTTGTGATCCACTTGCTCGTCCGCCCAGACTACGCCTTACTCTCTGATGATGGCGGGTATAATCGTCGCGTTGACGGCAAATTTGAGGTGCTCGACTCCCGGGATTCCCTGGAAATTATTCACTGGTTGGGCAGCCATCCGGGAATTTTTAGCGAAAATGACGGGAAACCCGTGGGCTATACCAAGACCGAAGCCCCTCTGCGGGTCACTCCCTTTCCCACCGACGAAAAAATTACCTTCTGTGTTTGCGCGGAAGGCGACCCCAATCGGATGGTTCTTGGCGTGGGGCTCTGTGCCTCACCCGCCGAGGCCGTTGCCCGTTTCTCCGCCTATCAGGAGACCCTCAACAGTGGGCCAGAAGCCTTTTTCTCACGGGCTCCGGCTATGGTCTTGGAGGCCAGGATGCCGTCCGCAACCTCGCTGCCCGAGGTTGAATACCCTCTTCCTGTCTGCACCAAATGGGTAATGCTGCACCATCCGCACGCCGTATCCGCCGAGAGAGCCGTACACTGCCACGTCCAGGAGGGATGGCAGCTTGGTTGTCCGAAGGGGCAATCGGATTGGGTGCTAGCCTGCCATGGACGCCAAGTGCTGGATGCCATTCCCGCCTACGAGGCTGGCTATTGGGCGCAGAAACTGGCCGTTACCCCGGCGCCCGCGACCCCGGAGCAGCAGGAGAGCCTTGTCGGGGCATTGCTCCGCGAAAAACATGGATACTTGATCCGGGATCCGGAGCTTGTTGCCGCGCCGGCTGCCTCTCTCACCCCATCGGCTCCGCTAGTCCCGATGGCACCGGATAAGGGGTCGGATTTGACCGCTCCCCAGCAGCAGCGCTAACCTCTCGTCTGAGAGGCACTCAATACTTGCCCTGGTTGCCCTGAATCAGGCCGCCGATATAGTGGAGAAGGGATGTGGTCGTGCTCGGAGCAAAGTAGTAGCAGATCGCATACAAGACCCCGAACATGATAAGCATGCTGAATATGGATTTTATCATGACCCCTTATATGGGTAAAATCTCCGTCTTTGTCTAGGGGTGGGCTGGATTATTTTACAAAAGCACCGCATGTTGGAGGGATGACCGTTTTCCCGTTCGATTCTCCTGCCCGTCAGGTGGTCCAGTCGGGCGACAAGCAGTACCTCTGCGATATGTCCGCCCATAACGGGAACGGCCAGTGTAACTGCCAGCATTTCCATATCCATTTGCGCCCCCTCGTAAATGCGGGTGAGTCACACAGGTGCAAGCACTTGCAGAAGGCGTTCTTCGTCGTCAACGGTGAGGGGACGGATCCCGATCCCGAGGCATCTCCTACCATGCCTATCGTCCGATCATGATCCCTTTTTACCCTCCTCTGGATGTTCAAACCAATGCAGACCCCTTCCTAGGAGTCTGCTCACCGGAGGCTTTAATCAATGGCGCCATGCGCCGGGCCGTAAGATGCGTCGGCGTAGCCGATAAAGGGACCTTACTCGCGGTCGATCCCCTGGCCCACCTGGGAGCAGCCCAAGGGGTACGCCCACTTGCCGGTGCGACACTTGCCCTGCGTCACCCCGGGGAAGAGGACAGCATGCTTCTGCTTTACTCCGCCTCTTCCACCGGATGGAAAAACCTCGTTGCTCTTTGCGCCATGCCATGGGTATCACCCGAATCTTTGGCTGCCCACGCTGCTGGATTGGTTTGCATCACGGGGGTACGGAAATGCAAACTTTGGAGGCTGCTCCGCCAAGGAAAACCGTGGGAGGCTGACCTGCACCTGCGCGAATTGGCCGTTATTTTCGGAGTCTCCTCAACTTACGTTGCCCTAGGAAACAACCCTCATCCGAAAGCCATCTGGCTACGCCAAGTCTCCCGGGAGACAGCCGTCCGGGCCGGCATTAGCTGCATCGCCCTGCCGTCGATCAAATATGTCCACCGCAAGGGATTTGCCCAATTCGATGCCATGCAGGCACTGAAAGAGGGGCGGACCTTGCATTCCATCAATCGCTCCGAACATCTTGCCCCGTGGGCCTACTGGAAAGACCAGCGAGAGCTTGGGCATGATTACCTCGATGAAGAAAATGCCGATCCTGAAACCGTATTTCCGCTGACGGAAAAATTAATCGAGGGTGTTCCCGATTGGGTGGGCAAGCGCGCCTCGCGGGTAGGTGACCAGGAGGGAGACGCGGCCAATCTGAAGCGGCGCATCGATAAATTCCTGGCCAAGACCCCCTCCCCGGCGTGGAAAAATGTCTTGTCCCAGGAACGAGACTTTCTGATCGCCAACAACCTGGTCGCCACGGTTACGCGGGCACTGAGCATTGTCGATGCCTTGCGCGCCCAAGGCGTCCGCGCCCGCTTTGTCGGAGATTTCGGATGCCTGAATTTGGCTCATCTGCACGCCACCACCCCGTCACGCTTCAATCCGTACCGTTGGCACAACCCCCAATGGCCCACCCGCTCCGCCATCGCGATCGAGGTTGATTCTTCCCGCCTCCCGCACGCGGCCGAGACGCTAACCCGTGGTCTCAATTTGCTGCCCATACTAGAGCAGATACCCTGTCGCGCCGAAGAGGCCATTCAAAAGGCCGCCTTGGTAAGCGGGCTCAACCTGAAAGACAAATTGTTTCTTGAGCACGAATTGCAGACCGGAACCTTTTCCTTGGGCGACCATAAACCCGTCGAAGGGGGCGGCTTTAATCGCGCCGTGATGAACGGGCTAATCATGGCACGTATTTTCTACGGTCATCCCATAACCCCTCCGCTGCCATCCCGGAGGTTTGCTCACTTCCAGCCCCAGGCGGATGTGCCTCGCGTCCGCTGCGGAGATCAAGACATGTTGGCGTGGAGCCAATCCGGAGACTACCTGGGCGGAGAATATCAGCTTATCCCCAGCCATGCCCTTCTGGCCGAAAGCATCATCGTTTCATCCGGTCGAGGTATCCCCGCCGCGGAACCTCCGGAAGAGGAAACCCCTGAGGCGCTTGGTTTATTTCGTCAGTATGGATTTTCCGAACAGGATGCCGATTCGGCCCGTCGAGCCATTGCGGCCCATGCCGCGGGGGACATTTTCCAATGGCAGAAGCGTTTCGACGAGATGGCCACCAAACAGGGACTGGAATTGGTCGAGGCGCAGAAGCGTTTCAATTTGGCGGTTAAGGCCATCCAAATCCCACCTGCCGCACCAGCCAGGGTGGATACTGTTCACTTGACCGCAAAGGAGCGTATCCTTGAGTCCTTTGAGATCGGGGTTAATATCGGGAGCCTGCTTCCCCCCATGCTGGCCCGAGGCTTTGTCGTTGCTCCTCCGGACTGGAGTAACCCTAAGTTTCAATGCACTTGGGAAGGAGATCGTCTCCGTCTGGGCTTGAATGTGCTTTGCGGACCGCAGGCGACCTCACTTCTTTCCGCATGGGGAGGCTTAAGCCTTAAAGCCGAAGCCGCGTCCAAATGGCACGATTATTTTGAGCAACAGGCGCCGGGGCTCTGGGATCTTTTGGCCGCGGGAGGCTGGCTGCCGCAGGAAGTTGTCACCGCTGCCCCGGATCCAATGGCTGCATGGCAACGCTGGGGTTGGTCCTGGCCCCACCATCCGCACGATCCCGCGCTCGTTTTAGATACTCAACGCGGACATAACATCGCAGCCACGGTCCTAACGCAGCATGATTACTGCGCATGGAATGAGCATGCCCGGGTCAAAACAGGTAAACTGGCCACGGCTTTGAGTGATGATGATTATCTCTGGTCGCCCAGCCCCACTCAGCACCTGCTGGTGGGCGCACACTATGATCTGGCGGTCGAGCACATGGGGCGGTTTTTGCACATTACCGCGCAGCCGATCTCCTCGGAGACCGCGGCTCCCGATGGCGTGCTTATCCATTGGCCCAGCCAAACAGGTTTTCTCCCCGAGGAGAATTTGCAGGGCCTGGCCGAGTCGGCGCGCCACATGCCTCAACCCGCGCTTTCCGTGCAATTCGTGCAACGGCAAGAGACGGGAGCCCTGGTCACGCTTGGCGAATTGCAAGGCGTCCGGTCGGTTTGGTGGTGGAGGGCGCTGGCTGATTATCTCCCGCCTACTGTCGAGATAGAGTCCACGATCCGGGATTGATTACCGGGTTTGGCCGGCCTGCCATTTTTTAAATTGCAGCAGCGTCTGCCACCAGATGGCGGAGGTCAGTCCGTAGTGATTGTTGTAGGCAGTCAGGGCCATGACCGACCGATGCTGCCAGGTACCGGCGGCGATCTCCTGCTTCCTCAAGGCTTCCGCCCGGTCGAGCCAGTACCCCACCTGGTTCATCTGTTCGGTTGTCCGCCGCCAAAACTCCACCCGGTTTTTATCGCCCAGGTTGTTTTGAATGGAAAGAAGCCAGATGTCGACGTGGGCGCCGGCCATGCTGAGACAGCCATCGGGTTTATCCTGCGGGAACTGCGTCATGGCGTAATAGGAAAAGAGAAGGGAACGGGCGTGCGCCACCGAGACGGTATCTTTAACGCCGCCGGGATAAGTAAAGTCCACCATCTTCTGGGCGGCCTTAGATTCGTCATCTTCCAGGAGATACTCGACCAGGTTGTACGCATCATAATTGGTGGGATCCAAATAGTAGGCCCACTTCACCGCCTGCTCAGTTTTGGTGTTGGCCGCAGTCAATACCAGGCGATCACTTCCCTCGGCATCTTCGGCGGCCCCCTGGGTGGCATGGATGTGTGCATGCCAATGCCCCACGGTGTCGAGATACTCTAGGAACTGGCCCAGCTTTGTAATGGCCTTAACCCGCCGCACTTTTCCCATCCCCACATGGAAGGCCCGGTTAGACTGGTCAATCAGGGCAATCGATAGTGTTTCCCCGATCGCGGAGCGCTGCAGGGCGCCCGGATTAAAGAGGGGGAGCCCAATAGGACACAGGTAGGGCGTCTGCCATGGGTTCGTCGGCGCGGTAAGACGATCGATTCGGTCGGTTTGAAATGACAGGCCGAGTACAATGATCGCGATCAGGCCCCAGCCAACTACCGATGGAATGCTCATGCCGAGGCCTTCATCGTCGCGGTGACGGGGTCGCGCCGAAACAGTTTGTACCCAACATAGAAAGTCACTCCGCACCAGACAAAGAGGTAAGCCATAAGGTAATCGAACCCCAGCCACGGGATCGGCTGCCAGCTAAAGGTAATTCGTTCGGACTGGTCGGCCAGGGAGATCTGGGGCATCACCGCCCATAGTTTTTCGGAAACGATTTGCCAGAGGGCGGATGTCTGGTTGTTGTTGCGGAACATATCGAGCAAAGGCACGGCATAAAGACCGCAAATGTTGAAAAAGATTATTAACAAGGTCGCCAGCCCTAACGAGAGGCGTTGGGCGATTCCAATCGCCATGGATAGAGGAATGAGGGCTGCCAGCCAAATGCAAAGCCAGGCCTGAAGACAGGTCGCGTTCCAGTTTGGCGTGTAGTTGCCCCATGCCGCGCACAGTAAGAGCGCGAGAAAACTGACCACTCCGATCTCCATGGCAAAGAGCAGGAAGATGTGTGCGAATATCTGGCCATCCGACATGCCCATACTTCTCCACAAAAGCCTTTGCCCACGCTGTCGCTGGCGATGTGAAATTTGCAGCACGCATAGCCCGTAGTAGCAGAACAGGATGACTAGCAGTTCCAAGTAGGTGATTTGCGCGCGTGTGGCAGCCACCACTCCTGGAACGTCGGCGACTGGCGTTACCGCCAAGGCCAGTGCCGGTGGAAGCGTTAAAAGAAGCAGGAAGATCAGATACCATGCGTTGGAATACCTTCGCTCGGCCAGCAAAAGCTGAAAAACAGGTGAGGTGCGGAATTTCATACGCTGATAGTCTGTTTGATTGCGTCCCATGAGAGGGTACCGGCAAAGGACATTAGTGAAATGTTCCCCTTGGAGACCAGGATGACCTGGTCGGGGTTGTAGGGAATATCGGAGGGGTGCATGCTGACAATCCGGTGCGCCGCGCTCCAGTTGTTATCTCCATGCCAGCCCTGCCAGACGATTTCTCGTGTCCGGAAATCGAGGCCACTCAGAGGCTCATCCAGACAGATGACGTTTGCCTGGTGTTGCAGGGCTAGTGCCTCGGTTAGGAGAAGCCGAACCTTTTGCCGATTGCCCTTGGAGAGCAGCCCGTAGCGCTTCTTGGCATCAAGACCGAAATGCTTGGCCCATTGCTCGGCGTAAGGGACATCCGGCGCCATTGCCTTGTGGAGTTGCAGGTAATGCAGATTTCCCGGCCAATCCAGGCTTTCGGGTAGATAAATCGCCTGCCTCCGCTCCAGGGGAGAGGGGCAGTGAGGCAAGAGAGCACAGAGCCAGCGGAGCAAGGTGGTCTTCCCCTCGCCATTGAGCCCAACCAGCAGGGAGAGTCCGGTATCCTTCAATGAGATTTCGTCACGCAAGGTGGCCACCACGGTCTTGCCGTAGCGCAAGACGGAATCCTTGGGCAGCGTAGCAACAATTTTCATGGCTTTTTCTCCAGGGCCGCCTGGATATTATTGAGCAATATCAGGTATTGCGTTCGGGTGATCTGGTGGGACGAGGTATCCCATCCCAGCTCTTGGGCCAAGGCGGAATACTTGGGGCCAAATTGGACGGTGGCAATATCGCGAGAGGAATTGCCTGAGACGATCAAATCGTTGTCAGGTTTATCCCCAACCGTAAAATTCAAATCCTTGAGCCCGGCGGCCAGGGGCATGGAGGATGGATCCCAAGTGTTGTCGGGCGGGATATAGTGCGGCACCGGGGATAGCGCATAGGCCAGCCCAAGCAAGGCCACAAGCACCCCGGCGGCCTCCCATGCCCATGATCGCGATGACTGATTTTTCCATGACATATCCGGAATATGTTATGCGAACATCCGGCCCACTTGGCAAGGGTCAGGGCGCCTTATCGAGGTCAACGTCTTTGGTGTTGACGTCGGGGGGAAGGGCGGGGCGCACCTGAATCTGGTCTGCCGTGGTCTCAGGCGGCACTTCAGGAGCGGCATTGGTAGCGGGAGCTGCCGGCGGAGGAGGTTTGGCTGCAACTGCCATGGCTGCCTGGGCCTGCTCAAGCTGGTTTTCCAGGGCGAGATTTTCTTTTTGCGCCTTACTCAGGGCATCGTTGTTATGGTTGGTCTGGGCCACGGCGGTATTGAGCGCAATGTCGGTCTCTTGATTCTGGGCATCAAGTTTCGCTTGCCAATAGGAGGTATCCTCCGCATGGATCATCGCCGGCAGCAGAAAGGTGTACCGGGCCATTCCGATGAACAGCAGGATGGTCAGTAAAAGTAGGATTTGCCATCCCTGCGTCGACATGAGCCGCGGCTTGGGAAATTTGGAAAAAATGTTCGCGCCCTCGATCAGGGTGCGCTGCCGGGGGTTATCGATGACCTTGCGGAAATACTCCTCCACCCGAGGCTGGAGCGTGGTGAAGCGGATGTCGCAAAACCGCTCCTCGTAATAGTCGGCCACTATCCGCTTGAGCATATACCCGACCGGACGCGAGTCTCTTTTGAGCCAAACCACCTTTTCCGGATCCAGGTCCATGCGCTTCTGGATTTGAGTCAGCAATTCAGCCCAGACGTCCAGGTTTTGATCTCCCGCGCTCATTTGGTCGATGAAGATCAACAGGTGCGGACTGGGAATGAGCATCTTCGTGCGCACGCGCTCGTTCACCCCGGGCAGGGCGATGTCCAGGTTGATCTTGCTAACGAGCATGTCAGGGTTGCGCATGATGTCGTGGGTTATGCCGAATCACCCAGGCTGGGCCATTGCTGCTCTGCCTGACAAGGTGCGGCGAGGACGTTCAATGGCTGCCGTTGCCTGCGGACGTGGACGCTTCGCTGCCCGAGCGGCCAGCAACAGACATCGGTTTGAGCTGCGATTTCACCCGCTTGCGATCATCGGCGATCGGCATCTCGACTTCACCCTGAATGGCGCCGTCTTCCGAGAGATGCAGGCGCGGAGTCTTGATTTTGCCGACCAGCACGCCACCCTTGCCCACTTCCACGGCCTCCTTGGCATCCACGTCACCCGCCATGTAGCCGCTGACAGAAATCTTTTTGCACTGGGCCTTGCCTTCCACCTGGCTGCCATCGGCCAAGGTGATATTGTTGGCGGTCGTAACATCCCCGATAACATGCCCATTAATTTCCACGTCGCCTTCCCCGGTGATGTTCCCGACGATGGTGATACCAGAAGCTATGATGGTTTTGGTGATTTGTTCGGTCATAACTGACATTTCTTCAACGGAGATAAGTTCGTACCCATTCAGCAAATCTCCAGTTGCCGTCCAGGGGGCGCCGTAAGCGTCCTTGTTCTACCTATGGTCTTTTTGTCTTTTCCGCAAGGTGTTGGCAGACAAATATTCGTCTGCTGGGAAAAGCTATCCTCAAAGAACAAGGCGCTGGGCTTGGGCCAGCAGTTGTCATTATGCCCCGTTTCCATCGGAAAAACAAGAAACCGGATTTTTCCTGCGGTTCATCGTCCCGTCGGCGCGCGGTACAGCCTTGCCAAAAGCCAAAAGATCGGGCAAAGGATACCTTCATGCTGCGATTTATGGCCCTGGGTAGCGTCTTGCTTCTGACTGGATGCGCCACGACTCACCCGTCTGACAATTACGGCGGCGGCACCGTTTACCGCGGCGGCATCAACGATTCCAAGGAATATTACGATTCGGTCTATCAGGACGCCTACCCCAGCTCGTCCGGAGGTAATCCTAACGAGCCCGGCATTCAGAACCCATCCCCAGCAAAATAGACTCCGGGTTGGTAAGCATTCGCCCGCAACGGCCACACCGCCCTGCGTGCTCCAGGGACGCCGGCGCCGGTAACGTCTTCCCTTCCCAGACAAGACGAAGCGCCCACGCTGCGGCCACGAAAACAGGATCGTTCGCTCCAAATCGGCTCTTTGGGGTATGTATCAGCTTGCCGGTGTTCGCCTCAATAACCCCGATGTAGGTCGTGTTTCGACCTCCCCGAAGAGCCGAGTCCAGCGACAAGAAATAGGCAGTACCTCGATCACTAGCCTTGCGCGACACCCGGTAGGCGAAATGGCTCCCCCTCCCGTTACTCAGCGTGAACTGAGCCTTTCCGGCGAGAATGAAATCCTTGGTCTGCGCTGGCGTCACCCTTAAAAGATAGGCGTTACGACCCGGTAGCGTAATCGGTCCAGGAGTAAGTTATACCGCCTTGCCTCGTGGCCACAACGCGCCCGGAAATGTCGTCGACCCAGATGTCCGTAGTCGGGAAGCCATACCGGAGAACATAATGACGAGCCGAGGCTCCATTGATTGTATCGCGCCCGACGAACTGTCCCCCGATGACCGTCATCGGAAGAATCCCAATCTGGGGAACATCGCTCAACGGAACCTTGGTGGGCGGCGAGGCATTTCCGTTGGAGTCGATGGCCGTCTGAGTGACCATGGCTCCGCCTTCGTAGGCAGAGATGAGATGCTCACCGCCCACCTGTTCCGGAAGGCGTCGGCCAGCCTGGACGGCGCTGATGCGGAACCGATAAAAGGCCAACGCCGACTCGATCTGGTATTTCTGCGTTATGCCCCGATCGTCCCGCTGATAACTCACCGAGTACGCCCCCTTGGCCTGATCCGTGTCGATATGCAGCACCGCGCGGTAGGACGTGGGAAATTTAATGGGCGTATCCAAGGGATTGCCCAGATCGGCCCGTGACGGAAGCATCAAGGTTAAGGCCGCAACAAGGAAAATAAGTGTCTGTTTCATATTGTGTTTAGATGAGGGCACCCTGGACCGCACCGGGCATTTTGACCCCAATGCGCTTCCAGGCCAGTTCGGTGGCTTGTCGGCCTCGGGGAGTGCGCTGCCAGTAGCCTTGTCCCAGGAGAAAGGGTTCGTGGTTTTCCTCCACCGTAACCGCGTCTTCCCCAGCGGCGCTCGCCAGGCTATCGAGGCCAACCGGGCCACCCTTGAAAACCTGGATCAGGGTGGTGAGGATGCGCAGGTCTGTCTGGTCCAGGCCATCTTCCTCCACGCCTTTGACGTCCAAGGCTTGCTTGACCAACTCCGCATCGGCGCCAGTCCGGCCTTCACTATTGGCAAAATCCCGCGTCCAGCGAACAAGGTTGTTGACGATACGCGGCGTCCCACGGGCAGCCTTCGCCAAGAGCAACGCAGCTTCGGTTGGGAGATCCAGATTCAAAAGCTTGGAGGAACGCTGGGCGATGGCGGTCAGTTCATCCGGCTTGTAGCTCTCCATGCGGAAGGCATGGAGAAAACGGCTTTGCAGCGGCGGCGCAATCTTCCCCATCTGGGTTGTGGCCCCAATCAAGGTAAACGAAGGCAAAGTCAGGGGAACGGTTTTGGCCTCCACACCCTGGCCAATGATAATATCAATCCGAAAATCCTCCATGGCGGAGTAGAGGGTCTCGGCCACTTCGATGGGCATACGATGAATTTCATCGATGAAAAGAATGTCATTGGGAGAGAGACTGTTCAAAAGACCCACCACATCTCCAGGCTTCTCCATCGTCGGCCCCGACGTGATGCTGGCTGATACGCCCATCGCGCGGGCCATGATGTGGGCCAGCGTCGTTTTCCCAAGGCCATGCGGCCCGTGGAAAATCATGTGCGGGAGGGCCTCGTGGCGGCTGGACGCACCGCCGACCAGGATTTTTAGCTGTTGCTTGATCCGCGCTTGTCCGGTGAAATCGTCAAACGCCGTCGGGCGCAGCGCGCTGTTCTGTTCCAGAACCGCATTCGTAATGGTTTCCATTCAACTCCATGATGCCGTGCTTTATCCCTTTAAGCAAGTGGCAGGTCCGCCCTCTAGCCCGAAGCGTCCTCACGCTCGAACTTAAACCGGGCGTCAGATCGCTCTTCCATGAAACCCTCGGCGGCCAAATAGCGTAAAACCGCCTTCTTTTGTTTTTCAGTCCAGTTCCCCGCCTGCGTCACCGTAATGCAGTTGCCCGCAAAGGTCACGGAAACAGGACAGTTCCCTGCCTGCAGCCGGCACGGCACGCCACTCACTGTTCGTTCTCCGGTAAATACTCGAAGGCTGTTTCAGGGTGGGCCGGATCGTAATGCGGAAAGGCCAGTGGATTGGCCAAGGCCACCGCCGATTGCTTTTCCGGAGGGAGATTGGACAGGAAGACCGCTGCTTGGTGACGGCTGCGGTAAATCTGTTCCTGGCCCGAGGCTCCCAGCGCCGATTGCGATTTGACCAGAGCGTGGCCATTGACCGTTTGCTGGATGATTAACTCGCAGTCCCGTATCCCGCGTATTAGCGTGACGTCAGAGGGGATGACCTGCTGGTCCAGGCTCTTTTGTATCGCGTTTACCTTAAGCTGCAACTCGGCAGGGTTTGGTCCGCAGGAGGTCAGCAGCAGGCAAAGTGCTGCGGGAAGAATCCATTTTTGAAACACAGGGCCTGTGTCTATGATTTTGTCGCCCCCCTGTTCAAGCCCGAATTTGCTTTTTAGGCTCTTTTTATTCGCTCAGGCATTTTGCGGCAAGGTGTGCAGTCGCCGGCGGGCCAGCTCTTGCCGAATCGCCTGCAGTTGTTGCAGCAACTCCACGTCGGTCAACGCGGCCCATGGATTATCTTTAACCACGCTCTCGGCGGTCACCTCACTCCACTTGCCTACGCCATCCAAGGTGCAAAACTCCACAAGGATGACGCTCGGCAACACTTCGAGTATCTTGCGGTACTGCCGGTTCTCCCGTCGCTGCTTGCTCATTGTGTAGCGATCGCCAGCGAATTCCAAAAAGCGCCCCGCCTGGATATCCTGGGAAAAATGGCACCACCCGTGAGCACCTTTTCTTAGAAACTCCCTCCGAAGTCCTCCTGCGGACGCCTTATCTTCCTCAACCACAGCAATCCAATTATGGGCCCTCTTGTGCGTGCTGTAGCAGATATTTCGAGCATCCCGTCGATTATCTTAATCTGAGTCATCAAATCCATCCTACGGTATAACCACTTCAAAAGAAACCCACCCTCTCCACCTTGACAGTTCCGGGGGGCTTGGGGCATAACCTACGGACATGAGCGAAACATCCGATCAGCAAAATCCGACCTCTCTGGGCAAGCCCTTGTCTCCTGAGGAAATGGCGACGACCAAGGGCGGCACGGCCAACGAACGGGGCCAAGACATGCTTGTCGGCGCAGTGGCCGGCGGTGCGGCAGGCGCAGCGGTAGGCGCAGCGGTGTCCGGCGGCACGGCTACCGGCATGGGAGCAGGGCTCGGCGCATGGTTCGGCTTTATGCTTGGGTCCATCTTCCGCAAGATCAAAGGGACCAAGAAACCTGCAGCCTAACCACTCCAGTCTTTTCCCTTTTCCCGGCGCAGGCCCCGTCTAACCAGCGGGGCTTCTTTTTTATTCGGCAGCAACTCGACTGCCCCGGACGATACGCCGCCCGGTCGACTCCTCTATAGGAGTTTCCGTCGGCACACCCTGAGCCTGCCAGACCAGCCGATAGTATAATCCCTGGCGCGCGTTAAGCTGGGCATGGCGCCCTTGCTCGACCAGCCTGCCCCCGTCCATCACCAGGATGTTGTCTGCATTGACAATGCTCTTGAGTCGGTGCGTCACGACTATGAGGGTGCATCCAGACTCCTTGAGCTTGAGCATGGCCTGGAATATCTGCTGCTCGGAGAGCGGATCGAGTGCGGACGTTGCCTCATCGAGCAGGAGGATGGAGGGTCGGCGATAGACCGCGCGCGCAATACCTATCCGCTGCCGCTGCCCCCCCGAAAGGAGACTCCCCCCCTCGCCGGCTGGAGAATCAAAACCAGCGGGCATCTTTTCGATGAAGGACCGTATGCCCAAAAGATCGGCAACCGCCTTGACCCTCTCCTTGTCCGGCGCGGGATCGCCCAGGGCGATATTTTTTTCGATCGACACATTGAGTATGTCCACCCGCTGGGGAACCGAAACGACCTTGTCTCGCAAATCCGAGATCTTGATCCGTGTAATGGGCAGGTCACCCATGCGAATCTCTCCCTGCGAGAGCGGATAAAGATTCTGGATGGCGGAAAGTATCGTGCTTTTTCCGGAACCACTTTCTCCTACAATGGCCACGAAGGACCCAGGCTCCACCGTAAAATTCACGTCTTGCAGCGCGTCCAATTTGCCACGGTAGCGCAAGCTCACATGGTCAAAAACAATCGGCCACCGCCCTTCCGGCACCGACTCACTCTGCGTACTGGTACTCTCCGGCTCCAGGTCCATGATCTCAAACAGCCTGCGCAGGCTGTTCCATGCCCGGAAGAGGCTGGTAAACGCCAAGGCCGTTCGATCGATGGGCTCAAAGAGGAAGAGGAGGAGCAAATAGGCAGCAGCCAGCTCCCCGACGTGCATCTCCCCCTTTATCACAAGGCTGGCCCCATACCAGAGCACGATGATCGCTAGGGCATAGCTGATGCCCTTCTGTGCGGCACCCAAGGCGGAGGTAACCACGTTGCCCCGCCAGAGCGTCATTAGGTAGCAACCCAGTCGGTTTTCCGTGCGCAGTTGCAGCCACCCTTCCATATTGGCGCGCTTCAAGGACCCGACGGCGCCCAAGGCCTCCGTGAGGTGGGATTGCAGATACGAGGATTGCTCCGCCGTATCGCTGGCCAGAAGAATGTCCCAGAGAATGCGCACGCCGATGAGCCCGAGGTAAGCTGCGATGGCCAGGGTGCACAGGCCGAAAATACCCGGCACGGTTATTGAAAAATAAATCAGGCAAACGGGTATGCGGAACACCTCGATGAAAAGGGGCAGGAGTGTTTCCGTGACCAGGACGCGAATCCTGGCACTGTCTTCGAGGCGGGCCAGAAGCTCACCGGAGTGAACCGAGTCGTAATAGCTCAGGGGCAGATTGAAGAGATGACCATAGTACCCGGCACTGAGGGCGGCATCCAGCCGGGTTCCAGCCGCCAAAAGAAGCCGGCTTTGAAGGTATTGGAGAAGAACCGCCATTAACACGGCGGCCAGGAGTGCTCCGCCCAGGATGGGAAGCATGGAGGACTGCCCGCCCAGAGCGATGTCATCCACGATTTTCTGCAGGAAGACCACGCCGGCCAGCATGAGGAAAGCGTTCATGATGGCCCCGACGGCGACTTGGACAAAAACCGGGAAATGAGGGGCCAGAACAGTGGCCAAAAGCTGAACGGGCGATTTCATCAGACGCCCCTTTTTGAAGGTCTGCAGAGGGGCCAGTATCAGAAGGCGTCCGGTCCAGTCTTTCAGGAAGTCCGATCGACTCACCGACCTGCGCATACCCACCGCAGGGTCCATCACCTGCACGGATTTCTTTCCTACGCTGTCGAGAACCCAATACTGGCGCGAGGTCTCGTCAAACTGCATCAAGACGATCGCTGGAAGAGGTATCCGGTCGATTTCTTCCGGACTAGCCTGCACACCTTGGGCCGTAAAACCCAGGCGTTCCGCACCATCCTTGAGCCCCAACAGCGTAGTACCGGAAGGATCGGTCCCGCATTGCATGCGAGCCTGGATAACCGAGATGAGAAGCCCGTAATAACGCGCAATGGAGGCCAGGCAGGCAGGCCCGCAGTCGCGGGATTCCAACGGTCGGACTCCCGGAACGCCTCTCGACTCGGCAAAGAACTTCAAAAACCGTTTCATGGCGTGGCTTTCGGGTGCGATTCCTCAAAGAGCAATTTCCAGAGAGGCTGCTGTCCCTCGTCAAAACTCGCGAAATAGACGTCGCCAGCGGAGAGCGGGGTCGCGGCCTGCATCTGTACCAGCACCGTTCCGTTGGCCTGCGCGGAGCACCCCAATATGGCTGCGGATATCCCGCGATCGACCGTGTGTACCTTGAATATCCGGCAGGATCGGATATTTGCCATCTCCCGGGCTTTGTCCCAGGAGAGAACAGTCTGGGCGCGGCGCGATTCCGGGGGCTCGATCACACCGAGGGGCTGACCAGCCGTGACCCACGATCCGACATGGACTTGATCGTTCCAGGTCAATCGTCCGGCCAGAGGGGCTTGGACCATCGCTCCACCTTGGGCAGGGAGTCCAATGCTTCCGATCTGGGCCTTGGCTGAACAGGAATAGTCTCCGCTTAGATCGGTAACGACTCCACTTACTGGAGAGGTGATAATTTGCCGGTTCGCCTCCCCCACGACCACAGGGGATTCCGCCACTTTGTCGCAGGAAATAAAAACCATCGCCAGGACGATGCCGATGAGAAAGACCAGCAGGGCCTGGTATATCTTCAGGGCAGGGCGGGAAGCCGGCGCCAGCACCTCTTGCAGGGAACCTTCCATGGAGGCAAAGGGGATCAGTCGGTCGGTCTTCATGCCAGCGGTTTACGCAGGACTCGGGCGACTTGCGGGTCACCCGGATCAATTCTATGTGAGTCGATCAATTCCTTGAGTCGCGCCTCCATGGGGAACTGTCCGTGGCCCTTCAAGTCCAAGCTTTCCCAATTCCCCTTTTTCAAGACGGAGGTGATCTCCCTCGTTTCCTCGGGGTTGTTAATCATGACCTCGTAGGCCAAGGCGGGGTACTGATACCCCTTCCCGCCGGAAGGCACCAATTCCTGCACGATGATGGCATTGAGGTAGGTGGCGATGCGTTGCTGCATGTCCTCCGGGTCGCCGCCTCTCCGCAAAAAATCGAGGGTCTTGGGAATGGTCTCGGCGTGGCAAGTCGTCAGCACCAGATGCCCTGCGCTGGCAGCTTCAAACACCCCATTGATTTCCTCCACGTTGGGAATTTCCCCGACCATGGCAAAATCCGCGGACTCCCGCTTGATGTTGAGTATCCCGGTTTTGAAGCTCTCCACATGAGTGCCTACTTGGCGCTGGGAAACGTGAAGACCAGGCGTGTTGTGAAGCGCATACTCAACGGGAGCCTCCACGGTAATGAGCCGGCTTTCTGGGTAGAAACGTCCAATCTCCTTGACCAAGGCGGCCAGGGTGGTGGACTTTCCGGATCCCGTTTTTCCGGCAATCACAATAAGCCCCGTCCGCCGCGACATCAGCCTATCAATGATGGCGTCGGTGAAGCCGAGTTCCCGCGCGTCTATTTCTCCGGCGCGCAAAACCCGAACATTGATTTCCACTCCCTGCATTTCATTGGAGAGATGCACCCGGTAGCGAAAGACATCCTTACGCCCCCCCTGGTCATCCTCGATTTCAAAGGAGTAGTTGTTTTGGTCGAAGCTCGTCCCACCGATAACGAAGGTTTCCTGGTTCGCCCCTTTGCGTGGAGCGACCTCGACGACATCCTCCTTCTCTGCTGCCTGCACCAACTCCCGAACCTGATCGGTAGTAGGCTTGTCATTAAACTCGGGGTGCTTCTGCCACCTGCGGTTAATGCGCACCCAGACGTGATTTCCCGGCTGGATGATATAGTCGGTAATGAAGGGGACCGACTTGAGTCCCGGATTCAAAAAAAGGGTCTGAAACAAATGGGCCATCACGCTTATTGTGTCGTCTTTGCCTGTTCTCGGCAAGGAGTTAGCGGATCAATGGGGTGGAAGGCGACGGATTATTTTCCACCGTCACCGTCGGCACCAGGGGCGAAACGGGAAGCGGAGCAGAGGGCTCCGCGGTGCCCGTGAAAAATCCGAACAGCCGCGACGGCTTGAACCGGTCGCGATAAGGAAGCAGTTCGCACAAATCCTTGATCGGCTTGCCGGCGCCAATCTTCTGGGCGATCTCGGCAAAGTTGACGACGTGGATCTTCGCCCCCTGTTGTTCCAGGCCGACACGCCACAAGGCGGCCGCCTCTTCCCCGGCAGAATGCGCCTTCGTGCCGTCGGGATTATCGCAATGAGCGAAGAAGATGACCTGCTTGTCTTTGAATTTGGGCAGGAGTGCCTCGTGGATGGCGACGTTGACCCCCAGGAGTCCAACGGGCGCCACGACTCCAGCCAGCCCCGCGGCGGCAATAAAATCGTAGGAGGCAATGAAGTCGGGCCCACCTTCACAGATCACGGCAAAAGGACGCTTCTCCACGTATTCGATACCTGGAGGATAGTTGGCGCAAGAACCCTTTAGGCTCATACCTTTCGGGTTTTGGAAGCGGGGAATCTCCCAGTTTTTCCCATCGAGTCGGCGCGCCTGGATATTGAAGGGATCCGGCGAGGTCACCAACCATGCCGACTGATCCAGGTAGCGCCCGAACCGAAGTGTCCCCTCTTTGACGGCCAGATCGACCCCCTCGCGGCGGTACCCGCGGATACGGCAAAGAGCATCCCGCTCAGCATTTGATCCCTCCGTCCAACGATAAGGAATGGCGGGACGGCGATCTGGGGGCCAGCTCGCCTTGTCTTTCTTGGGCACGGTACTGAGCCTGGCGCGAAGCTTCTCCCGCCACACCTCCCTGGCAGGTTCAGTGGACGGGAAGTTCCCGAGCTTAAGAAACTCGCGCACTCCGACGCTGTTGTTGTCTATTTTCTTGGCCAGCTTGAAGAAATCGTAACACCCACCCATGTCAATACCCCGCCGTAGCGCAGCCTGCGGTACGGATACGTCCTTGAACCGGTAGACGCCGTCGGCCAGGTAAACACTAAAGGAGGGAGTGCTATCCTTCCGGAAAGGGCTCCGGCATTTGAAGCCCTTGACCGGGTCGTATTCCGGAGGTTTTTCCAAACCGCATTTTTCCCACAGGAAATCGATGGGCATGGTTGCATTGAGCAGCGCAAGGTCCGTGAGATCTTTTTTGGGGTACGCTGTCACTGCGCGTGACTGAGGCGTGGCTTTTTTGGGAGCGGTTCCTCCTTCATTCTCCAGCAAAGGAATCTGGGCAGCCACGCTTTTCTGAGTAGGAACAATCTGCTCGGGCAGGCCGGCAAGCTTGCTGTAATCGAAAGGATACGGCTCGTCTCCATCCTTTTCGCCAAAACTCTTGGCGATCTTGACGTCCACCTTCACCTTGACGATGGGGAAAAGCTTTTTCATGGCCTTGGTCATCGCCTCCCTGACTACTGCACCGACCATCTCCGCTTGTTCATGGGGCGCATCCACCACGATTTCATCATGGATGACTCCGACCAGATGCGCTTCCTTGGGGAGTTTTGGGACTAGGGTGACGAGGGCGATTTTAAAGGCATCCGCGCACCCTCCCTGAACAGGAGTGTTGACCGTGGCCGCGAATTTGCTCCAATCCGAATCAGTTTCCGCAAAAAGCCGTCGCCGCCCCATTTTGGTGCGCACCTCTCCAGCCTCGCCCACACGCTCCAGCCGGCGGACCTCTTCCCATGCGGCCTCGTGAAACTTGCCTATGCTTTTATAGAGTTGGAAAAATCCGTCCCGGAATCGCTGAGACTCGGCCAAGGACAACTCAACCCCGTGATTGTTCTTGGCGTAGGTTTGCATCCCCTTGGCTTGTTGTCCAAAAATGAATCCGAAGTTGAGTGCCTTGCCCTTTTGCCGCTCTTCTTTTGTCACATGATCGAGCGTCTTCTTCAGGAGCACGGACATTGTCTGGCTGTGAATGTCAGCACCATCCTCGAAGGCCTTGAGCATGACGGGATCTTCCGAGACAGCCGCCATGCCTCGCAGTTCAATCTGGCTGTAATCGGAGCAAATGAGCACGCGGCCCTCCCCTGGGGTAAAGCAGTGCCGGATGGGGCCGTGCGCAACGCCCAGAAGATTGGGGCCTTCGCAAGTGAACCTGCCCGTATCTGTGCCCAGTTGATCGAAAGTGGCGTGAATCCGTCCATCAGGGCCAACGGCTGCCATGTAAGACGCCGCCTGCTGGGCCTGCACCCGGTGCTTCCGGTATTCCCGCAGGAGAGCCGCCGCAGGATGATTACTGGTGGCCAGCATCGCAGCGTTACTTGACGGCAGGTTGATGTTATTTTTCTTAAAGGACGCCATGATCGAATCGTGGCTATTGGGATCGAGACCGGGATCGTTGAGGGCCGCGCGGAGGCGGGTGGCCGCATCCAGGCTTTTGGTCTCCATCTCGAAATAAAGCAGCCGCAGGCGGTCCCGATCTGCCGGCCAACCCACTTTTTCCATCTGCGTGACAACGGGCAGCAATCGCCCTTCCAGGCGCACGACCCGGTCCATGCCATTGGCTACGAAACTTTCATCGAGGGCATGTTTAATTTGCAGCAGGGCGTCGGTGGGAAATTTCCCGTGCTCGTCTGCATCCGACGAAATGCCCGGAAGGACGTCGTCGAGCCACGCGCTGACCTCCGGGGCCGTTACGCCGGTGAAGACCAGGCGGTGAACCGAAACCAGATCAAAGACATGGTCGACCCGAACCCGGCGAAGATCGAGCTGCTTGAGCAGGGGGCGGGCATCCTGCATAACGATCTCTCGTGTATCGAAAACGGGTTGGAGGGCGGATAGATCGGTGAATTCCGCTTGGTCCATGCTCCACGTGTCCTGCCCGTCGCTGATATAGAAATTTCCCCCATCGGCAGTCAGGGCCAAAGAGGTCTTGTTCTGGACCAGCTTTTCCGCCAGGGACCCCAGGTGCTCTGGAGAATCGACGACATTCAGGGACATGGTCTTTATGAGTTAGGCCGAAGGGCCTCTTTCGTCAACCGTCTGCGGGACAAGAAAGGCAAATTGCAGTTTTCTCTTGCGGACCGCAAGCCAACCAGACATAACCACGGCCATGCTCCGCGGGATCTGCGTGTTACTAGCCCTCTGCGGCGCACTTTTCCCCGCTCAGGCCGACCCTGTGGTCTCCCTGTTGGCCACCTATCACGAGGGGGCGACCAGTGACGCAGACGCCCCCATCTACCCATGGCGCACCCATATCATCGCCACCCTGTTCTGGGTTGGAGAGAAAAGTGATGCCGATGGCTACCACATCGACAATTTAGGCAGCGCCTGGAATACGGACTGGGAGCAGAGCTACGGCGGACCAGACATCCCTTCCAACCGCGTCGGCTACCTGCCGGGCCGTTTTGTTCCCCACCAGAATCCGTTTTACGTCGCCCTGCCCTTCAATGATCTCATGTGCCCCAAATTGGCTGCCGAATGGGTTCCCTGGTGGAAGCCCGGGGCTCCCCCTCAAGTGAGCCAATGCCGTGATCGTTGGCTGGAGATCCGTACCTCCGACGGCAAGGTCTGCTACGCGCAATGGGAAGACGCCGGTCCCTTTCGATATGACAACGTCTCCTACGTTTTCGATCCACACACGGAGATTGCCCCTTTGGCCACACCGGGACTGGATGTTTCCCCGGCGGTCGGCGGCCTGTTGGGCTTAAGTGGCCATCAGGAAGTATCCTGGCGGTTCGTGGACAGCAACCAAGTCCCCGATGGTCCATGGCTCAAGCATGAGGAGTGCGTTCCGGCCCTGGAAAAGCTTTCCCGCACCCCTCCCGCCGAACCCGAAATGGTATTCTCACGTCGCCCTTAGGCGGCAGCCAATTCAGTTTCAGGCTCAGGCGTCGGCTGCTCCTTTTCATTACCAACGGCTGTTGAGCCGTCGAGCTTGGCCGCCACCGCCACCAGGATCTTCTCGAAGAGATCCTTGTCGTCGCGGAGAGCCTGAACGCCCGCATCACGTCCCTGGGCAAGCTGTGCGCCTTGGTAGTAGAGCCACGCCCCCTTCTTCTCGATAACGCCGCACTCGACACCCGAGTCCACCAGTCCACCCTCGCGGGAGATGCCCTGGTCGTAGAGGATATCGAATTCCGCCTCGCGGAACGGGGCGGAGACCTTGTTCTTGACCACCTTGATGCGGGTCCGGTTGCCGAAGATCGAGCCATCGGGCTTCTTCAGGGCGCCGATGCGACGAATGTCCACGCGAACCGAGGCATAGAACTTCAGAGCCTTGCCTCCGGGGGTCGTCTCCGGGCTGCCGAACATCACGCCGATCTTCTCGCGGATCTGGTTGGTGAAAATGGCGATACAGTTGCTCTTGCTGATGAACGAGGTGAGCTTGCGCATGGCCTGGCTCATGAGGCGAGCCTGAGCACCAACCGTGGCGTCGCCCATTTGGCCTTCCAGCTCAGCCTTGGTGATGAGAGCAGCGACGGAATCGAGAACAACCACACCGACCGCGTTGCTCTTGACCAGCGTTTCCATGATGGTGAGAGCCTCCTCGCCGGAGTCGGGCTGCGAGACCAGCAGTTCGTCCATGTTCACGCCCAGCTTGCGCGCATAGCCCGGATCCAGGGCGTGCTCCACGTCGATAAAGGCGCACACCTGGCCCTCGCGCTGGGCCTGGGCGATCACCGTAAGGGTCAAAGTGGTCTTACCCGAGGACTCCGGGCCAAAGATTTCGACGATGCGCCCGCGGGGAAACCCGCCGCCGAGGGCGCGATCGATCGGGAGAGCCTTGGTGGGGATACGCTCCACCCGCATGGTATTGCTATCCGTCAGCCGCATCACCGAGCCCTCCCCGAACTCTTTGGTGATCGAGGCCAGGGCCGCTTCGAGGTTTTTGTCGGTGGGTTTGACCGCGGGGGCCGCGGAAGCGTCAGTTTTCTTTTTCATGCGTTATACATTTATATGGGGATAACGCTTAAAAAACAAGTCGATGGCTTATATTTCCATCACCATGCACTCATTTTGGGCCTCGCGGAACCGCTCAATAAGTTCTCCGTAAGTAGCTGGTCGTTGGGAGGGGCGACGAGCGAGACAGGCCAGCAAGGCATTCTCCGCCTTCTTGGGCAACCCGGGTATTAGGGCCGACGGCGCTTTGATCTCTCCGGTCACGTGCAGATTGGCAATTTGCTGGGGCGTCGAGTCTTTGGTACGCAGATGCCAGAACGGGGGCTGGCCGGTCATGGCGTGATAGAGGGTGCAGCCAAGGGCGTACATATCGCTCCGCCGAGTGGGCTTGTGCGTCTGGCGCAACAACTCCGGCGCCAGATACTCCGGGGTACCCCAAACCATGTTTTCGTCGCTTCCACTAATCTGGAGCGTATCGAAATCCAGGTCGATCAGGATGGCGCGCCCCTTGGAAATCATGATATTGGAGGGTTTGATGTCCTTGTGGAGGTGCCTCAGTTCCTGCTCCATCCAGTCCAGGCCGCTGGCAATATCAATTCCGTAGTCGAGGACGTCGTAAGCCTTGAGGCGACGGAAGCGGAGAATGTAATCCCACAAGGTTTCGCCTTCGACCAGGTCCATGGCCATGTAGAGCTTGCCCTTGGCGAAGCCGGCCTCCAGGACACTGGCAACGTGGGGATTGGTGGCCCTGGCGGCCCGGTCCACCTCACTAAGCAAAATCATGCTGTAGAAGGCGTGGGAGGAAAAATGCTCATCGAAAATTTTGATGACCGCGTTGCGACCTGAAAGAGATTTGGTGGCCCGGTAGATTTTCGCGCAAGCCCCGCCGCCGAGAAAGGTCTCAATCTCGAAACTTCCTACTTTTTCTCCCTTGGCGAGAAAAGCTGGTGCGGTCGTAGCCATGCCTTAGATGTAGGATAAAAGCCCGTTTAGGGTAAGCACTTATCGCTGGTGGTCGCGGACCTGTGCCCGTGGCGTATCCGTCATGCTGACCAGCGGCACCATCGCAGGGGCCATGAACGATTTCCAGCTTAAATCATCGGGAAGGAAGGGGCAGGGCTTTTGTTCGCGGCCCATCATCATCTTCGTTGGGTAGGAGATGAGCAAATCTTCCTTTGCGCGGGTCACTGCCACGTAGAGCAGCCGCATTTCCTCCTCTGTCTCTTCCTTGCTGCGCGCATGGGGATGGGGCATCTGTTGGTCGCCAGCCCCTACCAGCCATACCCGGCTCCATTCCAGCCCCTTGGCGGAATGAATCGTGGAAAGGGTCACGCAATCCTTCGGATGCTCGGTTTCACCTGCCTCCTTTGAAAGCGCAAATGTGTCGACAAACTCGGACAGCGAGCTGGCCACGGTGGATCCGGTGGCGATGATCTGATTGAGATTGTCCAAACGGGCAGCCATAGTGCCCATGTAAGCCTTCTGGCTCTTGATAAGCGGCGTCACGCAGCTTTGGGCGATACGCAGGGCGTTCTCCACCGACGGGGCTTTCCGTATGGCATCCAGCCACTGGGGAACCATGGTCGCCTTTTCCGGCCAGGGAGCACCAGCATCGCGGGTTATCGCCAGAGCCGCCTTCTCCGCGCCCTTTTCCCCGATACCCGGGAAAAGTATCAGCACCCGCCGAAGCGCAGCAGTATCCTGGGGATTGACCGCCAGCCGTATCAGGGAAAGGTAATCCCGCACCTCCGCGGTCTCGGCCAGTTGGGCACCGCCGTATTTGCGGTACGAAATGCCTGCGGCCTTGAGCTGGGCTTCCAAGGGCACCAGTGTTCGGGTGCTCCGCGCCAGGAACGCTGTTTGATTACGGGGAGTGCCCCTGCTGTCGCCATGCTCAACCCACATGATGGCGGCGCGGGCCTCCTCGCGATCGTCGGCGAAAGAACGGGCGTTCACCCGGGCCTTTGTGGGCAGGGACGCCCGCAGGTTCAAAGCCACGGAGGCGGACGAAACCACGCGATTGGCCAAGTCGAGAATCGTTTGTCCCGAGCGGTAATTTTCCTCCAGCTTGATGACCTCGGCATCCGGGCACTCGGTCATAAATGATTCGATGAGCTTGCAGTTGGCTCCGCGAAATCCGTAAATGGACTGCTGCTTGTCGCCAATAACCAGGAGATGTTTGGGGTTGAGTCTCTTGAGAATATCGAAATTCAGCGGGTTGTTATCCTGGAATTCGTCGACGATCACATGTGACCATGTTCCGCGCAGGAGCTGTGCGTATTGATCGTCGAAGGCCAGCCGGTTCCGCCACAGGACGAGCAAGTCCTCGAAATCAGCCATTGATCCCTCGCGCTTGAGACGGGTGTAATGTTTGGTGGCGGCCATCGCCGCATCTCCCGCCTTGTCGTAGACCTCCTTGTAACGCTGGCTGAGGTCCTCCCCAGTGTTAAGGCAATAGGACAAGTCTTCCAGGAGGGATCGCGGCGTGAGAGCCTCGCTCCTTTTGACGCCGGCGGCCTGAAAAGCCAGCCCCATGATATGGGAGGCGTCCGATTGGTCCAGCAAGGTAAAGGTGGACCGGGGGAAGCCGAAGCCCTTCGGGTTGGCCCGGATCAGGGCACTGGCAATCGAGTGGTAAGTACCGATCGCCGGAAAGTCTCCATCAGGAAGAAGATTGGTCAGCATCTGCACGCGGTGCGACATCTCCTGCGCCGCCTTCCGGGTAAAGGTGATCTGGAGAATTTCCGATGGTGAAACCCCCGCCTGGATCAGAGAGGCAACGTGGTGGGTCGCCGAAGCTGTCTTGCCCGTGCCGGCACCCGCCAGGATAATGGCCCGTCGCGCGCGACAGGCCCGCACCTGAGATTGTCCAGCATTGAGGTTCATAACTTCGGCCATCCCTTGTATATGCGGTTAGCCCGCGTAAATGGAAAGGTCCAAGATAGACCTTTCCTGAAAGAGGAGGCCGAAATCCTTTAGCTCGGCAGGCCCAGATTCTGAGTGGCTGAAGGCTGATGATGTCGCCCATGCCGCTTGATATACTCCTCGGCCATCTTTCGCAGGGTGTGCTGGTAGGCTCCCTCGCCGCCGGAGCTAAGCTTGGAGTCGTGACGGAAGATGCCTTCCATCTGAGCCCGCTTGAGACCCAGCACCTGGGCCATCATGGGATCGCTGCCAATGTCGGTCATGGGATAAAAGACCCGGACGGACGAGGTTTGACCATCACGGGCAACCCGACCGACGCACTGGGCCATGACGCCTGGCGACCAATCCAATTCTCCGAAGAGCACGGTATTGCATATCTGCTGGAGCCCATCCAGGCCGGCACCACTGCGCAGCGAAACGATGAGTATCTTGCTCTCGCCGGCCAAGAAACGCTCCACGCTGTCCTCTTTTTTCTTGCCGGTTTCCGTCCCCGTGTACATGAGCGGATTGAGTTCCTTTAGGCGTTCCAGCCAGACGTCATAGACCTCGCGGTGCCAGCCGAAAAGCACGAGCGGCCCCTCATCGGCAAGCATACTAGCCAGTTCGGCCACAAAGGGAGCCTTGGAGACACCGGTGGCCATGCGCATCTTGACGTCGAACTTGCGGGCGGCTTCACCTCGTTCCTCGAATTTTCCATTCAGGATGCGGCGGGCCAATTCCAGCGCATCATCGCGGATGAGATCGAGCACCTTGGGATCATGCTCGATGGGGCAGGTGGTCTCCATGACCGGAGGAAGCTCACGACCCACATCCCGCCGGGTTCGCCGCAGGAAGACGCCACTGGCGCTCAAATAAGAGGCAAAGGCCTCGGTGTCACGAATGATCTGCTTGCCGCTATCCGCAACCGTGCACCACTCGCGCTTAAATTCCTCGAAGCTGCCCAGGAAACCCGGGAAGAGAATTTCGATGACGTTGAATAGCTCCGGCCCGTAGTTATAGAAGGGCGTGGCGCTCAATCCCAGCCGCCACTGCATGTGCTGGGAAATGACCTTGGCCGCCTTGTGCTTACCGCTATCGGGGTGCCGCAAATCCTGCACCTCATCAAAGATGATGGTCTTCCACGGCGGGCGCCCAAAGACGTCCACCCAGCCCCGAAGCCGCGGATAGGAGCAGATCACCGCATTGGTGGAGTCCGGCAGGGGGTAGGGCGCGGTTTTCTTGATGATGTGAACCTTGGCGCCGGCAATGAAATGAGAGACCTCCCGCTCCCACTGTTTCATGAGATGCGGCTGGGCCACGATGACGACAGGCCCGAGATCAGGCTTGGATAGCATGGAAACGCCCACCGCGGTCTTTCCCAACCCCACCTCATCGGCAAGCAGCAGGGCGTAGTTGGCGGTCACCAGATCAGAAGCCGTGGCCTGGTACTCCCGTAGCGGGGTGGTCAGAGGCCAGACTGTAGGCTTGTAGTCCTCCGTGATGATACGGTTGACCGTGGCGATTTTTTTCTCGCTGGTAGCCACCCCCAGATCGAGTATCTCCTTCGGGGTAAATTCCAAGGGGTAACGCTGAGAAAACCAGGCCAGATCCCGGCAGGCTTCCGGGCTATTGCGGAGGGTCACCGACCGGGCCGCAATAGGGTTGATCCGAGGCAGGAGATTCTTCAGCCTCTGAAGTACATGCGGCGGGGCGGTAATCTTCCACTCTCCCATGGGAACGCCGCCATTCCTGGCCGTGGCGTCCTGGAGGACAGCTTCTCCAACGAATTTCAGAACGCCTGTTTCCACAGAAATACTCCTTGGCAGGGTTTGGAACTCAAGGTGGCGGGAAGCGACATCGGGCGGATGGCCACGAGGTTGAGAAATTTGACCTCGGGATATTGGCCGTACCGCTTGAGCTGCCTCAAGATGGCAAGTTCACCGCAGCGCCATTTGACCTCGATGACCTCACCGCTCCCGGGAATGAAAAAGTCCGGGATGTCCGATGCCCCCAGGCGATGTTCTCGGTAAAAGGGACTGCCAATGTCGAGAAGAAGCGTTTCGATCTCCTTCTGCATGGCCTTTTCGTTTTGGAAAAGCCATCGGCGAGCAATCAGGCTTTGCTCCAGCCGCATGAAAACAGATTCGGGCATGATGTTCATCATGCCGTTATCCCGCTAAAAAAGAAAGGGGCTCGGACAAGAATCCGAGCCCCTTTTCAAGTTGGCCTCAGCGGCCTTAAGTTAAGGAGCCGCCGGGATGAGGGTCAGGGAGTGGAAACGAGTTCCAGAAAACTGCCCCGGAACACCCAAGTTGCAGTTGGGATAGCTGGGCGTCGTGGTGGCTGTGTTCTCGAATTGCGTCGGAGGGGTATAAGTTCCACCTGCCGGGCACTGAATACCACCGGAGGCGTTGATCGTTTTGCCGTCGAGATAGGCGGTGAACGAAGTCGAGGGGCTGGTGTAGCTAGGGAAGCCCGCAACGGTCGTCACGTTGTAGGTCGCGCAGTAGGCCTTGTCGGCAATGTCCAACTGCGTGAGCTGCTGGCTGCAAGCCGAGCCGTTGGCATCCTGCAGGTAGATCGAGTAACCGATGGAGCCAGCCACCGCGATGACACCGAGGATGACCATGTAAATGACGATTTCCAGGATGCTCTGCCCCTTCTTAAAGAAGGACAGCCCAGCCTGCCGATGGAGGAGTGCGTTTTTCATAGATTTGTTTGGTTGCGTCTGAGGTTGAGGTGTCCGGTCAAGGCCATCTTTTTTTGGCTGGCGATCCGAAACTCTTTCTTTGTGAGAGAGAGCGCGCACCTTATAGGAAAAATCCGACCGCGGGGTCAAGCTTTTCACGCAGAAAAACCATCCAGTCCAAAAGATTCTTAATTTCGTCCTGATTTTCAGGCGGTTACTCCCCATGAAATCTTTCATCAATTTTCAAGCAGGACGATTTGTACATTTGACGTCGCGGGCAAAACATCGCATTAAAGCAGGTCATGCCGGAAGAACTACAAGAGGAGCAGCGCCAACTGCGCGCCACCTATTTCCGGCTGGAGCGCGAGATGCGTGAGGTGAAAAAGAAGCTGGAGGCCGTAAATCAAAAGCTCGCCGGCACCGAGTCGCCGGGACCGATCCAGATGACGCTGGGCATGGACGAGCGCAAAACCCGCACTCCCAATATCCCACCCGACGAGGTCGGAGATGCGTTAGCCGCCCTGGCCCACGAGCCGGTACCGGATGACGTCGAGGTGATTTATAATTCCGCCCCGAGCCAAGCGCCGGCGGATTTTGCCTTCAAGGGGACCGGGCACGCCTTTCACGAAACAGTGGTTAGCTGCCTCGGGCAACGGGAAAGCGCATCCTCGGGCATACTTCTCGACGCGCTGCGCATCCGGTTTCCGGAAAGAACCGTTTCCCAGCTCCGCAGTCAGCTCAATATCACTCTCAAGCGAATGATCGATCACCGGCGCGTCCGCAAGATCTCGCGGGGCGTCTACGCCTTGATTCCGCCAGAGAAAACCATCGGACTTACCCGAGCCGGACTCCTCGCCTAACTTATGTTTACTCAACTGCGCTCGGCTTTCTCCCGCGACTATTGGTTGGGCTGGATGGGCCATGATGTCGAGGCGGCAAAGTGCCTGGACCTGTTCTGGCACGGATGCTACACCTTCCGGCTTTTGCTGATCTACCCACTATCCCTTATGCGCAAGGCGCCGGGAATAGAGGCCAAGCTGGGATTCTGGGTTTTCTTCTTCATCGGCGCGCTGTATCTCTGGCCTCTGATGGGCCTCTACGAAATCCTCCTGGCGCGCGACCTCAAAATTCGAGGCGACGGCGCAAGAGGATGGCACGGTATCATTGTCCGCCTCGTGGTCGTCTCCATCCCGGTTTCCATTTTCATTTGGCTGCCGGATTCCGAATACGACCTTGGCTTGGTCTACTACTCCATTCTTTTCGCGGTAGGAGCCTTGACCGGGTGGTACTACCTGACCAATGGATGCGAACAGCCTGTCGTCCCCGCCCTGGCCCCGAAGATGATCTACTGGGCAACCCCCAAGGGCTGGCAATGGAGTCAGCCCGGCGAAAGAGACTGGCTCCCCCAAGGCGGATGGGTGGCCGATGAGAATATCGCGGAGGTGCCCGTTGTGGCCGAGTGGCACGGCCCGACGGCTTTCATCTCCCCGCGCTACACCCTCAGCGGCTACCTCATGCTCAAGAACCAGGGTCAGCGCTCTTACTCGGAATAACCACGGTTTGCCGGGATGAGGTTGGCGATGTCGCCCATGCACTCCATGAACTGGCTGTAGTACGACTCAGGCAGATCCTTGAAGTACCGGCGCATGGAATCCTCGTTCTGGTAAAAATAGAGCGCGAACGAGAAAACACTTTGGCGCATGTAAGTGGAAAACTCCGCAGGCATGCCCAGGCGGACGATCGGGTTGATCGACAGCAGCGTGAAAGCGGCACGCTCCATCACTCGGAGGCAGTCCGAGTAGAGGGGATCTTCTACGGCGTACTCCAGGAAAATCCCAAGCAGGCACACCGCCTCACGAGTGCGAACGGTCAACTTGTCGCAAAACTTCGGCCAGTGGGAGCGTGGCGCCTCCTGGGGGTAAGCCTGCCATTCAACCACCACTCCGGGGGAGTAGTTCTGGGCGATGAAGTCGAGCAGAAGTTGCGGGTGGTGCATCTTGGGCACCTCCATCGTGGGGTCGGGACGCATGAAGTCCGAGGCTCCGCGACGCAAGGCCATGCCTTCCATCTCGGCCTGCTTCATGTTCTGGCCCCAGGTCCGGTAATGCTCCATATAGGCATTGCGCGCGGGGGCGTCCGGCAAAACCTCGTCAAACCGACCCATCATGTCAGAGGACATGGGGTTCTTTCCCGGAAACCAGTAGAGGCTGCTCAGGACGTGTTCGCGCAGCAACAGCTCGCGGCTGGCAAAAGTCGATCCCAGACCTGCATGGTCGTAGATTCCGAGTGAGTAGGCTCTCTGAAGGAAGTTCTCGTTCATGTTGCTTAAATACGGGGCAAGTCTCAAAAGTTAAGTTTTTTGTTTAAGAATTTTGACCCACTTGCTTTTCCACCCTTTTCCCAACATGATGATATGTTCCGATGAAAGCTTTTCTGGTGATATTTGCCGTCCTAACCATGGCAACCATTGGTGCTTACGGATTTACCGTGGAAATCAGCACGACTGCCGTATCCCAGGACGACGCTTCTGCCGTATTCCGACAAGCAGCCAAGATCATGGGCGATAACGGCTGGTCGGCCACCCATAGCCCGGATCGGACCAGCGACATGTACCTGGCCTTAAGCTGCGAGCATGTAGATGCCAGGTGGGTGGTGGTGACCCGCTCCATGAAGCCTATTTCCGGACGAGCCATTGGCGCGGATGATTTGGTTTACCTGCGCGGCAGTCTCCAGGCCGGACGGCTTCTGACTCCGGCCATCAACCGGGCGATCGAGGAGGCCGCCCAGACGCCATCCGCCAGCGCGGCGCCCAGGTACTTCACCGATCCCACGGTTGCCATCTACAGCGGGGACAATCTCACCGATACCGTAAATGTGGCCCTACTAGGGTGGATCCACGATCAAGGCGATCACCTGCCCCAATCGAAGCCCTCGGCGGCTGACGCCATTAATTACCATGATCGCGCCTGGAAAATCGGACTGGCGCCCCAATGGAAGCTTCTTCCCAAGCAGGACCCCTGGAAAGCTCAGTGGGCAACCCAGGAGGGATTAAAGCTGGCCATCGGGGAATCTTCCGGCACCAATGACAGTGGAAAGAAGATCGACGTTAGGGATTTCGCGCAAGACACCTATCAAGTCATGTCCGAAAACATGACCCTTAGCCCTTACCACGAAATCGATGCCCCCAAGGGGCATTCGGACTGGCTGATTGTCCAAGCATCTACTTTATCCAACAACGGAATCCGCACCTATTTTATGGCCTTCAATCGTCACGGAGATACGCTGGTCCGCCTGTTTGTCTGGTCCAGCCAACCCCGGACGGACTTGGACCTGACCGTCCTTCCGGCCATTTTGGACAGTTTTAACTGGACAACCCCCTCGCCTACCGTAGAAACAAGCCCGCCGCACGCCGAAGACCCGGTATTGGACAAATTGCTCCCGGATATGTCCGCCCCCGTGCCTTCCGGGCTGGCGCACAGCGGAACCCGTTCATGAATTCTCAACCCGAACCGGCGCAGGAAGTCGCCCAGGAGGCGGATTGGTATATCGGCCCCGCTCCCATTTATGGAGTAGCGCTCTGCCTGCAAAACCCGGTCATTTACCTGGTGTCGGCGGTCATGGCCGGGTGTTTCATGGCCCAAATCCACGAGTTGCTCTCGCCCCGCATCCTGGCCGTGGTATTAGGAGGCGGCCTCGTTCTTTGCGGGTTGGTGGTAATTTTCTGCCTCTGGCGGGCCAGCTCGGTGTCCTACCTTATCAGTCCCGCGCGCAAGGCCATTTTCATGGAAAGCGGTCTTCCGGGCCTGCAGGCCCGTATCCGGCATACCATCCTGTTCAACCAGATATACGATTGTGACATGGTAGCCAGCCCAATGGAGCAGGCCATGGGGGTTTCCAGCCTCTCGCTCAAGCTCACTCACCAGGACGTGGTTCGCCTGCGCTTCATCCGGGATGCAGGCCGGGTCTGCGATTGGATAAACCAGCATGGTGCCGGGGACCGGGCCAAGCCTTTTGAGGCCATGTAAAAGAAAAAACTTAACTTTTGAGGGGTCGCCCCGTATTTAGCAAAACATGAGCGATCACCTTAACGACAGCGATATTCACGATCAGGAAACTTCAGCCATCATGGATGCCATCCGCCGGGACCCCCGGGGACGAAGCCTGATTGAACCGGCGGAGGAAATCGAGCTGGTCAACCGGTTGAAAGCCAACCCGCATGATCGTCACGCCTGGGACCGCTTCGTTCTTGCGAACGCCGGCCTGGTTACCCTCACGGCCCGGAAATATCGGGGCCGCTGCGTCAACGCAACCGTCGGCGACTTGATCCAGGAGGGGAATATCGGCCTGATGAAGGCCATCCCCCGCTACACCCCTTTTCATGAGGGCAAGCGCATCCGGTTCACCACTTATGCGGTGGAATGGGTAGCCCAGCGCATCCGTATCTGCGTCGAGGACAACCGCAACGCCGTCCGGCTTAAGCACGCCGCCGAGCACTATCAGACCTATCGCCGGGCGCTGCGCGAATTCGAGCTAGCAAACTGGCGCGAACCCAGCATCCCGGAGCTGGCCAAGGCCCTCGGTTGGACCGAGGACCGCACGCTCCTGACCCGGAGCTATGGACAAGCTCCCATCTCGCTGAACGAGCCCGCACCTTCAGCCCATGGGGAAGAGCGCACGTTCGGAGATGCTTTTCAGGACGAGAGTATCGCCCATCCCTTCAGTATTTTGGAGAAAGACGAAATTCATGACACGCTTTACGCGGCACTTAACCGTCTGGACGATCGGGCTGTCTTGATCGTGGTCCTACGCAATGGCATGATGGGGGCACCCGAGATGACCTTGGTCGAAGTGGCCGATTTCTTGGGTATTAGCGCCGAACGTGTGCGTCAGTGTGAGGTTAAGGCCAAGCGGGCGATCGCCAAGGCGTACACTCTGCGGGAGGATTTTCTCTCCACTCTCCCCACTGAAGCCCGCCAGGGAAGGGCGCGTTGCGCCAGGTTGGCGGCCAAGATCGAGGACAAGGAGGGGCTCGTGGCCTCGCTCGGCCTGGCTCCCTGGAAGATCGAAGAGGCCGCGATGTATGCGGAGGCGGATTAAGTCGCCGCTTTCATCGTGGCGAGGACGTAGGCATAGTCCTTGCCCTTGAAGAGGCCCGGGCGGTTTTCCGCCTCCGCGGGGTAGAACTCGATCTTCCCCTCCCCGGATGCCTTGATCCCTTCGGCGAGGTACTCCAGGTCAAACCGGATGCGGCGTCCATCGCCGGCATATTCGGTTTCAACCTCGTCTTCACCCAGTTCCTCTTCACTGCCATCCAGCCGCACTTGGATGCGAGATGGCTTGAGGGTCAGTTCAACCCTACCTCGGGTTTTGCCGTCGTGGGCACCAGCCACACGAGCCAGCGCATCGAGCATGGTTTGACGATCAAAAATGGCCGGCACCCGCTTTGTAGCCGGGAAGAGTTGCCCCCAATCCGGGAACGTCCCCTCGATGAGATCGGTTTGGTAGTTGATACCCGAGCCTTCGATCTTCATGTGGTTGGTCCATAGATGAATCGTCACCTGCCCCTTGTCAGGCAGAACCTTGCTCAAGGTCGTGACGGAGTATTCGGGTAAAATCACGGAAAAGATGGGGAAGTCCTTCGCCTCGGCCCAGGCGCTTAAGGCCAGGCGTTTGCCGTCGGTCCCGACCGCCATAAGGTCAGTCCCCGTGGATTGCAGGCAGACTCCGCGTAGAAGAGGACGAGCCGCATCATCGCCGGTGCAGAAGGATACACGCAAAAGCTGTCGCAGGATGGCGCTATCCACGGCCAGCTTCATGGGATCCGGCATCTCCTTGGCCGCAGGGAAGTCCTCGGACGTCATTTCCTTGAGCTTGAGCCGGGTTGTCCCGGAAACGATTTGCACCCCTGAACCGGTGCTCTTGATCGCCACCCCGTCCTTTAGAGAGGAAACGGCCTGGAGCAGGCGCTTGAGCGGCAGAAGGCAGGTTCCCTCCGCGTTCACCGTAGCGGGCACCTGGATTTCCAGGCGTTGGTGAAAGTCCGTCGAGCAAAGGAGGGCGTGATCCTTTTGTGCATGGATGAGTACGCCGGTCAGGGCGGTCAAGGGATGCTGGCCGGAACCGCAGGTTAGCCGCAGGGATTCCAGGGCCGAGTAAAGATCAGGATGATTCAGGGCAATGTTCACGCCCGCTGATATGCTTGTTTCTGCGTCCAGAGGCAAGCGCTAAGAGTCCAGCCTGGCCGGGGATACCATCTCAACTTCCCGCAGGAAAGGCTCCCGGAGCAGGGCGTTGAAGGCGTAATAGTTGAGAGCCAAAGCGCCCGGCATGCGACGGCGTGCCTTGCCGGCGCCATGCAACAGAAGGCCGAAAGGAACGCCTTCCGTATCCTGGTATCGATCGAATACCTTGAGTGCCTCCTCGTCGGGAAGTTCCTTGACGTGAAAAAGCAGCGCCTCCGGTTTTTCCGGCTTCACCGTCTCAATTCGGTTCACCGAGAAATCCCCGTTCTTCAGCTTGCCCTTGAATAAAAGGGTGTCACCGACCTTTACTCCAGCAAGATTTTTATCGGCGTCCCAGCACATGACCGTGATGGTTCCGGTTTCGTCCTGGAGGGTAATCCGGGCATAGACCCCGCCTCGCTTGGTGGGCTTGTTCTTTTCCCTGACCATGAGTGTGGCCAGGAGTGAAACGTCGTCCTGGTCGGCGCCGAGGCGGTGAATGGGCCACGCTTTATATTTGCGCCTCAGACCAAGATATTCCATGCAGGGATGATTGGAGAGCGCGCAGCCGAGAGACTCCATCTCCTGGGCGAACTTATCGCGGCTTGACCATGGCGTCACCGGAGGAATGAAAGTATCCTCGCCGAAGAGACTATCCTGTGTCGATTCGTGGTTCTCGAACTTGGACGTCAGGGCCGCCCGTTCACCCCACTGGTCGAAGGCTCCGCAGCCAATGAGGGTCTTGACGGTAGCGTCGCGCAGCCCCGCTTTGGCCAGCCGGCGGAAGGCATCATCAGCAGAAATAAAAAGCCCGTTTGCCTCCCTGTCGGCGATGATTTTGGTCGCGGCTTCCCCCACCGATTTGACATGGCCCAGCCCAAAATAAATCCCCTTGTCCTGAACGGAGAATCCGATCTGCGACTTGTTGAGGTGAGGCAGATGGCACATCACACCCTCCTGCCGGGCATCGGAAAGGATCTGCCCCAGCTTCTCGACGTCGGTCTTGCTTTGCAGGAGCGCAGCGAAAAATTCCTCCGGATAGTGGGCCTTGAGGTAGGCAGTCTGCCAGGATATCCAACTATAGGCCACCGCGTGGCTGGCATTGAAACCGTAGCCGGCGAACTTGGCCAGGAGATCGAATATCTGGTTGGCCTCTTCCGGGCTGAGATTGTTCGTCTTCGCGCAACCAGCCACGAAGGTGGTACGCTGAGCATCCATCTCCTCGGGTTTTTTCTTCCCCATGGCGCGACGAAGCAGATCGGCTTGCCCGAGGGTGTAACCTGCCAGCCTTTGTGCCGCGGCCATCACCTGCTCCTGGTAAACCAGGATGCCGTAGGTGTCCTGCGCAAGATCGGGGGCGCAACGGTGAAAGCCCTGTCGCTCGCCAGTAGCCGCTGCTTTATGCGCGCGCTCCAGAAACTCCGGGATGAGATCCATGGGGCCGGGCCGGCAGAGGGCGGTTGCCACGGAAAAGTCGGTCAGCGTGCGAACAGGAAGTCGGCGGCAGAAATCATGGATGATGGCATCCTTGGCCTGGAAGACGCCGACAGCATGCCCCCCCGCATAGATGTCCCCTGTAGCGGGATCGTCTTCGGGCAGTGCCATCATATCCAGGCGTACCCCGGTGCGTGCCTCGATCAACTTCACGGCCTGATCGACGACCGTAACGGCGTCCAGGCTGAGCATGTCCATTTTGAGGTAGCCCAACCCGAGAATCGTTTCGTCGTGCCATTGTGTCACCGTCTGCCCGTCGGCAACGCGAACAGGCACAAGGTGGGTATAGGACTCCGGGAAGATCACCACGCCGGCGGCGTGAATGCCCACGGACCTGGTAAGCCCCGTGAGGTGCTGCGAGAGAGAATAAGCTTCTGCAACGCGGGAGTCTCGTTCGATTAGGGAAGCGAACTCCGCCGGCAGGGACTCGCCCTCCATATCGGGAGTGAGTTTGCCGCTCACTTCATTCGCCAGCGAAGCGGACACACCAAGGACGCGCGCCGAGTCCTTGAACGCCTGCTTAACCCCAGAGGTGCCGAACGTACCGATTCGAGCGACCCGGTCCGTTCCGTAGCGCTCGGCCAGCCATGCGAAAAGCTCTCCAATGCGCTTGGGGCAGAAGTCGAGGTCAATATCCGGCGGGCTTACCCGGTCGGGATTGAGGAATCGCTCGAAAAGCAGGTTGTACTTGATCGGGTTGACCCCCGTGATGCCAAGCAGGTAGGCGAATAGACTGCCGGCGGCACTGCCACGCCCCGGGCCGCGGGGGATCGATCGGCGATCCGCCTCATCGCAGATGTCGGCCACGATGGCAAAGTAATCGGGAAAGCCAGTACGCTCGATGACCTCGGTTTCGTAGCGCAGGCGAGCACGGGCCACTTCTTGCTCCCCGGCGGGAATGACTTTGCGCAAGCGCGATTCGGCGCGCTCCCGCAACTGCGCCATGAGGACTGAGCCTGTCGCCTCGGGGTAGACGGGAAATCTTGGTTTGCCGCTCAGGTCGAGATCAACTTCGCAGCGCTCTGCAACCTCGCGGGTGGTAAGAAGCGCCGACTCCAATTCATCTCCGAAACTAACCCGCATTTCCTCGGCATGTTTCAGGTAGAATTCCGAGCAGGGAAACCGCATGCGCTGTGGATCGTTGAGCGGCTTGTCCAACTGGATGGCCAGCATGACGTCCTGGTAGTAGGCGTCCTTCTTGGTCAGGTAGTGAGAGTCATTAGCCGCAACCAAGGGGCGTCCCACCTTCTGCGCCACGTTTTTGAGGCCCCGGTTCAGCCGAAGCTGGTCGGGCAGCCCATGCTGGTGAATCTCAATGTAAAACCGGTCACCATACACCTCGCGGAAAAACGATGCTGTCTCCAGTGCTTTATCTTCGCGCCCGCCAAGGATGTGCTGCGATATCTCGCCTTGCATACAACCGGACAGGCAAATGATGCCCTCGGACCATTGTGCCAGCCGCGTCCGGTCGACCCTGGGTTTGCTGTAAAAGCCATGCTGGTTGGACCATGTGACCAGGCGCAGAAGATTTGCCCAGCCGGCGTTGTTCATGGCCAGGAGCGTCAGATGAGATCGTTCTTCCTTTTCCCGAAGCGTCGCATCTCCGGGGCTCAGGTACATCTCGCACCCGAGAATAGGCTTCACTCCTGCTTTTCGGGCCGACTGATAAAATTCCATGGCCCCAGAGAGATTGCCATGATCGGTAAGGGCAATCGCGGGGGAGCCGCGCTTGGCCACTTCCGCAGTCAGCGGGTCAATGCGGTTGAAACCGTCCAGCAGCGAGTATTCGCTATGGACGTGGAGATGGACAAAATCGGCGTCGCCAGCCATTACACAGAGATAGGGCTAATGCCCTTGGGTGTAAGCGGTTTGGGACGAGGAAGCGGGAGGGACCGATGATGTCTGCGGAGCCTGCAGGTGGGTCACCCCGAGGTGAAGGATGTTCCGGTTATTCAGGAACGCCTCCGAGTAGGCGCGCAATCTCGCGCGAACATCCGGGGTCAGCAGGGAGGCCACCGGCTCGGGATGCTCGATGGCGCGCTGCGGTGCGAAGACCAGCTCGACCCGGCGGTTGGCCGGATCGGCCTGCTGCTTGGCGTGAGGCACAACGGGCAGCGCCGCGCCCCAGGAGATGACCGCCATTTTTTCAGGAGCAACCCCGGCCTGTAAGAGCACCTGGTACGCCCGGTTCGCCCTGGCCATGCCAAGAGCGACATTATCCGCATATTTTCCGCCAGCCTTGACGGGCACATTGTCCGTGTGGCCTTCGATCCCAAGATAAAAGATGCCGTCGTAGCGGTTGAAGATTTTGGCGATTAGGGCCAGGCGGCGCTGCGAGGCTTCCGATATCTTGGTGGAGTTGAAATTAAATGCGGCCTGGGGCAGGGAGATGACCACGTAGACGTTTTGGCGGTAAACCGGAAGGTCGGGAATGGCCGTACTAAAAACATCCACCAGCGTATCCTGCTGCACCAGGATCGACTGCCACATAGCGGCCTTGTCGTTGGCATCGGCGAGCTGCAGCTTCAAGGTTCCGATCTGGTCCTGCATGGATTTCATGCTCAGCAGGTCCGTCTGATGCTGAAGGATTAGAGGGTCGGGAACCTGGATTTGCACCTTGACCTGATTTTCGACCGGGCTCTCCATCGGTGTGGGCAGGGTGGTGGAGACAGAGAGAGGTGGCGGAACAGAAACAGTCGGGACATGGACGGCGACTGGCGCTGGAGCCGATACCGGTTTAGGCGACGGGGCCTCAAAGACGGTCGGTTTGATGGTCGTTACCGGAACCGGTGCCGGCGGTACAGGAACAGCCAGCCGGTAAGTTAGGAAGACTACAAGGAGAACGGCCACCGTGATAACCGCGCCATTCGTTGTCATGGATTGAGTTTTCATGCTCTATACCATTAAGCTAGAAAACCCCCGCCGAGGCAAGGACTAGCTATCAGAAAAGTTCTTGTTGGACGCCCGGCGTTGGCGAAACAGCCTGGCCCGCGTGTGCCGGTACAGAGGGAGGAGGGGTTTCCTGCTCTTTTGCAATCCTGGTCAGTATGGACCCCATTCGCAGCTTCTCCAGTTGAGGCCGAAGGGCTTCCATATTGCGCTCCGGGGCTGGTCCGCGCAAAAGCGAAACTGCCTCCGGAATATCCGAGATCAAAGTTGCCAGCTTGATGCTTTTTTCCAGATCTGCTCTTCCGTTCTCAAATTTTTCGCGCAACCCCTTGGGAAGCTCTTCGAGGTGGGCATAGATACCCTCGATGGATCCGTATTTGTTCAAGAGTTCGGGGGCCTTTTTCGGGCCGACGCCAGGCAGTCCCTTGATTTCGTCACTGCCGTCGCCCACGATGGCGAGGTATTGGGAATTGAGCAGAGGGGGAACGCCGTGTTTTGCGACCACATCTTCCGGTGTCATCACCGCGTTGTGGCGCCCGGTATCGCCTTTACGCAATGCGCCAAGAGTGGGTGTGATATGGGTAAGAAGGTCTTTGTCGTTACTGAGAATCAAGCCGCGGCGGCCTTCCTGGTTGAGGCAGTTCGCCCAAGTGGCGAGAAGATCGTCGGCCTCGTAGCCCTCAACCGACAACACCGACCAGCCAAAATTCCGGCAAATACCCGTTAGAGGTCCAAACTGCGCCTTGAGGGTGTCGTGGGTCGGCTTGCGGCTGGCTTTGTACCCGGCGTCGAGTTCATGGCGGAAAGTGCGCCCGCCTTCCTTGGCGATCAGAACCCGCGCGTCGGGCGAGAAGTCCCGGAGAACATCCAGTACCCGTTTCAGAAATCCGTAGATGGCCCCTGTGGGGAATTGTTTCTGCTGGCCGGTCTCCTTGTCCTCGTAGGGAACAGACAGGTTCTGCTCCAGATAAGCATAGAACGCGGTGTCCGCGATATTGCGGAAATCGACGAGCAGGAACTCGGGACGGCCAAATTCGGTTGCGGTTTTCATGCAGCGCTATGCCTTCAATAAGGGCAAGCGCTGGCAATCGTCAAGCAGGGTCAGAAAAGCATTGCGGCTAATGACACCCCCGAGGGAGACCGGTCGGGCATCCTCGATGGCCTTTCGGTTCCCCACCAGAATGCACTGCGCCATGGCCCGGGAGATCGCCACGTTCAAGCGATTGGACTGAAACAGCCAGTCGCACTTGTTGGCGATGTAGGACGGCGACGATGACGTCAGGCTCATAATGACGACTGCGGCTCCCTGCCCCTGCATGCGATCGACCGTTCCCACCTGGTCAGCCAACCCGAGAGGTTCAAGCGCGACCATCAAGGAGGCTACCTGTACCCGGTAAGGGCTCAAGATCATGATGTCCTTCGGCGTGATGGGGCGCGGCGCTGCGTTTCCCGGGCTCCACCGCAAAGTCAGCAATTCGGTCACCTTGGTCTTGATGACCGCGATTTCCTCATCACTTCGCGAGGTGCGATTGGCGTGGGGAACGTCGATGAATCCCAAGGAGGGTTGTCCGTCACCATGGACACGAGCCGTGCTATTGCTCCCGGCTCGCAAATTCAGGCCTGGGTAGTAATGCTTCTGCACCACGTGGCAGAGTTGAGAATTAAGACGGTGCGTCACCAACAGGGACCGCATCCACGCTTCACCCCGGGTTTGCAGGAGGAATTTCAGCCCGGAAGCGATCTCGCGCCCCGGCTGGGCGGAAATCGGCGGGAGCTGGTCCTCGTCACCAAAGAGAATGACGCGCTTGGCCAGGTAGGCCAGCGAGGCCAGGTAGGAGGCAGGCACTTGCCCGGCCTCATCCACGATCAGGATGTCGCGGCGACGCGACTGAAAATAGGGATCGAAGGCGAGCTTGTCGCTCTTGAATAATCCAGCCGCTGCATGCACGGTTCCACCCCAAATGGGCAGCGGATCGGGGGCGTCCTGGGCCGAAAGACTTTTGATCTCCGGGCGCAAGCCATCGCGATTGGCCCCAAGTTTCATCACCGTCACCGAGATATCCTTGGCGCCCAGCACCTCCAGGGTGGCATTGAGGGCGTTATTAACCGCCCGATGGGAGAGCGAGACGATTCCGACCTTGAGCCCCAACTCGGCGGCATAGGCAACAAAGTGGGCCAGCAACCGGGTCTTACCGGTTCCAGGCGGCCCCTTGATGCCGCAAAAATCATTGTCACCCATCATGAGCCGCAAAGCCTGATGGACGGAAGCGTCTTCCAGCGGGAGAATCGCCTTGGCGTCCTCCAGCGGAGCAAGCAGTGGCTTTACCGGGGTTGGCGCCGGCCAGTCCGGAGACATATTCAACCCACGAATCAACCGTTGCTCAAATTCGGCCCCAACCTCCCCCAGCAAGATGCGCTTGGGTATCTTGCCTTTCCACGCCGGGGGCAGGGCGAGGATGACGCGGTGGGCGTCGTAGTCGACCAGACGGGTTTCCACGCAAGTCACTCCGGGTTCACTGCCGGGCAAATGAATGGCTACCCGGTCGGCATCCGGAAATTTTCCCAGGTCAACCGGATGATCCTCCGGGCGATAAATAACCACGTTCTCCCCTTTTCCTGTAGGACGGTCATGGAGAAGGCCGTCAGAGCTGCGCCACGCCGGCTTTTCCGCGATGAAGGTTCCGGCCAGGTGGCCATCGCGTATCCGCATGTCATGAGGACGGCGGCTATCCCGCACCTGCTCATCCTGGCTGAATTCAATTTTCTCTCGGATTTCCCGGAAGAAGAGTTTCTTTTGGTCCGCGGGGGAATAGCTCATAATACGCGCCTGCTCCAGCAGACCTCCTCAAGATAGAGCAAACCTTTCCAGACTTGCTCGACCAAGAGAAGACGGTGGGTTTGCGCGCGCGAATCCGGCCAGGAGGAGGATAACTCCAGGGCCTTAAGCTGCTGTTCCACGATGCGGTTGATGCCGCCATCCGCCTGGAGAGCCTGCATGGTCGCGGCCATCTCCGGAAGCGTGTAGCTCACCAGCGGCAGATGAACATTTTCCCGTATCTCCTCGACCAGGCAGACAAAGTATATTTGCTGGATTTGCGCAGAGGTCAGCCCGTTCTGGCGCAGGCGGTACTTAACCCGGCGAACTTCCCTTTCCGTGTAGCAAATGATGACTCCAGGACAATCATCGCTATAGCGAGGGGCGTCGATGAAGTGTTCATCCTGGTTGCCCCATGCCTCGTGTTCGTCCCGGTCATCGCGCTTGGGCTCGTAGGCATAGGTCATCCAGCGCTGCTTCCAGCCTTTATGGGATCGCCAGTCGGAAAACCCCCGCAGCGAGCAGGCCACCGCGGCCGATGCCGTAAACCCCGGATCTGCTCAGAGCGGCCATTGCGGAACTCCCGCAACTTGTCGGCTGCCTCTACCTTGGCCAGTTCCTCCAGTGACTCAAAGCCCAGAGTCTCTACAATCTCGCGATCTGACGTGGATAGAGGAATAAGGGAAAGGGGCGCGCCTTTGGACGCATCGAAAAAACCAGGATAGCAATTCTGCTTGAAGCTGCACTCGACACAGGCACCGGTAAAATGCCGATCCGAGAGATCCGGCGCCTGGGTCAGAGCGGCCAGCTCCTCCTTGAGCCGGTCCTTTTCCTTGTCGAGCAAATCCAGGGGAAACGCCGTAAGGATTAAGTGATCGAGCGATTCCTCCTTCAACTTGGAATCCCTGGAAACGTAAAGGTAGCCCGGGGCGCAATGCAGGATGAAGCCTTCAGGAAAAACAGGTGCATCAATCCCGAGTTCCAGCCGGAGCAGTTCCCGGTAGAAGGCCAGTTGCACTCCGTGGATGGCGAGCGGAACCTCGCCGCGCTTCATTTCAACGAGCACCCAGTATTTCCCTGTCCACAATATCCAGTCGGGGCGCCCGGCCTGTCCCGCGACCTCCAGGACGATCTGGCCGATGAGCAGGGGCTTGTCGGGCTTAACCGAGCGCAGCATCTCGCGACCCTTCTTCACCCCACCCTCACCCTTGATCTCCTTGCCGTCGTCACCGCGGTTAGCGTAGACCACGGGCACCTTATCCGTGGCCAGCAAGCCGGGCCTCTGCCGGCGCAGAGGACGCAAAAGCAATCCCGGGTTCGCCTCGACTTCCTTTTCAAACGCCAAACCCGCCTGGGTGTGCTCGGCGGCAAATGGGCTCATGGGCAGCCTCTTACTTCCGACCTTGGCGTAATATCCGCGCGCGCGGCACACAGCAACATTCTGCAAACCCTGGCTGGTTAGATTACGCCCCTCACCCATCACGGTATCAGCCAAGGAAACCGAGGGATTTAATGACATGCTTGCTCCATAACGTAATCCAAAGATAGGGACATCACGACACCGTATGGTGCTCTGGAGACAAAAACAAGGCTGTCTCCAATCCGGCCCGGGCCAGCCAAGCAAAAAACTTTCATAATGAGCGTTGACGCCAACAACCCCTCAACCTATGAGAGAGGTAACCGAAAGAATTCTTTATGAGCGACGAACACCACGACAGCTTTTCCCTCACCTCCTACGTCGGAGGCTCCGACCATCACGCCATCAATCACGACCAGCAGGGCGGCGGCGACCAGAAAGAAGGCGGCCAGAAAGAGAAGGGCGGCGGCTTACTTTCCAAAATGGGCTGGAGCCTCCTCGGCGGCGGCGCCAGTCTTCTCTGGAAGAAGTTCGGCTCTCCTGTACTCGGCAAGATCTCGGCCTGGGCGGAAAAGGAATTTCCGGAAACCGCCGAATTTCTCAAGGGCCTCAAGAGCCGCACCGTCGGCCTGTTCAAGGACGTGGCCGCTGATCTCGAAAAGGCCCCGGGCAAGATCATGGGCGAGGTCAAGGCCGTTGGCGAAGACCTCAAGGCCATCAAGGATGAAATCGGCGGCAAGATTTCCAGCGTTTGGAAGTCGGGCGTGTCTCTTCTCTCCCGGACCAAGGACGGCATTGTCAATGCGGCGGAACATCCCGGCACCTTGCTGAAGGAAGCCGAGCATATCCCGGGCGCTGAAACCGTCATGAAGGCGGCGGAAGGCACCATCGGCAAGACCATAGCCAAGGCTGGACTGAAGACCTTCCTTGAGGACGTCCCCCTCCTAGGAGCCGGGGTCGGAACATTCTTCGCTATCCGGCGGGCCATGAAGGGCGATTGGACCGGAGCCGCCATGGAAGAGACCGCCGGCGTGGCATCTTCCTTCCCGGGCGTCGGCACCGCTGTCTCGACGGGCCTGAACGTCACCCTGGCCGCTCGCGATATCGCCAGGGGCGATGGGACTACCCCTGCCACCCCGAACGTCACTCAAACGCCTGGCACGCAGCTACCCGCCGCCGGCACACCCACCGATCTCAATGCCGCTCTCGCCCAAGTGCAGCAGGAGGCCGGCGGTAGCACCGGTTCCCTCGCGCCCGTAGTCGCCGCCGGTCAAAATGCCGTTGCCTTGCAGCGTGCGGTTACCGCGCCTCCGACCATGGCCGCAGCCCCTCGCACCGATCTCCCTCCTATTCCGGGCCTGAGCAACCACCTGGCTGCCCGCCCCGATATCAGCAAGGGCGTCCATCTCCCGGGTCACGGTCAGACCCAGGACAATGGTGTTGCGCTGATGGGGTAATCCCGCCTATTGTCTGGCCGCTGGCGAAAACCACGGCCAGGTTTCGCAGTCATTTTTATGGGCGAGTTCGACGCTTCCATCGTAGCCCTTCGCTCCCATCTGGAAAAGCAGATCGGGGAAATATCCCCTCGTGATCCCGACTGGATCAATTTCGCCAAATGGCACGAGGTCAAGGGTGCCGTGGAAGTCCTGGTCCTGACCAAGCGCATCCCCGAGATGGATGCCCGTCGCTACGGCACACTGTACCAGCGCAAGATTTCCGATTTACGCCAGCGCCTCAATCGGTCAAAATCACGCCTCTAGCAGGTCCAGCGCATCCAGCCGGGCATCCAATTCCAGCCGCAGCCCGGCGTCTCCCCGCAAGCGGTGCATCCAGGCCTCTTTGTCAGGTAAGGCACCCCACCCCGCCATTACCCAACCGCCATTAGGGTTCACCTGGATGATCCCCTTCTCAAAGGCGAGGTCGATCAGTCCATCGTCCGGTTCCAGTCCGGTCTGAGGATCAAAGAAAAAGGAAACCTTGCGGCCTTCCACTTGCCGATCTGCCCGGCATTGCTTGATTTCAACGGTGTGATAAGAGCCCCCTCCGGTCTCCCGCCGCTTGATTTCCGTATGGAGCCGCAAACTGGCGTAATATTCCAACTCCTCATCGTTACTTGCCGAGATAATCCCCCTTTGCGGATTCCACCTTTGCTGACTGGCGAGTAAGACCGCTGTTCGGGACAGCGCGATTGCAGAAAAGAGAGTCCGCAGTCCATTCGAGATTGCCCGGAAATGACTCTTGGCCATTTCCTCGCTAAACCCCGGGCTAGAGATTTCAAGCGCGGACCCCAAGGCGCTCAGCGGGTCAATGACCAGAAGGTCCACATCTCCGGCCAACTGCGCACAAAGGGTAAAAAGAGACTCCGCATCGCGGTGGGGCACCAGAAGGAGACTTTCCGTATTGACGCCACAGAGGGAGGCAAGCTGAGGGCTGAAGGTGTTGTCGGCATTGACCCAGGCGACCGTCCCGCCTGCCGCCATGACCCGTGCCGTCAGCACCAGCATGACCGTCGTTTTCCCGGATTGCGGCGGCCCCGCAATTTCGGTGAAGCCACCGCGGAAGAGCCCAGATTCCCCGATAAGGGAATCGAGGCCGCGGTGGCCAAAGGTGATGACGGGGTTGTCCATTACGATTTTCATTTAAGATAGGCCAAATCCTTGACGAAGCCAACCTCGCTACCCATACTCCAAGCGCCATGAAACTCCCCGCCATTCTTTTTCTCCTTTCTCTCCTGTGGATTGCCAGCTTTTCACAAGCGACAGCCGGCGGAGCGGCTTCAAACGTAACCGTGTCCAGCCAGGACCTGTCCGCTCCCGGCAACCCCGCGCAAGTTCTCTCGGTGCAGGCTGGCCCTTTCAACCCTCCTTACAGCTACACCCTGCCCACCGCGGTTACGGTAACCGATCCGACCACCTTCACACTGACTGCGGTGTGGCCGATGAACAGTCAAGTTGAGACCCTCGGCCAGGTGACGGTGGGGGTTTACGGCCAAGTTGTAGGCAGTGTTTCTATTGTCAGCTCGGACCGCCTCAATCCGTCCTACGTCCGGATTGACCAGCCGTATCATATTCTTTTCAACACCGCCGGCTGGACGAGCGCGGATAGTAACCCTCAAACCCTTTTCCTGCCATACCTCTACGTGCAGCTTTCCAACAGCTCGGCCCTGGCAGCCAGCACTGCAACCACTGATACCGGTACAGCGGGGATCACGGGGTTTGGCCTGGCTAGCACCACGGAATCTCCGGCCTATCAAATCCCTCTTCCCACCACCGCCAACGCACAGCTTTTTTACTGGCCAACACCAATCAGCACGGCCTTACCGGGCGGCGATAGCTTCGCCAATATGGGCACCTCTACTACATTGCCGAATTCAACCTTCGGCATTTTCGCTGAGTGGCCGGATAGTAACGCTGCGCATGGAGTCAACGCCAACGGCACGATTTCTTACAATGGGTCCAATGTTTCCAGCAACTGGTTCAACATGCTTTTTCCGGCTTCCAGCTACTCAGCCGCTGCCCTCAATGCTGACACGGTCTTCAACCCCGTCAACACGACGACTGGAGCACCGGTGCCGGCAACTTGGAACTGCTACGCGGTACTTCAAAATCTGACCAGCAGTCAGTATTACGCGACGCTCGTGGGTTCTGGAAACATTTACTGCTACCCGCTGGAGACAGCCACCCTTTATTCAGGCACCGGCACGACAACCCCCTTCCCGGCCAACAGTTCATCTACGTTACCAGTGCCGGCGGCAGATCAGTTTGTGACATCCGGCGCGGGCACTCTTTTGCCGACCTCCGTGACAGCAAAGATCACCAATATGTACCCGTACAGTCGCTTTTTTGCGGTCATTTATCCGCCTCAAGCGGCCCCGAACAATCTGCCGAGCAGCCCCCCGAGCACAACCCCTTCTCTCGTCTATTATGGCACCCCGCCGGCCAATATGCCGACCCCATACCCGCCCTACTACTCCGTTGATAATGGGACCGCGAACAGTGTCACGACGTCCATCCCTGCCATCAACTTGTATAATTTTGTGAATCAAAGCGGAAATTACCGCCTTGATTTATGCGAATACACTCCGGCGGACACGGCAGTGAGCACGGTCTACCCGCAGCTTGCGAGCAGCACCGGAGCCTCGACGATCACGGTCCCTTACGGCGGAACCACTGCGCCATATACTCCGGGGTTGAAAGTTATCCAGTCCTACTACTTTTACGTGAACTTCTCCGTCAACGTCAACGGCGTCATCGTCAGTCAGTAGCCCCCTTGTTTCCTGGACGGAATACCCTCACATTGGGGGTATGACAACTGAAGCGATCGCCGACGGGAACTCCGTCAAAACCTTTACCGGCCAGGTGGATGAAGTAACCAAGGGCCTGGGAGACGCAGATTTTGTCCGTCTTCAGGATGGCGACGTCAGCCACATCATCGAACGCAGCCTCCTGCCTGGCGATTTCAGCTTCTGGCAGAACCTGAAAGGCAAACGCCTTCAGATATCCGTCCTGGTACGCGAGGACGGCTAATTCCCTGTCCTGTTTTGCACGGGCAGATACGGAATCAACGCGGCCGCGGTTTTGTCGAGGGAAGCGGTCTGCATCCAAACTTTTCCCGGGCCTCGCAAGCGCCCCAGGAAGATGCGCTGGTTGAGCAGCATAGAGCCCACCCCTTTATAGACGCCTTCGTATTCAGCCTGGGAGTCGAAGGCCAGCAGGGCGCCCGCATTGACTACAATCGAGTCGCTCTCGGACAGCGTGCGCTCAATCATCGCCCCAGTGGCCTGGACCCAAATCTGGCCGCTTCCAGTCAGGCGCTGCATGACGGGTCCCGAGGAGGCTATCCAGCCAGTCAACCCCTTGACCCGGTAAATATCGAACTCAAAATCCCCGATCCCCGCTAAAAAGGCGTTGCCATTGAGAATCAGTTCCCCCTTGAGATCATCGAGATTGATCGAGACGATCTGGCCGCCATGAGACGAAGAGAAGGTCACATGGCGAGGTTCGGCCCCCTCGTTGGTGATGGTTTGCAGGAAAAAAGTCGCACCCCCACCAATCCCCCGCTTGATTGCCCCCCAGATGCCCCCGTTACTGGCCGCCTGGACGGGAATGCGCCCATCACTGTAAATCATGGCGCCGGCATCCGCCTGAATTTTGCCGCCTGGGAGCAGCTCGATGTCCAGGTATTGGAGCCCCTCACCCTTGATCGAAGCATTCCATGAAGATTCCACGCCCCGGTTATGCCCTTTCCCCTCGCGCGGAACAAGCGCGAACTCTACGGCTTTGTCGAGGCGCCTATTCCGCTTCGAGCTTAAAGGTCGCTTTATGGATTTTCTGCCAGCGGCGGACCAGGGCAAACCAGGTCTCCGCCGCCAAGTCACTCAACAGGTCAAACTGGGGTTCGGTCATCTCAGCTTTCAGTGCGTCGAACCGCAGTACGGTGCCGTCGCTCATGGCATGATCGGATCGCAGGACCTTGTCATCGCTCTGGGCGGGGTCGGCTCGCTGCACGTCTCCCACCGGCCCCTCATGCTGCCATGTCCTAGTCAGGCCACCGGGCATGGCGATTATCACCCGGCAGAATCCGAGCTTTTTGACGTTACGCCGGTAATCGAGCCATATCCCCTCTGGCGTCGCACCGCGATCCACCTCCAGGACCAGTGCTCGGCTCAGGATCATTGCGTAGCGGGTGTCCTTGCGCAGGGCCAGGGCCTTCCCCAGATGGCTGCCGACCTTGAACCAATCCCGAGTCAAGCCGGAGTAGTGTCCGGCGATCAGCAAAAGCAGGAAGAGCAGGCCGGCAAAGATGGGCAACCACCGGGCCTGAACATAACAAACGCTGATGGCCAGGATGAGGCACAAAAGGGAGACGGTGTAGAGATTAAGGACCGCCCTTTCGTGGGAAATGCCCAGGGTAATGAGCCGGTGATGAATGTGTTTGCGATCGGGCCGGAAAAGGGGAAGGCCGCGAAGACCTCGACGCATGATCGCCAGGCCGACATCCACGATGGGAAGGGCGAGGGCAAAGGCAGGTGCCACCAGCGAGGCCACCACCGTCCCCTTGTTGGAGCTAACGATGGCCAGCTCGCCGATAAGGAACCCCATGAAATAAGCTCCGCCATCCCCCATGTATATCTTGGCGGGAGGGTAGTTGAACCGCAAAAATCCCAGGAGAGCACCGCCAGCCCCTGCGGCCAGAAGGGCGGTTACCGCCATCCCGCCACCGCCGAGCCCAAGGTTGGCCAGCAAGAACATCAGCATGATGCATATCCCCGCGGCCAGGCCATCGATGCCGTCGATCAGGTTAATGAGGTTGGTCAGACCCACCAGCCAGAGGACGGTTATGAAGTAGCCGCTTGTCCCCAGCTCGATCAGGTGAGCGTCAATAAAAGGATCCTTCAGACTCTCGACGCGCACATTGAGCAACCAGGCCGCGCTGGCAATGAGCAGTTGGCAGATGAGCTTGAACTTGGCGTTGAGCGGAATAAGGTCATCGCAGAAACCGAGAAAGAACATGCCCAGCGAGGTGGCTGAAAGCGTGAAGAGCATCTGCGCGACCTTTGGGGATAGATCTCCAAACACGTAAATCCAGGACGCCACAATCACGTAGGCCCCGGCCATGGCTACTCCACCCAGCCGAGGAATGGACGCGGCTTTCCCATGATGAAAATCACCACGGGTGGAATGCCCCCGGGACTTAGACCACCGCAGGATTCCAGCCACCAGCGCCAGGCTGGAGAAGAATCCAAGGGCGACACAGCCGAGAAAATGTATCCATTGGATGTAACTCAGTTGAGCCATTGCGGGGTAGCTCTTGCCAGATTGACCAGTAATGGGCAAAGAGTTTTTGCTGAGAATAGGGATTTTATTTTTCCAGCCTCCTGTCCCTGCTTCGGGCGAGAGATTACAAGCAAAAAAGTTTAAAAAAGACGTTGGCATTTGCCAGGGTTCGCGGGCACAAGCTACACGCCCGCCTATTTATGCACCATCGCATGCCCACGCCCCCCAATCTCGCGGCCTTGGCACGCAACCGCTGGGCATCCCCTCTTGGGGCCGCCCTGATTCTCTTGTGGGTTGTTTTCCTGATTTTCCCGTTCTCCTCAGGCGACACCTCAGTTTACGGCCCCTTGGGCTGGGGCTTGTGGTTCATGTGGACCAAGTCCGGCGATGATGCCCAGGATTACTCCTATAGCCTGATCTTCCTGATACTTCTGGTGCCGCTACTGTGGGATCGCAAGCGCGCGCTGCTCTCCACCCCGGTAGAAGGCGCCAACTGGGGCTTTCCCATCATGCTCCTCGGTCTCCTTCTCTTCTGGATTGGAGCGAAGTCAGGCAAGCAGTTCATTGGCTGCGGTGGAGTCCAGATTTTGATCGGCGGGATTATCGCTTGGTTCTGGGGTTGGCGCATGTTGCGAGCCCTTCTATTCGCCTGGATCATGATCGTCTTTTTGTGGCCGCTGCCCTTCGTTGACTCGACGATCGCTTTCCCCCTACGCATGATTGTCAGTAAGCTCTCCTGCTTCACGCTCAACCTTCTCGGGGAAGATTGCGTCCAGCACGGAACCGCCATTTTTTCCGCCCCTGACCTGACCAGCGCGATTGGAGATCGTTTTAAAATCGACATTGCGGATCCCTGCAGCGGCATTCACTCCTTGATGCCCCTACTGATGTTTTCGGCTCTTTACAGCCACTTCTTCCTCTCCCGCCGGTGGAGTCAATGGCTGGTTTTCCTCAGCACCCTACCCTTCATCATTCTGGGTAATGTCGTGCGCATCCTCCTGCTCGTCATGGGATGTCTTTTCTGGGGAGCCGCGTTTGCCTTAGGCACCTCAAACGAAAACATCTCCTGGTATCACGAAGCGGCGGGATTCGCCGTTTTTGTCGTGGTCCTGGGATCGGAATGCATCCTCGGTTTCCTCCTGACCGCCAATGAACGCCACCACCATGCAGCTCCCAAGCTGGCCCTCCTGCGTAGCGATTCTCCCGTCGTGGTGGATACAGAAACGGTTCCCCGTTGGCGCGTCGTGGCCTTCATGGGCGTCATTACCGTAGTGCTGGGGGTATGGGCTTTCACTCCCCCCTTGCGTCTCACCACGCAGGCCGGCGTTGAGATGACCCTTCCGGCTGTCGTCACCCTGCTTTCATGGCCCACCGGCCCTTTCACTGGCACGCCCATCAAGGTCTCGGAAATCGAGCGCAAGCTGCTACCAGACGACACCGAATTTGCCCGCAAGCTTTATTCCGACACGAACGGCCACAGAATCTTCTTCTCGATCGTTCTCAGTGGTCGCCAACAGTACAACATCCACCCGCCGCAAGTTTGCTTGGTTGCCCAGGGTTGGACCATAACTCACGAGGAAGACTATCCCATCAAGCTCCACTCGGGCCGTACCCTGGTCGTGCGCAACCTGAGCATCCAGACTCATGTCCCAACAGGCCGGGGCGAACCTGTTCTCATCCACGGCTACTACATGTACTGGTACGTGACCTCAGGGGAAACGACCTCCTCTCATGCCATGCGCAACTGGATGAGCAGCCGGGACCGCGTTTTCTACAATACCGATCACCGATGGGCGTACCTGATCGCGATGTCCACCGTAACCGCTCCACTGATACCTGGCGGCCTCGACGATGCGCAAACCAAGAAAATGCTCGCCGAGTTCATCCGGGACATCTTACCGTCCGTGCAGAAGAGCGAAGAACCGACCGGCAAATAAGCATGCACCTCGACCGCTACGACAATTCAAGCTTCGACCGCGGAGCAAGCCGCCTCCACGAGGCCCTGTGGATCCTCTGCAAATGCCTTTTCTTCCTCGGGCCTCTTCCCTGGCCCTCCCGCCTCCGCGTGGCCCTGCTCCGCCTCTTCGGCGCCAAAATGGGGGCCAACAATGTCATTCGATCTGGGGTCAACATCTCGTTTCCCTGGCGTTTTACTTCCGGCGATCACGTCTGGATTGGCGAAGACGTCTCCATCCTGAGCCTGGCGACGGTCTCTCTCGGTTCCAATGTCTGCCTCTCACAGAAAGCTTACCTCTGCACGGGCTCGCACGACTGGAAAAAGGATACTTTCGATCTGATTACGTCCCCCATCGTTGTCGAGGATGAGTGCTGGGTGGCGGCCATGTCCTTCCTGGCTGCGGGCGTTACCGTAGGCAGGGGATCCGTGGTATCGGCTGGTGCGGTAGTCAGGAAGTCGATTCCCGCCGAGCACATGGCCATGGGGAATCCGGCCACAGTGCAGCCCAAAAAACGGTAGGGGCTTCTATTGCGCCAACAGGGCCTGCCAGCGGGATACAATCTCCGCGCGCCGGTGCTCTACGGGAACGGGGGGGTGAGGCGGGACGTGGCCGGCAAACACCGTCTGTAGCCATTCGGCGATAGGCACAGCGTCGGCCACGGTGAAAACCCCATGACGTCCCACACCCTTCAGCCGCTGGGCCGTCTTGCCATCCGTATCGCCAATCCAGAGCACCGACTTGCCGGAAAGCTCCGCCAGTACCAGTTTACTGGGTAACAGGATGCCCTTTAATTCAGGTTTGCGGGTAACTACCAGAGCATCGACCTCAAGGAGCGATTTCCCAAGGTCGGCCATGGGGACGGGATTATTCCATCTAACCTGCTTAAGCCCCATCTCTCTCGCCCTTTCCTGGGTTTTGAGGAACTGAGGCCCATCCCCCTGCAAAATGAGCCAGGCCGAACTTCCGGCGTCCTCCAGGCGCTTCTGCACATCCAGGAGGATCGAGATGTCGTGCGCCCGCCCGAAGTTCCCCGAATAAAGCCATGCTTTCCCCGATGCGGCGGGTTCCGGCCATGCTATTTCCGGAGGAGTGGGTTCGATGACAGCAGCATCCGCTCCGTAGCTGGAGCGTATGTGCTCACGCATGTCCTCATCGAGGGCGACCACCTTGGCGGCATGGCGATAGGACAGTCCCATGAGACGGCGAAAAAGTCCCGGACAGGGTACCGTTTCTCCGAGAAGCAGGGCGACCTCGGGGTAAAGGTCCATGGCCCAATGGTAGTGGCGCGCGCGGTGTCGCAGGGCGATTGCCGACGCAGTGACGGGCAGGAAGGCCGGTGATGTCAGGGAGATAATAGCGTCTACCCTGGAGTGCCAAAGGCCTCTCCAGAGGAGTTGCAGGTGAGCCTTGGCCTCCCTCAGTAGCCGGGCCTTGCCCTTGACCGGCTTGCCATAACGATCGGAAGTGGCAATGACGAAGATCTCATGTCCAGCCGAGGTCAAACTATCCCCAAGCTCTTGCAGGATGCGTCCCGTGGGAGCAGAAGAGGAACCGTCGAATTGATTGAGCAGGAGCAATTTCATAGGCGCCTCTCTTTTGCCGTCAAACCGGCCAACCTCCAAACACTTTCGGGGCAAACGGATTTTTTCATCCGAACGAATTCTCCTCTTGCCTATTTGGCGGGAAGCTTACAAAACGTACCCGGCTCGGGGCATTCCCCGACCTTTATCCAACTACAATTCGAGGAATTTATTTGAAAACACTGCTCGTCACCGGTTCTTCCGGGCTTATCGGTTCAGAAGTTTGCAGCTATTTTGCCCATGAGCTTGGCTATCAAATCCACGGCGTGGATAACAACCAGCGCAAAGTCTTTTTTGGTGACTCCGGGGATACCCGGTGGAATCAGCGCCGGCTGGAAAAGGAAATCCCCGGTTTCGTTCACCACGAACTCGACATCCGAGATCGTGAGGGCGTAGCCGAGTTGATCGCAACAGTAAAACCCTCAGCGATCGTTCACACCGCGGCCCAGCCCAGCCATGATCGCGCCGCGGAGATTCCCTACGCTGATTTCGACACCAATGCAGTCGGCACCTTCAATTTGCTGGAGGCCGCCCGCCGGGTCAGCAAGGATATCGTGTTTGTCCACATGTCGACCAACAAGGTCTACGGAGATCGCCCCAATACGATCGAGCTTGAGGAGCAGGAGTTGCGCTATGATTTTGCTGATCCCGCCTATGCTCATGGCATTCCGGAAACCTTCTCCATCGATCAGTCCAAACACTCACTCTTTGGCGCCTCAAAGGTGGCAGCCGATATTGCAGTGCAGGAATACGGCCTGTACTTCGGCATGCCCACCTGCTGCCTGCGCGGCGGATGCCTTACCGGCCCTAATCACGCCGGCGTCGAGAAGCACGGGTTCCTGTCCTTCCTGGTCCAGTGCAACCTGAACCGCAAGCAATACGTGATTAACGGGTATAAAGGGAAACAGGTTCGCGACAACATCCACTCCCTGGATGTCGCCCGCTTCATGGCTGCCTTTGTGGCCAATCCGCGGTGCGGCGAGGTCTACAACCTGGGCGGGGGCAAGGACAACTCCTGTTCCATCCTCGAAGCCTTCAAGATTACGGAAAGCTTCACGAACATCCCCCAGGATTTCGTCTACGCCAGCGAAAACCGTATTGGCGATCACATCTGTTACTACAGCGACCTGCGCAAGATGAAGTCCCACTACCCGGGCTGGGCCATCACCAAGTCGCTGAAGCAGACGATCGGCGAAATCGTTGAAGCGTGGAAAAAACGCCAAGCCTGACCTGCAAGCAGGCGGAACCCAAGCGCCGTATGCCCAGCGTGTCCGTTGTCATCCCGTCGTACAACCGAGCGGGACTGATCGGCGATACCCTTGCCAACCTGCTTCGCCAGACCCGAGTCCCGAACGAGATCATCGTGGTAGACGATGGTTCTACGGACGGCTCCTGCGACATCATCAACCGGTTCCCCTCCCCTGTCCAGCTCATCAAGCAGGCCAACCTCGGTCCGGGAGCCGCCCGCAATACAGGTATCGCCGCGACGGGAGGCAAATACCTTATACTTCAGGATTCCGACGATCTCTATTCCCTCAACAAGGTGGAGGCACAGGTGGAGGTGGCAGAAAGGACCGGCGCCGACATCGTGTTTAGTCCGTGGGCCAAAGCCACGATCGAAGGAGTCCGTCTACAGCTTGAAAACCGCGTGCTCCAGCAGGCGCTCCCCCCCCTCCGACGACCCCTGTTGCATTGGTGGTTTCGCTCCTGGTCCACTGTTTTTCAAAGCCTGCTCATCCGAGCCTCCTTCCTGCGCAAGGTCGGCGGTTACCGGACCGATCTTCGCCTGGGGGAGGACGGAGAGCTTTTCGTCCGTTGCCTCCTGCAGAATCCGCGAGTGGCTTTCGCCCCGGAAGCATTGACACTTTACCGGCTACACCAGGAAAACAAGCTGACGGAAAACAGTGGCCGCGCCTCCGGTCAGCGGATCGCAGACTGGGTGCGCTGCCTGCACCTATCGAGTGACCACGCGCATGACGCCAACGTGAACCTCGATTTCTGGACCCGGTCCCTGTTCGCTCGCGAGGCCGCCAAACAGATCCCGTACCTGGACGCCGTTCCCGACGCACCTGCCGCGGATCGCAACTTCCTTTTGGCGACCAGCCGAAAATTCCCCAGATCGTGGATTGGCCTGGTGGACGCATGGGTACGCATGCAGGAGAAAATACGGATGCGCATGACCGGATCCCGCTGGCCGGAGAGTTTCCAGTCCGGGCCGATCACATCCGCCCAAGTGAAGCTGGTCGAGGAACTAGGCTTTTCCGTGACGCGATCATAACTTTCAACAAACCCTTGCGCGCAAGCCCACCTCGCGGGCATAACCTCTAGCCGTGTTGCAAAATCACCTTTTCAAGCCAGGAGGGCTATGCGCTGGTTAATCGTGGAGGACGCATTACGCAGCCGCGAGGGGCACTGGTTTGAGTACGTGGGCACCTTCTTGCGGGGGCTGCGCGCCCTCGGCGATGAAGTGACCGTCCTTTGCGACGGGCAGGCGGAGGCGTTTATCCGGGAAGAACTGGAAGCTCAACCTATTTTGCCGCCATCCATTTGGCGCCGCATGGGCGACAAGGCCAATGCCCTGACTCGATACTGGAGAGTTCCGGATCACGCTTTTAAGACCTGGAAGGCGATGAACGGGTTCCTCGCCCATCAGGAGAGTTGGGATGCCATCTTTGTCCCCACCACACTGGTCCACCATCTCCTGGGCTGGTACTTTTTGATCCGATTCAACCGTGCCTGCCAGCGAAGCAGGGTGTTGCTGTTTTTCCCTAATCTCCCGATTATTTTGCAGCAGGACGGAACCCCCGCCTGGACCAAATCCCCTACAACCCGGCTTATGCGGCTCATTTTTCGCGGGCTGCGCAAGGACATTCTGGCAGGCCGGGTTGTGCTTGGCGTCGAGACCGCAGCCATGCAGTCGGCCTTGGCCAAACTCACGAACCTGCCGGTGACATACTTTCCGCATCCAGTGCAGGCCGTGGAACCCCGGGAGAAGCCGGCAACCGAAACCCTCAATCTTGGTTCCTACGGCCCGGGGCGGCAGGAAAAAGGAAGCGATTTGCTCCAGAAGGCCATTCTCCTTTATCTCGGAGGAACGCTATATCATAGGGCACGATTTATTTTCCAGGTCGTGGGAAATTTCACGGTGTCCGACGAATCCAGAACCCCACATGCCGCCCTCCCCGGCCTGGAAGGTAACTCCATGGTGAAAGTCATTCGCAGTTTCTTTGGTCCCGGTGAGTATGCCGAATATCTCCACACCACCCACATCATGCTTCTTCCCTACCGCCAGTCTTCTTACGGGCTGCGCGTCTCCCGGGTCGTCATCGAGGCCATGGTCAACGGAATCCCGGTGGTGGCGACAGAAGGAACCACCTTATGGCAGCAGGCCAATGAATTCGGAGCCGCCATTCCATGCCAGGACGGGTCCGTTGGCAGCCTCCACCAAGCCCTCATCGACGCCATTTTTTCCTATCCGCGGCTGAGACTTCTTGCCCGGGAAAAACAGAAGGCTGCCCAGGAGCATTTTTCGGTACTGAACTTCCGCAAGATTCTTTTCTCCTTATGACCCTCAAGGTATTTGCCGGCGGCTTGATCGCCGCGGTCTACAACGATATGGTTGGCCGCCTCCCACTGCGCGGGCTTCGCTATCTTTTCCTGCGCCGCTGGTTGGGCGGGTTCGCGAAAAACGCCGGCGTGCAAAAAGGTTGTCGATTCCTCAACGGGCGCAAGGTCTTTCTCGGTACCGGAACAGTGGTCAATTTCGGCTGCCTTTTCGATGGGCGGAAATACCCCATCCAGGTCGGAAGCAATGTCAGCATCGGTCCGGAAGCCACTATCCTCACCCTCGGCCATGACATTCATTCGACCGACTTTGCCGACAAAGGAGGCGCCGTGGTCATCGGAGACCGGGCCGTGATCTTCTTCGGGGCGATCATCCTGCCTGGCGTCACCATCGGCGAGGGTGCGGTTGTGGCCGCCGGCGCCGTCGTCACCCGCGACGTCCCCCCTTACACGGTCGTGGCGGGTTCACCGGCGAAAGAAATTGGCATTCGCAGGAAAGACCTGGCCTACCACCTCAACTATCACCCGACATTTTCGTGAGCACCAAACCGAAGCTTCTCTATTATTCCCCGGCGGCCAGGGGAGGACTGGCGGATTACGCCCGGTTCCAAGCCAACGCGCTTTCCCAACTGGGAGTCGAGGTCGATCTCCTCTCCTCATCGGACTTTCCCATTGAAAGCGGTGATCTTTTCCGCCTGCGCCCGGAACTGGCCAGCAAAAAAACAGAGGGTGGGCGGATAGCCCGGAAGGTCGAGGGCGTGCGCAGTATCCTGCGAAATTACGGTCAGTTGCGCTCCGTCATCCGGGAGCACGGTTACAGACATGTGCTCATGGGGTCTTACGCGGAGCACTTCTCTCCCCTCTGGTCGGGGGCCTTGCGGCAACTCAAGGAGGAGGGCGTAATTTTTGGTTCGGTCGTTCACGACCCCGTGAGGGATTTCGCTCTCGGCCCCCGCTGGTGGCATCGCCGGTCTATCGCCGATGCCTACTCATTTGTCCGGGAGGCATTCGTCCACGAGAATATCGTCCTCGACACGGTCCGCCCCATGCCCGGCTTGACCACGACCACCATTCCCCATGGCCCCTTCGTCTTCCCCAAGGCAACCCAAACCAAGGAGGAGGCGCGCAAGAACTACGGTATTTCTTCCGCGGCTGAAGTCTGGCTTTCTTTTGGCAACGTCCGGGATGGGAAAAACCTCCACCTAGCCATTGAGGCCCTGACGCATTTCCCGGATGCCGTGCTTCTGGTAGCCGGGAAGGAGCAATCCTCCAGCCAGCGCCCGGTCAGCTTCTATCAAGATTTGGCCAAAAAACTAGGGGTGGCCGATCGCTGTTTCTGGATCAATCGCTTCATCGCTCCGGAGGAGGTCGGAAATCTCTTCGAGGCCAGTGATCTGGCCCTATTGACCTACAGCAAGGATTTTCGGTCGGCCAGCGGGGTGCTGAATGTCGCCACCTTCTTTCGCAAGCCCTGCGTCGCCTCCAGTGGACAGGGAAATTTACGCAGCGTGGTCTCGGACTACGGCATGGGCGTCTGGGTGGAGCCAGATTCCCCGTCAGCCCTGGTTTACGGGTTGCACCGCTGGCAGTCCGCGCCCCCCACGCCCCGATGGGAGGATTATGAACATGAGCATTCGTGGCAGCGCAATGCCAGCCTGGTTGCCAGTTCCATGTTCGACCTGCCTTGTCATTAATTTTCGGCGAATCGCGAGCATCTAATCCTTGCCAAGAGGTCCAGTCTCTTGCAAAGCAACCGTGCGATACCAATGAACCCCCGATCCCCTTCCCGCATCGTCGGCCTTGTCGGCAGCATGGTGCCCTATCACCATGCGCGCTGGCAGGCGTTCGCCATGGAAGCTCTGGCCTCCTGCTCCCTCATTACCCTGACCGACAAGGACGAGTTTTCCGTGCTGGAATTCGCTTCCAAGGGAGCAGCCTATGACTTGAAGGTTCTTTTCCCTGGCCAGTCCGCCCGTTCGATCACCCCGGGCGCCATCCTCGCGGCAATCTCCACCCAGCTCGACAGCTTGAGGCCGGATTGCGTGTGCCTCAACGGCTACGCCAGCCCCATGGCTTTAGGTGCCTTGCTCTGGTGCCTGCGCCATCGTGTTCCGGCGGTCATGATGTCGGAGAGCACCCCGTGGGACGAGGCCCGCGTAAACTGGAGGGAATGGCTGAAGTCCAGGGTTGTTAGTGCTTGCGCGGCAGGACTGGTAGGAGCGCAATCCCACGCAAAGTATCTGGCATCGCTCGGACTCAACCCCAGCCGGATACACCTGGGATATGACGTGGTGGACAACAACCATTTCAGCGAAGGCGCCATCGCCGCCAGGAAAGACCAGGCGGCTACGAAACGAGCTTTAGGTCTGCCTGATCGGTATTTTTTCGCCTGCGCCCGGTTCACTCCCAAAAAAAACCTGTCCCGACTACTCCAGGCATACCAGCAGTATCGCCAGACCGCAGCACTTCCTCCATGGGAGTTGGTGCTCGCCGGAGCAGGCCCCGGAGGCGAGGAACTGACCGCGCTGGCCCAAACCCTGGGGATAGCGGAGTTCGTACATTTCGTCGGCCCCAAGTCCTACCAGGAGCTGCCTGCGTACTACGGGTTGGCTGGTGGATTCATTCACGCCAGCACAACGGAGCAATGGGGGCTGGTCGTCAATGAGGCCATGGCCAGCGGCCTCCCCGTGTTGGTTTCTTCCCGCTGTGGATGCGCCGAGCATCTGGTGTTGGACGGCGCGAATGGCTACACCTTCGATCCTTTTATCGTGGACTCCATTGCCGAGAGCATGCGTAACCTCGTGGCCCACGAAAAGGATCTGGAGGCCTGGGGCCAGAAGAGTCAATCCATCATGGAGACGTGGGCTCCATCCACCTTCGCCAACGGACTGGTCCAGGCTGTCCTTTCCGCCTCACCGCGGCCCGCGCGCGCCGGCCTGTTTGATCGAGCCCTGATTCGAGGATTGGCGTACCGATGAAAACGCTCTTCGTCACAGACTCCATCTCACGCGCCAACGGAGGTATTTTTATCTCCGAAAGTCAACTCCAGCGCACCCTGCATCTCGACCGCAACGTCCAGACCCAGGTAGTTTCCCTGAAGGATTCATTTTCCGACCAGGATATTTCCGCCTGGCATCCTCTACCGGTCAACTGCTGTCTAGTCCAGGGACCTCGCAATGTCGGTTTCTCCACGCAGCTTCTTCCCGCCATGCTGCAGGCGAAAAGCGATCTGGCGTGTTTTGCGGGCCTATGGAAATACCCGTCCATGGCCGGCCTCTTCTGGGCCAAGCACACAGGCAAACCCTACATGGTGTCGCCCCACGGCATGCTCGACCCATGGGCGGTGCAAAACTCTCGGTATAAGAAACAGGCGGCGGGCTGGCTTTTCCAGAATTCTCACTTGGCCGGGGCATCATGCCTGCGCGCCCTATGCAGCTCGGAGGTTGACTCCATCCGCGCCTACGGGCTGAAAAACCCGGTTTGTGTCATACCAAACGGTATCGACCTTCCTCCACTCAAGGCGGTGCCGTCGGCCAAGGGACCCAAGACGCTTCTATTCCTGGGACGCATTCACCCGAAAAAGGGGCTCCCTGCCCTGCTCAAGGCTTGGTCCATGGTCAAGACTCGCGACTGGAACCTGGCCATCGCCGGATGGGACCAGGGCGGTCATGAGGAGTATCTTAAGCTTCAGGCGACCGAACTTGGGATTTCGTGGGCAACACAAATTCCGGCAACAGAAGACAAGGCCAATGTCTTCTTTCTCGGCCCGCAATTCGGAGAGCAAAAGCAGGCCCTTTACGAAAAATGCTCAGCTTTCATTCTCCCCTCACTGAGCGAGGGCCTTCCCATGTCCATCCTGGAAGCGTGGTCTTATGCCAAGCCGGTCCTGATGACTGAAGCCTGCAATCTCCCGGAGGGCGCGCGCGAGGGTGCCGCCATGGTCATACCTTCAAACGCCGCCGGCATCTGGGACGGCATCCAGCGGCTGCTCATCATGAGCGACGGTGATCTTGCCGCCATGGGCGCGAGCGGACGAAAACTGGTTGCCACTCAGTTTTCGTGGCCGCGCTTAGCCACGGACATGGAGGCAGTCTACCAGTGGATGCTGGGCGGCGGCATCCCACCCGCCTGCGTACAGTAACAGGCATGGACATGCCACTTTCCATCAGCCTCGGTCGGCGGTTTCTTTTCAGGAGACTGCTCCTGCTGCTCATTCTGCTGACGGGAGTGGGAGCCATTATCCTCGCCGCATTCATGGCCAAGGTTCTGCGCGACCCACAGAAGACCTTGACGGTGGATAGTGGAGAGGTGAGCGCCGACGTCGCCATTGTGCTGGGTGGAAGTCCCGAGGAACGCGCGGCCCGGGCAGCCCAACTCTACGCCGCGGGCGACGTCCCCAAGATCATCGTCAGTGGCGCCGGAGACACCAATCGCGCCGCCCTGATCCTGTCGCTTAACGGAGTCCCTTTAAGCGACATCATCCAGGAGCCGGATTCGCACGACACCTTTGAAAACGCCGCCAACTCCATCGCGATCTGCCGCAACCTGGGCTTCAAGAAAATCATTGTGGTGACCTCCTGGTACCATTCCCGGAGGGCCTTGGCCTGCTTCCGCAGCGCGGCGCCGGAGATGAGCCTTTATTCGCGTCCCTCCTATGCGGGTTACGATCAGGCAAACAGTCCTCGGCAAGTGAACGGCTTTGCACGCATGGAGTGCATCAAGCTGGTCTTTTACTGGGCATGGCACGGAGTTATCCCCTCCAGAAAGTGACTCGGGAGGAGTCATCCCATCGCCAACATTCTGGTTGTAATTCAAGTCCTCCTAGTTAAGGTGCGCTGGTGAATATCTTCCCACTTCTCTCGGTCCTAACCCTGCTCTCAGTCGCCAGCGTCGGCGCGGCCACCACACCCAACCCCCCCGCCGATCCGCCGTTTGACCAGACAATGGTCAAGGAGTATGTCGCCGGCGGAGTTATCACCCATCTCAAGCACGACAAGCCGATCCTCCCCTTCCTTCGCACCATTCGCCTGGTGCTGGAGATTCCGCAAGGAGTTTCCGAACAGGACAAGGCCCATATCCGCGCCAAGATCGTCAAGCAGCTCGCAGATGGAGGCATCACGGTTGCGACGAAAGCACCGTATGTGATGCATCTGTCGCCGGGCTTGGTTTCGCCGGACGACAAGGCCGGCCCCGGCATTCAGCGGTACATGGACCAGGCGACCTTTATTATCGTGCAGCGCGAAGTGCCCCGGGAGGCAAAGCCGGTTGTCTTCATGATTCCCGGAAGCTCCATGCACTACATGGAGGCCAGCACGCTGGTGGATTACTACTGCGACTGGGTGAAGGATACCGACTACCGCTAGCCCGCGCTAGAACGTAGGGATGTCGCCGCGTTCCAAGGCGGAAGCCAGATTCTGCAGGTCGGCCTTGCGTGCCGCCATAACCTCAGGTGCCTTGATTTCCGGCATCCCCTTGCTCTGCTGAAGAGCCGGGGTTTGCAGGATGGAGTTGTTCGCCTTGACCGCCTTCTGGACAAAATCCAGCACGATGGCCATGCCGGAGGCGTCCTGGCAACAGTAGGTCTTGAGCGCATCGATCGTCGCCGCCACCTTCGCCGGGTCGCGCTCGTCGTGCATGACAATCCACGCCTCCTCCGCCGCGGTGCCCTCGCGGATGGCCAGCTTGTCGTATTTGACGCCCGTCAAGGCGCCCAGGAGACTTTTGAGCGAGTTCCCCGCCTGGTCCGGGTGGTGGAAGTGGTAAGAGCGGAAGGGGCTGTAGAGGTCAACCAGGGACTCATTGGCCTGAAGCAGGAACTCCTTATCCTCGGGAAATTCCTCCGCCAACGCCATCAGGGCACCGCTCTCGGCCGTTTTGTTGAACACAACAATGGAGCCGTGCCCCTCGACCGATTTTTTGAGGTTGTCGACCATCGCCCTGCGGGGATCCTTTCCCGGCTCGGCGATGAAGACGTCGTGCGTCAGCGGCGCCCCGACTTCGGCGCATTTGTAGTTGGCAAACATGAACGGGATGCTCTTGAAAGGGGCAACGCCGGGATAAAGCGGAACCGGACTCGCCGCAGTCTCAAAATCCAGGAAATGCAGCGGATACCGGAGAGAAGAGAGAAACTGCTCGATCGCATGATGGTTGACCTGAAGGCTTTTCGATTTAGCCGCGTTGACCTGCACCGCCTGGGTGGGTGAAAGTTCGATATCCGGGGGCCAGTCCGCCAGGTCCAAAATCCCGCGCTTGTAGACGATCTGCGCCTTCTTCTTGCCCTGGGTGAGCTTGAAGACATGGTTCTTCGGCAGGGTGGGCTCGTGCAGCGCCGGGCAGTAGTCGTCAGTCGGAGCCTTCTTGGGATCGGCCACCGCTTTGCGCATGCGCTCAAGCAAGTCCGGCAGCTTCTTTTCCGCGAGCTGGATCGCCCCGGAGACATTCTGTCTGACCATCAGCGGAGAGCCTTCGGCGTCACCGTAGCTGGGGTTGAGCATCCAGAAATGGCAGCTCCTCACCTTGACGCCCGACTGCTCCAGCACATGCTTCTGGAAGGCCATGCGCATATAGTGGTAATCCTTGGGAGCCAGCATGGATTTAATCATGCCCAGATCGTAGGAACCGTCCTCGTTGGGAATAATCTGATCGATCGCGGCCTCCAGGTCACCCTGGCGAACTTTCAGGCCGTAGCAGGTGGCCTTGCCGGCGCCCAGGCGCGCCTGTTCCTCCCATGTGGCAGCGTCTTTCTCCCGCCAAACGGACCCCGCTCCATCTTGTTTCTGAACGTAATCCAGGAGATGGGCTCGCTGGGTCTTTTTTGTGCTGGTGGACGCAGCCCCGTCGGGAGTGACCTTGTTAAAGTACGTGGCCCAGAAAAGATTGAGGTCTTCCTTGGCTGTCTTAACAAACCGATCGGGAATAAACTGAGTTGGCGCTTGGTCCATGACCTATCCAATAGGCCAGCAGGTACTGCGTGACAAGGGCTATCCGCGTAAAACCGACTGCGTAGGCTCCGGATGGGGCAGGATGCGAAGAACCACATCAGGATAGCCGGGTGTGGCGAGCGTTTTCTCGACTCGGTCACCCTTGGCTGCCTCTTGCAACGCCGTGGCCAGAAGCTCCAACTGACGCCCGTCGCCGGTAATCTCATACGTGCCGATCTGCGTTTGAGTATCGGTGAGGGTCTTGATCTTGAACATCATTCCACTTATATGCAGTGCTTTCCGGAATTTATCAAGCTGTCCCGGAAAGAACTTGCACCCTGTTACCGTCCCCGGCCCTTCCAAATAGGGATTTCACCCGCCTGGAGAGCGGGGCTGTACTTGAGGCGCTTGACCTCCTGGATGACCCTCTTCCCCTCATCCACATCGACCAACAGCTTGTTGCGCTTCATCGTTTCCAGGAGGACGCCGTGGACCTTTTTGCAGGACGCCAGGGAGAGGTCCGGCAAGGCAACGCAGGCCTGTTCGCCCACGATGTCGGAGATCGAGGGGGGAACCTGCGGGTAACAGGCGTAAATCAGCGGGATCTTGGCCTGGCGGCACTGGCGGAGCAGGTCCTCCGTGGCCGAGGAATGCTGGTTGGATACCCCACCGTCGGAAAATACTGTGATGGCTTGGGGGCCGCTGATCTCCTTGGTCTGGCGGATAATTTCCAGCGGAGCGCGCAAGGAGTAGTAAATCTCCGTTCCCCCACCCATCTTGCCGCCTTGGTGGATGCGTTGCCCATCCATGGCCCGAGCGAGGACGGCCTTGAGATAAGGCGCAGCCTCCACAACACTCTTCACCGCAGGAATCATTCCCTCGCCACTCTCGGCAAAGGCGGAAAGACTGCTGCGGTGCCCAGCCCCGAGAAGGGCCAGCATCTGGATGCTCATGAGAATTGCGGCGGGCTTGATGGTCGGTGTGCTGCCACCGTACATGGAGCCCGAGGAGTCGAGCACCAGATGGAACGTGTATTCACTTTCCATGACATCCTTGGGCTTGCGCTCGTAAATCTTTTCATACTCCGGGTCGATATGGCTATGCCGGAGATACCCCGGCATATTCAGCCGGTTACCCTGAACGCGCGCTTCCGGCTTCGGCACCTCCGCCTTGGCGTTACGCATCGACTCCTGGTACAACCGAGTCATGGCGCGGATGGTGGCGCCATGCTCGCGCTCCAGGGTTTCCATCGGGGAATTGATGTAGGACTTCTCGAAAACAAGCACCTCGTGGGAGATTTCCGGGACCGGCTTGTCTGCGGGCGGTGGGGGCGTGAGATCCGCGGGACCATTCTGCTGCTGATCCTGAAATTTCTTCTGCCCCTCGGCGGCTTTTTGCACCGGGGTCGCCTCATGCTTCTCCTGATCCTTCGGGGCTTCGCCCCAGGCTCCACGCGGCTTAGTGATATCGCCAGGTTTGCCAGCGCCAGAAGGCTGCGTTGCATCCTTGGGGCCTGAACCGCTCTTGGCGGACTGCTCTCCCTTCGAGCCAGGCTTACTGCTACCCGTGCCAACGCCGGGCTGTCCTGCCCCTTGGTGCTCGCCACCTCCTGCATTACCTTCGGATTTCCCGTTCTGGGAAGGCGAGCCGGCTCCAGAATTTCCATCCTGGCCAGCCTGCCCCTGTTGTGCTCCAGCGCTTCCTGGCTCCTTGCCGCCGGCTTCCCCGCTGTTTCCCTGGCCTTCTCCCGCCTTGGGTTGTTGGCCGCCTGCCGTCTGCCCTGGAGCCTCTCCCTTGTCGCCTTTTGCTCCGGACTGGCCCTCCCCCTGGGACGAGCCTTTTTCACCGCCGGCCTCTCCGGGCTTCTGGCCATCAGCGGACTTCCCCTTTTCGCCCTGAGCGCCAGCCTGCGCCCCGTCCTTGGACTGCTGGTTACCCTGCTCGTCCTTGCCACCCTCCTTGCCCTCAGCGCTCTTTTCACCTTGGCCTTGTTCGCCCTGGCCAGTCTGGGATTGATCCTCGCCCGCCCCTTGCGGAGAGCGGCTTTTATCCTCCTGGCCGGGAGCATCCTTGGAGGAGTCGCCCTCTTTCTTTTCGCCACCCTTCTCACTGGCGGGATCGGATTTGTCAGATTTCGCACCCTGGCCATCGGAGGGTTTGCCGGAATCGCTTTTCTCACCCTTCTGGGCGCCCTCTTCGGACTTTTGCCCTTCTTTCCCACCCGCCTGTTCGCCCGGCTTGCCATTCTGTTCGCCCTTTTCCTTTTTGTCGGAAGACGGCTTTTGCGAGGAGGCCTGCGGCTGTTGTCCAGCTTCTTTGCCCTGTGACGGCTGGGGCTGGTTTTGGTCGCCCTGCTGACCGTCCTTGCCCTGTCCGGAATTTTTCTGGGGAGCCTGAGTCTGGTCTTTGCTCTGCCCGCCTTCGTTCTGGCGCTGCTCCTGCACATCCGCGGCCACCAGCGCATGAAGGTGCTCTGCCGCGGCCAGCGCGCACTCCTGTCGGCGGGCATCCCGGGTGATGTAGTTCATTTTCCCGTGGTCTCCCACGGGGATCGTTTGACGATCGGCCAAGGCCAGGATGTGATCCCGGTTCCGGGCCAGCCATTCTTCGGCCTTGGGGCTGCACTGGTAAGGCACTGTCGATCCGAGCCCCTCCTTGATGGCCAGGTAGAAGCACTCGTTGGAGTGGAGATCGGGGTCCTGGGGATCCATCCCCTTCATGTAGGCGACCAAAAAGGCGGTATGCGCCTGATAAAGATGCCGCGCGCGAAGCTTCGAGTCGTTGGTCACGTTGACGCCTGCCGCCGTTACCCGGACATCCTCGTAGCAGTTGATGCGGCGATGAATTGCGCCCGCCGGCCACTCCGGCTCCCACTTTTGGATGTATTTCACGGCGTCCCCGGTGAGGATCGCGTGAAAGACCTCGTGGTTGCCCAGAACGCTGGCGCCCTGGGTGGAAAGCGAAAGCATGCCCAGGCGATCCAGGTGAACCGTGTAGTCCTCCTTTCCCTCCATGTTGGCGCAGTAATATTGGCCGTCGCAGAGGCCGGAATCAAATTTAAGGGTAGCCCCATTGCCTTGGCCCGTTCCCACCAGGTGAACGGCGTTGAGAACGTGAGCCCGCCATCCGTTATAATGGCTATTGAAGCCCGGAATGTTTCGCGCGTCCGAACAGATGTCATCCCAGAAATGGGCGTTGAGCAGGTAGGCCACCCCTTCGTGAACGGATTGGGGCTTATAGTTGTAGCGTGTCATCGTGTCGATGGCCAGACGAGTGGCAATACCCGTCAACCGCCGCGTCGTGTCACTATCGAGGGTCGATCCCCGGAAGTTTCGCTGGATGAGCTTCTGGAACTCATCTGCCGCCCGGCCTAGGTTGCCCTGGTAGGCTTTCCCGAATGCCTGGATTTCCTCACTGAGAGGCTCAAGCACCTGAAAAAAGGAGTCAGTAAAGTCGATCTCGACGCTCAGCGGCTCGCGCGCGTCCTCCCCGATTGCATAGGTTGCCGCCCAATGGCTCAGAACTTCAAGGTTCTGCTCCAGTGTTAGACTGGAGTCGGGAACTTTGATCGGAGGTCTCTTCGCCATACCCAAGGATGGGTTTACTTGGCGTGAGCGTCAAGGGGGCTCGCCGACAAGCCCGGGGTCAAGGCCGCGGGAATACGCATGGCGGAGACCTTGTTTTCCCGTTCCGCATTCCGTTCACCCGAAGCGAGGCAAGCCGTGATATCCTTGACGGTTTCCGACGCGACATCCTGGCGGCTCAACCACTGGCTCAGCCGTCCTTTGGTTACATCATCCATCTGGCATTTCTCTCCCGCTTCCGGGTGGAGGAGGTAATTGCAGAGTGACGCCGCCGTGGCCCGGTGAGCGTGCATCTCCTTCTCGATGTAGGCCAGCGCGGCTGCGGTACCGACGGCAGGCAAGGCCAAGCCCTGGGCATGCGACTCGCGCAAGGAGTTCCCCTCGCTGGTCACGAGGCAGATCTCGATCGGCTCACCCGTCGCGGCCGCGTTGACCACGACCGAGCCGTTGCGCCACCGGGGAGTCTCCCACCCGGAAGGCCGGTTCTCCGCAATCTGGTTGGCCAGCTTCTCCAGGTCGGACATGCCTCCCACTACCTCAACAACAACATTGCGCTCGGCCAGCAGATCAGGGTAGGCGGAGATCAAGGCGTAGTTGCCGGTAATGGCCGGCGAAAGATCCTGGACCCCGGGCAGGGTCGAGAGAGTGCGCAGGGCGGTATTGATATCGCGCTTCAAGCCGGACGTGAAGTCTGTCGTGGAAACAGGCGTGAAGTCCGATACGACGGATGTCTCGACCACGGCCTCCGGGACGCGGGCAAAAGCGGAAGTCACGAATGCCTGCTCTTTCCGGGAAGAGCGCTTTCCCATGCGATCGGCGGCAGCCTCTTCCCCGAAAGCACCCGGCTCCTCTTCAATGGCGGCATCAACCTGGATCATCTCGTTGTTCTTGGCGCCGAGCTGAACCTCGACCTCCGCCATCTCCCGGCGAAGCTCCTCCAGACGCTCCTTGTACTTGCCACTTTGTTGGCTGGCTTTTTCGAGATCGTCCTTGGCCTTCTTCTGGGTCTCGTATTCAGCCTGGGCCACGCGCAAGGTCTCAGGCAGCTCGTTGAGCTTGTTCAAGAGACTCATGAGCGGGCTTACGCCGCGCGTCACCTGGCTCATGCTGCCCAGGCGAACCTCGTGATCCCAATTCATACGGGATCCGCACAGCACCAGCGGCTCTCCGCGATAGACACCCACCGTGCCGTCGGTGTAAACGCGGCGCAGATCATCAAAGTGGCGGGAAGCTGCCGCCTTGGTCGTGAAGGTAATGAACTTGTCAACCGGAGCCGGCTGCTTGCGACTGAGGGCGCTGGGGCCACTCCCGATGGGCTCAAGCGTATAGTCCGGCAGTGGAGAGAGCAGGATGCTGAATTCATCCGGGTTGCTGCAAAACATTTCCTTGTCGCGGGTCAGGCGGGCCAGCGCCTTCTCGCGGTTTTCCATCTCGTAGCTCAACTGGGAAAGGTTGTCTTTCGCTCCCAGGGCGTACTGCATTTCATCGCGGTCGAGAATGGTCAACTTCTGGATTTCATGCTGGATCGAGCTGCGCTTCTCCAGGGCGGCACGCAGGATCGGATCGCGGCAGGCCGACGCCTTCATCTCTTCCAGCGTGGCCGTCTGGCCGTCGATATCGTCGCACCGGTTCATGTTGAGATCGAAACTCACGATCTGGAGGAGAATCTTCCGCTTGAAGCTGTTGTGCTCAAACATGACCGCGTCGAAGCTGCCCTTCTGGACGTAGTTGAAGATGCGCACCTCGCCAAACCGGTTACCCGGGCGCATGATGCGGCCTTCGCGCTGTTCCAGGTCGCGCGCACAATAGGTGACGTCGAGGTGGTGCATGGCGTAGAGGCGCTCCTGCACATTGATACCGGCACCCATCGACTTGGTGTTGCCGATGAGAACGCGAATGGCGCCCGACCGCATAGCGCGCTCCAGGTGCTCCGGCGTGGTCGTGAATTCTTGGGCAAACCGGATTTCACGGGCGGGAATACCCTCCTTGATGAGCTTGCGCTTGATCTCGCGATAGGTGCTGAACTTGTTCGGGTCGTCGTTTTCCACGCCCATCTCACAGAAGATCATCTGCGTGGCGGCCTCCGCATGTTTCTCGTGATAAATTTCCGCGGCGCGGCGGACGCACTCGCTGACCTTGTTACCCGGATGATCCTCGGCTTCCGGATGAATCATGCGCATGTCGAGCGCGGCCTTGCGGCCCTCGGTGCAGACGGCCAGAAGATTGTCGTTTTTCGGAATCTCTACGATCTGGCCCTTGGGACCAGTGACGGTGTAGGCATTGCCGCTGCGGGAATGGGCTCTCTCCGCCCGGATCACCAGGCCATCGATATAGTTTTCCAGGGCAGGATAGGAGTCGCAGGCGATGACCTCGGGGCGGCCCTTCTCCAGCTTCGGAAGACCTTCAAGGCTGTAGTTGGTGTTGTTGACGAAATCGGCGTACTGGGAAACCATCAACATCAAATCGCGCATGTTGCGGAACGGCCCCAGGCGGGTCTTCATGCGCATGGTACGGGAATCGACGTGAACTTCCATGCGGGTTGTGATGTCAGCAAAGGTCGGGAACCAGCGGTCGAAGCGCAGGGCCTGCTGACGGACGAGCAGATCGGGACGGTGGAAGCGGTTGACGATCCACATCTCAGCAATGGAGTTGCGCAGCGGGGTTCCGGACGCGCTCGCCATGCGGCCCTTGGTCATGCGCATCATGTCGTAGATGTTGAGCAGCTTCTTGGCCCCGCTGTTGTCGCGGGACGGCAGCCCGGTGATATTGAGGCTGGTGCGAATGGGAACGGCCTGGCCGATCTCATCGAACTCATCGCAAACCACCATATCCACCCCGATATTATCGAGGCTCAGGTTACTCTTCGGGACAACCGGCTTTTTCTTGCCTTCTTCCGCATCGGATTCAGGTTCCGACTCCGGCTTCTGCCCGATTTCATCAATGCGCTCACTGATGCCCTCGTATTCCTTGTCCGTGGCGCTGCGGAACAGCGATTTGGCCAGGCGTTCGCGGTTGAGCTGGTCTTCGTATTCCCCCGTCCAGTTGGAAATGGGGAGGTGCGGCAGAAGATTGGCAGACAGAATAGTGACATCGTAGGACCCAGAAGAGATGTTCTTGAGGACGTCGGGGATGTGGTCGGCAACCTTGTTCTTCCCGGGGACATTGATGAACTCCGAGGGGCGGGCCGTGTAGATGCGGGCCGACGGATAAAGCCGCTTGTACTGGACAGCAAAACCGTCGACCAGGCGGTCCATGGTGAAGATCAAGGGGCGCTTGGCGAGCCCAAGGCGCTTGGCCTCCATGATGCCGGCGCTCAGGGCGTAGGTCTTGCCGTAGCCCACCTGATAGGCCAGGTAAGCCGCTTCGCTCGCCACCATGCGGGCGGCGCCATCGCGCTGATAAGGACGCAACTCGATGGTGGGGTTGGCCCCAGCCAGCGACGTCAGGTGGTCTCCGCTGTAAACCGGCTTGGCGTATCCTCCAATCGACCGGCGATACTGCTGGCGCACCTCTTCCATGCGGCGCGGATCCTCCTTGAGCCAGGAAAGGAAGTTTTCCTTCATCTGGGAAATCTTGGTGATCGCCTCCTGCGTTTGCTCAATGGTCTTGGGAGTGCGGACGTATTTTTCCTTCCCGTTTTCCATCACCTTGACCCGAATGTCGGGCACGCGGCCATGCAGCGCGCAGATCAGCAGTCGGTGAGCCATGGCGTGAGGCACCCCATCGACACCGCGGGAATGATTGAGCGGAGCGGTGGAAAGAACACTGGATTTCGCATCCTCATCGGAAGCCGAAGTCATGCCGCGCTTCTTGGCTGCCGCCGTGCCCTTGCGCGCACGCCTGCCTTCGATCTGGTAGCGCTCCTTGGCCTGGTTGTAGGTCAGGAGAATCCGATCCTCAGGGACGCCGATGTAGGTGGCAAAGAATCCGCGGACAAGTCCGATGGGCACAATGGGAGAACCGAGCCCCACTTCAACGTCGGTGAAATCCTTCTCCATCTGTTCGGTGAGAAGCCGGATATTTTCAGCCATGCGCGGAGTGGTCTCCTGGGCGAGCTTGGCCCGGAGCAGCTTCTCGCTAAGATCGCCGCTCAGGTAATCCCACCGCGGCACATGCTGGTTGGTCTTGGGATCGAGGAAGATCTGGCCTTCGAGGTCTTCGAGCAGATCTTCCGGAGAAAGCCGGGTCAACTCCGACATATAGGCCAGGTCGACGCGATTGCGGTCACGCATCGAAAGCAGGAAGGCGTGGCGCGCATCCTCAGCCTTGAAGGCCTTTTGCGTGTGAGCGAAAATATTCTTGGTAAAGACCTCGGATTTGTCCGCGGTGTTATCGACCAGGTTGTAGTTGGTCTCCGTCATCATCACCAAATGCCGGTGGGCGTCGGCGAAGACCCCGATGTTCTCGGCGGCGGAGATCGGCCCGTACTTGGCGACGAACGTATTGTAGGCCTGGTGGAGAACCTGCCGCTGCTGATGCAGCGCTTTGCGATCTCCCTTGTCCTGGTGAAGATTGACCAGCCCAATCATGGCGTCACGCACGGGGATCATCAGTTTGGCCCGGGCCTCATCTTCCGGCACAGCCCAGCGAATGCGCGAGATTCCACTTGGCGTGATGCGAACGACCTTCCCGTTCTGGACGGTCAGGCAGCCCTCGCCGGCTTCCAGCTTGGTCAGCGGAATATCCCGGATGGCGGCCTGCTCCTTGAGATGCGCGGGCTTGAGGTGACCTTCCGCGACGTTTTCCAGGGTTTTCGCAAACCACTTGTGCGCATTTTCAGTGCTGAGGCCATAGGGCTGCACATGCTCGGGATGGTTGTGATAATACTCGTTGCTGTACGCCGAGCCATGGGAAGAACCAGGCGTATTCCAGGACCATTCGGAATGAACAGGCTTCTCGCCGACATCGTATTTACGGAAGAGAATGATGTCGTGCTGGTCCTTGCCGCTACCCACCCGGTAACTGGCTTCCAGGGCTCCCATGTGCTGAAGCCCAGTCCGGGCTTCACGGGTGTTCGCGTCGTCCATGAACTGCGATGCAGGCGCGATCATGCAGACCACTCCGCCCGGAGCGGTCATCTCCAGGGAGGTAATCATCTGGAGCGCAGACTGGTTCCTGATCGTGGGGTACTTGTGGGCACTATTCGGGCTTCCGCCACTCTTGGGCGTGGTCACAATAAAGTTGAAAATGGCGGGATAGGCGTCTTCACCATCGGTGTTATCGTCGGTAAAAACCCCGCGATAGAGCGTTTCGCCGATCGCCTTGTGGATCGAATCATTGAGCGCCGATCCAACGACCAGTCCCTGGAAGGAGTCCCGGAAGGCCGAGGAGCTGAGGTGAGGTAGCCAGTTGGAATTGGTCAGCAGGGTGGCGCTGGTATCCGGCTGATAGCGGCCCATCAAGGCAGGCATGAAAGCCATGACCTCTTCCGGAATCGTATTATTCGCGGAATAGCACTCGTAATGGAGTTCCTCCAGGCGCTTGAAGTAGGGGTCTTGGGCGGAATTGTGCCTGTAATACTGCAAACCTTCGTTCCCGGTATAAAGGGCCAGGGCAAGCTGCTCGCTGGGAGTGGGGTTGCGCTTCTCCTCCTTGATCTTGAGAATGGTCTCCAGCGCCTCCAGGTTGGCCTTCTTTCGGGCGTCGGGCGTGGTCGGGCGGGAAATACCCGCCGGCAGGTCATAGCTGGGGATTGGGGAGTGGTAAAACCGCCCTAGTCCCTCTCGGAGTCGCTTGGCTCGCCATCCCTCGGGGGGAGGTCCATCCACCTCCTCATAATCCGATCCTCCGCTAGGTTCAACAAGTGGCTCACTGACGGGCTCCCCGGCAGGTCCCTCAACCTCACTACTTCCCGGTCGATCTCCCTCTGCAGCTTCCGGGATTGCAGGTACAGGCAGAGTTCCAGCTTCCCCGACCTCTCTAGGCGGGAGAAAAGTTTCGGTCGATTCGTCTTCCAGTGGAGTGAAACCGTCTCCTCCAATATCGGCCAAGGTGACTGCATCGGGGATGAGTTCTGGGACAAGTTCTTCGACAGGCTCGGGCTGGGGGGCGAGGAGTGAATCGACGGGGATGAGGGTTTCTGTTCCATGGTCGAATTCAAAGTAGGATTGCGTTACAACCCTCTCGTCGGCAAATCTTTTTTTCTTGGCCATGGTGGTAGTTGGGTGGAATTTTATTCCGTGTTCGTTTGATATAGGCAAAGCCAAAGGCGGCGTCAACCACCCCTCGGAATTGATTTTGCGGCCATATCACCATAGGATGGGTTATGACCGAAACGCCCCAATCTATCAACCTGTCTTTGCTGAAAGATGCAGAAGTCCGCGTTTTACTCTGGTCCCAGCAGTTTACCGACCCCAGTCCGGCCCTTTATATTTGCGAACAGCGCCACTGGCGGGAATTCTTCGACTCCCTTTCCCAGGGGGCATGGGCCAACCGTTTGGCAGTTATTTTGCCGGAGAATCTTTCCGGGATGAATCTCCGCCAGGTGAACCCGGATGCCGAGCGGGTGCTCATTCCCCTGCGTCCCGAGTCCACCTTCAGCCCCACCTACGGCGATATCCTCCATAGCCGGGAGTTTTTCGGCCCAGTCATCCTGGTAGCCACGGCGGCAACGGTGGAATTCCGCCAGAAGCAGAATCGGCCCGTGCCCGCGGAAATCGCCGAGGGCATTATTTCGCCGGCGGATGTACCGCTTCCTTCCCTCAAATAGCACTCTCTGCATTCCATGTTTGAAAAACTCAGCGCGGCTGCGCTACTTCGGCCCTTTGCCGAATTGGAACAGAAATATGGCGTGGCTGGAAACCAGCCCGACATGCCCCTTGGGCCGCCATCCCATGAGTTTTACGAGGAAGCAGAAATTGATTTCGAGAAGACTCGAAAAGCGTTCGATCGCGCAGCAAGACGGTTAGGCATCATTGTTCCGGCAGCGGGCGTACTTTAACAAGATTTGTAAATCTCACGCGCCCCGGTTTACTTTTCCACGGGCTTACCCTACATAGGAGGGCATGACCACGATTGAAATGATTGCCTGGATCCGGAAATCCACCGGTAACGCCAGCAGCCAGCTCTCCAAGCAAGTTCATCGCCCGGACTTATCGGACATCTTTCCTGGTGATTTTGAAGCCCTGACTCCGCGCCAGCGCGCCAGCCTCACGGCGAGCACCCAGTCGTTTCTGCGCAAGGAATACCTGCTTTCTCCAGACAAGGAAGCCCAGGAGGCCGTGGCCGAGATTTTGGCAGTCATGGACCAGCGCATGGCCAATGCCGAAAGCGGTATTCGTCCGAAGCCGCTGATGTCGGTCGGGCCTCCCGGCCTGGGCAAGAGCACGATGACCGATACCATGATCCGCGTCACCACGGAAGCCACGAAGGGGCGCTGCCGGGTGTACGAGTTGAGCGCGACGCAACTCCTGGATGATCCCCTTTACGCACCGCTTAACACCAAGAACCTCTGCGCCCTGATTCGCGACTGGTATGACCAGCCGGACATGCTCTCCCCCCAGACCATGGAATACCTCAATGGCAAGGCAGAGAATGGCGCCGGCACCCGAGGAGATTCCCTCATGGCCCTCACTGGCCAGGAATACAACGACCTGGTTACCTCGCTTGCCACCCACGACGATATCCCAGGCCTGCCCCGTTTTCAGGGTGATCCCAAGTCCAAGGAGGACCTAAGCGAATATTCTCGCCGCATCACGTCCTTCTCCGTCCAGGGCTTCCGCCAGCTCTCCCCCTTGGGCGCGGAAATGCTCAATCTCAAGCCCGCCTACTACACCATCGTCAAGATCGAGGAGTTTTTGCTGCTGACGCCTCCGCAGCAGGATGCGGCCCTTGGCTTCATCTCGGCTGCCGGTTCCAGCGCCGAGACCGCGACCAACGCTGTCCCGTTCACCGAAAAGGATTTTCTCTCCGGCTACCAGCGCCGCAAGGCCATGGCGCGGCAGTACAACCCCTGCATGGCGGTGTACGTGACGTCCAATCCGGATGAAGGCATGACCGGGCGCATCGGTACCCGCCTGGATTACGTCATCAATCCGCACACCTACAGCCAGAAAACCTTCCAGCAGATTCTCGCCGTCCAGATGCTGCACTTCCTGCGGGACAAGGAAAACCCCAAGGCTGGCGCCGATCGCATTTCCCTGGACGATGCCGAGAAAAATCCGGATCGCTACTATTTCAAGAGCAACTTGGCCCGGCTCAGCGAGGAAAACATGGACAGGCTCATCCAGGGAGCGTACCTGTACGCCGGACAACTGCTCCAGACGATCGGATCCTCATCCAACGAGATCAATGCCCTCCAGTGTTCGCCGGGCCGGTTTATTTCCGGAGTGCGTGAGAGCCTTGATTCCCTCCCGGGTTCCAATAACCTTTTCGCCCGCCCCTGCATCGATTGGTTCATCAATCTGAACCAGAAAATCTTTCGTCCGGGCGTCACTACTCCCATCCGGATCGGGGAATCCCTGCTGCGCGCCTGCGTTGGTGATGATGCTCTCAACGCGCCGGCAGCCCGCACCTTCTGGGGACAAAGCTTCAACGTCGCCCTTGAAGGCGGGGAAACCTTCAAGGATATGCTGGGCAAAAGCCTCGCGCCGCTGACCGAACGGGCGGATATTTTGCGCCTTCCCACCGGCAAGGCCGAGGATGTGGCCGTGGAGGCCCCCGCCGCAGTCTCGGAAAGCCCGGAAAAGGATTTCGCGCGCAAGCAGCTTTCCGTGTCCCGGGCCGACCCGACGCTCACGCCCAAGGTCGCCGAAGCGCTACCCGCCGGCCTCCAGTTTGATTACTCCGGCCTGGTGCCACTGAGCACGCAGGTTGAGGGCGCCCCCCAATTCCTCCTCATTCAACCAGAAGCCAAGATTGGGCCGGGTTCCCCTCGCCAGTTTAGCATGAAGCCGATGGAATTCCATCTGGCCTCACCTCAGGACATCGCACCGGAAGATCACGCGGCAGTGGTGCGCGCCTGCGCCCGCCTGGCCATCACGCACATCGTGGAGAACCCCAGTGAGTTCACCTCGGCCAAGTCCAAGCGGCAGCATATCTACGTCCCCCGGGAATTCCATGCCGAGACCGGCGAGATGAGCTACGCCAAGATCCAGATCGATCACCTGATTTCCGAGCGCCGCAGGGCTGGCAACATGGAGGGGCTGCTCGATACTGTGCTCGACCCTGCAACCAGCTATCCGATTTCCCAGCCCTCGGAGCGCGACGCCTCGGCGGAAAAAGAGGGTGAGCGCATGCCTGTCTACCCCATGAGGGTTAAGCCGCTGCCCCTCACGCCGCAATCCGCACCCAATCTGACGCCGTCAAACACGCCAAGCGTGAAGGCGAATCAGCAGTCCTTGCTTTAAAAGTCGTCGCTGTAGGGACTTTCCTGGCTGTATTCGCTGTGGTACCGACTAGCCGCGGCGCCCTTCCACTTGACCAGGTCGGCGGGGATGAACTCGGTGGGTTGCCCAATCCCCTTCTGCCCGGGTTCCTGCGCAGACATGGAGAGCCGGAGAAATTTCCTGGCCCGAGTCAGGGCCACGTAGAGAAGGCGTCTTTCCTCGTCCATGGCTTCGTCGCTGTTGCGCGAGCGCGGCCACGGCATATTCTGGTCGGAAAGTCCCATGACATTGACCGCATCAAACTCCAGGCCCTTGACCGAATGGATGGTGGAAAGGGTGAAGTGCCCTTCCGGGTGTTCGGCCCCGACGTCGGCGGAGACGGAAAAGCTGTCCACAAAATCCGGCAGGTTGAGGTCGGTGGTCTTCATGGAGCCCACGAGAACAGTCAACCGCTCCAGACGGTCGTCGTGGTCCTTGGGATAGTTGCTCTTGAGCAGAGGCTTGATCTTTTGCAGCAGGTACTCGCCCGCCTGCCCTGGCGTATCGTGCTTGTTGAGATGGGAGAGCCACACGCCAAGATCCTTGGCCTTGGGCGGATAAGACGATCCGCTCAGCGATGCGAAAAGCGAACCGTGGTCAGCCGCGGCATCCTTGTCCAGCCATGCCTTGGCCGTGGCTTCCCCGAGGCCCGGGAACAGCATCAGTGCCCGCATGAGGGCCAGCCGGTCCTTGGGGGCGAAAGTCAGGCGCAAGATGGCCAGGAAATCCTTCACCTCGCGAGCGTCGGAGATGGTGATTCCACCGTATTTCCGGTAGGGAAGCTTCCGCTGCCGCAAGAGACTCTCCAGGGCGGTCAAGGTTCGGCTGGACCGGGCGATCACAGCCACTTCCTCCGGCGAGGTGCCGGCGTTCACCTGGATCGTCATCCAATCGGCCACGGCGGATGCCTCGGCCTCCAGAGTGGGACTGGCCACGGCCTGGATGGTCCCGGTATGGGATTTGGCCGCCTTCAACTCAACAGCGTATTCCTGCTTCTCGATCACCGCATTGGCGAGGTCGAGAATGTTTTGCGCCGACCGGTAATTGAGCGCCAGCTTGTATTTGCGCGTTCCATTCGCCTTGATGAAGTTCTCCATGAGGTGATGGTTTGCGCCGCGGAAAGCGTAGATACTCTGGTTGAGATCTCCGACCAGGAGAAGGTGCTCCGGAGCGAAGGCATCCATGATATCGAACTGAAGCTGGTTGTTATCCTGGGCTTCGTCCACCAGAACGTAGCGCCAGCGATTACGCAGCATTTCGCCGTAGCTGGGGTCCTTCTGCAAACGCAGCAGCCACATCTCCAGCAAGTCATCGAAATCCAGGGCATGAACATCGCGTTTCAGCCGGGTGTAAACCTCATGAACCCTGGCGTAGAGCGCGGCGTCTTCCTCGCCATATTTGTCGATGAGGAGGGCTTGTAGATCCGTCCGGGTATTGATGCAGTAAGAGACCTTCTCCTTCATGTCGGAGGCCGCATACTTTTCCTGCCGGGGCATGATTCCCATGCTGCGGAAGGCCGATTGCCAGATCGCGGTGGAGCCTTCGTCGTCGAGGGTGATGAAGCGTCCGCCCGCCGGCAGTCCAAAGCCTGCCTGGTCGATACGGATCAACTTGCCGGCCACTAGGTGATAGGTTCCTACCGCGATGCGATAAGATTCCCCATTTTCCTTGCGGGGCAGGAAGGGCTCGACTCGCTTGAGCATCTCCGCCGCCGCCTTCCGGGTGTAGGTCAGCATCAAAATCTGGTGAGGTGCGACCTTGGCGTGCAAAAGGGCCTCCACCCATGCAATGCAGGTAGTGGTCTTGCCGGTACCGGCGCCAGCCAGCACTGCGGCGCGCGCATCGCGGCTGGCCACAACGAGGGCCTGTTCGGAATTGACTGGAATGGACATGGATTAACCCTCAACAAAAGGCGCACTTTCGGGCGGCGGGCCTCCCACGTCGGCGGCCAGTCTACGCAAGACATCATTTTCTCCCCTCGGTTTCTCGGGTGCGCGGGAAGGGGTGGTCGCCGCGGTACCGGTGGCCGTCGTCTTGGCCTTGCCCGGCTCGAAAGAAGGCTCCTCCGCGAGGAGCATCGCGGTGGCATGGATCGCATAGGTGAGTCGGCGTTCCAGTTCAATTTCCTTGAGGTATCCCTCCACGGAAATTTTCTGCCCTTTTTTCAAATAGGGCGCATACCGGGTGGCCAGGCGGTCGTAAGCCTCCACCTCAATGAGGCATTCCTTCTCCTTCCAGACATTGTCTTCGAGGTAGGCCCGAGTGCTGACTATTTGAAAATAGACAGCCGCGCCCTGATTGTCGCGAGTCAACTCGGTATCCCGAACGACGTTGCCTGACATGAAGATCCGGTTGGTGTCCATATCGCTAGCTCATCCAATCCCACAGCGCCAGCCCACACAAGATCAACAAGGCTCCGCTGTTGTAATAGTAGACCCAGGGGAAAGGCCGCCACTGCATCCTGCGATCCTCGTTAAAACGCACTTTCATCCACCCCGCGAGTTTGCGCGCGATCTGGAGCGCCCGCTGATAATCGGTCGTCCGGTGGAGAAAAATGGGGCGGCTGCCGCCAAAAGCAACGATGCTGTGGGAGAGCTTGTCCTTCTTGAAAAATCCCGCCTGGTCATGGGTAATCACACTGAGGGAAGTGACCTTGTCGCGGCGCATTTTGCGATGGACCAGGAAAATGCTCCATCCGCTAGCGAGATCGATCATCGGGTTTAGGCGGTCGATGGCCACGATATGTCCCAGGAAAGCCCATAGGGGGGAAAGCATGCAGTAAACCGCCAGCGCCACCCCCGCCCAATGTTGATGAAACCCGGTGAGATCGCTCCACTGGCCGGTGGCATTCAGGAATAACACGCCCAACCCAATGAGGAAGAGGATAAGGGACAATGCCCTTTCCAGGAATGTCCCGCTGCGGGTGAATTCCAGGCTGTTGCCATCAAAATTAAGACGTGGGGCGCGCATGCGTTTATTCTTCGGGAGGCCGAGTCTCGTCGGTGCTGTGCTTACTCAACAGGGCCTCCAGGCGTTTCTTGCCTGCCGCTATGCTCGGGTCTGCCTCCTGGGTAAAGTGCCACTGCCCATCAACGATCTCGACCGCGACCCCGCCCCCCTTGGCCATTACCTCCAGCATCTTGCTGCCGATTCGCCGGCTAATGTCGCCTACCTCGCCGCCCCGGCAGAAAGATTCAAGCTGCGCGCCAAACATAATGATGTCGCCAAGCGGCCCGGTGGCGGGCTGGAAACGCTGATGGAGAGACTTGGACAGGAGCACCTGAACCTCGCCCGGGGGCATCTCTTTCATCGCCTTGCGGAAAAGCTCCATGGCCTCGATCATGGCAAGCTGCACCCGCCCCAGCGCGGCACGACACTCCCTAAGGTTCTTCTGGCAAGCAGGAGAAAGACGTTGATGCTCGATACTACCTTCGGTCATATTTCATGAAGCCCTATTTTCGGGCAAAAATCAACCCACCTGTAATGCCGCCATGCCGACCCAGAGTTCCGGGTCCTCGATACCGAGCTTGGCGCGTGCGCGAACTTCGGACTCCTCGGGCCACATGCCTTCCTGGGGCAGGCAGAGCCGAAACGACACCCAGTCGACTTCCTGATGCGGCGTGACCCGGCGAAAGCTCAAGAGGTAAATCCACGCCTTCGCCTCCTCCGGGGTGGCCACCTCGCTGGAAATGAAAAGCAGGAGAGAAAAGTCTACCGCCAACTCGGTCTGACAGAGCGCCTCCAGCAGCAGCCTGCCGCCCGGTGAAGCCTCCAAAGCCTCCCACAGATCGGACACCGGAAGATCGGAGATTTCCTCGATCCTCCCGTGCTCCTCGGGGGTTAGAAGCCGCATCGGTATCTGGAGTGTGCTCAATTCCTTGACGTTCATCCATGAGAAGATAGGCCCCGCCAGCCCGGTCGAAGAAAAGAGCTGTCATGGATTTGAAGAGGGAGTTGTCCAACCCGCCTGGGCCTTTTGCAGGTGTGCCATGAAATCGGCCTGGTCACCGCCGGGGAGGTTGGCCACGGCAGCCTGAAACTCCTGGGGGCGTTGCTGGCTCAAGGCAATGACCACCCTGCTAAAAGTTCCATCCGGGAATTTCTTCCGGTTGTCATTGGTCGCCTTGACCAGGGCGTCGATAAGCCTGGTGTCACCCGAGACAACGGCAATCTTGACGGCATTATCCACCACGGGCAGCCACCGCATCCGGAAGAAATCGTCGGTCAGGCGCTTTTTGTCGTCGTCGGAATCCGGGGCAATATCAGCGAGAAACTGCGTCATGGCATCCTGGATGGCATTAAGCTTGTCCACCGCCTGATCCGGGGTGTGGGCCACCTCCAGCAAATCAGGGCGCGTATCCAAGGGAGGGGGCACTTCGTTGATTTTTGCGTAGTAGACACTGCCGCCCACAATCAGGGCTGCCGCCAGAACCACGCCAAGGCCAATCAGGAAGGTTTTCATCGAGTCTATGGCTTATGCCCTGAAACGGGCGCGAAATCCAGTCTTAGACTTCAAGGTTTGTAAAAACCACCATTTCCCCGCATAAGGATAAGCGACCATGTGGCGCCGCGTTCGTTTTTACCTGTTTATCGTCCTGGGGCTGTTTCTATTCACCCTCGTCTCCCTGGCATGTGTTGCCGGCTATTTCCTGCACAAGGCATGGCCTGAGGCACAGGCGTGCGACCTCACGGCGCTGACGCGCGCGCAGCAGCCCATGTCCGTCATCGGCCAGGATGGGCAGCCCCTGGGAAAGGTGGTCTCCGACAACCGGATCATCATCCCACTCAATCAGGTGTCGCCCAAGCTCGTCCATGCGGTCATGGCGGCGGAAGACAAGACCTTCTACACCAACTTGGGATTCGATTTGCACGGAAGCCTGCGGGCGCTCATGGCCGACCTGCATCATAAAAAAGTGGTCCAAGGGGGAAGCACCATCACCCAGCAACTGGCCAAGCACATGATCGATGAACGTGGGCGATCCCTCTGGCGCAAGCTCGTGGAGCTGGAGGTCGCCGTCCGGTTGGCCCACACTTACAGCAAGGACCGCATCATGGAGCTTTACCTCAATGAGGTCTACTGGGGCAGCGGGTTTTACGGCATCGAGGCGGCGAGCGAAGGATATTTCCATGTCCACGCGAGCGACCTCAACCAGGCTCAGGCCGCGATGCTGGCCGGCCTCATCCGCGCGCCCAACACCAACTCTCCGTTTCACAGCCGCGCCCGGGCCAGCCAGCGGGAAAAGGAGGTGCTCACCCAGATGCGCGATTACGGTTTTATCACCGATGAGCAATATCATAGCGCGCTGGCCGAAACCCTGAACCTGGGCAACCCAGGCCCACCCAAGGGGCTCAACTCGTATGCCGTTGCCACCATTGTCCACGCGGTTGACGACATCATTGCCTCAGGCTCCTGGTATAGCCGCCAGGGCACAGAGGTGTGCACCACATTTCTGCCAGGGTTGCAGCATTGGCTGGAATCCAGCAGCCAGGCTTACCTCACCGGCCTTCGCCAGACATCGAAGCTCCCCTTCCAGGCTTCCGTCCTTATCGTCGACAACGATACCGGCGGCATCCTGGCGGAGTCAGGCGGCTTTTCCTACAGCGAGACCCCTTTTGACCGCAACTGGAACATGCGTCGGCCCTCGGGCACCATGCTCTATCCATGGTTGCTGGCGGGGGCTTTGGGAGAAGGCAAGCTGTCTCCGGCCAGCCTGATGGATGTGCGCCCCGTCACCCCGGCCACGCAGGCACCGGTCACCGGACCGGTCACTTCCCTCCCGCTCCAGGACCTGATCTCTGTCAACGACACGGGCGGAATGCTTCGACTGGCCAATCTTCTGGGCGTTCCCGGCCTGGGCGGTGTTATCGGAGCCAAAACTCCCGCAGACGTGGTTGAGGCCGGCGCAGGAGATCGGCTTTTGGCCCCAGCGGAAATCGCCCTGTTCTTCTGCGGCATCGATCGTCACGGTTACGCTCCGCCTTTTCACTGCGTGGAGAGCATTCGCAAAAGCGACGGGTTCTCCTATACCGTGCCACCAAGCCCAGAGGTGCCTCTAATATCCGCTGCGGTCGCCGACCAGACTGCCGCCACCCTGGCCGCGGCTTCGCTTCAGGGTATGTCCGAAACCCTCTCCCCGGGGCAAAATCACGGCGTCTCCTATGGTGGTGCGTCGGTCAACGGGCATGACGTCTGGTACGCAGGCACCGACGGCAAGACAACGGTCGTGGTCTGGGTGGGATGCGACCAGCCGCAAAGCCTGCCGGCTGCCACGTCACCCGCGCACCTGGCCTACCCACTTTGGCTTTCGGCCATTACCGAGGCGCGCACAGAAAGGCAAACCGCCAATCCGCCCATGCAGGCAGCTCCCGGTCTGGTGGCCCGGCTGATACGTCGGTCTGACGGCCTGCCCGACAGCCGGCTGACCGGACCTGCCGCCGGTGCCACGCTCGTCTTCTTGACCAAGGAGGAAGCGGCGATAGCGGATAAGGCTTCCGCTCAGGTACAGGCCGAGCAGAAATCATCCGACTGGCAGCGTCCCTTGGCGGCATTCGTGCCACCAGCAGGCCAGCCCATGGCCAGGCCGCTTTACGCGGCGTGGCAGGAGCGCCCCCTGAATAGTCCATCGGAAGTTACACAAACCCTGCCGCCCCTGCTCCCGTCCATCATCACCAGTGATAACCAGTGGATTGCCACCTCGGCGGTTGGAGAGCAGATTGCCTATCCGTGGGCGCCGATCGACTCCGGCATAAACGATGCCGCTCTTTTGCAGCAGGCCCAGACGGACCTGGCCCCCATGGGAGTTTCCGCCCCGGTGGTGGCAGCAGCCTTTGCGCAGCGCAAGTTCATTCCCCTGGCGCTTACCGCGTACATCAGCCCTGCAGATGCAGCGACCTTGGTGCCCAATCCCAAGACCGTACTGTTCCCGAGCCTGGGGCGCTCGTATCCGGACGGAGTTCTCTACTGCCATCTCATCGGTGGCCTGAAGCTGAATCGCCGCCCGGTCACCGCCGGACCGCCCCAGCGCGACGAGGTGTTCTATCCTGCATGGCAGGGCGCATTCGGCCTCGAAGCCATGGCGGGCCAGTACGTCAACCCTGCCGACGCGGGCACCCTGCGCATCATCTGCGACCCCTTCGGCTATCCGCAGAAATTCGTCATCTCGCACCCGGTCAAGCCCGCCCCCGTGCTGACCACAACCATCAACCAGGCGCTCCAGCAGGCGCTTCACTCCGCGATGGCCTCAGTGGGATCCGGCGCCGGCGTGATTCTCGACAGCGATAATGGGGCAGTGCAGGCCCTTATCAGCAAACCCGATTTCGATGCCAATACCCTGCTCAATCCCGCGGCCTGGCAACAGATCGCCTCAGCACCGGGTAATCCACTGCTTAACAAGGTCACCCAGTTTCAGGGCCCTCCCGGATCCACCTTCAAGGTGGTGACATCGCTGGTTGCCCTGCGCTCCGGCGCGCTGCAGACCACCGAGAGCATTCCCCTGGGTTCCATCTCCCTTCCAGGCGTGAACTACAACTTCCCCAAGGAGCAAGGCGAGACCACGTTCCAGGACGCGCTCGCCCAGTCGCGGGATTCCTATTTCATGCGGGTTGGTTTGCGTGTGGGCGCCAAGTCCCTTGCCGACGGCGCGCGCGAACTCGGGCTCGGGGCCTCGACGCAATTTCCCCTTGGGGAAGCGACCGGGCTGGTTCCCGACGATACCTTTATGCTCAAGCACCATCAGCGTCCACTGACGCCCGGGGATGCGGCCAATCTTTCGATCGGCCAGGGCGATCTGACCGTTACACCCATCCAGATGGCCACTCTTTACGGCGCCCTGGTCAATGGCGGTACCCGATGGAAGCCGCATCTCCTGCTCAGTGAAACCCCCGAGTCTCTCGGGCAGGTCGATCTTCCCCCTGGCGTTGACCAGGCCATCATGGCCGGCCTGCACGAGGTCACAGTTGATGGCACGGGGACTGCGGCCAATGTAGCGGGTTTCGACACCTGGGGGAAAACCGGAACCGCGCAAGTCGGCACCAAGGACCTACCCCGCCAGCTCGCGTGGTTTTGCGGAGGATTCACCTATCAGGACCACCACTATGTTGCCGCGATCCTGACGGAAGGAACCACCGATGAATTGATCTTTGGAGGAGGCACATCCGCATCGGTTTTCGGCCAGACCTTGAAGAACTGGAGCCAGCACACTGACGATGCAGCCAAGCTTCAGATCGCGAAGGCCACGGGGGCGGAGAATGACGATTCTGTTCCCGCCATGCCAGTGGCAAACCCGGACAGTCCCATCGCCAATGCCGCCAATCCTGGCACTGTGCTCACGCCGAACGCAACCCCGGGCATCATTGATCCCGGAGATGCCAGCAGTTTGACGGCACCGCCGCGCGCCCTGCCGCTCGATACCCTCACTCCTGGAAGCTTGCCCGCCCCGCGCGCTTTACCCGTCGATGGGGACTCCACCAACGCTACGCCGCCTTCTCCTGTTTCGCCTTGATGGCGACATTGTAGGGAATGGCCACCGAGCCACGCAGCGGGTAGGCCGCCTCGACGATGTTCTCCACCACCGGCTTATTGACCTGATAGGCGTTCTTGAGCATTTCCATCTTGGCGTCGAGTTGATCGATCGTATGCAGGATGAAAGCTTCCGGGCACCGCGGTTCCACCGGGCTGCCCCAGTCAAGCTGGCCATGGTGGGACAGGATGCAGTGGCAGATGTACCCCTTGATGATGTCCTGCTCCGGCGGAAACTTGTCCGGGAATTGGGTGTGCATATCTCCCCAGAAGGTGAGAAAGGTCTGCATGCCGATGGAAATGTGGCCCATCATCTCCGCGCTGAAGGTTGTCTGCTGGACGAAACCCTCGGCGTAATCGTTCTCAAAGATCTTGCCCAAGTCGTGGAAAAGGATGGCTGCGGCCAGGATGTCGGGATTGGCCAGCGGATAGAGGGGAATGAGCGCCTTCCCGGTCCGCATCATCTGGGCGGTATGCAGCAAAAGCCCACCGCGTATGGCGTGATGGTTTTTCCGCGCGGCCGCGGCCCGGCGAAACTTCTCCCCGTAATTCAGCAGTACCTTCTCGGCGACGGCGCGCAATCCGGGGTGACTGATATCGACCACTTGCCGCTGGATTTCGATCCACGCCTCCGCCATCTCGCCCGAGCGGTCGCTGCCACCAGAGAAAAGCATCTCCTTCTCCTCCTTGGTCGCCTCCGTCCACGTGCTTTTCTTCAGTTCGGTCCCGTATTCGCTAATCGACCAGGCGCCCTCGACCTTCCAGACGTTGCGCAGTCCCTTCTCCTTCAGGATCGCAAAAGAAGGGTCATCGCCCCACACCTTGATCTTCGCCTCTGCGCCGCCGTCATGAAGGCTCAGGGAAATGTACTCTTTATCGCCCGCTTTGGTCTTTTGGACGGAAAGCTCCACGATCTGGGCGACGATCGTATCGTTAAGAGCCTTACGCGGCTCCAGGGTGAGTATGGTTCGCAGGTCGGACATTCGATGAAGATAGAGGGTTTACGCGGCGGTGATTTTTTCCTAAATCACAGCATGGTGAGGTTGACCAGATTTCTAGCAAAGCTCAAGCGCCGCTTCTTTGGGATCGCGTCCGACGACGATTTCTGCGGCGGCCTGCGCTAAAGGGACCGTTTGCCTGAAAGCCGATTTTCAGGCAGAACAGTAATACGGATGAAATGGGACTGCCAACACGTCTACGACCGGCTCCACCTGGCCTGGTCATCGGGGAAGCTGGGGCATGCCTACCTTTTCCTTGGGGATTTTCCGTCCATTACCACTCGTGTTTTGCAGCCACTCTTCCCGTACTTGCTGGGAGACTCCCCCCAGCAGAAGACGTTGCTCGTTCCCCTGAGCGAGACGGGGGCCATCGGCGTCGACGAAGCCCGGGAATTTCTCGCCGAGATGGCCCACCCGCCTGCCGCCGGCACCTGGCGCGTCGGAATCATCGAGGATGCCCAGCGGCTCACCCGGTCGGCGGCCAACAGCCTGCTTAAGGGGTTGGAGGAAGCCGGTCCGCGGAGAATTTTCCTGCTGCACAGCCCGCAATCCGGCCTGGTTCTCAAAACGATCAGTAGCCGCTGCCAGACCCTTCCGGTGCGTGACGCCCTCTGGACGGCTCCCGGATGGCTTTCCACCCTGATGGCGAGTCCATCCGTTTTCACCCCTTTTGATGCCTGGAGCCTGGCCGGGCAGTTGATGCTGGCCATGGATAAGCGCCGTGAAGAACGGCAGGCCAAGCGCGAGGAGAAGGCTTCCGCGTGGAAAGCAGAGGACTTTCCGCCTGAGGTCCAGCGCAGCCTGCTTGTGCGTGAGGATGCCGTCCTGGCGCAGGAATCCGACCGGGACTGGCGCAACACCCTGCGCGCGCTGTCCCGCCGCTGGCCGGCCCTGGCGCGCACCTGCGACCAGGCCCAATCTTCCCGCCTGGGAGTCGTTCAACCCGGAGTTGTCCTGGGATCAATCCTTCTGCATCTTACCCGCCCATGAAACCGCACCTCGTCATCGCCCGAAAATATCGTCCCCAGTATCTGCGGGACTTGGTCGGCCAGGATTCGGTTGTACGCATCCTGGAAAACTCCATGCGCATGGGCCGAACGGCTCATGCCTACCTCATGGTCGGGCCCCGCGGCGTCGGCAAGACCAGCACGGCCCGGATCGTGGCCATGGCGTTCAATGCTCCGGAGAAGGAAGGCGGGGAGTACGATGCCTCAAAAGGGGACTTCCTGGAGATCGCGGAAGGGCGCCACCCCGATGTGCTCGAACTCGACGCCGCCACGCACAGCGGCGTGGACCTGATCCGCCAACTTCTGGAGGAATCGTCTTTTGCCCCGAGCAAGTTGCGCTACCGCATCTACCTTATCGATGAGGTGCACATGCTCAGCCAGTCGGCCTTCAACGCCCTGCTGAAAACCCTCGAAGAGCCCCCGCCCCGGGTGAAGTTCATCCTGGCCACCACCGAGGCCCGGAAAGTACCCGTCACGATCAAGAGCCGGTGCCAGTGGCTCAACCTGCGCCTCATCCCGGAGGAGCTTATCGCCTCGGCCCTCAACCGCATCGCCATGGCTGAGGGGTTCACCCTGGAGCCCGCCGCCGCAATCGCCCTGGCGGAAGCCTCCGGCGGGAGCATGCGCGACGCCCAGACCGCCATGGAGCAAGTGGCCACGTTCACCGAGGGGAAGATCACGGAGAAGGAAGTTTCCGACCTGCGGGGGACCGTATCCCAACAGGAAGTTTTCCGTTTGGCCGACGCCATTCTCTCCGGCGCCTCCACTCCGCTTTTTGGACACCTGGAAGCGATCCGTTCCCAGGGAAGGGATTACTCCGCCATGGCCCAGTCGCTCCTGCAGATACTGCGCCGGGTCCAGCGGGAGATTTACGCCCCGGCCAGCGCGGGAGAGCCCACCGGCTTGAGCGAGAAAACCGCACCCCGCAAACTCCTGCAAATCTTGGGGTCTCTCGACGGGTTGGTTGCCCGCATGGAAACCTGCCTCGATCCCTCCAGCCTTTTTGACCAATGGGCGCTGGAGGCTTGCGACCAGGCTCATCGCTCCGATCTGCTCGACTTGGCAGATCGTCTCGCCCCGGAGGACAAAGCTGCCTTGCAGGCGCTCCTTTCCCGCCTGGAGGCGGAATGATCCTTCATGTCGTCTGCGGTTCCGATCGCACCTCGGCCCGCCGTCGGAGCCGCGAGATCCTCGCCGAATGGAAGCCCTCTGCCTGGGCCATGGTCGAGCATCGGTTTCAGGAGGGCGCGAACTGGGCCTCGGAGACTGCGCCATTACTTGAGGGCTCGCTCTCGGGGTCCGACCTGACCTGCTGGCTGTTGGCGGATTCCTTTTGCGCGGAATCCAAGATCGAGAAATTCTGGGCTACGCTTGCCGCCGGCGAGGGAAGAGTGCTGCTCACCGTTTTCACCGACACCCCGCCGAAATTACCGGATGGCGCCGTCGTGGAAAAGTTTCCCGAGCCCGCCAACTCCCTGGACTGGGTCATCAAGCAAGTCAGCGCCACGGGCAAGACTATCGGGCTGGATGCCGCGCGCACGGTTGCCTCGCGCTGCGAGGGAAGCTTCTCTCTCCTGGAGTCGGAGACGTTCAAGCTAATCTCCTACTGTGGAGCGGAACCGCATGTCTCCATCGACATGGTGGAGGCCGCGGTCTCCCTATCCGGCGAGATGGCTGTCTGGGATTGGATTGACGCGACGGTGGCCGGCAAGATCGAGGCCGCGTCCATGGCCCTGGCCGATCTGCTGGGATCGGGGCATGCAGCTCCCGCCCTTTACTCCGCCCTGAGCCTCAAGGTTGCCCAGATTCACCAGGCCCGGTCGTGGCTGGATCAGCCTGCGGCCAACCGGGGGGATTTGGCCGTTATTTTAAGCACCGGACGCACGCGCAAGCCCCTTCCCTCTTTCGCCATGGACCGGCTCTTGGAAACCGCGCGCAGCCAGCCCCTGCGATTTTGGGATCAATTCCTCATCGACACCCTGGATTTACCCACGCCAGTCCCTGCCGCCGACTCGCTCCGGGAACTATCGCGCAAGCTTTCGCTTCTACGTCCGCGCACACGCCGAACCGGGGCATGGAAAAAGGCCCTCGCGGAAATGCTTCCTCCCTCGCTTTTCGAGGTTTTGTGGCGGGAGAAGTCCGGCCACTGGCGACGGCGCGCCCTGAAGAAGCCCGACGAAGTCCGGGATACCGTCGGCAAACACGTGCAGGCGTCCGATGCGGTGATCGTTCGGTATCAAGGGGCGCTCTACCGCTGCCAGCCCTCCCCGGACGGATACCAGCGATCGCCACTCCCCTCGCACGAGGCGGCATGGCTGGCGGATGCCTAAACCCGTTTTCCCCGCTGGCGGGCTTGGTACTCGGCAAGCCACTGCATCTGGGACCCCAAGTCTTTCTTCCCGGGGACCGACGGCGCCGCCATGGAAAACGGCTGGTGGCCCGACGTCAGGGCGGGCAGGGATGACATGGAGGGAGACCCTTTCGGCCCCTTGAAGACCTTGCTGCGAAGAATTTCCTCTTTCGGCTCTTTCCCATCCAGCGAAGGTTCCGTGGCAAGGAGTTTCATCACGACCTCGTTTCCGTCGGCACCAGGCTGGCATTCAAAGCAGAATTTCTTGCCCTCCATCCGATCTGCCAGTTCGCTGACAGGCAGCGGGGAGCGAAAGGTCGCCGCCGCACCTTGCACCACCGAGGAAAGGTCGATCTTGAATGTGAGCCGGTCCGGCGGGATGGCGTAGTTGTGGACGGCCTTGTCCCTGGAGTGGTCGACAATGGCGATGGGGCGATTGGCGTCATCGAGCAACATCCGGTACCAGCGCTTCGGCTCCAGAGTGGGAGGAAACGGGCGCTGCCCCGGCTGGCTGGAAGGAGGAGCTTCAGGCCGGCGGCGGGGAGGCATGTCCTGCCCCGGGTCGTTAATAACCGGACTCTGGTCCAGCATCATAACGTCGTCGAAGTTGATAAATTCCTCATCCCGAGGGGGCGGATTATCTTCATCGCGGGGAGGAGGTGCATCCTCATCTCCACCATGGGAAATTTCGTCTTCCCGCTGCTCCAACTTGGCAACCGGCCCGGGTTCATCCTCCATGGGCGGATCCATCAAATCCTGCGGCAACTCGGCTTGGGCCGCAGACGCTTTGGGCTCCACAAAATGCGGCGCAGCGGCCACCGGAGCAGACGGGATTACATCCGGTTCGGCAGGCACACTAACCACCGGTTCCAAGGGGAGCAATTCCGGCTGTGATTCGAGGCTCTGCGCCGCTTCCGGAGCCACAGGTTGCTCAATCACCGTGACTGGGTTTTCCACCGCAGCAGGAAGGGGAGACGCCTCCGCTGCAACAGCAATAGGCTCGCCGACGGTCGTCCGAGGAATATCGGAAACCGGGATCTTCGATTCGAGAGCCGTATCGAGTCTCTTGAGAATCGCCCGCGTTTGAGGGCTAAGCGGGTTCATGGCTGCAGATAGGCTATCAGCTTCCGGCCTCCGTGTCGGCAGCCTTGTTGTCCATGGAAAAGAGTTTCATCTCCCCTAGTATGGGAAGCCCCGACTCCAGCGTAAAGCGGCTATTTGCCTGTCTTTTCCCGGACGAGATCGTGGAGATCTTCCAAAGTGCCGACTGCCGCCATGTCTGTCTTCTCCAGAACGACATTGCAATCCCGGTTAATCAGCAGGCGCAAGGTCTCCACGTCGAGTTCGGAAAGCCCAAGTTCATCCCTCAAGGTGGCGCTGGGCACCAATAGCTCTTCTGGGCAGGCCAGGGTGTTTTCCAAAAGGGAGAGAACCCTCCCTTCCTGGGTCAATTCGGTCATCCAATCATCCTAACCGGAGCCCTCGGTTTCCACAACCCCCACAGGGGCAGCACGGAAAGAAATTCGACATCCGGGTTTGCTTTTAGGCTGAAAAAGCCGCATCACTACTATACGGTGAGTGAAAATATCCGTGATATTATCCTCCGCTTGATTGGTCCCGATGGGGTCAGTTTTGAGGGTATTTTGGCGCGAGCGGCGCATGCAGGCTGCCCTTCCGAGGGGCAGGTACGCACCATTTTGAACGGCCTGGTCCTGGAGGAGGCCATCCACCTTGATGGCATGGTTTACTACCCGCACTATCCGGCAGGCCCCGATCCCTTTTTGCCGCCAACAATCGACTTGGCCCCGGAACCCATCGTCCAGATATCCGAGACATCCTCCATCAAACGGTCGGCCACCGACCCCCGGGAACAGGAATTTCTGGCCATCCTGAATGAGCTTATCTCCAAGAAACTCATCCGGATTACCGCCGAAGGCCACCTGGCGGCCAACCACCTTACGAAAAAATCCCGCAAAATGTTCGTGGTGAAATAGGAAATACCTGCTTTATTCTAGCAGGATAACCCGGCCATCCAAACCGGATGGCCAATACCTACACAAAGACATCATGGAACTGAATACCGAAAAACTGACAGGAGCACGCCTTCAGGGCATGTTCAAACTGGTGGAGGCTCGCGATGGAGTCGACAAGGAAATCTTAGACCTGACCACCCAGCGCGCCGAAATCGACACCAAGGTTGCAACCTTGAATGAGCGCCGCATTGACCTGAGCAAGCAGATCGACCAAGCGGCAGGTGCGAACGCGCCGACTGCGGCCTCGACGACCAGCCACAATGGCAATGGTCACAGCGGGAAAGCCGCCCATACCCCCGCCCGGATCAAGGGCAAGTCGAAGAAGGGCGCCAAGGCGACCAAGAAGGGTCGCGGTCCCGGCAAGCGTCTGGCGACCGGAACCGTCGGGGAGACCATCCTGGAGGTTCTCCGTGAAGCCGGCGCGAAGGGAGCGAGCATCAAGGATATCTGCGCCAAGTTTGACCTCCGCGAGGATACGGTAGGCAAGTGGCTCCAGTTGACCCTCAAGGACAACAAGTCCGGGATCAAGCGTCCCCGCCGGGGTCAGTACGTTCTCAGCGAAACTGCCACCAAATAAGCGGCAGGCATTTATTCGGCGCACGCTGGCCTGCTCGACAGGTCAGCGTTTCCCGGCGGCGACTTGCAGTTCCTCCGCCTTGCCTTGGCCTTCACCGGAGACCGTCTTGTTCAGTGACGGAACCTGAGCAGGAGCCTGGCTCTTGGCGGGGGGGGGAGCGACGTAGGGCAGAAGGGGAGCGAGTGCGCCATCCTTGAGCAGGAATTTTTTGATGCCGTGGCCCGGGGGGAACTCGGCTTCCTTGGTGGCATCGAGGCAGGTTGCCGTGACGATGACATGCTTGAAGGAGGGGGCCAGATCCTTGGCGACAAAGCTCATCAGGGCATTGCGCTTGCCGCGGTCGAGAACATCCGCACCGTCGAGCATCAGCACAGGGGCATTGATGCTCTTGGCCACCGCCGCGCTCACGCAGGCCGTCAGGCGCCACTGGGTCGAGCCGGAAAGCAACCGGGCCGGGCGTCCGCCGACCAGGAATTCGGTCTCCCCGATCTCGATCTTGCGGTCACCGAGGCTGTTCTTCGCAAACTGGTTGAGGGTCTCGGCAAAGGAGGAGGCGCGTCCGGCGTTGTGCTGGCGCTCCTCAGCTTGCAGCTTCTTCGCCCACCCATCCCACTTATCCCATTCGGCCTGGGCTTCCTGGGCCTTGGCCTTGATCTGTTCCTGGTTGGAATCGTAGGTCTGCCAGCGCTCCTGCACGCGGATAACCTGGTCCCGCTCGGTGTTGGCGTTATTTAGCGCGCCCTCGGCGGCGGTAATCCGTCCTTGGATTTCATCCCTGCCGGTGCGTTTGACCTCAAGCTGCTGCTCGGTGCTCTTGCGCAGATCGGCGGAAGCCAGCGCGCGCTGGTAGACCTGATCCGCCGTTTCGTATGCCGACCACTCGCCCTGCAAGCTGGTCAAATTGTTGATGCCAGTCTCGGCCTTGGTGATTTCACCGGCGATCTCCTTGGAACGGGCCTCGGACTTGGTGACCTCGCCCTTGATCCGCTCAATCTCTTTACGGTCACCTTCAACCTTTACGGTCGCCAGATAGGCGGTGTTCTTCGTGTCGTAATCGGTCCACGCCTTGGCGGTGAGCTTCAGGCCCGCTTCCGCATCCACTGCCTCCTTGTGGGCGGTGGTGGCAAGCGTGAGAGCCTCCTGCTTGGCCTTGATGTTCTCGTTCGCGGCAGCCAGCGCCTCATCAAGCTTGGCGTTCGGGTGCTGCGCGAGGAACTTGGCGACCTCCTCGGAAGGCGTCGGGGCAACCGGCGGTTTGCCCGGGAGCGGGTTGTCGGCCAGCACCTGCTGGGCTTCGCCCTTATAGGCCGGAATCCGGGCCGCGGCAGCTTCGAGGGCCACGGCATCTGTGAGAAATCCGGTGAGCTGGCTTTCGCGCAGAAGCTTGGCAATCCGGACAAGTTCATCTCCGGAGAGATCGGCAAAGGATTGGAGGATGGCCCGGCGTTCCTTGAGGGGATCCTTGGCCTTCGCGGCGTGCTTGTCCATCGCCTCGGCATGTTCGCTCAGCGCGGTCTGGTGGGCCTGCACGGCTTCCAGGAGGGCCTTCTCTGTCTGGAAAGGGGTAAGCGAGCCCTCCGCCCGCACCTTGTTGGAAATCTCGGTTTGCACGCGCGTCTGGGCATCGGCCAGAGCCTTGGCCGACGGGCGGTTCTGCTCCGGTTTGGCGGGCGCCTCGGTGACTTTCTTGAGGGCCTTTTCCGCCTCGACGCAGGCGGCAGTGAGAGTTTCAACCCGGCCCCTCTTAAAGGAGAGATCTTGGCTGATCTCGCGGTCTTCTGTCCGAAGCTCGTCGATCTTGGTGTTGAGCTTGTCGATATCCTGCTGGGTGGGATTGGCCTTCTTCGGCTTGACCGGCGCCTCCGATGGCGTGGCTTCGGTTTTGCTCAAATCCTCCTCCAGGGCGGCGATCTCGCGCTGGGTTGTGCCGAGTTCATCGCGCAGGCGGGTCAGGTTCTCGGTAAGAGCGTTGACCCGGTCCTGGGTGGCCTGGGCAGCTTCCGGTGCCGGGCGGGCCACGTCGGGAGCTTCCGAGACACCGTCATACTTGCTGGCGGCCCGCTTGGCTTCCGCATGTTCGATGAGGGTCTTGAAAGTCGGGGCGACGGCTTCGGCGAGGGCCTGGTCCAGGAAAGGTTTGAACTCCGGGACGATCGTCACCAGGTCATTGAAGTCGTAGGCGACATCCTGGAGAGTGTTGAGGTACGCCTTGATCGATGAACTGCCCTTGGCGACATCGAGGCTGTGGGGAAACATCAAAGGCAGCACCTTGGCATCGGTGCCGAGCATGCTGGCGATCTGCTTCTGGGAGGTGCCGCTGGAAATGGTGCGCTTCAGGTGCAGACCAGGAAGATCCAGTTCGACGGTCATGCCATCGGGCGCGTTGTCCGTGACCAGCAGCCGGTTGTCAGCCCCCTTGACACCGAGGGCGCCGTTGGTGAAGACAAATTCAAGGGCACCTCCGAGGGAGGTTTTACCCGACTCGTTTTCCCCCGTAAAATACGAGATCGGCTCATCGTTGGTGATCTCCAGGTTCCGGATATTGCGGAAATTTTGGATTCTGAACTTGAAAGGAGAACTTGAGGGCATGTCCTCTCCTATAGGCCCGCCACAAGCGTGCGTAAAGGGGGAGTTGAAAGATTTTTCCGGCCTCTACCAGAGGCGGCTGGCCGGAGTGGCCTTCAGGCTGGCTTGATCCTCGGCGGAAAGGCCGGAGAAGAACGTGATTCCGGTGTCTTGCTCGATCTTGCTGATGGACACAAGGTATTGAGGCAAAAGGCTCTGCTGGCGTTGCATCGTGCGCAACTGCGGCATCTCGAAGGCGAGCGCCGTGACATGGCCAGTGGAATCCTGCCGGGCCACGATCTTGTAGCAGCCATCTGGCACGCGAATCTTGCCATCATGGAGGTAGGTGGCCGGCCCGGAGAAAATGGGGCCGCTGATGACCCAAACCGCGCCAAAGCGTTCGGCATAGTCGTTGGAGATGATCTTCTCCAGGGTCTCCCACAGCCCGGCATTAAGATCGTGAGTCTGGGGAATCACGTTGGTCAGGAAAAAGGTCTGCATTTGGCCGTCGCGCCCGTAGCAGATGGAGACACCCCAATTTGGCGCCATGTGACCACGATCGTAGCCGGAGCGTGCATAGTCGCTGGTCTCGATGCGGTCCTCCGCGGGCACCCGGTCATCGGGAGTGAAAGTCGGAGGACGCTTCTCCGACTCGGGATTGGAGACGCTGAAGAACCGGGTTTCAACCCAGAGCGGGTCCTGGATGCCGTCATCATAGCCGGAAACGTAGCCCAGATTGGTGAGCACCTGGTAGGGACCAACGACGCGCGAGGGCTTGGGATCGCCGTCGAGGATAAGCGCGGTATTGGTAGACGCGGTATAGCTGCCAGACCACGGCAGGTGGACATGATTCCACCAACCCGGGTTGTCCTTGGTGTAGACGAAGAGGCAAATCAGGATGAAGAGGAGGACGCCTTTCCATCCATGGTTGCGAAGCAAGGATACGAAAGGTGCGACCTCCTCTGCTTCGTCGAGATCACGATTACGCATAGGGTATTTTGTTCTTTATTAGCACAGGAACGGGCCGGGGTGGCAAGCCCCCTCCGATTTAAAACCGGAGAAAGCTCGCGCACTCGGGAATGTTATGCCGGTTTCTCAGCACGGCGTAAACCGGCATTGGGGCAGGAATCCTCGGCTTGTTGATAAGCCGCAGACCTGCCTCTTCCGGGGTACGGTCGGCCTTGAACTGGTTGACCTGGCGGCTGGCCAGCACCAGGTTGAGCCAGGAGCTGTCACCGCCACGGGACTTCGGCAGGATGTGATCCATGGAAGCTTCCTCCATGGTGATCTTCTCGCCGGTGTACTGGTCGATGCCCTTGTCGCGGACGTAAATACCGCGCAGGTCCAGCGGCAGAATCTCCATTGGCACGTAGTCATTCTCGCGGTCGATGATGACTTCGGGAATGGCCACGAGCTGAGACGCGGCGCGCACGACCCGGTGAGGCTTGGTGACCGGGGTCTCCAGCCATTGCTCCCACGTCTTGGGCTCGTGGTAGACCGGGGAACCATCCTCTTGGATGAAGACAGGGAGAACCCGGACAGCGTCCTTGCAGAGCAGGACCATCGCCTCCCCGACTGTACGCCAGCCGGTCGCCATATAGTTGCGGTTCACTTCGAGGACTATGTCTTGTTGCAGTAGACTCATACTTGGATTCTCCTTTCGTGGTGTGTGTGGTTTGTTAGATAGGGAGCGGATGCAGACTCGACAACCATGTGCCGGGCTTTCTCCCTAGATTTTGGGTAAAAATGAAAAGGCCCGCCGGAAGAGGGCGGGCCTGGAACCTGACAAGATGGCTGAGGCGCTCTAGTTTATGCTCCAGGTGATCGTAACGGCGGAACCCGTCCGCACTTCAGCAGAGTTCACGCTGATCGTTCCGGTCGGAGGCGGCGGCGGGGATATGGCAGCCGACATCGAATAGATGGCATCCGCATAGCCGTCGCTGGTGTTGGACGACTGCTCGACCATGTTGATGATGGCCACATAGCCGGTCCAGCCAGAGGGCACCGGCACAATGCTATCCGTGCTACCGGTTTGCGACCCCAGGCTTCCACCTGAGACAAAATGAAGCTCCGTACCATCCCAAATAACCGTTGCGTTGGTCGCGCTGGATATCTCGGTCCATGGGCTGGTCGGGGTCGTCGTGATCTGGTACTCCGCCTTGTAGTAGGACGAAACCGTGGTCTGGGTGCTCGACACCGAAAATCCAGCGGTGCCTCCTGTTGTATTATTGTAAAGCTTGGTGGTCGTGGCGCGCTCCGCCGCGGTCAGCGGTATGATGGCAACCCAGCCATGATCGCCAGAGCCGCCACCGCCGATGATGTAGACCGCGTTGTACCCGCTGGTCATGAGATTGACCACTCCGCCGGCCTGCCCACCCTCCCCGGACGGCGTGCTGCCATTGTCCCCAGACGATTTAGTGAGCGTCGTCTGGTCGGTGTAATCGACGCTATAACCATCGGCCCACGTGTAAACCTGGGCCTTTAGCTGAGGGGAGCAGATCAGCAGCAAAACCGCGAAAAGAAATGGAAGGGAGTAGCGCATTTCATTCTCGTGGCGTAGGCGGCATATCTAGCACAGGGCGTAATAGAAAAACGCATCGTTGTTGTCAATCAGCGAAAGCTAATTCCCATGAGTTGTAATACTCATCTCTCTACTGCCGAAATGGTGCGCGGTATTGGGATCGAACCAATGGCCTTCCCCGTGACAGGGGGACGCTCATACCACTGAGCTAACCGCGCGTGAAATTTGCGATTTGCGAAAGTCTCTGGTAGGACTAGCCGCGCATGTACAGATTCTTGGTAACCACAACCCTTGCCGCACTCCTTCTGGCGAGTCCCAGCCGCGGGGATTTGACGGTGGCTGACAGTGTGGAGTGGATGGTCTGCAAGTCAGACTTCGTTGCCCTAGGACACATCGTGCGCCTGGAGGCGTTCACGACTCCTCGCGGCGACCAGTTTACCCGGGTGACCATCTCCATCGACTCTCCCATCAAGGGGGGCCAGCCGGATACAGACACCGAATTTGTGGTGTCCAATATGGATCTGAAAAACGTGAACTGGGAAATTGGAGATCGCCTTGTTGCGATGCTGCATCAGCGGTATTCACCCGACGGGCGCCCATTTACCTGCCTGACTCCCACCAACGATCGCGGGCCTTTCTCGGTGATCCCGATCCGTAAGACACTGCCCGATCTTTACGACAGCGACAACGAGAAGATCGAGACCCTGGCCACGCTGCTGCAAATCTGCCGGCAGTGGTCGAGTGCCCCTGCGAAGGAAAACCTGACGACGATCATGTATCCGCCGCGTCCACCAGACGCAGATGGGTTTTGGTCTCCCGTCAATCCGGTGTGCATACGGATCCCCGTGAAGCCGACCACCCCGACGACCGCCGGCGCCAACTGAAAATGTGGAGCCAAAGAGACTCGAACTCTTGACCTTCCCGATGCGAACGGGACGCTCTACCAACTGAGCTATGACCCCATAAATTGAAAGTGGTGTCCGAAGCCGGAATTGAACCGGCATCCTGGGTTTAGGAAACCCTCGCTCTATCCATTTGAGCTATCCGGACGAGGCTGCCTCCGCAATCGCTCGATGAGCGTCCGAGGCAAAAACTAGCGAGAGGCGGACCGCCTGCGGCGAGCCCAGTAGAGAGCAAGCATGATTAGACAGAAAAACGTGCAGAGGAAGAGCAATCCGGAACCGATCATGACCCCCATCCCGGCGTGGACACCAGGTTCATAATAAGAATCGGTGTTGAGGGGGTTGTGAAAGGCTTTCCTCGCATCGAAAAACGTGAGCCAGGCCGTGAACGCGAAAAGGAAAGTGGCAGCCCAGTTGCGTCGCGCAATCGAGATCGCCACTGAAACAAGACCACCCAGAAACAGCGCGGCAAAGAAGGCGCTGACGTAAAGATCAGATGCCGGACTCATTCCAGAAGGATATGCGGATTACCATGAAAGTAAAGTGGTGCACTCGGAGAGGGTCGAACTCTCATGCCTTGTTTAAGGGCTCACCCACCTCAAGGGTGCGCGTCTGCCAATTTCGCCACGAGTGCAAAAAAAGAAAAATGGTGTCCCCGGTCAGATTTGAACTGACAGCCTACACCTTCGGAGGGTGTCGCTCTATCCAGTTGAGCTACGGGGACGAAAACCCCGTAGAATTTACGGGACGACCTGAACGCCCTTGGCTGGCGCCTGGCTGAGATCGGCGGGAGTAACCACCGGGCGAAGGCTGGGCACGGACGGAAGGCCGGCGCCTTGGTCGCGGCGCGAGCTGTTGAAAAGGAATTTGGCAATAAGGGCCTTGTGGTCGCTCATGCCTTCCTTGATTTGCAGGAAGGTCGAGGCGAGCCCCTTGCGGGTGAAGACATTGTCGACCACCAGCTTGAGGCCGCGCACGCGGTGCAGCTCGGGATCGATCGTGCTCTCCACGCCGTTCGGCATGTGATCGTCCATCCGGCTGCTGATGTGCGTCATGATCTCCGCACCGTGCGGAGCATTGAAGTCGGCGCCGAGGATATCGACGTTCTGGCGATCGACGGCCTTCATGAGCTTGTCGACGTGCTCGCGCTGGAGGTCGGTGGGCTGGCCGTCGGGCGTCCAGGTAAAGTGGGTGGTCGAGACACGCATGGGACCATCCTCGGTCTGCACCACGGCACTCACCAGCGCGCGGTTGCAGTAGTTCGGCTCGGTATGGCGCATGATCGGCACATCTTCACTGACCTTGCTGTAGTAGTCGACCTGCGACCCGGTGAGAGGCGTCTTGCTCATGATCGCGACGCCGATCTCGCCCTCACGAAAACCCCATTTGTTTTCCCCTACCACGCGGATGCCCGGAACGTAGAGACAATGGGGCATTTCCAGCCCCTTCTTGAAATCCTCGATATCATCGGCGTGCATCTCCTGGGAGGCGAACACATCCAGGTTGACCTTCTGGAGATGAGCAATGCTCTTGTCCTTGTAGATGCCAGCGTAAACATTGAGGGTTCCGAATTTCATGGTCAGAGTGAATAGGGTAATTGCCTGGTCGCGTCAAGCGGGGGAGGCGGCCTTGGGCTCCGGCCACTTGTAGCAGTCTCGCTTGCCGCCGGGCCGGTTTCGCTCAAACAGGCAGGCCGCCTCGGGGTTCATGACCGCATGCGCGAATTGGGGACCGGAGTAGTGATCGGCCATCCACCAGGGATGGAAGCCGCCCGCTTTGACCAGGCATTGATACCGAGCCGACACCGCGGCCAGGTCCGCATCATTCCACATGCGCACCACGAAGAGATGCGGGTAGAGACTGAGCAGGGGCACCAAGCTTTGGTAAATCGACTCCTCGCTAACCACGTACAGCACCGGCTCATTCAAGGGGGAATGGGAGATGACATCCTCCATCTTGTCGACCATTGTCCTGGATACCTGGACCTCCAGGCGCAACCGATAGGGACCGTAGAGGAGCCATGCGTCCGGGACGGGCGTCTTAAAGTATATCCGGGGTTGGTCTTTCTTGATCGAGCACCAGCCGTAAACTCTCCGCAATACTTGTTCAGGGACGGCCAGGCAGGGGAAGCTGTTCCTGGCCAGGCCGCGCGCGATCCACGCCGCAACCTCGGTAACGTAATACGGGTGGATGGGAATCACGATCTGCCTGGAAGTCTCCAGGCCGTGGACGTCGGAGGTTCCCGGCTTGGCTGGAGTGCATTCAATGGTTGGACGAAAGTCGTAGGGAGGCATCGCGGGACTATTCGGGCCAAGCGTGTAAATATCTTCGTTGGACAAAGCGGGCGGCCCCATGGAAGCGTAAGGGTCACCGTCAGGGAGAACGAAATAGGTCGGGTACGACGAGCGCCCCACCTTCCTGATGCATCCCTTTTTCAGCAGGGACGCGAGCGCGCGCTCGACGGTCCGCCGCTTGAACTGCGAGAGGTCGCACAGAGTCTGAATGCGAAGGTACATCCAGCCGTAAAAGAGCCGGAGAATGATCTCCTCCGAGGTGGGCAGGATATATGCCCCGGTGTTGGGATCGGTTCGCAGCGGAGACTCCGCAACGGTCAGCGTCGCCTGGGGATTGGAATATCCGTCCTCCCCCGCGAGGTTGTCCGCGGTCTGCATGATCTGGTCGATCAGGGCTTTTCCTTCTTCCATGGCCTGGAAGGGTGGTATTTCCGGCCATCCCCGTCAAGCCCTTGAAATGGTAACCCCACCCGGATTTGAACCGAGGTCTCCTCCGTGAAAGGGAGGGATGCTGGACCACTGCACCATGAGGTCATAAATTATCGTGAACGCTGCCGGCGCTCCTGGAGGGTCAAGCGGGCCGGACCGCGGCTGTACCCGCAGCGCCGCGCATTGCAGCACATGTGGCAGGAGCAGGGCTTGCGGTTATCGCGGATCAGGCGCGCGGTGCGCTCAATCCATCCCGGATCATCGATCGAGGGAAGGCTCCAGAGCTTGGCGATGCGTTTGGCCCGCTTGAGCCAGCGGGCGTTTTGATGACGGCGGAAAGCGCGTCGATTTGATTTGGGCATTGGATCACAACTTGGCCCGCTTCCACTTACCCGCGTTCATCGCGGCAAAGGGCGGGCTAGATTGTGACCTGGAGGACCGTTTGCATCTGCGGCCATCCTGTGCCGTCGCCAGGCGTTCGGCAAGCCAAAGTAAGCCCGCAACCGGACTCGAACCGGTGACCTTCTCCTTACCAAGGAGGTACTCTACCAACTGAGCTATGCGGGCGAAAGGGAGATTCACCCGATTGCTCGGGTTAAAGAAAACTTTCTAGGGGCTCGAACTGGCCTCGGCGTGTGCGAGCGTAGGGCTTGAGCGGAATCAACTTTGCCCGACGCAGCTTTTCGACTTTCTCTTCACTCAGCTTGCCGGTGGCCATCCTATTCCACTCCTTCCGAAGCCATGCAGAGTGGTACCTGCGATCTTTGAGTGGAGCTTTCGGAGAGACCAGTGATCCGTATTTTTTACGAAAGCTAACAACATCAGCCAGACACTTTTCCCAAAAGCTCAAATCAGGATCCCAAATAATGCCAAGTTTGTTGAGAAGCTCTATCCTTTCCTTAAGAAGGGTTTTTCGGCGATAACTCAACCGTTGAGCCGACAGCCACGGAGCGAGCTTCGGATACTTTATGGAGGAGACTCTGGTATGCCCATGCTTTCGGAAATGGGCTTTCAGCTCTTCGTACTTGGCTTCCCAAATGTGGTCAAACGTAGACCAGTCGAATTTCAGGGCGTCTAGCTTCGCAATCTGAGAAGCGGTAAGCCGGCCTTCCGATCTCGCTCCTCTCACAGCTTTCATCCACATCCGCAGGAAGGGCGTGCTTGAGGCATCAGGTGCTGCCTTGTTTTTCCTCCGCTTGCCCCGATGTCCTTTGTCACGCTCCACATTGCTATGCCCGTGCGTCCGATAATATTTGCGTAATGCTGCCAAACCATCATTCCAATTCAGATTGCGCCCATGAGCTACCGTATCCCACGGGAAGCCTATCGAATCAAGGGCTTCGATTTGCTCGATCGTGAGGTTCCCGATTCTTTTCTTTCGTCTTTGGTTAGTGACCCACTGGCTCAGCTTTGGGTCGTGCCCCAGTGAGTCGGGGTATTTGCCTTGTTTTTCGTAAAGGACGTGAAGCTGGACAAATCGCTCTCTCCAACTTGCGCTCTCCGGATCCCACTCCACGCCCAAAGACTCCAAGCGTCGCTTTCGGTCCGGGGACAGCTCGCCTTGTCGCTCTAGTCTTCGCTGGGTACTCAGCCACGTACACACCGCATCCGGTTTTGGCTTCCGACAGTGGCCGTGTTTAGCGTGAAACTTCTTCAAGCCATCAAAGGCTTCCTCCCAGTAGACGTCATCCAGGTTCCAAATGAAACCAATAGCGGTGAGAAGCTTAACCTGATCCTTGGAAAGGTACCCTTTTCGCCTGAGAGCGCGCTGGTCGTAAACCCAACGCGCGAGAGTTGCATTTGGGTGCTCGTACTTGGGACGGCAGTGTCCATGCTCAGACTTGAAGGCCTGAAGTTTAGCGTACATGATGTCCCAGGATTCAGAGATGGCATTGACGATCCTTACCGAGATCGCTTTCCGCAGGGTGTCCATATTCAACCCAACCGCTTCATCGTCTGGGAGCAGCAGCGTGACTTTTCGTCCAATGGACTCTTCCCAAGAAGTTTCTCCGCGCGCAAACCGTCCGATGTGCCCGGCCAAAACAGTGTCTTGCTCCTTGATGGCCTGCAGAATGTCAAAGACAGGTCGGTAGTCCGCCGTTTTTAATGCTTCTTCAAGACTTTGGCCTGGGAGCTTAAATACATGTAGGGGTATCAGGATCGTCCCAGTGTTTTTGGCGGGATTCTCCGGATCAAGTCGCATCGCCCGCCCGCTGGTCTGCACAATATCCACGACGCTTTTCTTCCGGGACATGAACGCAACCATATCCACCGCGGGAGTATCAATGCCCTCACTGAGGCAGCGGGCGTTCGTGATGACGCCACGAGGAACGGATTTGAATTGGGAAAATATCTCCTGCCTGGCGCCGACCTTCATCGTGCCGTTTACGTGGAATAGCGACAGGCCTTTTTCACAGTGCTGCTGTCCCTCTTGCGCAAAGTCAGCGGCCTCTTGGATAATCGGATGGAAGGTAATCGCTTTTTTTGCCCCTGCGTGTCTCATGGCCTTTTCTACCGCTACGAGGTCAGCGGCACGGGAAACGGGAGTTTTCTCCCTGCGTCCGACAGCTTTGGCTAAGGGTGCGCTGGAGATTACTGAAATGATGATCTGGTAGTCACAGATAACCCCGAGATGAACCGCATCCCGGAATGACAGCGTGTAGACTCTTCTCCCGTAGATGGACTCGTCATCCATGGAGTAAACAACGGACATATCCCCATCTCGTCCACTTCTCGGACTGCAGTGCCGAGGGGTCGCCGTCATGAACAGGCGTTTTTTTATACGGATATTGCGGTCCGATAATGCGAATGAAAATGGCCGTCCTTCAACCCCCGCCGTTCTGTGAGCCTCATCAAATACTCCAAGATCAAAAGCAAACCCGCGGGGCATGCCAGCGGCCACGATGTCTGCCGAGTGATAGGTGGCGTAAATGACAGAAGGGCCTTCCACTGACTTCAAAAACGATTTTACGTCCTCCGCTTTTGTGGACACGGGAATCTCGGGGTTAAACAAATCATCGTCCCCCACCACCGTCGAATCGGAGCATACGCAAAGTGTTGGAAGGGACCTTTGAGATTGCCACGCATCGCGCACCTGTCTGAGTAGACCAAGCGAGGGCACAAGAACAAGTATCTTCTGAGAACCAAGGGCCTTCGCGGCCCAGAGGCCGGTCAAAGTTTTTCCAGCTCCGCAGGCTTTGACGATGTTGGCCCGGTTAGCACGCACCATCTCCTTCTTGATGGCCCTCACTGCCGCCTTCTGATCTGGCCGAGGCTTGAGTCGGTTGAGAGGTTTCTTTGCGGCAGCAATCCGGGAAGTCATTCCTGGAGATTATGCGGGCTTTATCCACTTTCCGCAAGAGGGACTCCCGGGAAGCCTTTATACCCTAACGGGCGTATTGAGGAGATTTAGGTCAGTCCTTATACCCGATCAGGTATAAGGGGAAATGGGAACGCAGCCATCAACCCCTGCCTGCTTGTGAGGCGTTGTGAGCGGAGGAATAACCCGACCGCACAGGGTAGATGACCGCGTGGTCTTTACGATTCGACGCGGGGATCACACCCGCGCAACTCACCGTGTTCAAGCGCCGGCGGCTTTATCTTAAGCTACGAACCTGTAAATTGATGAAGAGGTGCGGGACGATCGCTACTCCGTCGCGGTGAACGCCTCTCTCGGCGTAGGGAGGCTGAGAGGCCGAAACGAGCCGGCTTCAATCCCTTCGAGTCGCCTAGCGGGCTTAGTGAGCGCGTGTCCCTCGCAGGCTTTCGGCCCTGAGTAATGTCGATGCATTTGCTTCCACGCCGCCGCACCTTCTCATCGCCGGGAGGGTAAAGGTTTGGAGGACCGGAGACAACCGCAAAGCGCTAAGAAGGCGGCATGAGCGTCCCGGTTTCCCAGACCCAGGCCATGCTGGCAAAACCGCTCAGGTTCATGCCGATTCCGATCAGGGTGAAATCCCTCTTGCTGTACGTCCGGTCGACGAAAAAGACCAGGACGTCCGCGGCGATCAGGAAGGCGCCGAGATACCAGTCGCGGAAGTAAAAGAAAAGCAGCAGGGCCTCGATCAGCACGGTCACGATGATAAGCCACTTTGAGGCGCTCATGCCGATCAAAAGCGCCGTGGTCTTGCGTCCAGCCTGCCGGTCAGGCTCCATGTCGAGCACCTCGCCGATCATGTGGGAATGCAGCCAGAAAAGCGCCAGGTAGATCATTGCCGCTGCCGATACCGGCGGGGTGTGGTTGATCTGCATGCTCAAGGGCAGCAGAACCAGGAAACCAAACTGGTTGAGCAGTTCCAGCGGTGCCCGTCCGCTCCATGGCCGTTTGGGGAAATTGTAGAGAGCGGTCGACACCACCAGCCCCAACAGGAACAACCCTGCGGTCCAGCCGGCGATCCAGACCAGCGCGATCGCAAAGGGCACCTGGCTCGCCACCAGGTAGGGCGGCAGCGCATCGAGCTGGGCGCGTGTGGCTCGGGCGCCAAACCAGAAGTTGTCCTTGCGGACATTGTTGATCTGGTCGATTTCGTAATCAGAAATGTCGTTCCACCCGTAGATCAGGAAATTGAGCGGGAAGCTCACGTAGGCCAGGCCGACCCAGAAAGGCAGCGACCCCCAGACTTCCGGCATGCGCGACGTCGGCAGGAGATATACCCAGATGGTGGAGAACCAAAGACCCGGGCGGGAGAGTTTGAGGAGAAACGTCGGGGTCATGCGGCCAAAGAGAGCGGGTGAAGGGAATCGAACCCTCGTGTGCTGCTTGGAAGGCAGCCGTTCTACCATTGAACTACACCCGCGAAAATTTAATGAGGGTCGGCTAACAAGGCATTCGACTTGGCCAACAGTCCTCCGCTGGGGTCGCGACGGAGCAACTCGGATTCGATTTCCTCGACCTGCCGCTGCTTTCTGTTCCGTTGCCCCTGTGCGATATCAACATAGATGGGAGCGCCAGCCTCAATAAAGCTGCGGTCAAGCTCGTGCCGTAACTGAGCCCGTTTCAGCTCAAGCTGTTCGTTCGACCACAGGGCATATTTGCTTTGGGTCGCATACCCGTCGGCGCCGGAGGTTGGCGGCGGAAGGGGCTCACTGTCGCTACCGCAACCTACCAAGATCAGGGATAAAATTACCGGATAGAGAAGTTTCATTCCCTGCCTTCCTAGAGAACCGGGATTGAGGTAGCAAGGTAAAAACCGGAAGTGGTGCGGCATGTTGGATTTGAACCAACGACTTCTCCCATGTGAAAGGAGCGCTCTACCGCTGAGCTAATGCCGCAAGACGTGCCTTCGTGTGAGCATCGGACCAACCACCACGCCACTCCGCATGCTGCTTGGTGCGGAATGCGTAGGGACAGTCGGCGATGGCCTTGCCAGCCGCGTAGGCTTCGCAGCCTTCCTGGTATGATGTGTTTGTGTTCATAAGATGGTTCCCCCACTAGGGATCGAACCTAGGCTACCTGATCCAAAATCAGGCGTGCTACCGTTACACCACAGGGGAGTGGAATCGTTGGATAAAAGCTGGTGCCCCGTGAGAGACTTGAACTCCCAACCCCGCGCTTATCGAGCGCGCGCTCTACCAGTTGAGCTAACAGGGCGTTTTCCGTTTCGGCTATAGCCGCGCTTCTGTCTCATCCGCGAACGGGATGGAGCCATTCATTGATCTAAGCACCAACCCGGCTTCATTGGGCAACCGACACCCTCGGCCTGTTTGGCTTGCTCCTTGCGTGGTAGGCGAACCGGGGCGCGAGGCCCGAGCCCGCATTGCGACCTGGCGAGGTCTGCCGCGGTAGGTTGTGGAGGCGCGAACTTCCTCAGCACCCCAGACTTTCGGGATGCCGCGAATGGCCGCCTAACGGAAATTATTCAACCACGGCCTGGTGCAGGTCGTGCAGGAACTGGCCCAGGGTTGCGATCGGCTGCTGCTTGCCCTGGGGATGAGTGTTGGCAAAGCCCGCCATCTCCGATCCCAAGTCGGTGGCCGCGGCAATCGAATTGAGCGAGTAGCTCCAGTCAAAGGAGTCGTACTTCATCAGGACCTCTTCGGTGACTGTGCCATCCAGGAGGACCGGCTGCTGCTTGCCCTTGAAAAGGCGGATGTGGACGTTGCCGTCCTTGGCGATCGTGAGCCCGTGTACCTTTAGGTGATTGACCATGTGCTGGACGCCCGCCATCGTGGTATCGATATTGTCGCCCTCCTCTTGGGCGATCGCGGAAAAGGGAAGGAAGGCCAGCAGCAAAAGGTAGAGATGCTTCATCATGGCCCGGTGTTATGCCGGGATCACGCGGCCGCGTCAACGGCTGGATAAAAGTGGTGGGCCGCCTCGGACTCGAACCGAGAACCACCCGTTTAAAAGACGGATGCTCTAACCATTGAGCTAGCGGCCCTTACAACTAAAAGCGGTGGACCCGGTCAGACTCGAACTGACGACCGTGGGATTAAGAATCCCCTGCTCTAACCAACTGAGCTACGGGTCCAAAAATAAGGTGGTACCCCCACAGGGACTCGAACCCTGTTCTTCGCGCTGAGAACGCAATGTCCTACCCATGGACGATGGGGGCAAAAAGAGGCGGAAGCCCGATGTTCCATCAGGGCAGAAGCGTAAGCGCAACCCTGGAGTCAGGGTGCGCGTGAAGTCACGCCAGGTGGACGTCCTGGCGGTGCGAAGCTGCGGAAGGGCTACTTAGTTGGCCGGGGCGGTACCGTGCGAATCCGAGGTACTCTTGGTCGGAGGATTCTGCACCTGGCCCTCATGCGGCACCGTGGTCGTGGGATGCGGGTTCACGAGCTGCTGGTGCTGCTGGACTTGCTGCCGCGTATTCGGGGGAATCTGGTCGTTGGGCTCCGGGGTGGGCGAGGGCGGCGCGGCCAGCAAAGCGGAGGCGGAGAGAGTCAAGGTGACGAGCGCGAGGAGGTGGGTTTTCATGGTGAGGTAGCTTTCGGATTTATTCTGGAAACATGGACCAGTTGTTGAGATGCAAAATGCCGTTGTTGTCGGTATTGAAAACCAGGTTGATGTTGGCCACCGGAGCGCCCTGGCCATTGGAGAGAAAACTGTACGTCCAACATATCCCCGTCCATGCCTGCGGGGTGTTCGGCTGGCAGTTGATCGTGCTGGTCGAGTCCGCCCGATGCAGGAGGCCGAGCACCTGCAAGGAGGTCATGCCCTGCTGAAGCGTTACCTCGTCGGACTTGGCCTCCGAGAAGGCCATCCCCCATCCGTCTACCGCGTTGTTGACGATCGACTGATAGTCGTTGTTTTCACCGCCTCCGCCGCCAGATGAGTCAGGCGCGCTCGCGGTACTGCCACCGCCAGGCGGGACGTAAGAGTTGCCCAGCATCGCACGGTTGAAATCATCCATGCTCTCCGCGCTGCATCCTGGGAGCAGCGTGACTATCGCCAGCAGAAAAACGATCTTCAGACAATCCATGCGAACCCCTTTGTCGAAACGATTGCGACTATGCATAGAGAGAAAATGAGTTTGGTCAATTAAATTGCGATGCCGACTTCATCTTTCTGAAAAAGTGGGGCTGGCCGGACTCGAACCGACAATCCGTCGAATTATGAATTCGCTGCTCTAACCGTTGAGCTACAGCCCCGAAAGTGTCGCGTTTGACGTTTGGGCTCCGCTGTCCTACACAGGAGAGCATGCCGCAAGATATGACCCCGGAAATCATGGCCAAAGCTGAGCGCCTCATGGCCGACATCGGCATCAAGGGTGACGGGCAGATGATCCCGCACTTCCATTTCAATACCAAGCTGGCGCACTGCCTGACCGGGTGGGTCAAGCTGGCAAAGGAAAACCCGGACGCCGAGCTGCACTACCGGGTCTGGTGCGGCTTGGCGGCGGACTTCGTGGCCTCACTGCCCAAGGACCCGGTCACCAGCGGCAAGACCGGAGAGGTGATGGATCCGATGCGGGCCGCGCGGGGAGTTTTCCCTCCGAACGAGAAAGCCAGCCACCAGGATCTTTACGAGATCGCGCTCTCCATGCATGACTGCGCGCGCATGGCCGGCGGCGGAGACCGCAAGAAGCACTACGGCATCAACCAGGATCACCTCAACCTGGTGGAAATGGCCGCGGAGTTGAAATTGATTCCCGTGGAGAAGGTTCGCATCATGACCCGGCGCTGCCTGGGCAAGGATCAGACCACCGCCGAGGCCAACCAGGAATTCTCCGCATTCATTCGCGGCGCCGACATCGCGGCCCGGAAGACCGAGCCTACCTTCACGCTAATTGACGATACGCCGGGGCACCGGGTTGGGGTCCTGAAAATGGCCGGTATCAACGGATCGGACTGCCGCTTCCCGGTCGCCTTCATTGATACGGCTCGGGAGCACCTGGTCATCGCCATCGAACCCCGGGACGCCCAAGGGACTTCGGTGACCAACATGGCCGAGAAGATCATCTCGACGCTCACTACCAAGGCCAAACATCTGCGCCACCCGGCCCAGGCCGTCCGCTTCTTCGAGGTCTACGAGGACCGTGTCGACGAAGGCAAATTCGACGAAACCTACCTCAAGGAGGGGCACGCGGTCTGGAAACCCGGCGACATGGCCATCTCCGGGAAGATCATGGCCGCGGTGCGTCACGCCTGCGGGGTGGCTGCTGCGGAAAAGCCGGTGGAGCAGAAGAAGCCCCTGGCCCAGACGCTGCAGACGGTCCAGGAACATGGATTCAAGCTGACCGTACCTGCGCCGATCGTGACGTCTCCCGCGAGGGGTGGCATCGATCGGTAAAGTGGCTGCCGCGCTAGGGCTCGAACCTAGAACCTCCACGTCCAGAGCGTGGCGCTCGACCAATTAAGCTACGCGGCAATAAAATGGAGCACGGGGTGAGATTTGAACTCACGATGAATTCCGGTTTTGCGGACCGGTGCGTTCGACCAGACTTCGCTTACCCGTGCATGAAAAGTGGTGCGAGGTGAGAGGATCGAACTCCCGACCAACTCGGTGTAAACGAGCCGCTCTACCGCTGAGCTAACCCCGCATAAAATAATTGGCCAGTTCTGGCCCAAGAAACAGCAGCCCTAAATACCGAATTGCTGAACGCTTAATTCAGCGTCCAGGTGAGCGTGACGGATGCGCCCGTTTTAATGATGGGGACTGACGCGGTCAGGGTCCCGGCGGGGGGAGTATTCAGGTACACTCCAGTAGAATAGCTAATCGCCATGTCTGTTGCGCCCGCCGCCATGCTTGAACTGGAGGCCAGCGTGGCCGTCAATGCCGGGACTAGGGGGACGCCCTGACTGTTATTCCCAACCTGGTACTGGTAAAGAGCCCCAGTATTGCTCATGAGGTAAATGTACTTGTTAAGCCCGTCCACGGACATGACGGAGAAGGTCTGTCCGCTAGGGGCCGTAATGTAATTCGATGATATCAGCGCGAGGGTCGAGCTTAGCTCATAAACCGTGTTACCGTAAGCGACATAAGAAGAGAACAACCCAGCCGACCCAATATCAGTACCGATGTTCCCGGCGTAGGAGCCATCAACCGTACCTGACACGTCCATGCATTTAATTCCACCGGTGGCAGATGCGGTGTAGCACCACATACCATCGGCATCGCAACACTTGCCAGGGGTCCCCGAATAACTCACCTTCGTGCTGGATCCGTCGAACTCGGTTCCCACGTTATCAAAGACGCCGGTGCTGGTGTAATACTCGTAAAGCTCCACCGTGCCGCCCGTGGCCACTTCCATGAAAATCGGTGCCGTTGCCAGGCCTGTGCCCCATTGCGGAGCGAGGTATTGGATCGTCGCAGACCCGCTTACCGAGCAAACGCCTTTCGTGATCGCGCCGGTAGTAATATTGTAGGAATCGACGATACTACTCTGCCCCGCAATATAGAGGTTGTTACCCACGAGGGCCAGGGAATGAGCGCCAGTGATCCCGTAAGCCGACATGCTGATGGCATTCATCAGTTGTCCATCGAGGCTGTAGACGTAAAGGTCGTCAGTCGTGGGGTTGACGGTAAACACCTGTCCCTTGGTCGGGCTCAAACCGAGAATCGCAAGGACCAGGGTAGCCATGAAGCAACCCACCGGGGAGAAAAACCACCGCGAAGCGAGGGTTGAGGAGAGCGAAATTACAGTGCTCATACGGGTGGTGGATAGAACAGCATTACCACGGTTACTTCAAGTCATTTTGCCTTTGCGATCCGATCTGGCTTGGTTTCCAAGGACTTGTTGTTGAAAAAATCCGGGGCCTTCAGAATTTGGGACTGCAAATGCCGGGGTAAAATCGCGCCAACCAGGTTAAAAAATGGAGCCGAATGTCAGGATCGAACTGACGACCTTCGCATTACGAATGCGCTGCTCTACCGCTGAGCTAATCCGGCATGAAAGTGAGTGTGGGCACGGAGAGACTCGAACTCTCACGCCTTGCGGCACCGGAACCTAAATCCGGCGCGTCTGCCATTTCGCCACGCACCCAAAGTGTTAGTGACCCGCGACCACCCTGCCGCCGGTATGGCCCTGCGAGCGCCCGATCTTGGCGGGAATGTGCGGCACATCCGGCAGTGCGGAGACGGTCTTCGCGGCAACTTGTTCGGTGAGGGGAACGCGCCGGCGCCTGGCCAGCAGCATATTCTCGACGGCCTCGTCTGTCCTCAGTAAATCCTTCAGGGCCTTGCGCCTTTTCACAAAGGTGGCGGTAATCGCCGGACTGGCCGTAGCCAGCGCCTTTGCGTTTGGAATGATCCCGACTTCCACCATGATCGGCACGAGCTTCACGTTGGTGAGCTTGCGGGCGATCTCGTACATGTCCGCCTCATCGAAGGTCCGCTTGGGGCTGGTAAAAATGACTTTCGCCTGTTCAGGCGAGAGCCGGTTGATCGACTCGATCATGAATGGCGCGATCGGCGTTCTCTTCTCCCCCATGCCTATGGGATAGAGAAAGACGTCGGCAAAAGCAATCGCGGAGTCGGACGAACGCGGTTGTCAGCGCGATTTGATCTTGAGGCCGGCCCATGCTCCGTCAGCGCGCGGGATAACTTCGGTGGGCAGATGCGCGGGATATGGAGGACAGGGTGAGATTTGAACTCACGGCGGAACAAAGTCCCGCTTCCGGGTTCGGGCCGGATGCTTTAAGCCACTCAGCCACCTGTCCGTAAAGTTTTTCTGCGATGTATTCCCGCCATGATGTTCCAGGACGTTCAAGGATGTCGAAACGCTCAACCTGGTCGGGGTGCCCCTATTGAGCACTTGCCAAATACCAGGAATTCTGAGCAAGGTTGCGCATTATGGTTCTCACTCTATCCGCAATCCGCGAAGCAATCGCCATCACCAGAAAACAACTCCGCAATCTGGAGGCCCTTGCTGACACGACAGCGGCGATGACCAAAGGCGGGCCTCTCCCAAGCCGGACAAAGGCCGCTACCGGTCCGGCAGTCACCGGCAGCAAGGCCACCCTAGAGCTGGTCGTTACGATTCTCAAGGAGGCCGGTGAAGCTGTTCACGTCGAGGACCTACTGGGTAAATTGCGGGAGCGCGGATCGACCATCAAATCCGTGGCCACCCTGCGCAGCTACCTGCGGGACGACGCCCGGTTCACCAAGAACACGCGGGCTTACTGGTCGCTGGTCAATCCCGGCGAATAATGGCGGACAGGGTAGAGTCAAACCCACGGTGGAATTAATCCCACTCCCGATCTCGAATCGGGCGCCTTAGACCACTCAGCCATCTGTCCAAAATCCGTATTGTCCTCTTGCCAAACCCCAGGGATATCCGGCAAGGTCGAGGTGTCCTCAACCCGGACGCCCTAAAATTATGCCCATCACTTCGACTACTCTTCTTCGGCAAGCTACCCAACTCCGCAAATTGGCCGCCCAACTGGAAGCCTCCGCGGCGACCGCCGACGTTATCAACCGGGATCCGTTCCTGGCCAGATTGCTCAAGATGCCTCCTCCTCCATCACACCCACTGCCCGCGATCCCGTCACCCCGGCGGATCAGACAGAAACGGGGTAGCATGCGGGAGCGTGTCACCATGCTCCTTACAAATGTCGGACGGCCTATGAAATTGATCGAGATATGCCAGCGGTTGAGGGCGGAGGGTGGAGTGTCCTCGGTTCGGGAGGATACCGTCGCCAAGCTGCTCCAAACTAACCGCGGCGGCTTCAGGCGCCTTTCGCGAGGTATTTACGACCTGGCCGACCGTGTGCAATCTCCAGTTCCGCTCACTCCAGGCATGACCGCCGCCGCGACATCGATCTCCGGCAAGAGTGCGGTCAAGCCGGAATCGGCTCGCAAGCCTGCTGCCAAGCGCGCGAAGTCGAAGTCGCGGGCCAAGAGCAAGGCCCGGAAGTTGCGCCGGTAAAATGGCGGAGGGGCGAGATTTGAACTCTCACGCCTTGCGGCACCGGAACCTAAATCCGGCGCGTCTGCCATTTCGCCACGCACCCAAAAGCTGGCGGAGCGGGCGAGATTTGAACTCGCGGTACGGCTTTAGGCCGTACAATTGTTTAGCAAACAATCCCTTTAAGCCACTCAGGCACCGCTCCATTAAAACTCGAAATTTACCTCAAATGTTTGTGATTTATGAAAAGCCACTCTCTCTTTTGCTCCCCGATGTACTCTTGAATAGCGCCGTAGATGTGATGCAGCACTTCCGTTTTATGAAGCAGGATGGTGCACACCCCATACTTTAGCCGCCGCACTTGCCTTGTGCTTTGGGTGTTTATAAAGGGCGTCAACCATGCTGCCAAAGGAAGCCCAAGTACGCTCAACCAATAACTCTGCACGTCTTCAATCGTCAGCCCCATGTCGAGATGGACATTTACCCGTATCCCGATTCTGTGAACGTGTTCAGGAAAGTAAGTCCGCAAAAACTTGAGAAATACGCGGAGCATCATGGTATCCGTGTTAGCAAATGCCACAGCATTGTCGTCCTTGCTTCCCTCAGTCCAGTGCAGCATGGCCCCCATTAAGTGCAGGCTCTCACCCTTTTGAGCCTGCAACTTTCCCTGTATCTGTGCGGATCGCCGGCGTTTAATTGTGGCTAGGTGTATCTTGCGCCGAGGCTTTTGGTTAGGTCGCCTTCGTGGCGTCGAGGTTTTTGGTTTTATTACCCGCTTCGGCTTTCGCCGCACCAAACCGAGGGAGTTGAGTCGCTTGGCGCTCGCGACCATCTTTCCTCGCAAGCGGAGTTTTTGGCTTGGACTGAGCTGTATTCCCCGAGTCCAAACGCTCACCGTACTTTTAGGCGCACCAGTGACCTGGATTATCTCATTGATACTGCGGCCTGCCGCACGGAGTCGGCGGACGCGGGATCGCTTTTCCTGGAGGGATATCATGGCCTTCAATTTTGCCACGGGTCGGCATCTTTGGAAACACTAGATAGGTAGGGACAGAGGGAGTCGAACCCCCAGCCCATTGAAGGGCGGCGCAGATTTTAAATCTGCCGCGTATGCCAGTTCCGCCATGCCCCCGTTAAAAGGAAAGTGGTGCGCTCGGTCAGACTCGAACTGACACGATTTTACTCGCCAGATTCTGAGTCTGGTGCGTCTGCCAATTTCGCCACGAGCGCATTTAAAATGGCGGACAGGGTGGGAGTCGAACCCACGTCGGAATTTCTCCCGATCTCGTTTTCGGGACGAGCGCTTTAAGCCACTCAGCCACCTGTCCATGAAATTGTTAGACTACTCGTCGGCCAGCGTGACCGGCATAGATGCGGAGAGGGTGAGATTTGAACTCACGGTGGAATTTCTCCCACGTTCGATCTCGAATCGAGTGCCATAAACCGGGCTCGGCCACCTGTCCAAAATCAAATCGTCTTCGCTTGCCCGGTGTAGAGCTTGACCATGAAGGGATGCCCGTCATGCGTCAACAGCCCACCGCCATGGTAGCCGGCACCGAGGTAGTAATCAGGGTCGCACTCCGACACCAGAAGAAAGGTTCCAGGCCCGGTCTTGAAACGTCGAGCGATCACCTCGGCCTCCGCGAAGGCGAGCAGATCGCGGCCAATTCGTCTACGCCGGTATTGAGGGTGGACTAGCAGCCAGGCAAAACCCTGGGCGTTGGCCGTGATGTGCATGGGCACAGACTGGATGCAGCCCACGATCGTTCCGTCTAGCCATGCCACAAAAACCCTAGGTTGAATCAATGCCAGTTCTAGGGCCCCCTTGAAATCAGCCGCAGCGGCGTTCCGCATGTGCTCGCCAAAACAACTCACCGCCAACTCTATAAGTGGGCGATAATCCGAGGGGCGCATGGATGTAATCTGTGCCTTCACGCTGTTCTTATGCGGTGAAACCACGAAGTCTGTCGAGCGGAGAATGGCGGAGGGGGCGCGATTTGAACGCGCGGATCGCCTTGCAACGATCGTCTCGTTTCCAACGAGGTGCCTTAAGCCGGACTCAGCCACCCCTCCATGAAATGGTGCACCCACCCCGATTTGAACGGGGGACCTACCGGTTCGTAGCCGGTTGCTCTAATCCGCTGAGCTATGGATGCATAAATTGAAAATGAAATGGAGCCGGATGCCAGGATCGAACTGGCGACCTTCGGTTTACAAAACCGCTACTCTACCGCTGAGTTAATCCGGCGTGAAAATTTGGTTGCAGGCGGGCTCGAACCACCGACCTGACGGTTATCAACCGTCTGCTCTAACCAACTGAGCTATGCAACCAGGAAAATAATAGGCAGGGCCTCGAATAAGGAGGGAGCGAATTGTTGACGAATTAAACTTAGTTCACCAGCATCACTGAATGAATTTGATCCTATGGGCGGGACTTCTTGTCTTAGCCTTCTACGAAACTTACGAGGCCTACGAGGAATTGCATCATCGGACTAGCTCGCGGATAAAGCGGTTATTCGTGGCATGCAAGGCCCTTTTCATCTGGGTGGTGACATTTGCCACAATCTGTTCCGGAATTAAGGATGAAGCCCTTATAGCCAAACTTTCCCCTCCTCAAATCTCAAAGGAACAGCACGACTGCTTTGTTGCGTCTTTATCAACTGCCCCCAAAGGAGCGATACCCATCTGGACCATTTCTGCCAGCCAGGAAACACAAAATTACATAACACAAATCCGCCGGATGCTCGATGACGCCGGCTATTCTGCTGGCGACGAAGGCGTAGTTGAAAAACCAGGCGCCAATTTTAGCGTCACTCACAGAACTGGACCAATGGAAACATCAGTGTTCATGATCTTCGTTTCGGCAGATCGCAACGATCAGCCAGTTTACGCAGGCGCCGTTCAGTCGGCTCTCAAGAAAATAGGCATCAATGCCGTGACCGACATACTAGGCAAGTCGAGTCTAAGCAATTTAAAGTCAGGCCAAACGGCAATTTGCATAATCAACGCTCGCTGAAAATGGCGGATGGGGCAGGATTTGAACCCGCGGACGCCTTGCAGCGTCTTCCCGCTTCAAACGGGCTACCTTAGACCACTCAGTCACCCATCCGTAAATTAGTCGGTGCGAACGTCGCGCTCACGGTCTCCGACGACCTCGCGCACGCGAAAGAAATTAGCGTACTGCGGATATTCCTTTCGGAATTTCCGCACGTAGTAGGGGGTGTGATGATCGTTCAACTTGAACTCATCTTCCGAGACAGTAACCACTGAGCACTCCCACCGGATGCGTTCCGCTATAAGGCGCCCGCCCAGGTAGGTACGGCCAGCGTTGATCGCCTCGAAGGCGAACTGGACGAAATACTTCCATACCTTGGGATTGGCCTCGTGGAATATCTGGAACCTCCGCTCAAGCTCACTGGCCGCGGCGTCCGTGAGTGGAAGTGGAATCTGATTAGAATCCGATTGGATTCCCTTCTTTTTCGAGGCCATGCCTTCATCATATCGCAGAGCCGAGGGCGTCGCTCAAGTTTTTCCGGGAAGAGATTCAAGCCGGATTCGGCAAGACTGAATGAACCCGCTTTCCAGTAGGTAGCGTAGAACCTGACGAGCAGG